>Ga0179591_1299289_pt1 | contig 15856 bp, 21 predicted proteins | sample CZOMad2_1_08_16f_FD_182891 | JGI IMG/M metagenome (GOLD analysis project Ga0179591, IMG submission 182891) | Vadose zone soil fungal communities from Angelo Coast Range Reserve, California, USA - CZOMad2_1_08_16fungal (PacBio error correction) | ecosystem: Environmental > Terrestrial > Soil >...
AGGCCTACTTAAGTCGAAGGCGCCCGGAAACAAGCTTGAGAAAATGAGATTATGAGTCGCCTATAGAGAAATCAAGTCCCGCCTGAGACAACGAGCAGGAACGTTAGCACACCTGACACACGGGGAAAAAACCACGAACTAAACGGCATGCATATGGGAATATCTTTAACCGGTAATATATAGATATAATGAGGGGAAGCGACTAAGGGTCTCTTGAAAAAAAACGGGGGTAAAAAAAGGGGGAGAGCCTGAGCGAACAAAAAAAAGAGGCGGAAGAAAAAATCCCCTGCCTCTTCAAAAATTTCGAGGATCCCTGTAGAATAAAGAAATAAAGTGCAGAGGTCCACGAGTCGAGATGTGAGACCTTGGGACCAAGTACAGAGGGTAATATCGTAAAAGGATTTTGAGGGAAAAAAGATTGGGGATTGGGAGAGTGCTTGGGGGAAATTACACGAGGGTTTATCCTCTCATTCCCTTTGGACCGCATTTGCAAATCGCACACCTATAGTTATCCTCAGAGCAGGGAAAGGAAGAGACTGTCTGGCAAACTGAAATGTTAACCCTTTGAAAGGGGAACTGGGGATCGAAGGGCTATGTGAGGGACCTATTTCATGAAATCAACGTCAAATCCCAGTCTGAGAGGCATTGCCGTTTAGGTCTTGTCCCGCAATGAGGTCTGATGCCTCTGGACACAACATAAATTTGGGGGACCTTTTTCCCGGGAGGAGCGGTTGAGAATGGACGGTAACGGGGAGGGAAGCAAGTTTGGCGTCTGCGCTAAATTCTCCTCATCTTTGGTCCAGTGATTTCCGTGAAGGGGGCGGGAAGGGTAAGGAGGGGAGGGCTTGCAAAAAAAAAGGACTTCTCTGCAGAAGGGACTCTTTTAAGGGCAACTAAAAGGGGATCGCGCTGTTTGCCGACAAAATCTCTTCTCAGGACTATGGGCTAACGCGGGCCAAGCGCGGGGGCTAGCAACGGCAATGAGAATTGATGCTGGAAGACGTCATCTACGATACTGGACGGCCCATTTGAGGAAAGCAGTGTGGGTCAAATAGGTTTGCCTCAGAAGCGAACGGAACAAGATATTAGGGTTATTTCATCCTCTTGATCGGCAGGATCAGTACAGGCATCGATTGGAACAAAAGAAGGGGCGAGGGCGATTCGGGGGGGAAAAAGCGAGAGATCGGAAGTCCTTTTTAAGGACTTTGGTTTATCATTGAGGTTAAAAGAAAGACGGATGGGGGGGGGTCGAACGGGGGAGTGGAGCCCGATTCCGAATCGCGTAAGGGGGTCTTTGAGAACACCTCCACCGGAAAGACGGGGGCAAAGTCATTGGGAAGGGCAAGCAGATCACGCACGGGTTGGAACCGAAAGGGTGGATGGGAGAAAAGAATCGAAAAACAGAGGAAGGAGAGCGGTGGGAAGGGGGTCTTGCGCTTCATTAGGAAAAGAAAAGACAGACAATAGAAACCAGTCGGAAAGGAGGGGAAAAAAGAAGCCTCGAGCTAAAGTGAATTAGAAAGAGGACAAATCAGAGAGGCGCATTTCTCGACTTTCGCTGAGGGTTCACCTACATGAAATGGATTGAGTAGGGAGAAACAGGCAAGGGCGCAAAAATCTCACCTGAGGGCGGAAAGAAGGAAGGGGGGTACGTTAGGAAAAATGGGAAGGCAGCAACGTTTGGCGGGATCCGCCTACTCGAAAAGAAAAAAAGGGTGACTGTTGGATCGAATACAATCTCGAATCCTTACGTAGGGTGTCAAAAGCATGAAAAGGGGGATGGGGTCTCGCTTATATAAAGGTTGGAGATGCCCGACAATTAAAGGTTCATCTCTTTTATGCCAAGAAAAGGATATGGAAGCCATGAGAGGGGGCGTAGGGGGGGAAGGGGGTCTGAAGCCAGAGAGTGAAGATCCGAGACGCATAATCGACAGGAGAGATCCGGCCATGAAAAACAATCTGGACCATGATTCTAGGTGTGATGGAAGGGGGTAGGAGCAGCTAAGGTATGAAAAAAGGTCCTCTTCTCGTCATCTTTCTAATGGAGACAAAGTGGGGACTATTCAGATCCAAAGTCAATCACTAGCGGGGGGGGGGAAGAAAATAAAAAAAGACAATCTCTCAATTGACAATATCGATACCAGCAAACAGGGAGAAATAAGAGAAATTCGCACTATGTTTGTTCAATTGCTCAGGAACGCAATGTGTTTGAAGACCAATTAAGGAGTCAGGGTTGAGATGAATAGTCATACCTCTCCGACTTTCTTAGTCAAAGCCGAGACTCGGAGCCGAGGATATGGGAAAGGTCAAACGTAAAGAGTTCGTGGGTTGGGCTAGAATAGGATCCAATGTGCGTAAGGATTTATTTTTCCTTTCTGTGAATGGCGATTGAAAGGAAGGGGGCCCCAAAAGGATCGGAAAAAGAAAGGAAAAGATTGAGAAATAAGGGGAAAAGTGAAAACGCAGCTTTGGGTAGAGGATGCATGATGGCCCACAGCGGGATGGCTTCCAGTCTTACCATACTTCGTTCGAGAAGAAAGGCGCAAGGGAACTTTAGAAATGAAAAAGAGAGAAGCGCAGGCCTGGTCAGGGCGCCACGAGGAAAAAAGGTCGTGGGGAAGGCGCAATTCATAACTCAACTATCGCGCAACAACACACCGAAGGAAAAAAGGGGGAAAGAGATGGATTATGGGTCACTCGGTATTGGAAGTGAAACAAGAACAATACCCTGGGGGTCACCGGCCTTGTGGCTGGACAGTCGTAGCAAACGGCCAAACTCATATGAAAGGAGGGATACAGAAAACTGAGCGGGAGAAGGGGGGAAGCCGTATCAAGGGGGAAAAGAATAGAAAGAGCCTGTTCAGTTGACTTTCGCCAAATCTGGCTAGGGTTAAAAGGGCATGGTTTTCCAGAAGCCTCCCGTGCAAAAATTAACTCTAATAGTACAATCAAAGCAGGTTGAAGAAAGATAGTAAGGTGAGAAAGAGAATGGCATTTCGAAAAGAACGGGATGCCTCGATTTGGTATGTTAAGGGAAACTACAAGAATTGACGTCTGTGCATAGGAGCGGCGAAAAATATAGCAGAATTGGCCATGGAAATAACCTGTGGCTCTAGTAAAAGACCTAAAAGATCAGTAGAAGTGGGCAGCCGATGGAATATTGTCGGAGGATCATTCGTGATGAGGTTTGAGCGTTGTAGAGCAAACCTGAGTGGGTCAAGTGAAGTGGTATTCGGAAAAAGCATCTTCCTCCTTTTCGAGCTCGCACATAGGATCAATGAAGACTGGGGGGATCGATCTAATCTGCCATAAAGGAAGCGAGTCAAAAGGCAAGGTAATCTTTGATCCAAGGAACGGCATCGCTGGGGGAACTGGGCGGACGAGGGAGGACTGAAACGACAGAGGAATCTAAATGGAGAGATACGAGTATTGGAGTGAAGAACGAGAGACGACTTTCACTGCCAAACGAAACCGGAATCGACAAAGAAAAGTGTCTTCTGAAAAAGGGGAATATACGTCCAATATAGCGCGTGGGGAGAGGTGATCAGCCACAGTTTACGAGGATGGAGAAAAAGGTCGGGGGGGGGAATGAAAAAGCTAAAAGGGAACGTTACGACAGGCGACAATTTGAGGCTATTTTCTGAGAACGAAGGTTTTCTCGAGCGGGGGGAAGAGGGTAAAAAGATGAGTCAAGAAAATGCATGGTCGAGACAGACAGGCTCTCCGCAGCTAAAAATATTATTTGCCGGGAGGCAGAAGGAGAGGCGCGCCAGAAAATGCAGTGTTCTTGACACAGAGAAACCGAAAAGGGGGCGGGCAACGAGGCGAAGGCGTTCCACCCCATCCGAATTCGCGGAAGCGACAGACTCGAAAAAAAAGGCAGAGTAGTGGCGGCCGATAGAAAGGGCCCTTCAAGAATACTTTCAAATTTGCGAATATAGGAGACGCAGGAACATAGAACGGGGGGGGGGAAGCTCATGTTTGGGAAGAAAAACAAATTGGAAGAAAGAAGAGGGAGGGGGGGAAAAGGGGGGTATTCAAAACTGGCAAATTCGATGGGCCCGGCCGGCGGGGGCAGAAACCAATTGGAAGGGGAAGAGTCAAAGGCAAATACTTCCAGATACCTAAATATCAGAGAACTAGGAAGAGTCAAATCGTTGCAGATGTTCTTTCCTATGTCCTATAACCAGACAAAGGACTTTTGAAGATTGACGAGAAAACGGAGGAAAAGAGGGCCAACAAGTGCGGAAAAAAGGGGGCACGTCCCTATCGATCCTCATAGGGCGGCCATAGAAGGGAAGAGAAAGGTGAAACCTCTCTCCAAAGGCTCAAGCTTTGAAGCGGTATCAGATCAGGGCGAAGGGGCAGGAATAAAAAGAGAGAAGAACTGTCTGTCATCCAGGAGGACAACGGGAAGTCCAAAGCGATCTTCAAAGGTGGTATGTGGATAAAAAAGGAAGCTATGACGTTAATAAGAAGAAAAGGAAATAAAAGGGCATATTTATCGATAGTTCTCCTACGACCAATTAAGGACTCACTGGGAAGCTACTATAAAGTCTAAAGAACTAAGCCCAGAGCCGCAACCCAGGAGGGGGGAATGTAAGAGTCCATACGACTCCCTTTCTCAACATGCTCAAGTCACAGTATCAAGGGAAGAAGGTTGTGGGAGGGGGGGGGCATTATGACAGGGAAAAGTCCAAATATCCGTGGAAGGGAAGTCAAACAAAAGCGAAAGGAACATCATGCAAGAAGGCAGATTAGTTCAATAAGAGCTGTGCGACAATGGGATTCATCGGAAAACCGGAGGGAGAAGGCATCAACACAGAGTTCGAATTTGAACCCCTAACTCATTCAACAGATAGGAAAACAGGTCTCATAAGAATTGGAAAGGGTGGTACAGGCTCAAGTCAGAAGTGGAGAAGGAAAAGGGTGAGAGGAGAAGGATGCTCCTGGATTTGACTGGACGCAGATGGTTGGGTTGTCATAGGCAGGTAGTGTTGTAGTACGAAGACTGGTAGGAGTCAGGGCAGACAGAAGAGGTGTTTTGTTGGAAAAGAGTCTGTTCGTTCGGAAATGCCCGATCTTCAAAATGGGAACAAAAAGGCTATCTGGGAAAAGGGGGACGACGTCTTGGACGGCACAAGTGGTCAAGTGGGGGAACTTCTAGAAAAGGGGGTGGCCGTGACTTACGGGGAAGAATGGGGGATGCCTACTACTGACACCACGTCGGTAAAGAGGAATTCAGAAGGGGGTTATCGTAGTTCTTAATCCAAGGGAAGGAGGAAAAGACCAGTATCTATAGAAAAAAAAAAGAAAGAGGAGGAGGAGAAAGAAAGGGGAAAAAAAGAGGAGAGAAATTAATGATGTCTACCTAAATGTAGATAATCACGCGTGGAATAGTATGATTCCAAATAAGAAAGGAAAAACACGCGCGAAAAAAATAGGGATAAGTTCGCCCCAAGTGAAACAATGGCCCGGCCTACTACTTGGGGAAAAAATGAGTAGAAAGATAAATCTTTCAACTCAGTGAATATAGAGGGGAGGGACATAAAGCGTAAAAAATGTAGAGGGAAAAACAACTGGCTAGGTCGCCTGGCAAGCCTCGACATGCTTCGGAAAAACACCAAAAATTCACAGAAGACCACACAATCGGAATACAGGAGCGCAATGAAGCCATGCCAATTAGTTGAGGCAGAAACAGACTCCATTAAGTGACGGGGGAAACTAGGTTGAACTGAAGCTTTGATTTGGAGGGGGTTCCCAGTCCGCAATCGGTTTTTACTCGACTCAGCCAGGGGGGGTCCGCTGACAGCAATGTTATAGGAAAAAATGAAATCGCCTCAAGGGAAAGAGCAAACTTTGTACCGGGCAAGGAAACTGTACTTTCTTCACTTTGATCGACACAGCTATGTGAAAGAAGGATGTCAAAAGACACTGGAAGTCAAAAGGAAGGAGGAGAAAGGGGCCGGAGAAGTTACCAACCGTTAGGGATTATTGCTAGGAATTACCATACTTTTGGGTTTGACCAGGATGCGATTTGGGCCCGGGATAAAGGGACCGTTAAATAATTGGTGGAAAGAGAGCTAGAGGGGGAACCAACTAAGGTAAGATTTCCTTCAGCAAGGTCCCTATCGTGAGGGTCGGAAAACATAAACTCTGAGAGCAGGGGGAGGGGGAACACTTTTTGGAGAGAGGGAGGTCCCCAACGACATTGGGAGGATTGCAGAAAAAGGGGGGTCGCAATGAAAGAAGGCTTCAAGTCTCGTTTTCTGCACGGAGCCTTGCTGGGGGGGCAGGGGTCCTGAGCTAGAGGGAAGAACGAACATGTTGGAAAGCACATGGGGTCAGGGAGTTGAGAACGAAGGGGGAGGAGAGAACGCGTAATTCTATGGATCGGTAAACTGCATAACACCTCCGCGAGTTGAAAGAGGATCGGTACGTTTAGGGAAAGGAAGGAGGGGAAGTGCAGGTAATGGGGTTTTTCAGAGAGGGGGCCAGGGAGGAGAAATAAGCGTGGGAGACGTTTCTTTAACTTGATCCTAGACTATCTTGGCACGAGTGAGCAGCCCACTCATAGAAGCATCCATTCCAAAGAGGGAGAAGCGAAAGTCCCAGATCAACGCAGAGGGGAGAAATCCCCTTCTTGTGGAAAACTTAGAGAAAACCCTCCCTCGGCTCAGAGATGTTTCCGTGCTTTTCCGACATTGGGGAACGGAAACCGATCGAAAAGAGTTTCCAAAGAGCGGGGGACGAATCGTGCTCTCACCTTAGGAAAGAGAAAAAAGAAAGAAGAAGAGAGGGGAGCATAAAGCTACGAGCTTGAGATATCAAGCGCTAGGGGGGGGTGGAATTGAGGCGAAAGATCACCGATGCTTCGACAAAAACATGCTATGTAAAGAGGGACGAAATCGTAGAATGCAGGATAATGGGCAGCTCCGGTTTTGCCTACTACGGCAAAGGGGACTGATGTAGAAGGAAAGACAAGGGACGAAAAGGGAAGGGGTTGGGGGCCGAATCAAAGGGGAAGTGTCCTCTGGGAGTATTGGAGGTGGATGAGTTTGCGCCCGGCACTCGGAACGAAGTTCACATTATGAAAAAAAAGGGGGAGTTCGACATTAGCTCTTGGCTGGGGGTGGAGGAGCTAAGCTCTTGTAGGAAGGTAACCGGAACCGGATGGGTTCTGGAATAGCCACAAGGGATACGAGGGATCTGAGCAGGAAGGGATGCATTGTTTTGAGAACGCGATCGGGAAACTGTCTCAAGGGGAAAGGAAGGAGACCAGTAGTGCAGAGAGAAGAGGATGCGGCGAAATTCCTCTCCCATATTCAACGATCTGGAGCTCCAGGCACTCAATCTAGAATCATAGAAAAGAAAAAAAAAAAAAAAACACCAGAGTCCAAGATGTTGTTTCCAATATACATACCACGAGCGACCTGGGGGAAAAGAAAAAAGCGTTTGTTCCTTAAAACTGCATAGTCATAACCACCTGAAAAGGGAAGGGGTATCAAAAGGAAAATATCGGGGATACTCTAATCCTTTGGAGGCATCAGGCTTTGGTGGACGTTTTGGGCAAAGAATCGTCAACACATTGGGGGGAGGAAGGGGACAGCTGAGGGGGGAGACGGCGCGATATTGGGGATAAGGGACCACCATGAGAAAAAAACGGCGATGGAATCATAATATGAAAAGTTAGCATAGGGAATACCGGGGCAGCTACCAAGCGGGGTAAGTGGCAAGGAAAGTAGGGTAAGAAACGGTTCTTCGTAAAGGCCTTCCAGGGGCGGGTAACCGCTTCCAATAATCTTAGGGGGAAAGTTTACCTGCAGGGACGAAACTGATATGGGATTCATTCAATCCTATTTAACGACCCTATCTCTAAAAAACTGAGGCTGTGGGGATGAAGAAAAGATCGTGAAAGGGAGAGGGTGTCAACGCAGGGGATATTAAACCCGCCAAGGAGACAAAGGGTCCAGGACCAACCTAAGTGTCTTAGGTTACGCGTGAAAACTGGGGGGCATTCGCAGAGACGGGACGCAGCGACCGCCCTGGGAAGCAAGAACCATAAGTGTGGAAAGAATGCAGGAAAAAGAAAAAGAGGCTCCCATCGCAGGATCTTCCATCTAGTTTTCGCTTCATTGGACAGTCTTCGAACTAAGGACAAAGTCCGCGAAGGGGGAAAAAGGCAGAAGAACCACCAATGGAGGCGAGATAGCCAAACGAAAAGCCGGGATTGTGCAAAAAGATGTCCGGATCGAGAAAGTAGTTTTAATCAGAAAAAGACGAAGGACGGGAGGGGATGCTAGGCTACATTAATCTCAGGCCTTGCGTTTCAAAACGTGGTGAGCTGGGTCTCTATGTGAGAGAAATCGACACCAACAGGGAAAGCCTTATTCAAGATTTGTGCTTGGCAATGTCTCCAGTCTGGGGCATGGGGGAACAGCGGGGTGGGTCAGACAATATCTGAGAGGTGAAAGTATCTATTCGCTCCCTTTTAGACTTGTCACTAGGGGGAAATAGGGGTATCATTTTGGCATTATCTGGAGGAGAAAGACAAGCGGAATCAAATCTCGCATCAGGTGGATGGGGGAGGACAGTGGAAAAGAAAGGGAAACATAGCGTGGGGGGGAGAGGTCGTGACCCCTGTCGCTCTCAACTGATTCTAAGGGAAAGCGAAAGGCTGCTAAGAAGCGCTGGGGGTTAGGCGACTGAGCGGGACACATTGCTGCATACATAATATACCTAATACGGGCGACGGGAGGTCAACTTGCGAAAGGGTCATAATGCTGAAAAGGGGCGCGGTTGATGCAAGGAGGTTTATGAATCAGTCGCGGGACGAGTATGGCGATACAGACACTCAGGAGAGGAAAATATGGGAAGAAAAAAGGAGAAGTTCAAGGAAGGAAAGCCAAGCATAGTGGTGCAAAGAAAGGTGGATTTTTCCGATGAGGATCAAACAGAGCATGTCGAGAACTACAGCGACAGTAATCAGAAATTAGCGGCAGGGAAGAGTTCCTTAACAGTCGCGCCTGCATCTGCTGTGACCCCGAGGCCGAACTTAAGAGGGATGAGGTCAAGTCCGGGAAGGACAATGAAAATGACTGGTTCTAGGATCAGCCTCCGGAGGCAGAAGCTCGACAACACGGTCTGTCTCCAGGGTCCTTGGAAAAAAAAGACGGAAGTCCATGCAGGAGGAAGATTGGGGGGCGGTCTTCCTGGAGTGACTGAAGGGAGGAGGCGAACATAGTTCGCAAAGACTTCAGGAAGAAGGGTCTTGACGAAGGGGGCAAACAGGTAAGGAAAGTAGAAATCATCTTCCGCCTGAGCTATGATAAAAAACAAGTTCCCGGAAAAGGCCTTTCAGCGGAGAAGCCGAAGCTACTCATCAAATAGAGCGTCAAAATCTGGGAAGGGGGGGGAAGATCCCTGAAGAGGTAAAGAGTCGCCAAAGACCCACGATTCGGCCTTCTACGCTCCTTTTCTACAGCTTCCAACTTGAGTAGAAAAAAAAGAAGGGGACGAAGATCAAAGCTAGACTACCTGGCAGGGCGGGTAAGGAAGAAAGGATACGCTGCACCCCTGCCGACCTTTCTGCACATCTGCCTGAAAAAATAATAGGAGAGAGGGTGTAAAAGGCATCAGAGGGGGGGGGAAGAAAACTTGGTGGGCGAAGACCAGAGTAAGAGGAGGGGAAAAGGAAAATTCAACAATAGATTTCCACTCCTACCTAAAGTGACCGTTGACAGAACCAGGAACGAAGAAATGACCCCAGAATAGGGTGGGCTAAGAAAACGCAAAAAAATGGGAAGGAGCAAGCTCATATCCATCCTAGAAGCCCGTTAACAACCAAAAAGGTGGGTCCTATGGAAAGGGGAAGGCTTGGACAATGGAAAAAAAAGGCAGGAGGGATAAGAAAAGGGAAAAAGGAAATTGGGGAAGGGATATTCAGTTTCTTACATGGGCACTTCAAAGACTTGGCGGAATTAACAAACGAAGAACAGGCAAGAAAAGGAGGAGTCCCTAAAAATCCGAGGAGTAAGACCCTTATGAGGGGAGCAGAGAGCGGGGGGGAGAGAATGCAGTCATAGTCCACCCGTCTTAGGGAGGACGCTCAAAACCAAGAGGAATGGTTAAACCCGCTCAGAAAGAAATCACCACTGGGGAGAGACAAAGTCAATAGGAAGGGAGAGGGTGTTTGAACTGACATCATCGAGGTGGCTGCCCAGGAGGCATTGCAAGAGGGACTAAATTTAATTCCTAAGATTGGGGGGGGAAAGCAGTGATTGTGGTAGGTGAAACCTTGGAAGCGGGCATTCGACAGAGACAGAAACGTGGAAGAGTAAGGACATTGAAAAAGTGTAGTCGAACCGAATGCTATCAAGCAGAGGAATCATGAATGTGATCAACATCGGAACGTCAGTAAGAACGTCTTACAAGTTCCACTTTGTTCAGTTTTTGCAACGAGAGAGACTTTGGGGGAGTGGAAAAGTTACAGTATCAAATATTACTGCAGAAAATGGGGTACAATCTGGATTACGAATCTTTTTAGGGGCGCCAGCATATACTAAATTAGAAAGAGAAAAAACACACCAAGAGAGGAGGAGAAAAAAGAGTAGAGATTAGCGTCCGTCTTAATTTAACTAAAGGGGATGGGAATAATTGGAACATTATTAAGCGAACTTAGCCAGAGGGAAGGGGGGGGACGAAGCCCCAGCGAGATGAGCAAAGGCACAACCAGAAATGACGGGAAAGGAAAACCGAGGATGAAGTCTATTGCGGATCAAGGAGGGAGGATAGCATTGAAGGGAAAAGGGTTCCTGAAAGCTGGACCAAACAAGTTGAAATCTCGGGAGACAGGGGAAAAGAGAGAACATGAGTCGTAAAACTCCCCTCTATTCCACACAATATCGGATAAAATAGAGCTCCAGAAAAAACATGCATCGGGCAAATTCTATTAGAAAGTGAAAGAAGTGAACAAATCAGTCTTGATGACCTCGTGTCCTGAAATCTGGAGTTTGGATGCTTGGGGACCAGGTCCAAGAGTTGGTAAGCGACTCTCACCATGGTCATCAAAAAGACAAACCCCCCACACCAAAAAACAACAACAAGACCGCAACCCCACACAACACAAGACAACCCCCAACAACCACCCCCCCAAGCATTGCGAAGAAACAAAGAGAGGGAGCCATCAGGGAGTCAGCAAGGGTTTCGGGAAACGGTACGTGTTCTCGGGGAAGAGAAACAGGCTATGGGAGAGGGCTCAAGAATCAACTTCAATCTCAGGATGATCAGGTGCCGTTCTGACAGGTTTGACCCGCCAGTAAGTAATTAGGGGGCCTCACAGGCCCGACGTGGGGGGTTGGGGGGAGACTGGTGTGGAAAGGGGGATGGACAAGTTGAGGGGAGATTATTGTAAAATAAAACTGTGGGCGACTTCATTTGGGCGTCGGCTACATCGAGCTACCTAAAGACTGGTCCGGAGAGGTAACGGGAGGAAAGGTCCTAGAGGTTGAGGATGAACCGAAAGCTTGGAGCGAGCGATCCTTTTAAGGGTATCGCGGGGCACAGACAGTTGTAGGAAAGGATGCCGACACCTTCAGATAAAGTGAGAGGGTCTCAGACAGTGGACAGATTCTCAGAAAGCGGGGGGAAAGGAACCTATGCTTGCTCACGTCTAGGACGTCTATCGACGCGTACCCATTGGTATAAGAAGCATTGGGTGGAGAAAGAGAATCAAAAAGTGAATGCTAATAGGGAAGGAAGAAAGTAGGGAAGGGAAGGCAGCCGATGGACCATGTAACACACGGTGCGATAGGAGGGGGGATAGTACAGTGAATTTTAAAGATAATTAATAGAAGAAGGGACATTGGATTGTTTTAATATAATGGAATGAGGGGGCCTCAGGGTTGAGAGTGCAGTGAAAACTTCAAAAAGTCCTACCTCTTCAAGGCTGGGGAATTGGATAGAGACCACAGAAATACAAAGAAAGGGAAACAGGGTCGTCCGAAACTTATCATCGGAAGGGCAGGGGGAAGGGGTTGTAGGGAGGAAACGAAGAAATACTCCCTCCCTATCAGAGGTCGGTTCCGTATTCCCTTCCGCTCAATATGATTGTAAGAAGATGACAAGAGGTTTCCATCATGCGGAGGACTGGGGAAAAACGATGAATCTTCCTGCAAGGACGGCCCACCTCCTAGAGCGGAGAGGGAAGATCCTAATTGTCAGGAAGCAGCTAGAGGGGGTGGATCGACTGAGATCCTCTCCACCAGCGCGAAATGCACACGCACTAAAATGCGTAAGCGCGTAGAAATCCTGGGGCATACAAAAGAGGGTAGGAGAAGAAAATAGAAAAGGTGACAGATTAGAAATTCAACTGGGGACAATATATCCTGGACAGATGCAGGGGGACCTCATGATTTGAGAGGGGAGGTTAGATGAGAGGGGGGAAGGTACAAGCAAGGGAAGTCGTCCAGCGCGTTAAAGAGGAAAAGGGCGAATATACGCAGAATTATCGCTGCTTGGTCCTGACGCAGAACATGTATAGAAGAGTCCAGCTAGAGAAGAAGGGGACCGGGAGGAGTGCCACACTTATTCGGCGCTTTGCGAAGGGTAGGAAAGGAAATCAGTAACCAAACGGGGATAGGCACTCGCTCCCCAAAATGAGATGTGACGGAGGAAAAGGAAAAGCGAAGGGTAACCTCAGAACTTCACTGGCGATCGGGGAGCACAACCGGGCGCGCAAGGCCAAGGAGATAAGAATACAAAAAGTACGGAGGAACATCAGTAAAAGATTTTGGTGACTTGTCTCAAGGGGATCCCTATCAGAAACCACGGGGGGGGGGGGGGGGGGTGAAAAGAGACAAGAGCGGGGGTCTTCAATCTAGAAAAAAGGGGAAGAAGGGAGTGCTGTAAAAAGACAACTTAAAAGTTCGACCTCTCTCGCTTTGACTGGAACTACAGGCTTTTCTTTGTCAACAGATCAGAGGTGGGAGTAGGAAAGGGAGGTTGTTGAAATATCGAATGGTGGGCTAAGGGGAGAGCCGGGCAAAAAGAAAAAAGGAAGGAGCGATGACCGGAAGCCATAAGGGGTGAAGGGCTCATCTGAGACCTCATGCGTAGTCACAATCGAGGGAAACGGCGGGAAGACGTCGGACGCAAAATGTTGGGGGGGGTTGGGGGGGGGGGGGGGGGGAGCGAGGGAGCAGGCCGTGCGCGCGTTAACAAATGTCAAACAATTTCTGCAGGGCCGTGGAAAGATGATTCAGTTCGGGACATAAAAAGAATCCTCGGTGAGAAAATCCGGCAAGAGAAAGAAAAAAAAAAAAACGAGGGGGAAATGAGATAAGTTCCGATGTTTCAACTGGTGAAAATGGCAGATAAACGACGTCTACGAAAAGTCGAAACGGAAAGTCAAGGGGAAGAAATTGAGGTTAACTTTGAAGCACGCAGGAGGGGAGGGAAGGAGGAAGAACGAATCTGCGTAAATCGGGACGCCGCCCATTGTCCAAAACATCAGTCATGAGGTCTCAAAAAGGAGGGCCCAGGGCTTTCGCTCCATCAGGAGCGTTTGACGAGGAAGGGGGGGGGACACGGCGGATTCAAATTTCAGAATTCGACAAATCAACAAGACCTGACTAGGGAAAATGGAGCCGAGTGTGAGCCAGAAAAGGCCGTTGTTCAGCAATAGGCTGAGGGGGAGCCGGAGGTTTGAAGACAGGAGAAACTAACAGGGAAAGGGGGGCGTGAGGAAGAATGAAAGAAAGGAAAAAGTATCGGACCTTGTGAACAAACCAGGTGCGATCGTGGGGCTCTAGGGCAAAAAGAGAACCAAAAAGTGTGGGAGTGCGACGATGCCTAACTTTTCTGGGTCATTTGCTAAGTCATGGGGGGGTCTGGGGGGAAGGGTGCGAGGCTGCTCACTATAGTCTCTTAAGGACCTCGGCCGCGAAATTTGCTCTCGACAACGATATGGGGGAGGGGAAGGAAGTTGGGGGTTAAGAGGGAGGAAAATTTAGGCAAGCGATCCTAAATGTAGGTCTATTTTTCTGGAACATGGTACAGGAAGACGGGCAGAGAAAGTGAGGCGTAAAAGAGGAGGAAAATCTATAGACTACCAAAGCAGCGAGTTGGGAGAAGGCCTCTGTCGGGGGGGGGGGAGGAAGCTAGACGAAGTGCGAAAGGGGTCTTCATGGGAAAAAGAAAAGAAGAAGGAGGACTCAAAAGAGAAAATTTTTCATCGAGATAAAACTACGCAAGAAGCCTTTGTCTTTCGGTGACTGGATCAGGGGCAAACGTTGGGCAAGGAGGGACTAGATCACAAAGGGGACTGGCCGAGACAAAAGGGTCAAGAAAAAAAGGAGAAGTTTTTATCTTTCGGGGGGTGTTCTAGCTCGAGGTACCCAGAAACGGGGGGAGGATTTTAAAAGGAACAAAAAGATCAATTGGTAGAAAATCAGGCAGAAAGTGAGAGAGCCTTTATCGCTGTGAATTCGAGTCAAAGGAGGGCAGCATGACGGTTCGTTGTCCCGGGGGCATCCTGAGGTCAAGGGAAGGACCCGGCCCGAGAAGAAAGAGGAAGAAGAGGAAACATGACGAAACTACCCTAGAATTAGGAGAGACTGCAAATCCCGGGCTCTATTCAAGCGGCAGCGGGTCAAAGGAATCAACGTGGGCAGGGTGGGTGGCAGAGGAGAATCAAGGGGAAGAATGAAGAGTCGGAAAGATGTCCAGTTCAAAAGCAAACTGCGATTGAAATCCTGTAAATGACTAGATAACCAAAAAGGGAAAGGGGAACATTCGAGAAAGGTCCCCTAAGAGGAATAGAGAATCAAAACGCGAGAAAGCGTCAAAGGAGAATGCTTGTAACTTCCCTATTTCAGGAGCCATCCTCAAGAGTAGAAAAACTTGGGAAGATAGAAGACACTGTTCTAAACTCCTTTAAGAAAACGAGTGACTATATCGCCAATGAAATCCGTATCGCGAAGGGAGGGGCCTAACTAAGGCGGCCCAGCAATGCCCTAAAATACACGGCAGGGAAGAGGGAGAAAGAGGAAACTGATAAAGAGGCATCTGGTCAAAACCTGTTCTTGGCCCCCCCCTCGATGAATCTGGTGCAACGAAAAGGACCAAAGCTTACAAGGGATGGGGGCAAGCCAGAGTAGGAAAGAAAGGGACGAAAGAAAAAATCACTTTACCCGGGAGCTCTATTTCATCAACGAAGCAAGAAAGTCGCACAAAGGGGCCGACATCAAGCAAATAGCCGGGCCGACCAAAACTTCTTGGATTTCGAGGACGGACGAAAGGAGCGACAAGGGGGGACAACAGGCAAATTCAAACGGCAGAATGGAAAGGGAGAAGTTGAACGGTTGAGGTGCCTTACAACGGACCTCATACCTGTTAAAGGTCATTTAAATCCTGGAACATCAAAGTAGGTCCAGAAAAAAAGTAAACAGTAGGGAAGTAAAGAGGGAGGGGGGTGGATAAATTCTTGTCATGGAACTTTCTATCGGGCTCAAAACCTAGGGATACGGGGGAAAAGAGCGCGGGACGAGAAAATAGGTTGAAGACAAAAAAAAGGGCATCAAGGAAAAGGTAATGCAGGAGGGTGTTTAACGCTACATCTCTAATTCTCCCCGTATTCCAGTGAGGCATGATGAAAGGGGAAAAACAACGCAGAAAGGATGGGAATCGCAAGAGGGGACAGTTTTTTGTTACCGCCGAAGGGTGGAAAATCGACAGCGTATGGGAAGAGAAGGAATTCGGCTTTAAAGGGCTTCTCATCCTCTCTCACATGACAAGATGGAGGGGACCATCGAGGGAAAGGGCGCAGAGGGGGGAAATTTCCAAAGGTGGGAGGATG
>Ga0179591_1354571_pt1 | contig 15856 bp, 16 predicted proteins | sample CZOMad2_1_08_16f_FD_182891 | JGI IMG/M metagenome (GOLD analysis project Ga0179591, IMG submission 182891) | Vadose zone soil fungal communities from Angelo Coast Range Reserve, California, USA - CZOMad2_1_08_16fungal (PacBio error correction) | ecosystem: Environmental > Terrestrial > Soil >...
TTCAAAAATAGAGATCAAAAAATGTCCAGCCTTGGTATCATATAGAGTGGCTTACACCCCGAAGTTTAGGTAAACGCGGGGTGCTGAAAGAGGAGAAAAAGGGTGAAGGGAAGCAAAAATTCCTGAGAACCGGAAGGACCTCACAGCAGCGGAAGCTAGAGCGAAATCAAAACGCTCCCAGATAACCTTATAATCACCGGCTTAGGCAAAAAAAAACATAAGGCAGAAATACAAGAGGGACCATCACAATTCCAAGCTGTATTATCATATTTGTCATCCTGGCGCTAAGGCTTTGCTGTAAGAGAAGTAAAAGGTTGCTTGCGAAAATGACAATAATTGAAGGGGTAGCGTACGTTTGTTGGTTAAGGTGCTGCATCGATCTAACTAGACAAAATATCGACTCGGTAAACGAATGATACAAACCGAAAAAAAAAAAAAAAACCAAGAGGTACTAAAGAAGGAGAAAGATTTTGCTCGTCGGCCCTGCGAAAATGCGCCAGTGTAAAGGGAAGTCTCACTCAGATTACGGGAACTCAGAGAAGGAAAAAGAAAAAAAAAAAAGCAGCTGAAAGGAGAAAGGGGTGAGGTAACAGCTGGGAACAGTGCCTTGGAACGCGAAGTTATCGAAGCAACCGGCTTAGGGCGAATTTGCATGAAAGACAAGAAAGGGCAAATTGTCCTAGGGTGTCAGGATGAACAGGAAAGAAAGGTCATCCGCCAGTTTTCATCACCGAGGGCAAAGATTCAAGCAAGTTGAACTGGGGGGGGAAGGGGAGGGGCACCGTACCACATAAGTAATTAGAGCGAAAACACTGGGGGCCAAAAACGGGGTGTTCAGCCGATCGACTTGTGGGAAAGATGAAAAGTGCGGTTAAGGAAGGTGAATAGGGAACTCAAGGAAGAGAACAAAATCACTGGGTCTTTATTTGGTGTTTCCGGTAAGGCGAGAAACAAATAGATACAAATGGGGGGGAAAATGACTGGGGAAAGAGCGTCGGAAAAGGTCAAAAAGGGAAAAAATAATAAAAAGGCGAAGATTGTATGAGGCCAAAAATATGACGTACCTCCTCCGCACCAGCCTCTCCCGCCTCTCCAGCGACAGGAAACGTGTATCAAGCAGACGCGAGGAGGCAAAAGGCACAACAAAAAAAACCGGGAAAAAACACACATTCGTAAGGATTTATATCAGGGGGACATGGAAAACAATACCATGGCAGTCCGCGGCACTGATTGGCCAGCACCCACAAAAATCCCCGGGGCCATAGAGGACGGGGACGTCGGATCCTCTCCAAAAAAGGAGCTAGAGGGGGCCAATGAAAGAATTACTTCCTGAAATCAATGAAGGGGTCGGTGGGTCCTGTTGCATAGCCAAAATAGTCAATAGCTAATGATACTGAATCGCCGGAAGGGTCACGACTACTCAACCACGCAGAAAAGAAAAAAGGTAGGGGATTCCACTCCTGAGCCGCCCTGAAGTTTTCTCAAACAGGGCAGCGCGGGGGTAAGCCTTCGCCGCCAGCTGAAAAGGCGGCCTCCCAGCAAAACACATAAGGCGAAGCCAGAAAAAAAGGGGGGAAGAAAAGAAAAGCCAACACTGAAAAGTTCCCAGAAAAGTCAACGCGCCGGATCAAAACAGATCATCACCTGGCCTCGATCGAACTAAAATCGTGGAAAGGTTCGCTGAGGCCATATCTATCTCTCAAAAAAAAAAGAGAGGGACAATATAAAGTGGGAATGGAGGAGGAAAGAAGGGAAGTGCGTTTATTCTGCGAATATCTAATTATCAAGGATTGAGTTTACGGCACGGGGAGTTTCCTTCTTTTGTCGGGGAGATCTGCGGGCGGTCGTGGGGAAAAGACGACGACGGAGGGGGGGGGGAGGGTGGAAATCGGTCGAACCGCCGTAACGGAGTAGACTAACTCTCCTTGGACAGGGAGCAACGAGTTAGTGCATCGGCTGCGCCAAAAGGGGGTCCATTTTGGCATAAAGGGTGAGGGTAGGAAAGGAAAACAGTACGGCGATAAGAGGGGAGGAGAGGTATCAAACGGGTTGCTATGGACAGAACGCGGCAGCTTTCATGATCCTCGTCATTTAGACGATTGCAAGGTGTGTGCCGGCATACAGGCGGGAGAGGGAAGACGGACTACTCTCTCGCAAAAGGTATGGCGGCGGTGGGCTGGCTGAATCACGAGCGGACGGCGAAAGGGAGGGAGACTTCAATTTGCGTCATATCAAGAAGAAGAGGGGGGGAGGGGCTATGCCTACTGGGGACTCAAGGAAGGCAGGCAGATAAACCGACTGGAGGACGGAGACGGCCTTAGGGGTAATCAGAGGCGGGACGGCCAATTGTTTGGGCTGCATGGACTTGCCGGGGGGTGGTCTGGGGGCAAAAAAAGGTCAAGCAACCCAGTGCACATCCCCTGAATTAGAAAAAAAGATCGGGGGGTCTGGGGCGGGCGGGCCAATCTGATCGAACACGAAAAACTGAAATGGATTCCGTGCCCGAAGGGAAGGGGAAGTTGGGGAAAACAGCGGTGCAAAAAAAAGAAATACCCACAATAAGGAGGCTAAAGTGGCTGAACCGAAGTGCTGAAAAAAGGAAGGGTTGATCAGAATGCGACGAAGGTGGGACGGCAAAATCTATACCAGTAGTGGTCAAGAGGCGAGGGGGCAGAGAGGTGGGCGGGGTGAAGGCTGTTCCAGAAAGTGTACGGGAGCAGCAAACAAAACGCCGAACCTTGCACGAGAAATGTCTACATTAGAACGGGAGGGAGGCCTGGATAACCGCGTCGCATATACAAGACTGGCATATGCTAGGGGGGCGCTAGCAGCTGAAGGGTGGGGGGGGTTCTTACGTCTGGGAACAGGGGAAAAGAAGGAAGATGGTACACTGCAAAGGGGCGACGACTCAGGGGGGGAATGACGCGCAAGGGGTGCATTCTGAGTACCGAGCTTGGTTGCCGGTGGAAGCGGGGATTGGGAGCATAGGGGATACATAGGGTGGGGTGGGGGAGGGGGGGGGTAGATCATCTGACATCACACCCAAAACCAGCTACCAAGAAACGTATGTCCATAACTGAGCCCGCAAGGACCGGTACTTTAACGGGGAAAAAAATCTAAAAAAACGGCTCAAATGGGGGAGAAAAGGAAGAAGAAAAAGGGGGGCCATAGAAAGTGGTGGTTTGGGCATGGAGCCTTTTTTTCTCTGATCATGTAGTGGGGTGGGGGTGAGAAGCGGGGGAGGTTAATTTAATGGGTTGGGGGGGGGAAACAGTCGCTCCAAAGGAATTGACAGAGGGGCCGGTCAAGGAATTGGTTGACTCCCTTGCGCCGTAGCCATCACGAAAAGGGGGGGAAAGGGAATCAACCAACTCTACATTTGACAAAGTCGGGGAGGGGGGAAAAAATGGGAAAGGGTATGGTTTGAATCATCTCAAAAAAACAAGGGACTTAGGAGAGGAGATTCAAACCAGAGAGAAGGAAATGGAAAGAATTTTTAAAGACGGGCTGGGGAGGAAAAAAAAGTGAGTACCTTTAAAATTGGTTCTGGCGATCGGAACGACCTTCAAAAACAATGCCGTTTACCCTTCAGGAAGAATCGCGAAGCTCGGGGCAAGAACGAATGATCCTCACCACCTTATATAAAGCAGAGGAGAAAAAGACCCCCCCCACCCCAAACACACCCCAAGTCCAAGAATACCAAAGCCATGCAACCTAAAAGAAAGAAGGGACATCCATTTGGGGGGAACATGTCAGAATGAGATCATCTAAGAGAAAAATTGAACGGTAAAGTAAAAACAGTCCTTCAGCTGAAATCATATTACAAGAAGTTGGTAGCTGTGAGGGGGGGTTTGGCTATTACAGAGAAAAAAACTATCAGAAACCGTAACCGATGGATAAAGTACCGAGCTCCACACCCCCCAGCCTGAAAAATCCTTGCAAAAAGCATTCCCGAGCAGAGAAAAAGAGGGGAAGATATTCTCCTCGTGACGGCCTACAATCGTCAACCTCAGCGATCTGCGAAATAGGGGGAGATTCAGGGCATACTTAAGGGTATGCGAAGGGGAAGACAGCCCCTTCTTACCCATCTGCGAAGGGTCAGGTAAGCCCGTAGTTACCGGGCAGATAATGCTGTGTGTTCCGGAAACGCCAGCGAAAAGGTCGAAGAAAGGGAATACCTGCACCAAAAAAAGGAAGACAAGGGGAAAAAGGGCAGGAGGGAAACCTTTTCTCTAGGAAAAGACAACCAACGTCGCATTAAATAGAAAAACCAGCTTTGCGCGCCGCGCCGTGGGGAAAGAAAATCCGGGGCACAGAGAGTAAGAAGGAGGGAGGAGGATCAGGTAAGAAAAAGGCGAACACGGGCATCGAAGACCATCAAGCGAGTCAGTTTTCAGGGTCCTCTATAAAGATTGCCCTCCGAGAGAACGCGAGAGAAAAGAAAAGGGGGAATGCATTTAAGGTCACTTTTTTAAAGCGAGGAAGGGGAGGAAAGGCAAAAGCTATAAAAGAATCATCCTGCTGAAGCCGCCAACATAGAAAAGAATCCTTCACCGCCTTCCGAAACTACCGCGTCTCCCATGCCTCTAAAAGAAAGAGGGGATCAGTTCAGGCAAGAGCCTTTTGGGGAGGAAAAAAAAAACCGAAGAACGAAACGCCCACATTCGTTGAATTGAGATGCCGTTCACATGAGTATGCACTCGCAAGCATGGCTCGCACGTGATTGCTAAGCACGGCCAATAAAAAGGGAATTCGGCTACCGTGAAGAAACCTGATCAAAGCTCAATGCGATGATCGTTACGTCCTGAAAACATGACGTTGTAGCTGTCGAGAGCACCCAGGGAGAAAAAGTGAGACTGGGGAGTAAGGGGGTCAGATAAACAAAGCGCATGAACCTGCCCTAATGGGCGGCGCCGAGGTCGTTGGCACCGGGCGGAGGGGGAGAAGAGGCAGGGACTCCAAAGGAGTAAGGGAGGATAAAACCCCAAAAAAGACAGGCATAAGTCTCAAACTAGAAAAAACCCCGATATCTCGAACATAAGCCGGAAACCGAACGTGCCGGAACGTCCGCCGATGAAACCGCATAAAGCAAAAAAAAAGGGGGAGAGAGACGAGGAAACTCAATCATCTGGCAGGTCAAGGGCTAAAAAGGAAAAACAGAGAGGATCTAAAAAAAAAAGTTGGGAGGAAAATAGCAGGATGCCAGATTCGACGAGCAAACGACGATTTGGTTCGATCGCAATTGTGTATGAGGTGGAGAAAGGGAGAAGGTTAAGGTTAACGGGACGTTGAAAAGAGGAGGGGGGATGAGGTCTTCGGGCGGGGGGCGTTGGACTTCGCTTGATGGGCTTGTGAGCCGCCTTGACCACGGCGAAGCCTAAAAAGAGCCTTTAGCAAAGAAGGGAGGAAGAGTGGACGCCCGTAGTGATAACGAGTGTTGCTGTGAATTAGGAGAAAGGAGGCGATCCGATCAGGGGGGGAAAGCCATCGTTTGGAGTAGGGGCAGAAGAAATCTGCATTCGCAGAATACTATCCGTAAGCAGTGAAGGCGATTGCGAGAAGTGTTTTTTGCCGGGAAACAGGAGAGACGAACGACTGAAACTAGGGGGAAACGGGTTGCTTGCGGGAGGGAAAAAGACGTAAGAAGAAAACGTAATGCCATGCGATTGGACTTCATTGAACCCATAAATCCCTACTAAGGGTGATGGAGGGGGGAGGGGAAGGCTGTTGGCCGCAAAAGGGGCGAGGGGGAGAAGGGATACAATGACTGACTATTCAGGGCGCGGCTTCGGGGGGTCAGGCGGTACAGGGGACGGTGGGCGTCCTTGCAAGGACTTGCCGTTGGGAGTCTTGGAGAGGAAAGGGGGGAGGACTTACTGAAATGAAACAAGGGAAAGAGGGGAACTGCACCATGGTATATAGAGCTTTTCTAAGGGAGAGAGGGGGGCCAAGCTTAAGAAATCTCTGGAAATGAAGTGTATTCGATGCAAAAGGAAGGAGGGGCTAGTGTCAAAGAGGGAAACGCACATCATCTGCGACAAACGATCGATGGCAGTGGAGGAAACAACAGGCCTCGCTTAGCACAAAGGGGGGGGGTCGCTCGAAAAGGGGAAAGGGGGGCAATGAAAGAGTGGAGGAGACGGGATAGCTGAAGGAGCGAGGTGCATGTTTTTTGTGGAAAAAAAGGGGGGAGGGGAGTCCATAACCTTTCGGGTAAGAAGGGAAAAAAAAGGATACCATTTTCCTGTACTAGGGCTAACTGACATTTGAACGAAAATGCGTAAGCCGGTTCTGTCGGTAACTTCGGCGATGCTGCAGATGCAGGAGACCGAGAGGGGCTGTAAGCTGGGGCGGAAAAAGAGGGGAAAAGTTCCCATCGATTAGATGGAAACGGAAATCAATGTAAAATACTAGTCTGGTATTAGGGAGGGGCTTTGCAAGGGGAGGATACTTTGAAGAAGAACAAGGAGGAGAAAGGGGTGGGTTTGGCATGATCAGGAAGAACATCGTACCCCAAACAAAAGGAAAAGCAGGAAAAGGAGGGGGTCCCTCACCGGGGGAGGAAAAGGGGGAAAAGGGAAAATCTTTAAAAATAAGATAACAGCAGGAACCTTGCAAAAACAGGAGAAAGACGTTAAGAAATAAATGGTAGGGGACAGCGCGGTAGGAAGTTTTAGGGTGCCTTTGGGCCTGAAAGCCAGGGGAGTATTTGTTTGGGAAAATCAGGACGGTGAGGGAGAAGGGTTAGGTCTGAATATCGCAAAGGGCGTCTCCGAGATGGGAGGGGGGATAGGGGGCCTTAACTTCAAAAAGGGGGTTAGGAGAGGGAAAGGGGCGTCTCCAACAAGTTGGGTTACGCCAAAAGGAAAAGCAAGAAGGGAAAAAAAAGTAGGAGGATAAGACATGCTTTACCAGTCTGGGGGGTTGGGAAGAGATAGAAAAACAACAAAGTATATTATTCAAAGATGAGGAAAACCATATCTAGCATGAAAGCCTTTGTACTATCATATACTGCTTACACAGTCAGTAGAAAGGGGGTACCGAGGGAAGTGGGAGCTATCGGCGCAACGAGTTCAACAATTCTCCCCACGAATGAAAGGGGAGGAAAACTGGAAAGCTGAACAGTCAAAATTGGAGAAGAAGAAGAACATAGACGGATAAGACCGCTGCAAGACCAAAACGGAAAAAATAAATCAAAAAAATCAGGAAGGCAGCCGGGAAAAAAGGGAAGACGGGTCCCTCCTTTTGGGACAGAGGGGGAAAGAAGGAAGGAGCGGTATCTGACTTTTTCGGAAGTAAAGTAAAAGCAGGTGGCGGGCTGCGACAGGATAATACGGTGACTGGGTCGATGCGGGTGGGGAAGGAGTTTTCAGGAAGGGGGAGAGCCCTTTCCACCAATCGGGGAACCAAAAGGGGGGAAAGGAGGGAAGAAAAGTAGCAACACCTTCCCCCGCATACGTAATTAAGCAGACCTAAGAGGAGGAAGTGCGTCATTCGCAACCGGCGCTGGGGGGGGGAGAAAGAGGAGAAGAGGTCCCTTACCATCCAAAAAAACCAAAATCAGTCGAGGCAGCTCTTTCGGAGGGTCCTGCCAGAAATCTTGGTATTATGCGCTCAATTTATCCGCAGCGAATACGCAAAGAGGGCGAAAAATGAGGTGAAAAACTTCTTGACTGCAACTGTCAGGAGGTGTGGTTGAAGGAACTAAAAGCCGGAAAAGTCTGTAGCCGCAGTTGACACCTCGCGCAGTCGCAGAAGTGTCCACGCGGCCTCAGGGAAGAAATGTAACGGGACTGCATTCTAACGAAAAAAAGGGAGGGGAGCAACAATACCTTGGGCCACCGAGCCAGAGAGAGGGGGTTTGAGCATTCTTGCGAGAAAAAGACTAAACCACAAAAAAATACTGGAAAAGCTAACGGGGGAGGGAAGCCACTCCACTGTGGCATGTGGGACGTCAGGTGGGAAGCTAGTAAGGGCGAAAAAAAAAGATCCCATTTTGCATGATGTGCACTTTGGGAAAGGCAATCAGGCCCATGAACCAGGGGGAGGCTCAAAGGCAAGAAAAAGGCAAAGGGAAACAAAAGGAAAGAAGGGAAAAACTCCTAAAAAACCAAAGAGCCAGAAGAGAAACTCCATCAGTTTATCCGGCAGAAGAAAACTTTTGGAAAGGCCACACAGCCGGACAAAGAACAAATGAGGAAGGAAGGGCGGTGAAAAAAAGTTAATGGGAACATCGCAGGACATAAAGAAAAGGGTTTCCAGCCACCTCCACACAGGAAGACGGGGGCAAAAGAGGAAGAGGATGGGCCGTCGTCGAATGCTAAGCCTGAGAGAACCTGCAGAGGCAAGACTCCTCAATAAAGAGGAAATGCCCGCGGGGTCTAGTCTGCAGGAAAAAAAGTTCTCCCATAGCCAACTAGGAGGGTGAAGAGAAGTCACAGCAAAGCTCATTACCTGCCCTTAGGCAGAAGGATTACGACCGTAGTTTTGCTCAAGTCCTTCACAGGGGGGACAGAAGAAGGAGGAGGGGGGACCCGGCGAAAGTCCAAAAGAACCCATAAGGAGAGGAGACAAAAAACCGCTATAGAGAAAAGAAAGAAAAAACTCAAGGAAAAGGTAGACGTACTCTCCTTTATCGCACCATAAAGAAACTCGATCGCGATCAAAATCATCGGTGACCGGATGCCGCGTCGAGGGGGGAGCATCTCAGAGAAAAACAACCGGAGATAAAAAGAGAGAGAGCGATCCAAGGAGACGAAGAAAGAAAGAAAGGGAGCTTGCTTTTCAAAAGGGAGGGGGGGGGGGTTTTTATCCTAAAAAAAAAGTGACTTGGGGGACACGGACGTGTTTCCGGCGATTTCGGAGATGCGGTCGGGGGGAGTTTTCTCTTGGGTGGGAGGGTGGAAGGGAAGGAGGGGGGCAGCCTTGTCTCAAAAACTAAACGAAGGGGCAGGCTGAAAAAAAGTCGTGCATCGGTGATGGGGCAATTAGGGGACAGTCAGAAGGGGCGGATTATCGTCAAGATAGGACCCATTGAATGTAGGAGGGGTAACTGGGTTTTCTAAAGAAAGAGACACCGTAGAGTTGATTACTGGCGAGCATAGGATCGGAGAAGTAGAGAGGTTTTTGCAGAAACGGGAGTAGATTCGGGTACACCTTACAACTGAGAGGGCACAGGTGGTCTTTGTCTTCTTGCCAATAAGTCAGAGTCGGAGAATGGCGATGGGAAAAATGGCGTGGTAAAGGAGAGCCAATCCCTACGAGGGGGGTGTAGGGGAGAGGGGAAGGGAAAGGGTTTCCTTGGCAGAAGAGAAGGAGAAGAAGGACTGGGCATGGATAACTTCTGCTCAGGGGTGGAGGCGGTGTACGGGAGGGTCATATTTTGGTTCTGGACTGAATAGTTGTATTTAAAAAAGGACTTAATAAAGAGAGGGAAAAAGGAAACAGACAGGCGTCTTCAGGGATATGAGCGTTGCAGGGCGAGGAAATGGGGCCAAGCAAAAAAAAAGGCTTCGAGAAAAAAATGGAACTGAAAAGAGGGTTTACTGAATGGCAATTCTAGAATGGGGTCTCCTAGACGCCAGCATCATCTGCACCCCAAGACTTCTCTAGTTAAGGGGGAGGGGGGACGGGGAGCTCACAATCATTTTTTCCGAAAGATGCGACGATGTTTGCAAGTTCCTAGATAAAGAGGAGTATCCAGAAACGGCTTCAGCGAGAGGGTAAGTGAGGAAAAACGGGGGGAATCTACTACCTTTTCTAAAGAAAAAATCTGGGAGAATGAAAAAAAAAGAAGGAACATTTTCAAAACTGTAACGGGCAGAACATTCGCCAATTTGAGTAAAGGCAGGTGCAGTTCTGGAGAATTCTGACATAGAGGGGGGCGGAAGATGACTGTAAGAAGAAGAAGGGGGGGGATCACTCTATTTTACGATGGAGGGAGGGGAAGGAAAGAGGAATTTGTAAAACGCCGGGGAAACCATAATAGCTAAGAGTCCTGCGATTAAGAGGCTGGGCTGGGCGGGTAGAGTAAAAGAAGAGGGGGGTTAGGATTCTTTTACCAGGGGTTGGGTGGGGGAGGGGGTTCTTAAGCCCACTTTAAAAACTACCCATGAAACGTAGGGTGGGGGAAAAAGCTCATCGAAGGAAAGGTTGGAAGGTGTACAAAAAACAGCAGATAATTAACTTCGCTTCACAGTTACAGAGGAAAAGGAGGGGACACGGAGAGGGAAAAAGGTTACTTTCGTCCTTTTTTGGCCTGATGGGATTTATGTTGGGGGTTGGAGAAGATGGAAGTGAGGGAAACGGTTTAATATGGGAGGGGCAATTCTCTTCACTGATTGAGGGAGGGAAGATTGGGGCACAGGGAGAGTGTTGGGAGAGATAGAAGGGGAGCCGCTCATAACACTACTAATTTCGGAAACTCTAAACGGCCGGGGAGAAAATATCGTATTGAAGTAAAAAGCAGGAAAGGTAATATGTTAAGACGAAATCAAAAAACAAACACTCTTCTGAGAAAAAATATCGAAGGAAGGGAAGAAAGGGTTCATATCTACGTGGCTTCACCGCGCGTATTGGTTCTGAAACCGTCAATTTCGTGTAGGCAAGTCGCAAATCGAGAACTTCAACAGGTCCTGAGGAAAAGGGGGGGCCTGACCTCTTAAAGAAGAAAACAGGGCGCAGGATAGAGAAGAAAATATAACCGAATAACTCGCTGGAGAAAAAAAAACCACAAGAAGAAGGACAAACAGCAAACACTTCCAAAAAGATGGGCAACAGTGGGAGTTAGTAAAAGGGGAGATTCGCGCAGCTGAATAATTAGCTGGGCAGGTAAAAAGTTAAAAAGGGAGGGCCTGCCAAGCTGCGCTCAGGATGCAATAAGGGCCTGGGTAGCTGTTACGGGTTGTGGGGGGGTATCTGTTCTCCTCGATCAAAAACCAAAAGAAAATAGCTAAACTTCGGGGCCAGCATGAGACAAGGAGCCCAACAAAAGAAAAAGAAAAAAAAACAGTCTCATCAAAAGCGCAGAAGGAAGAGGAGGAACCGTCGTGCTAAATCTTCTCCGATAAAACGGCCCATAACCAGACGACTAAAACCTCAAATAGAAACTTAGAAGCACTGCAAGGAAGCCTGGGGGAGGGCCTCACTTTGAAGCAACCGAGGCAAGAGAGGGGAAATGGCCTTTAGTCCAAAAGGGAAGGGGTCTAAGGCCTGGGGTGTCCGGAGGGGGAATCAAAGCGAAAGCGCCAATTTGAAGAGGGTCCGAGGCGAAGAGGAAGTTATCCACTCTATCATCTCGAGGACTCAAACATCGTAGAATTCGAGAAACGAGGTGGGCTCCTGCCGTGGAAGAAAAAGAAAGAAAGGAATTTTTTTCTCGAAGAGACCAGAGAAAAATCTCTTCCCCGACTCAAGGGGAATCCACTCATAAGGGCAGTTTGTCCAGTGTTTCCAGAAGGTGTCCCTCCGCAACCAAAAGAGACTATACCATGGGGACAGGGAAGGTTCACTGGGGGAAAGAAGTCAACTTCAACCAGGTAATAAAGGAAAGAAAGAACAGGCCTCCACATATAACTCTCAAAGAGGAATACCCCGAAGCCGCCTCCTCACAACCATTCCCGCCAAGGGGAGCCGAGAAGAGCCCTTTTCGGCCAAAACACAGCCGGGAAACTCCAAAAAAGGGTTATTGTTCGGGGAACATTGAGTATGTTCACTCAACACGCTCAGCAGATTGGGGCCAGCCACCCACAAGAATAAAGGGGACCATATATCGGCAGAGGGAAGAAGCTCAGTAAAGCGTGAAGGGGGAAAATTAGGAAGTTTCTAGAGAAAAGAGGGGACGTAAAGGGAAAGAAGAACGGTTGTCTTCATATCAACCCCGGTAACCTAACAAAGATACTGGGAGGTTCCGTACGGAACCAAACCGCGCCTAACTGCAAACTTGAAGGGGAAAACCTGTCAACGAACCGTCGGGGAGAGGAAGGCCAAGTTGGGGGGGGGGGGGGGGGGGGGGGGGGGGGGGGGTGGGGGGGGGGGGGGGGGGGGGGGGGGGGGGGGGGGGGGGGGGGTGGGGGGGGGGTGTGGCCCTCTGCTTCCATCTTCTCCTCCCGTCGCCCTTCGTCCACAAAAAAACCACATCCTGTCAAGAATTACGAAAAGGGACCCCTCCCAACCTATTCTCACCCCCCTCCAAAAAGAAAGAAACAAGGTAAACGTCATTCTCTTATCCACCGCATACTCCCCTGGAACGAGCGAACTCACCAGAAACAGACGGGCGACGCTCAGTCGAGGAAAAGATAAGCCTCGAAAAAAAACCAAAAGGGGGAGGGAAAAGAGAGAGTAGATGATGGCCAATCAAGAAACACTGGGTCTGTTTCTTGCAAACTATCCAGGGAGGGGAAAGCGGGGGGGAGAAGAGATGGTACTTGCACGGGTCTGTGGGCGCTTTCTGGAAATGTGAAGCAAAAATCGCTTTCTTTGGAGGAAAGGGAGGGGGTCTGGGTTCATGGGTTGGAAGAAGAGGAAGAAGGGGGGGTGGCTTCGAACAAACCTGGAAGGGCGAGCAACTACTTTCGTCATAGGCGGGCCGCCCCATTAAGGTTAAGGGGAGGGGGGAGTTAGAATTAAAAAAAACTAGGCGGTCACAAGGAATAAGGAGGGGAGGTGTCTAACTGGTAAAACAGACAAAGCGGAAGGGAAAAACTTTCGTACGATCCTCGATTGAGCGATTGCAGACGGTTTTTTTGGGGGGAAAAAAGCTGCTTAAAGCCTTACGAAAAATAGGGAATTCTTAAAAAAGTAGGCAGGGGCAAAGAAAGGGAGACGCTTGTGCAGAGTTGAAAAAAAAGGCTTCAATGTGAACCGGCAAAAGTCCTACTAATGTGAGGGGGGCGGCGTGCGGTGGAGTGGGGAAAAAAATTTGAATGCTGGGCGAGGGGCGCGGGGGCAAGTAACGTCGCTTCGGGTAGAGGAGGAGGGGGACGGGGTCATATTGGGTGCGTCCTGAAAAAAGAATGGGGTGACGTTTTGGGGCGGACCAAGGGGGGACTTCATTACGCGAAGCAGCAAGAAGTCAAAACCAAGGGGAAAGATCGCGTCTGAGAGGAGAAAGCCCGGGAAACCCTGGAGGAAGAAAGCGGAGTGATGATTCCAGTCGGTGGGCCGGTTATTGGGAGTTCGGCGCAGGAAGAAAAGGGAAAACCTCCCTGAACTTGAAAAGTTGGGGGGCAGGAAAAAGGGAGAGGATGCTCACAAGCAATGGTTTCAGGGCAGAGCGACGATGTTGGACGTGGAAACATCGAAACTGAAAAAAGCGGTCACAAAACTACGAGATTGTAAGGAAGGGGAACCCAAATGTCTGCTTCCATACGAAGACTGGGATTGGAGGCATCCACACCTAGACCATTGAAGGGTCTAACGGGGAGAATGTTCGGCCAGATTGCGGTATGGACGCTAAACGCGAATATCAACAAGGGAGATTCAGATGCCCGAAAGAGGGGGAGAAGATAGTATTTTTGTGCTTGGGAGAATTGGACCGTCATCGCTATTATACAGAAAAAGACCGAAGGACTACTCCGTCATGGAAATGGGCGCTGCAAGGGAGGAGAGGGAGGCCTATTCTTTTCAATGGGAGGGGGGAAGAAAAGGGGGGATGTTAACCCGGACGGAATATAGGGGGGGGGGGGCAGTTTCTTAAAGTCAATATACGCAACAAACTTGAAAAAAGAAACGGTAGGGGGGGGTCAAAATCCAGGAAAAAACATGAACCGCGGGGAACCTGAAAGAGCAGCAAGGACTCTTCGCTCATGATTAAAAGCGTGACTAAAAGGGCAAGAGGCGATGGGGATGTGGAGCCACTGAATGGGCCTTTGAGGGGGGTTGGGGTTGGGAAGAGGGGGAAAAGGGTGAAAGGGGTGATTCGGAGTCAAGGCTCTCCGAGGACGATGCCAGAGGTCCTGAGGGGGAAGTTAGGGCTCGAACGGGGGAGGGACTTCGCCGAAAAAAGAAGTTTACATGTTCTAAAAAAAAAACTGGGGGGAGGGGGAAAATACAAATCGCTATGAGTAACCATCTGGAAGGGTAGATAGGGGACGACTCTCTCAAAAACCATGAGGGGGAAAGAAAAAAAAAGAAGCGGAAAACCATAGAAGAAGAAATGGACAGCAGGGTTACTAGAAACTGACGATGAAAAACCGAAGGAAAAGGGGGGGGGGGAGATCAATCGTGTTCTGGCTATGAGAGAAAAGTCAGGCGTCAAAAGGACGATTAACCGGGGGAAGGAACCTCTGTTAGAAGAGGAATAGGAAAAGAGGAAAGGAAAGTCCCCTATAAACTATCACTCCTCAGCAGGAGGGAAAAACAACAAACTACAATCCAAGAGCCAAAACAAAAACCAGGAAACCCCGGAGGGATACCTAAGTTGAATTCGGTCACGATTGGGGGAGCTTAGAAAAAAATCATGCGCGCTGGGGGATGGCAGGAAAGGGGGGTGAAGTGTTCTTCGTTCTCTCAGGATACAAAGAATTTAAGGGGTAGGGAAGTTTTGGGTAGAAGGGGAGGGGGACAGTCTAACGCTTAAAAAAAAAACTGTCGTAAGAAGGGGCACTATACCAAGTATCCGAGAAACGCAACCGAACATCTCAGGGATAAGCAGGCATATTGGAGAGGGCATTCGGAGGACCGTAGAAAGGAGGGAGTTCGAAATGAGGAGTCAAAGAAATAGGCCTCCAGCAAACCGCTATCCGCAAGTTAGGGAAAACTGGGGAAAGGGAACAAGTGAGTGGAGAGGAATTTATCAAAAGGAAGAAAAAAAGACCGGGAAGGAGGGAAATGCTTTCTCCCCGTAGCCGGGAAGGCTAAGGCTGTTGTTCCGGGGTGAAACGGAACGAAGAAAGTAGGGCCGCCAGTTCAGAGGGACAGCAGAGGAAGCATGGGAAAGGAAAGACCTCATATTCTCTGGAAAGAAGTCGCAAGGAGGAAAAAAAGGAGGGAACATGCTTGTGCGCCACCCGCGAAGGGGGGCCACTCGAGAAACGGGGATCTTGGGGAGATGATGCTGGAAAGGGAAAAAATCTAGGACCTACCCGGGCAGAGGGGGGAAGCCCCTCAAAAAAGGAGGGAAGGGGTTTCCATTGGGGGGGGAAGCGGGGGAAAAAAAAACGATCTCTACCTGGTGAAATGATGTGCATGGTGGGGTAGCTCAGAAGGAGAAAGGAACACGATTTAGAAAAGAAACGGCAACTAAACCAAACAAGAAAAAGGACCACTAAAAAAAGGACGAAGGAGCCATGCCTTCCAGCGCCAGAGGACGGAATCAGAGTCAGTTTTGGGGCGAAACACAGCCACGACCAAGGCGGAGATGAAAGAAGGGGAAATTGTAAGGAGGAAGCGAAGGGAGGCGAGGAAGGAAAGGGACGCCACCTCCATCACATCACGAAGAGAGGGCGTAAGGCCGTCGTCAAGCTAACCTCGTGGACGTCAAAAAAAAAGCTGAGCCGACAAGAGGGGGGGAGGGTACGTCGGAAAATGGGGGTCCATAGGAAAGACCCCTTTATATCCCATGCCGTGGATGGAATCGCCGTGGGGGGGCACTAATGAAAGCACGCATCAAAAGAAAGGAAGGGCGTAGGGAGCCGGGGGGATTGGATCAGGCAGAAGGTGGGGAGCTCAGTCTTCGCCGCCAAAGCGTGAACGCTCACACACACCATCCTGAAGCAGTCAGAAAAAAACGGAAATAAGATCGAAATAAACCAGAAAAGTGGCCGTAGGGGGAACTGGACCTCCCGAGCTCAAAAGCGGGGGCGAAAACAAAAAAAAAGGGGGGGAACGGTCAGTCTAATGGCCAGATCTTATAGAA
>Ga0179591_1236733_pt1 | contig 15855 bp, 16 predicted proteins | sample CZOMad2_1_08_16f_FD_182891 | JGI IMG/M metagenome (GOLD analysis project Ga0179591, IMG submission 182891) | Vadose zone soil fungal communities from Angelo Coast Range Reserve, California, USA - CZOMad2_1_08_16fungal (PacBio error correction) | ecosystem: Environmental > Terrestrial > Soil >...
TTTGCAGCATTCAGGGGGGGCGCAGACCGGCGGGCCCTTCCCAAATGACATTGGTAAGGGGGTACCTTTATTCCGAAGAATGAAAAGTAACTTTACCTAAGGTAGGAAGAAAAGAACCGTGCGGACGCCAATGGGGGGAAAAAAAACTGGGAGTTTAACGTCATTTCCTCTTTGGTACGCCGTGGGACCGAAGAAGGAATGGGACCATCCCTTCTTAAGGGGGTCGGGAGTCCGCTGCAACCGTCTCCTCAGGTCGGCAGTGGGAAACAAAAAAGCGCGCATTCGGGGGGGGGAGCGGAGGAGGATGAAAAAAACAATTAGGGGGGGGGGATCAGCTGTTTTACCCCGTAAATCGGATTCGAAACACGCGCCGTGTGATAAGGCTGGATTTGAGCCTAGACGGGTATCACCGCTCTTCAGAACGAGAAGGTGGAAAAAAATTAACCGAGTCAGCACGAAACGAATTCACCAGAGGCTGAGGATAAGGGGGGCCGGCATAGGGAGGAACGATTTCTATCCCAAAAAGTGAAGGGAGGAGCACTTGAGAAAGCCCATGCGCTTCAGTCGTTTAGGAATCGCCCGGGATTTCTATAGAGAGAGAAAGTCTTGGGCTTCCCGACGTTACCACCAGCAGGGGTGAACCAAGGCCGAAAAGCGAGCCCGTAATCGCTTAGATGTCTAAAGAGAAAGAGCACAACTAAAAAAAGGAGTGGACGGGAGTTAGAGCCGGGGGGGGGGCCTGGACCATTACATTAGTGCTATATTTCTCTTAAAGCAACTCTGAATCATTAACATTACCCTCATCGAATTGGGGAGGGGGGAGCTTTCATGGGAAAGGGCTGAAGACCTGCAGACACTCCCGGGAGAGTGAATCTTCTTCACCGACGCGCTCATCTGCTCGATGGGAAACGTTGGGGTTGAGGGGTTCTCAAGATGTTCCGACCGACACCCAGGTTAAAGCAATCACTCCAGTTATAGAGAACCACTTCAGCTTAGCTTTAGAAACGGGGGCGGCAAAAAGAGATGGGATGATGGAAGGAACGCTGTAAATGCCCAGCTGCGCTACTAAACGCAAAATGAGTAAAATTTGGGGAGGAAAACTACGAGACGGGGACGTAAGCAGATACAGTAGTTGATTAAAAGGAATTCTTATCCAGGGAAGGACCACGCGGTCAGGAGAAAAGAGTGGGAGAGACGGATTGGAGCGACAAGTTGAAATTTTTTTTCAAGGTGGATTTAGAAAAATTCAGAAAGGAAGCAAGACCGTCTGTCGGACCGGCTTAAAAAAACCGATCAATGCGCGCGGCTTGGGGCTAACGCGGCGTGGAGGTGACGATTGGCGGGGGCCAACAGTGTGCCTCCTACGACGCCGAGGGTGGGAAAAAATTTTACAGGAGGGGGGCGGGGGACTCTCTTTAAAGTCGAATCGTGCTCTCTCGTGGAGGCGGGGGTCTCTTTCCGTTAACAAAGAAAGGAAAAATTGAACGTAGCGGGGGGTGTGAGGAGACTGAAACGCGCAGGCCAAACGAGAATAGTGCAGCGGGTTATTATATACGATCATATGAAAATCATAGTGAATAAAGGTCACTCCGGGAGCTGGTTCGGGAGGGAGGGGAATGTCCGGGAGAGGGTTCACTCTGAAACGAAGAGGGGATCGAGGGCGTTGATCTCTGGTCAAGCCGCACTTCGAACAATATCTTGATAAAGACTCCCAGTTGTGGGCGAGTGGGGGGGTTGGAGGTAGAGGTTATGAAGCGGAGTTCTCAACTGGGTCAAAACTCATCAGTTGGAAAGGCGTTCGTCGATTACTCCTCCCAGGGGTGATCCCTGGCGATCCAAGAGTTTAGCTTCAAGGTATTCTTTAATGTTCGGCAAAAGGGCTGGACCTCGATTGTGTGCAAGCCCGACGTTGGTAGGTTAACCGTGGCTTCTAAATAACCTTTGTTTAGCAGAAATCCGCATCTCGTTTGATGCTCCTAACTTCCCTGGTCAGGGGCGAAAGGCCCGCCAATTGGTCTATGGTTCTAACTACTTTATAGGGGGGGAATTCCGGAGAAGAGGGCCACAATGGGGGAAGGAAAAAGTTTTTTGGAATCTCAAAGGTTGACTGGAATCTGTTCCGGTCTAAGGGCTTTTAGCGGGGATTGCAGATTACAGTATTCTCTCGGTGATAAAGAGCGCATATTTGGTTAGGTGGGCAGTGCATGTGTGGAACAAGGGAAGGCCTCAGGGGGGGGGGGAGGGGGCGACGTTGAAAGGAGGGTTAACCTTGGGAAGTGGGCCACACTCAAACGCGAAACAAAAAAAACGGAGTGAGAAAAGGGAAAAACTAGATTTATGCTTACATATACTATAAGCAAAGTGCGGGCCTCTACCAGGGGGACGCAAATATCAAAAGTGGGCTGGGACAACCTGACACGGAACAACGAGAAAAAATCGTCTTCTCCGATGAAAGATCTGAAAAGAACTCTCAAAAAGAACAGAAATCAGAGAAAGCCCCCAGGCACAGTCCAAGTGGAAGTGAACATCAACCCGGGGGGAGGTATGCTTCTTTTCATTGAAAAGCAAAGTCCTAAGCTCCAAGGGGCCTCGGGGAAGAGAGGAAAAAAAGGGGGCCTGTCAATCAACTTAACGTTGAAGCACAGGAGAGGGCGGTATGATCAAATTTAGCTCGGACGAAACCCTACCAACTATTCTCAAAGAAGAAAAAAGGAGAGGGACAGAACATCCACTAGCCAGCAAGAAATCGAGAGGAAAGGGGGAAGCTGGAAAGAATGGGAGACTCTAACGCTAACCGGGGGGGGGGGGAGAGGTGAAAACACTCTTTTACAACTTCAAATAAACACTTTTAACATAAAATCACAGATACCGTAAAACCTAGACATCTTGAATGGCGTAGGGGGGTGACTACGCTAAGCGACACGGAGATGAATAAACAGAGTAATGATAGAAACGCTCGGCACGAACCGACTAAAGGGAAACAATTCAAGATGTGGGGTAAATGATTATTGGTGAGAGGAACGACGCTTCTAAATCACGCGCACGATTCGAAAAAGAAAGAAGAGGGGGCAAGGCAACCACCGGACCTCAAGAAAACAGTCTATCATTGGTGACTACTAAAAAAGCCGAACCGAGAGCGAGAAGAGCGAGAGGACAGAGTCGGGGCAAAAGAACTCCAGTAAGAGCAAACAATCTGGAGGGGAGTTAAAAAAAAATGAGACCGTTCAAGGCGGAAAGGGAGACTTTACTCTCTCTCAAGATCCGGGAAAATACTAGGAGGAAACAAAAGGTAACCACCGCAACAGAAAAAAAAAAACATAAGTTTTTCTTTCAACTAATTGAATCGGTCAATTGGGATCGAGAACATTCGTACACTTTTCAAACCTAGGACCAGAGAAATAAAAAAGAGGATAGGTCGCTTCCTCGCTTTCCCGGGGCATGAAAATGGGTAGGAAAGCTTATGGGCGGAATCCCACAGGGGTTCACTAGCTCCGATCTCTCTGGGAAATGGGGGGATATTTTCTTTTAAGGGGAGCAGAACTTTTTGGGCGGGACAGAAGAGTACCCGCCGCAAAAGGAAAGAAACTCCGTCTCTCAAGAGGGTTGCCGGAGAAGTTTTTCTCAAAGAGGGTGCGGAAAAGTCTTGCAGGCCTTGTCACGAAAAAAGGGGAAAGGCGGAGCAGCTTCTCTCCGGGGAAAACTTTAACGCAAATTAAAGGGAAGAGTAGAAGGAGGGGGGGGGGAAAAAAAAGGATCTGGGACCCTAAGAAGGCTCAAAGGACGAGGCATTTGGAAAAGGGGGTAGTTCAGGACGGGGCGTATACAGACCCTAAGAAAAGAAGGGACAGGTTTATAAGGGGGGGAGTTCTCTAAAAAAGAATAAAGGGGTGAATCGTTTTGTTATCTATGAAACTAGGGAACAAATCACGGAGGACTAAGGGAGAGGGATTGATGAGGTGGAATTTGGGAACCCACGGGGGGTTGTCACGTTGGGAAAATTCGGGATAGAAAAGAAAGGTGACTGCAGAGGGTAAAGACGGTAACAATATAGGAAGCGGGACAGGGGGGAGGGGGGTATTGTCTCTCAATCAAGTCGGAAAGTAAGATATCTTAGCTGCCTAGAGACAGAATCATCAGCCAGGATGAGGGCAGAGGTTCTTTGAAAAAGGGGGTTTGAGGAACCAGACTGACGGCTGAATAGCGGTGTAGAGGAAAAGTGGCCGGGAGAAAGGTGGCGACTTCGGGAGGAATCAAAAGAAATGCTAAAACGAAAAGACAACCCATAACCTCAAGGAGAATCCCTATTGAAAGGGGATGATGAGGGACGGAATCAACCACCAAAGAAGAAAAAGGGAGGAGCAAGCCCCGTCTAAAAAAAAAAAGTTTGACGCTTTTATTTTGTGAAACGGCCGGATTACCCTTAAACGGGGGGACAAAGACCCTAACGAAGAAACTGGGGTTAAAATGGGCTTCTTCCAAGGAGATCGTCCACTCGCGCTGAACTTTAGAAGCCGCGCGGTGCATGTTGGGGAGAATAATGGGAAGGCATCAATATAGTAACGGGTATACTCTCCGGTATGATGGGGGGAACGTAATTGCCCAGGGGTGGAACAATAAACTAGTGTAAGAGAAAGAGGTTTAAGTTGGGTAAGGGGAAATAAAAGGAGAAGGAGGGGGGTGAGTGGAGGGGGAGGAAAGAGAGAAGGGGGGGGAGGTGAGGCCTAGCATGGCCTGGCAAATGGGGCGGAGCTCCCGAACGCTGACAAGACGACGCTAACAACCAGGAAAAGAGGGGAGGGGAATATGACGGGGCGAAACTCTTTCATGGTAGCTCAAATGAAAGGCCAAGGGAGGAAGAGGGGGTGTAAGCTTGGAAAGGAAAGGCACTCTTAGGAGACGAACGCGAGGAGAGTCAAGGAGATAAGAGGCAGACCCAGTACTCTAGGCGATTGTCAAAGGTGTTCATCTTTGGGCGTCGGGGGGGGGGACAGAGAGATTCTTTTCATACACGAGGTGTGCCCCTGCCGATGAAAAGCAACTCAAGGTTCTTTCCGGGGGAGCGGGGGAGGGAAACCACGACAAAAGAGCTTCTGGGGAAAATTAGAGCAACATTCTTGTTGAAGCTGCTTTTGTGATCCGGACAACAGAAGGGGGGGAAAAAAGTTTAGCGAACACGACGCAATCGTGGGTATGTATCTAGGTGTGGAGGATCGCTGAAAGTAAATCCCACGCTCGCAAAGAGCACTTAAGGTTCGACCGAAAAGGATGAGGAAAAGAACAGGATCGTTCGCACAGACGAAGGGGACACTAAAGGCAATCTGGAATGATAATGGCAGGCGAGGGGGGCAGCGCTTTCTCATGCGCACTTGAGTTGGACTTTCGAACGATAATCAAGTCGCTTCAGGCTCGGGACCGATTGGGGAGGCAGCGATTTTCTATCCACAGGAAAAAAACCAACTGGCAAATGGACCGAACGATCAGCCGCGGGGGGCGGTTGAAAGGTTGGGTCTAGAAAAAAGGGAGAAGGAATCCGCAAAATGTCAAAAGAAGGTAAACTGCTAGATTCCTGAAAGGCAGAAACGGGGACACGGCTTCTTCTTTCTCAGAGTCAAGTCAAAGGGCAACCAGCCCGTCTTCAACTTCCATCGGAGAGTAGAGTGGTTACGCGATGATCTCTCTGCAGGGTGGACAGGAATCTGGGAGCTCAAGAGCAAGGCTTAGAATAAAAATGGTTGCTCGCATGCAGAGGTTTAACGTTGGTTGGGGAAACGTCGCCGCTTGTGCCCGAGTACCCAGAAAGCCCCATCCCTTTATCGGGGGAACCTGGAGAGCCAGGAGAGTTTCCGAAGGGGGACAAGGGAAGGACTGGGAAGTGCCTCGTAAATGCCAAAAAGCTGAGCCATAAAAAGACACTTGTAGACGTAAACCCCCCCCCCTTGTTGGGTGTTTTTTTTTAGTGGGGGGGGGGTGTTGTCCCAAACCCCACCCCCCCCACCCCACCACCCAACCCCATATTGGGGGGGAGAGAACTAATACCCCTGAAGGGATTCCCCAGGCGAAAAGAAATACTTAAACGGAAAGGTTTGGAAGCTCAAAGCGGCCCGTATTGTCCGGCAAGGATTTTCTAATCGGGAGAGGGAAGGGTGTAAGTGTCATATCGCAAATGAGAAGAAAAGAAGAGGACGAACCGTGGAGGGGATGTCGGCGGTTATTTGGACACAAACCCAACACCAAAGGATGTCCTATTCCGATTAAAGAAAAAAAAAAAGGAGGGGGGAACGCGCTTCCTGCTATGGGTCCGCGGGTGCGCTTCTCCTCACTCAAAAGATTGGGGGAGTGTAACTTCGGTCCTGGATGTTCGGTCACGACGGCTTTCAAGGCAGGAGAACTGCAGCGTTGGGGGGGGGGCGGCTTTCTGGAAGTCAAAAATGAACGGGTTAAATTTCCGGAAATGGGGAGGGGAGGAGAAGGTTGTGGGCTCCGTGCAAACTCGAGATTAGTGAGAGTTTAGACGTTGATCCGAAGAATAAAGGGTCCCACAAATTCCTTGCTTGTGGAGGTAACTGGATGGGTGCCGAGCGGGGGGGAAAAAGACTCGAATCTTGGAGAGCCGGAGAGGGGCCAGCCTTCGAGGGTGAACCACCATAGCTTGTAAAAAAGCCCAGATTGTCGAGGCAGGGGGAGCTTAGGTTCTAACAGGTGCTTTTCAAGGGATTTCAAAGAGAGGTCAGCTTTAGCTGAGGAAACCTAGATCGCCTCGAGAAAACCTAGGGAATGGTGAGCGGTTCTTTCTGGAAAAATCACAAGCGAGGGATAACTCTGTTTTGGGGGGCCCTCGGTTAACTGGATTTCCATTGAGTGAGTCAAAGGGAAAGTACTAGGGACAGAACAATTTGAAGAGAAGACGTCAATGAGCCTCTTGGTTGGGAGAAAAGACTGGATGGAGAATCTTTTAGATATCGGCCTGGGGGAGACTCCATCCTGGGTCGCAGAAATCTCCACAAAATTGTGGGTTGATCACTGGAGGCGTTTCTCTGGGCCGAGCGAGTAGAAGTTCATTCTTTTTCGGGCGCGTGGGGTAGAAGGGTCCGTAGTCAAAATGTTCTCGCTGGGTATAAAGCTCGCAAGTGGTTTTATCGTTGGGGAGGGCGAATGGCGACCAGGGGCGAATTTAAAAGAGAATTTGGCTCACTTTGATAGAAGAGAGCCGAGTCATCTCCTCATGAAAAGAAGGTTAAAGTCTCTCACAACAAACAACTGGGGATTGAGTGTAAATACCATTGCGTATGCTTACATAGCGATACGCCAACTTCAACCGCTCTAGAAAGGGACGCGCAATGCATAATCACTTTTACAGGGACTCAGACCAGACCAAAGCCAACATCTTTCGGCTTTATAATTGGAGACTAAAGGAACCCTCTCTAAAAAACAGAAACAAAATAAAAAAAAGGGGGAAAACGCACCGAAGTCCCTGTAAAGGTGAGACTCAACAAATTTGTGAAACTTTCTTCGGGTAACAGGGGGGGAGGACGACAAGGAAGGGAAAAGGTCTAACGTTTCTTCGACGAAAGGAAGAATGTGCCTTCTCAACAGGGCAGAAACGATCTGGGCGTGGGGCTATTAGCAAAAGAATACTCGTCAAAAGAAAACGCTCTGATTTACAAAACGACAAAAGACAATAAATATCGGGGGTTCAAGAAGACCAAGAAAACCCGCAACAAACTCATCAGACAAGAAGTTTAAAGGGACACAGATAGGGGGGGGGGGGCTAGTACTCAAAAAGCCCTAGGCTCTGTGACAACAGCCGCTTTACTGCTGGGAAAGCAGTCAAGACACCCTCTACGGAAAAAAAGTCCTCGCAATCTGGTAGGGGTATCATGGGGGTAAGACGGTGAAACGAGATGACGATAAAAATATGCGTAGACAAATCGATAAGGAAACTCCCAGAACAACCAGTATTTTGTACCGGGGGGGGATTCGGGTTTTCGAATAGCGATAAACTTAAAACCGACTCATAAAGAGGGGACTGATGCTGAGAAAACCTGGCCCGGAGCAGCCCTATCTCAAGAAAAAGAGGCTTTCCAAGGAAGGGGGGGGTATAGAGAGGCGAAATCTATAAAAAACGTCTCTCAGATTAAGCTCGTTCCAAGAAAAAAAAAAAAAAAAAGGCATAAACCTCAAAGACGTGCGGGAAAGTTTATGAGACAAATGGCGACCTACTCAAAAAAGAGGGGAAGTCAACGAACGAAGAGGAGATAGTGTTCTTTCGTCACACCCCTTCCGGCAAAGAAAAAAACCCGACCCCTTTACGTGCTCTCAGGGGTACGGCGCTGGGGGCAGACTATGCCACTTCAAACCACTCGGGTCCTTTAAACGCTCGCAGAACTCACAAACTAGTCAAAAAGTGGACCTTAAAAAGCCGGGACAACGCGTGGGTGGAGACCGGTAACACCCGCCGATTTAGGAAAAGATTTTGGACTAACAAAAAAAGTTGGAAACCAAAAGGAAGCGGTTTAGAGAAAAATTGGTGGGTCGATATTGGGGGGCGTTTACTTAGAGTCAGCAGGGGGGGGGGGATTAAAAATCCTTCAATACGATGTTGGGCTCAACGGAAGGGAAACTGTCCTTAACTAGGAAGAGAAGGGGGTCGAAAAATAATTGTGATACGCTCGTTTCTGGGAAGACAGAGGAGGCAGGGGGAAAAACAAATACTGTACCTAACTGAAAAAAGCGTCATAAACACACTAAAAAATTCTACACGCAGTAAGCAAAAGAGGTGTACACAACCCTGGGCAGGATCATATTCAAACTACATATAATCGACTCAAAGGGGGACGGAGCAGTTAAGGAATGGGGGCGGTCCTGCTGGAAAAAGGAACACAACGAGAACTAAGTTTCACTTTAGCAGGATCGGCTCGAAGATGTCATTGGGGGTCGGTTGTTCTCTAGTGGGAAAGAAAAAAGATCGATAATCTGTCCTGGGGGATGGGGGAACCCAGAGGGGGTGGCAAGCTGCACTCTGCTGGTGTCGGCTCTATCAAAAAATCAAAGAGGAAAGAAAGGGAAGGGTGAAGATTGATCGGATCAGAGGTGACAGAGGGAGATTAGGAAAGCGATGCGAGGCCAGGACTATCTAAGATGAGCTGAATTGAGGAAAAGGTTTGGCCGCTCCGGACGGAAGAGTTGGGGATGCGAAAAGTAGGCCGTGAAAAGGTTTGGAAGAGAGGATTGACTACAAAGAGGAAGGCTAAACTGAAAGCAGAAAACGATGACGCGGTCATCGAAGCGGAAGGTTGGGGGCGCTCACACCTAAGAATGTGGGGCGAGTCCGAGCGAGGCGATTTTGGGGGGAAGAAATCCTGTGAATACGGGAAAAGGGGGGCAGCGAACTCAGCAAAACTAGTGCTGGGCTGGGTCCCCAGCGGTCAAAAAAGAGATAAAAACAAAAATGCCTCGACCGAAGGGGGGGGGGCAACTCCGGAGGAGTGACTGCCGGGAAGAAATAGGAAATCAAAAAAAAAACGCGATTCCGGCGGGAATTCCAAAAGGGGGAAACTTTTTAAAAAAGATGAAAAACACAATCGAAGTTACTGGAAATGGAAGGGGCACTCTTGCCAAGACTCTCAAACTAAAAACAAAAAAACGTTAGAGGGAAAAGAAAAGATCAAAGGGGAAGCGGAGGTGCAGCCTGCATGGTAAAAAAAGTCACTGAGAAATTGGGTTAACCAGGGGGGAAAAAATCCTTTGGAATGAAGGGGAGAGAATTAGCGAATTCAGACTTACGGCATACTCATCAGGGGGGCGAAGGGGCAGGAAGCTCGCGTGGCAACTTGGGGGAGCAAGGAACGCTTGGGAGAGGTGTGGACTCCTCCTTCGGGACAAAAACACGAGTTTTCCCAAGGGGGGAGGGGGGGACGCTGACAATTCACTTGAAATTTAGAAAAAAGTGGAAATCCCCTCCCACAGCGAGGGGGGAGGGGGCTGGAAGAGAATTAGGTTGATCAGGGCTTGAGAAAAACCTACAAAATATAGGGATTCGGACAGCAGTTTTCACTTGGAGGCTGAGTTTTCGAAATCTAAATAAGACGACTCGAGAGGCCCCGAAAGAAACGGATACTTTCGCAAGGGGGAAAAAAAACGGGTACGAAATTCAGAGCGGCGCAAACAAAAGGAAAAAAAAGAAGCATCCGGGGAGGAGGGCTAGGGAGGGGCAGAGAGTCTCTAATCAGAACCAGAAAAGGGACAGGGGAAGAAGGGATACTACTCAAGGAGAGGCAGATCTTGCCTGAACCGAGGAGAATAGATTCTAATTCTTTGAAACTGATTAAGGGAACCAGCGGGCCCGGACACCCATCTGGGTTCAAGTCACAAGAAGAAAGCGTACGTAAAGGCTGTTTTTTTTGGAGGGACCCCGAACCCTTCTCTACGGAAAAATCGAATCAACAACAGTGGACAGGAGGGAAATGGCCTCTCAGTGGAACCGAGGGGAAATCTGGATCGTCGGTCCATCTCCCTTAAAGAACATCTGAAAAACTCTCTACTTGTGGGGGAGGGGAGGATGGGTAAAACATGCGGCTGACGCCTGCAGGGGGCGTGTTGCCTCGTCGGCGAGGGGGAAAAGGGTCAAAGGGGCAGCCTTTGACTTGGCTGGCAAGCTCTCTATGGTGCAAGGTTGGGGTCGGGAGGGCCGAGGGGTTCAAGAAAGAAACCTTTCTTCAACAGCAACAAAAACACCCCTTTTCTGAAAAATGCTGCTATCTCCGTAGGAGGGGTCAGAGAGCGTGGGCGTATTTCCGTAGGGGGGGGGAAATGCAAAAAACCTGCTGCTAGGGAAACGAAAAATGAGAAAACAAATTCTCTTACAAGGGCAGGGAGTAGGCGGCAAACCTTCTGTGTTTACCACCGAATAAAAGGAGACATTGGTATGGCTCCACTCGGAACCCGAAAAAAAAGCTTTTTAGAGGGCGGGGATCGGGGAAGGGGGGGGTGGGGGGGAAGGGACTTGGAATAGTAACCAAGGAGAAGCGCCAACGTGGGCTGTCTGCAACGATTGTCCGGCCGGATCGAGAGGGGAGCATCTAAAGCTGGCAAAAGGGGATTCTTCCGACCCAGGGACACACCTAAGAGGGGGGGGGGAACTGTTCGTTCCGGAGGGGGGGAAGAGACTTTCATCGCAAAGATGGAAAGTGTGATAGAGCGGTTTCAGGGGGCTTTAGTCAATGGAACTGGGGGACGAAGGACTTGCTTATTAGGAATCGGTGGGTGATGCTCCTTTCCATAAAGTCGCTCTGATAAGGGGGAGAGTGTGTTAGTAGTTGGGGTCCGGAGAGCATAGTCAAATAAAGAAAAAGGGAACCAAGGAAAGCGTGGTAGGTAGGGAGGGAGGTGGAAAGGCCGAGCTTTTCTGATCGAAAGCGGGAAGCTCGTTGGAAAAGAGGGCAGCCTCATCGTAGTCAAAGGAGTGGGGAAGAAAAAAGGGGAGGAGGTGGTGATACAGGGGGGGGATTGGTACCATTGAGGAAGGACGAGATTTGTCACGGGGGGAGGGGAAAAGGAAGGAGGTGATCGCTGTCCTCGCAAACGGAGAGGTCCGCGATCAAGGAGTGTCGGCTGGTGGGCGGGGGGAAAAAAAAGCGATTTGGGACCCACGCGGGGAAAAAAAGATGAGGTGCTCCGAGGGGTAAAAATCGGGAGGATGGGGATGTCGCCCGTGGGGTGCTCAAAAATAAATTGATCTACTCCAAAGTCACGTTGATGCTCCGCAAAAGGGGGGTAGTCGATGCTTTAGCCACAGGGTGAGAAGAAAAAAAGGGGTTCGGCGCCTTTTCGTAATCGGACCAGAACAAGGGGTTTCTCACGGTGTGGAGGAGGAAGTGTAAAAAGAGCGGGGGAGATCTGAGGGGGGGGAGGGCGTGTAAGGTTCCGCTTTCGCCAAGGGAGATTAGGGGGGGATAAAGCGGCAAAAAAGATTGTGAAAGTTGTGTCAGTCTCAGGTGGCCAGACCGGAACCGTCAGAGCGCAAGTTGAGAAGAGCGTTCAGGGGGCTGTAAATAATGCTAACATATCACCGAGGAAGGAGCTCAACAAACTTATTATGAAAGAGAGAATGCCGAAAGGGAAAAGGATTCATGAATATTACTCCATGGATGAAACAGAGAGAAAAGGCACTCAAATCTCAGAGAAGCACGGGGGGGGGACTGTCAGAGCGTGCACAACACTCAACAATCGGGAAGCAGTTTATAATCAGAGAATAGGAAGGGACTCTCTCTCACCACGAAACCAAAATCAGTAAAAGAAAAAAGCCAAAACATAAGCCGTGAGACGAAAAAAACCAGGGGCTTGAGCTTGACATGGGAAGTACGCCCACTAGGAGAGTAGGTGTCCTAACCGTCTCTCCCCCTTTAGGATCAAGAAGGAGAAGCACTTTTCCTTACAAGAGGAAGTGAAGCTCAACGAGAATTTCTTAAAATCGACTACTCCAGCCGATTTCCCCAAAAGTGGTAGGGCCCAAAACTCATCTAGAAGCGCTCCCGAAAAAAAAAAAGAACACATCCTCTACTCTGACTGTATCAAATCTTATTCTGGGGGCGGACGAAAAAGGCTGCTCAAAGAGCGGTGATCGCGATAAAACACATGAAACCCTCACCGGGAAACCAACAAGAGGGGGGGGGGGGGGGGGGGGGGTGGGGGGGGAAATTACAAGATTTGGGGGTGGTAATTACGAAAATCGGACCTCTAAGCAACCGCCCCGCAAAGAATCGGAGAGAAAACTCTCGTCCAACCATCCAGAGAAACACAAAAGTAATGGGGTTACCTTTGATTACGGGGAGGTGGAAAAGGACTGCGACTTCGGGAACCGAAGGGGAACAGGGAATAAACTTGGAAGAGCTTGTCCCGGATCAATCCACAACAACCTCATGAAGAAAGCAGAAAATGGAGCCTTACCTTGACCAGTCAAGGGGGACTACTCCAGAACCGCTCTATCAACACGCAGGGCAGGGACAAAGAGTCAGATAAACAACAGAAACCAGACCGAACCCTCCAAAATCGTTTCTGTTTATGAACATGAGACTAAAAGAGAGGAACCGACTTTCCCCACTCAGGGCAAGAAGGGTAATCGGCTTAACATCCAGTCAGCGACTCCTCAACGTTCATTTCTCTCATTGGGGTCTGATCGGCATGCGACCCAAGGGACTAACCACTCTTAAACAGAGAATCCTATAAAAAATCTCAAGGCAAGGAAATGTCAACCTCAGGTATCGACAACCTTAGAAAGCTTGATTTCTGAAGGTTTAATCCAAAGAGGGACGATAAAAAATAAGAAAAACTCGGCTGTGTAACGATCAAGAGGGTGAGGGGGGGTGGGGGGGGGGGGGAGTAAGGGTGGTGAGAAGTGGGGTAAGAAATGGGTGTCGAAGATTTTGGAAAGCCCGGACCAAGAGGGTGGGGCCTTGAAAAAACGAAGGAAGAAGGCCGACGAATGTTGGAAGCCACGTCGCTAAACAGAAGAGTTTCGAAAAGAACGTATCGAACTCGATCAAAGCTAAATGCGGAAAACAGCGGGGAGAAAAACCACAACACTGGACTGGCGAGCAGAAGGGAACCGACAAATAATAGCTGGGACAAGTGCATCTTGAAAAATAAAGAGTATGTGCCAACCCTCCGTGGGGGGGGGATTGCAAGGAGCATCTCCACATATAAGAAAAGCAAGAAACGATCAGTTGGGGAAAAAGCAGGCTTGCTTTGAGGGTCTCTTCAACGGATAGCCAACTCCTAGCAATACCGGGGGGGGCACTGGGCAGGTGCATCGGGAGGAAAGAAGTCTTGTGTATTTGTTGCCTATTCGCATTAAGAGGAAGACAAACCTCAGCGAAACAAGGGGGGGGAAGTGGTGCACACGATTGTTGGTCAGGGGAAAAGGGGGGGGGGAATCAAAGATGCTCACGCTAGAAGAAAACATCTTACGCGCAAAACCATGAAGGACTGATCTTTCTCAAGCAAGGGAAAGCCAAGTCTGGCTCTAAGTTCGATCGGGAAGCTAGAAAAAAGGACGGAAGAATCATACCGGATGCTGGAGAGAAAAGGGGCGGTTTCTTTGGCTACTCTAGACGGCGGAAACGATCGCTGGGGGTCGTCGAAGTATGGAGGAGGTATGGGGAAGCGGTAGGGGATTAACAGGACCCCTACAGCAGAAGAAAAAGAAAACGAGCGCTTTGCGCGAAAAAAAGAATTTCGATTTTTTCTGAGGACAACAAGCCAAAAGATGTTTGCGCACTACGGACGTCGAAATAGGGAGATGGGGGGGAGAGGCACAGATTCAAAGCAAAAAGGAACAGGCGAACTCACAACCTAAGAAAAAGTCGGCGTCCGGGATGTCCCAACGGCAGACCAAAAAAGGGACTCTCCCTTTACTAGCCGCGCGGCCGGCCGGGGGAAAAAAAGGAAGTTAGCGGAGGGCGGATATCAAAGATAGGGGAACGTTAAGCCTCAGATGAGGAAAGGAATCCCCGTGAATAACTCGGGCAATGAATGGAAAAGGCGATGACGCTGAAAAAAGGCTCTCAAAAAAAAACAACTAGTGGGGGGGGGAAGTCTATATATCAGTGGGGGAGGTCAGACTGGCTCATTGTCCAGAAAAGAGGCCGGGCATAGGGTGGAAATGGGACCTTTCCTGCTGGGGGGCATGAGAAAGAGAATTACTTTCTGGATAGGCAGAAATAACCGTTCGGGGAAAAAACCAATGCAAGTACTCTGAGTACGAGGGAACTGGACTAAGTTCCTGGGGTCGAGTTTGGAAGAGATAATGAGAACCCGATTGAGTAAGTGTTCTATTTAAAGCGAAGAAGGTTACAGTGCGGGAAGACCAGAAGTGAAATCAAAACTCGAGGTTGTCTACTTATCTTTATCGCAACTGACGTAGGGGTAGACACCCGCAAGTCGAACTAAATCTGATTCAAACGAAAAGATCGGGGTCTTTGGAGAAGGGGAGGGAAGGTTTCGCCTCTCCTTAGGAAAATCCCGAAAGACCCTAACGCTATACTGGACCGAGCCGGCCAGAAGGCACCGAGAGCAGCTCAGTCTCTTGCGATGAATATAATCGTAGGAAGCGGAGGGCGCATGCTACTTGATAATGAGCGAAGGGGGAAAGCTAATACATTCCTTCATAAAACGGGGAAAGAGGGGAAAGCGAGTGAGGGGATGCGAATTGAGGTGTTTAAAAAAGAGTGAAACTTGGTTGTTGTGGGAAAAGAGGTTTCAACCACTTACACCGGGGGCAAACTTAACGGAGGAGAAGACAGCGATTGAGGAAAGAATCATTCGAATAGCGAAACAACTAATAATGGCTGGCTTTATGAAGATTGGAAAAAAAAAAAAAAAACAGTGGGACATATGGTCTCTTCATGAGGGGCAAAGTCAACGCACTACAAGAAAAAGCCGCAAATTTAAGTCTGACTTGGGTAATGCGGCATCGGGGGGAAGAGGAGCTCCTTCTTGCGGGGTTGGAAGATCTTTCTTCCCAAACTGCGGGCTCACCTCTGCTGGGACGCGCAAAACTGTCTCTATGGGTGGGACGTTGGGTGTGGTAGAAGCTGTCCGCGTAGGACAGCCAATATTCTATAAAAAGTGGAAGGAGAAAAACTCTCTCGAAAGCAGATGGGGGGATGACGGGCAAGAGGAGGCTTTTACTGCGGACAAACGCTGCTCTCCCGTACGCAAAAAAAATAGGAGACAAAATTTTGCTCAGGAAACTCACAGAGTCATAGACTAGGGAAGGAAAGTCTGTGGGCCCCATGAAAAAAAAGAGTCGCCAGTTTGTGGTTACAGAAGAGGGGCCGGATTGTACAACGGAAAAAC
>Ga0179591_1244659_pt1 | contig 15854 bp, 17 predicted proteins | sample CZOMad2_1_08_16f_FD_182891 | JGI IMG/M metagenome (GOLD analysis project Ga0179591, IMG submission 182891) | Vadose zone soil fungal communities from Angelo Coast Range Reserve, California, USA - CZOMad2_1_08_16fungal (PacBio error correction) | ecosystem: Environmental > Terrestrial > Soil >...
AGATTTCCAAGCAAGACAACCAGAAATGGTGCAGATCGGTCACAGGAATCCCACCAAAAACTTCGGGCCAAAAAGCCGATGTGAGAAAAGGGGCAACGGATCGAAGGGCAGGGAAAGGAGGGGAGAGCGGCGCGAAACGAAAATATTAAAGTGTCTCGGTATCGGACGCCAGAAAGGAAAGAAAGGGAAGGAAAAAACCGGAAGGGGGGGGGGAAATCCCCCCCCTAAGCAAGAGCGACTGATGGGTATTCGGAGGTCCTCTGGGCTGTAACGCACAACGGACGCAAAACATGCATCTAAAAAGAGAATGTGCGTTGGCAGGTAGCCGCGGAGAGGACGCAACAGAGGGGGAATAAAAATGCGTAAAGTCTCATATGGAGGGCAAGGAAGGGAACAAATCGCAGAGGCGTCCTACCCGGGCCGTATGAGGGCCGGAAAAGAAATTGGGCCGGGGCGTGTACAGTTGCACCGGACAAAGAGGGAGAAAAACTGTCCGGAAATCTCGCCCCACGGGGGGAGGGGCAACAAGCTAAAGGGAGAGCACCGAAGAGGTTACAGAGCAGCAATTTGATCATATCTAGGATCAGAGGAACAGGGGGGGACACTAAAGAAAAAAAATAAAACATCAGTATAATCTTGATCCGGTGGAAGCTGAAAAGGATGCCAATAGGTATGACTCAATAAACAGTTCCCCGGCAATAACAGGGAACACAATCCGTAGCAATTGTAAAAAGAAACCTTGTTGAGATCCTAGTAGTCCAAAAGACCAAGGAAATCACTTAGAAAAAATAAAAATCCCGTTCTAAAGTACTTGGTTGGAAAAAAGGTCGTCAGGTTCCAATCAATGCCGAAACGCGGCCAAAAAGTGTCACCCAGAAAACCCACGCCATCATTGACAAAGTGTGGGAGAGGGGGAAAAGGCAAAAGAGGGAAGGAAAACGCGAAAGGTTTGCAACCCGAAAGTAAAGGGTCCGCAGGAACACTGCCCCAGAATTGGGAGAGGCCCGTCAAACTATGAGGATGTGGGGTCAAAGGAGATACGCGGATGGAAGGAAGTTGGGAAAGACTTTCCGTAACCTTCAGAAAAAAAAAAAAAAAGGGGATCATGCCTGATAACACCACTGCGAGAAAATATGGCTGAAGAAGGGAGGTTTGGATCGTTTTCCAGAAAAGGAAGATTTGGGGGGGGGACTTGGAGCCCCTAGGACAAAAAAACGCCGCAGAAAAAACGCGGAACGCGCTCCGGCCAGTAAAAGTAAGAGGAAGAAACAGGGAAGAAAATAAGAACAAGGGCACACTTCCGGACCCGGCGAAAAATACGGACCATAGTGGAAAGTGCGACGGGCAGGGGGAGGCTCGGAGTGCTTGGTGGGCGGTCGAAGGTCAGTTGTAAATGTGACGAAAGGGTATCATCGACAAATCATAGGTCGAAGATCCCACAAGCTATGTCAGGATGGCTTGACGGAAGGATTGCCTCGGCTTCGGAAGTCAAAACGGAGGCCGTCCAAGTACCTCTGCAAAAAGAGTTCCGCCAAGAATCGGTGACCAGCGTTGAGAAGAGGAGAATCGGAGGGATAAAAAATGATGCATTCAACTGATCCAATGGCCCTGCTGATGACCGGACCTGGAGAAGGTTGGGAAGCTTCCTCCAACTAGCGAAAGGGGTTCCGCGAATCCGAAATACCGAAAAGAAGGAAAAAGACAGCATGAAAAAAAGGAAAAAAAGGTCAAGAACGTTATCCCGTGGGTTCACAAAATCTGCAACAGATCTCAAACAGGAGTCCGGTAAAGTCACCAATCAAAAAATCGCTTCAACTCCTGAACGCAAAACATGCCATTGGAACAATAGGGAGAAATAGTTGCAAAGCTCCCAGCTCAACCTGTAGGGATCGGGAAGAAAAGGCAAAGAATGTAGCAACGGCGGACATCACGCATAGGAATCCGAACACGGAGGGAAACAATAAAGGGAGGAAAGAAGGAAGAAAGGACGGATATAATCAGGATCAGCTAACGTTTGTGCAGTCAAAACTAGATCAGGACGAGAAAAAAGCCGGAACATGGGCTGGCTTCGGGCAAAAGTAACACGCTAAATCGGACGGTCAAGTGATGGCCACGTGAAAGCTATCGAATAGGGGACGGGAATTCCAGCATGCTCATCCACGTGTGAGAGCTGGGAAGGGATGTGGACTCAGTAAAAGCCTTTGAAAAAGGGTTTCCCAATCCAAAATTTACAACGTATTCTCTGAATCGAGGGACATTTTTTGGGGGGGAAGGTGGAGGAGAAGATTAACGTATGTAAACAGATTGGGGGAAGGAAATTGAGTCAGATTGAAAAACAAATTCAACCGACGCGCCGTGATAGGGGGGGGGGGAATTGTCGGGAGATTGTTCGGGTTTAGAGCCCGGAAGCGAGACCGAAAACGAGAGAGGAAGGAACGGACGGCGCGTCCCCTTTCCACAGGGATCGAACAAAAACACAGGCAGAAAGTCCCTGATAAAAAAAGGAAGGGAAGGTCCGGGAGCGCCCCGACCCCAGGCAAAAAAAACAAACCAAAGAAGTGCGCTAAAAAAGGCCGAAAAAGAGAGAGACCAACCAGAAGGAGGAAAGAAGAGATATGGTGTAGCACAGTTCTGAAAACCTTCTTTTGATTGTCAGGGGGGGCGGGGAGGGGGGAAATCCTCTCGGGCCCCGAATTTGGTCATTCCGTCCTTCGTAAAAACGTCCTAGGAGGGAGAGAAGTCACAAAAATCTAGGGAGGGGGGGTCGCAGTACGATCGGCCGGGGAAAAGAAAGGGAGACAACGCCTTTTGCTGGAGCAGAGGGGAGGAATTAAAGGGCTCTATTGATACCGACCGCCAAAAAATCGCAAAAGTGAGAATCTTAAAGCGCGGCTGAGTAAGGAAGGATGGGAAACAGGGAATGGAGCGGCACCACTGTAAGAATATGAGGAGGACGGAAAAGACCCAAAGGTCAGGAAGCAGGAGAATCATGAAAGCAAACGTCTGGTACGGGCCGTAAAGAGGGGAAGGGAAATAAACAGTACCATAAAGGAAAAGGGTCACAAATGGATAAGGAGAACCCGACCGCAAGGATTACATCTTGCAAGGGGTCAGAGACCATACGGACGAAAGGGGGGGGGTGACGATCTTCTCGGTTACCTGGCTACGAAATACCATAAAGTATCGAATAAGGCTTCTTCTGGGTTGACGACAAAAAGGAATAGATCGGGAAGGTCGAAGGGACGGAAAGAATGCATTGCATTTTCAAGTTCTGGATTCCTACAGCGGTATGTCCGTGGACCACGGAGAGAGTACCCGGCTAGTTGGCCAGTGATTCAAAAATGAGGAACTCAATTGAGAGCTTTTGCAAAAAAAAAAGCCGAAAATTGAAATGCAATGGGGGAGGTTGCGACAGAGAAAGGAGGGAGAAAGGCCGGGATTAACTTCGTGAAGCCACAATCACGAGGGTTGGGGTGGGGGGGGGGGGGGGGGGGGGGGGGGTGGGGGGGGGGGTGTTTTGGGGGGGGGGGGGGGGGGGGGGGGGGGGGAGAGACTGCAAGATTAACTGGGAATATACTGGATTGACTTAAGTTAGGGGGGAATGATGTAGAACAGGGACGATGGAGCAAAGCGCGGAACCACGGAAAAGGGGAGGAGCGAAATATAGGGGGGAGGGAAAACGGGTAACACGACGGACCAAGACGGAATTGGGGGCAGATCATGGAGCGGAATGCAGCGCATAAATAAACGTGCCGAGGTGATCAATCGTAACAGAGAATGAACGAAAAGACAAGAGGGGGGAAGTGACTTGAAAAAAGCGTCGGGGAGGGACGAGCCGGGAGTCAATCCGAACGCAAGACATAAGGAAAGAAAGCTTTGAGGGGGGGTACTCTATTTCGATAGAAGCGGGGTTTTATAAAAAAAGGGAGAAAGGAGCACATGGGGGGGGAAAAAAGGACGTGCGACCGTCGACACCAAGGAAACGACGAGAAGAGGAAGTTACATATGACACACTAGAATGTCAGGGGTCAGAAGGGCAAAAAACGGAAGTGTGAGTTAGGGGACGTGAAGACGGCAACGTAGGGACGAGGCTCTACTGACCGGGAACGCGCAGTAATTCCAGGAAGTTCTCGGGCGAAAGTAGATCCGCGGGGGCCCCAATGGATTAACCAGTGGGGGTTGAGAGTATCGGGGGAAAACGACCGGCACTAGGGTCAAATCAAGGGGCAGACAAGGATGGGGAGGGGCGAAAAAAAGATTCCCGGCACGCTCAAGAGTACCTAACTCCACAGCAAACAATCATCCCGAGAGAGGGGCAACCACATCAGAACAAAAAGGCGATAAAGGAGGGAGGCAGGGGGTCGGGGCTTCCTCAATTCATCTGGAAGACTGGTCAACTTACACCTTCCATATGGGTGAGAAAGGACATCGAACCAAAGACTGTCTTTTCCGTGGGGGGATGGGTGAAACGTGGGGGGAGTTAGGAAGATTTGCTGGCCGAGTCAACCGAATTGGACGCAAAGGGGGAGGTGCGGGGAGGGGGAAGGGTAATTTCTTTGCTGCAAGAAAAATTTTGACAAGGACTTTTTCCCTTGCTAAGGGAAGGTGACAAGGGGGGGGAGGGGAAATCTGGGCTTTGAAGATCCTGGCCGAAAATTCCGAAAGAAAAATGGACGCCTGTTTGAGGGAGGGGCCTTGCAGGCTAAGAAGGAATCTCTCTGCTCGCAAAGGTGTAGGCCACCCAGACGTGGGAGAGGAGAGGGAGGGTGCCCCTACAATAACTCCGGTCGGGAAAGTTTCTAAATCGGAATGCCGAGGGGCGGGGAGAATCCGACGGCGAAGGATCAAAATACGTCAAGGGGAGAAGCCCAGAGAGGAACGGGGAGGGGAGATCTCTAGGGAATATCGACTCCTGAGCCCTATCCCAACTTTATACAGGATTAAAAGGACAGGAGAATCTCGTCAATGGCTTTTAAGAGACCTTGCGCGGATAAGGGCGAAACGGACAATATCGGGGGGCCTGGCGGGCAATGGTGGGGAAAACAATATGGAAGACTCCCAGAACCGGAGAGCTTGAAAGAGTTTGACATCAACCCTGCCGACATAGAGAGACCGATCAAGCTAGAACTGAATTGGTCTAAATCGCAGGAATCTACAGGGGGAATGGGAGACAAAAGGCGCAAACGCTTCCGGTCAAGATAGGAACGACAGACGGAGTGGTGGATAAAGGCTCTGGCACATACTTGGGGTTAACTTGGATAAATCTCAACAAACCAAGGAGGAGAGGGAGAGAGAAAAGGCCAGTCCATCCAGCCTATGTTGAGAGGACGTCAAGAGTTTCCAAAGAATCAGCAAAGGCCGTAGTATAAAGAGCGAAGAAGGGAGAACTTCGGGGGAAGTCGAGGGAGCTCCGCAATAGTAAAAGTTCTAAAGCGTCAGGCGCGCCAGAACTGAGAGAGGAGGGGGATGGGGAAGCCTCAAAAAGTTGGAGGGCGGATGCAAAGTCCGCGGTGTTCTCAAAAACTTGACAAGCAAGCCGGCGCGGTAAAAAAAAAAGAGGGGAACTGTGGGCGATGTAGCAACGCAAAAGGTCAGGAACGCCATCTTATCTAGAACGGCATCAGAGGAGAAAGGGGGCCGGGGGGAGCAAGGAGTCTAATCTCCCCACGCGAGACGAGGAGCGACAACGGGAAGGGAAAGGGGGGGAGGAACCAGGGGGCTTTATCCTCGCCGCCAGATGAAAAGTCCGCATCGATAAAAAAACCACGAAGAAGTAATTGGGGGTAAGGGCAACCGTAAGTCTTACATCACTCCGGGGGGGCTACGATCCGCAGCGGGGGGCAGAGGATGCGAAAGTAGAATTTCCGGGCTAACTAAGAGGAAGAATCGGTGACTTGTCGCGGGGGAAGGGGAGGCCAGATGCCCGACCAGGAAAAATGAAAAAAAAAAAAAAAAGCACATAAAAGAAAAAGTGAAAAATGGTCGAAAAGGACCCTCAAAAGCAAGGATCAAAAGAGCCCCTTGGGTGCTGTGTACCGGGGGAATCGGTCGAAACAGACACATCCTGCCAGAATAGGGACCACCAAAAGAGTGCAGCTAACATCAAGAAAAAAAGACGCAGCAGTCCATGAGATGTAAGACGCAACGAATCGGGAAGGGGGTCCCTAGACAACAGGGGGAAATAAGAATCCGGTGCGAGTTCCGTCCAGCTGCCCCCGGGAGAGGAGTATGGGGGGACAGGTCGCTCCAGAGAGGAAATGTACCGTGGGGATTGGACTGACTCACGTAGAAGGGAATCTGCAGGGGAAGAAAACTTCGACCCCAATTTTCGAAAGGTAATATGGAGGGTGGGGCAAAGGAGTTCCCAGCACTCAACCCGTTGGGGGTTAAGGAGGGCCCGGGGGAAGCAATCGCACTCATACCTGGTCACGCGGAAAGCGAGGGATCCCAGTAATCATCAGACTATGGACCGACGTGAGCGAGAAACACTGAAGGAGCAGGGCGCCAACGAGGAAAAAAAGAAATGTGGCACTATACCGGGCAATAGGAAAAGTGAGATGGGGGGACTAAGGTCGGCACCGGTGCATTGATAAACTAAGGCAAGAGGAGATAGCGGTAACAGACACGATGATTTTATCGGGGAATGGGGCCTCAGAGTCAGGACTCAGCCGCGGCCAAAGTACTCTCTGCGTCCGGGAGTGGGGAAAGCGTCAAGGAGCGGAAAACACCGGGAAGAAGGATTAGAAATTGCCAGTTTCAGGGAGAATGCCGCTGGCAGGACGTGAGGGGGGGACTTCAAAGAATCGTGAGCGTCAAACGAAGGGAAGGGGCCGCGGGACATCTCGAACAACCAGCATGGGATAAGCAGAAAGAAACGGACAAGGATGCGAGAGATTATCACAAGTGGTGACAAAAAGAGCAAGAAAATCTCAAAGAGTAGCCGATTAAAATCAGCCGCAGTCCTTCAAACAAGAGGCTTGGCACAAACATCCGGGGCAGACAGGAGACTACAAAAGGAAACAGCAAGGGAAGAAGGGGGAGAATAACACCACTAGCCGGGGAATCCGACGGGGTAGCCGTCTTGATCAGGTGAACCGAACCGGGGCAAGCGTCAAAGGAAAAAGAAAAACCTGGTCGAATCTCGTATGATAAACGTTGGGGCGTCACGCCAGAAATGATGGACGCAGTGGGGATGAGGGAGCCAGAACACGCGAAAGAAGGAAAGGTCGGAATTATGGGAGACCTGAAAGCTAAATAGCGATAATTTAGGCGAAGGACGGGCCGCAGGATTGAAAAGCCAAGGGGAATCGTTAAGTTGGAGGGATGACTAATTCCAGAATCCTAAGGGGGGGCCCAACAGGAACTTTCGCAACGGGTTCTCAAGCTCGACTGACATGGGGTCTGCGCGAGAGGAAAGGAAGTATTCAGTGAAAGCGGGGCGCGCAAAAAAGGGCTTTGCCGCTTACACTAGCGCAAGTGGAAGAAGATGGATTGACTCCAGGGGAAGATGGGTTTACGAGGGGTGAAAGGAAAGTCAGCTAACCGAAACCGAGGCTAGCAGAAAACGCCGCGCTCGCTGGCGGTAAACAGAAGAGACCTGAACGCAAACACGCTAGAGGTGTGCTATCCACGCTGAGCAGGACAAGAATTGGGACATGAGGAGAATGAGAATAAGAAAAAATGCTCCCCAAAGCATGTGAGCTAAAACTGCCTAAAAAAGATCTCGCAAACAAAACGGGGAGGGGGGGGTGCAAAGCAGTCTAGAACTGCATTGGCGCATGGGGGGAGTTCAAAAAGAAAATAGCCAAAAAGGGTCTTTCCCTTTTCGGAGAGTTCATTCGGAGACCGCTTTCGAACTGGGGTCGCTTCCGAAGGAGCCGCAGGGGCGAAATCAACTCGGTGGGGGGAACTAAATCAGAGGGCGGGCTAAGAAACCCGCGAACAAAAACGAAAGAGCAACCATGAGGAAAATAGCTGCAGAAGGGGAAGGGAAACAAACGAAAAAACCGTCACCCCAAGAGGGGGGGAACGAAGAGGAAAGATAACCAGACCCAAATGGTCACAGCTGACCAGGCAATAAAATTTCGGAAGGGGCGGATCTTCCGGCTTAGTTAAAAAGATCATCAACTTAAAGAGTTAAATCAAAGGGAAGCATGAACGAATCCGCGAAAGGATTCGATAGACAGCTGTAAGGGCTCGCCAAATAAGTTCAAGACCGTGACGAAATCTTCGCTTTAAAACTGGCGAACACGAAAGAAAAAAGAAATTGTAAAATCCAAACCCGCCGGGGATGAGCTAGAGGGGAAGGCACGAAAGATAATCGGGCCGATATCCTCGACAGTTCCTTCCCAGGAAAGGAAAGGTGAATTGCATGCCGGGGGGAGGGGATTCCACCCTTGAGGAGGGTTCGCTACAGACGGAGCCTTAAAACCAGAGAATGGGGAAACCAGATTTCTCTCACTGTGGGGGAGAAGGGGTGCAACGACAAGGAGACGCCGAGGGAAGGAATGAGGTTTGTTTTTTTTTCGGCAGGCCAAGGGTGGATACGGCGGGGAGTGATGAAAGGAAAACCGAGACGATGTTGGAATGGGCGAGGGAATTTGTAACACGGAATTTGGCGTACCAGGGAAGTTGCAAGGGGGGAATGCGGGGAGAAAAAAAAAGGCTTTGTGACAGAATTTACTGTCAGTCAAGTCTCGGGGGAGGAAGAGAAAAGCTATGCTGGCCAACTCTGCCATACTGCCAGGTCGAAATAAGAAACGGGGGAAAAAAAACTGGCAATCAGGGGAAGAAAACCGGACGCGTACAATGACCGAGAAGAAATGAAGCTGAAACTACCGAGCAGGAGTAAGGGCGGGCTAACCCGAGGAGAAGCAGAGGCCAACCAAAAATAAGGACAAGACGCTTTTGAGGGGCGGACAGATTGCTAACTAAGATGGAAAAGAAGCCGTTACAACGGAGGGGAGAGAAACCTTAGAGGAAAACTAACGAGCCGCAAGAGCAACAAGGGGGAGCAGAGGGAAACCAATGAAAGAGTGGGAGAAGGGCCCCAGGAATTGTTCGTGCCTGGAAGAGTTACCCCATAGTCTGCGAGGACAGGCGTGAACCAAAGTCCTGAGGCGAATTCGGAGAAGACTCGGGCTCCAGGCCCTGAAACAAAGAGGGTGGTGGAAGAGAGCTGGAAAAAAAGCCACACCTTAGAGGCAGACCACTTATTGGGTCAAGCGTTGTTATCGGGAAATCACGTGTCTACGGGATCAGGAAAGACTCCAACAACAACGTCTTACCTCACCAGGACTAGCCTGGACCCCTGCCTCGAAAAGGAATGAAGAGGAGGGGGAAGTGGGAAATAGCGGAAAAAAAGAAAGTTCCGCGTTCTACAACCTGGTGTCGGTGGGTAAACCTCCTGTGGGGGAGGAGGAAAGAGACAAAGAGGCTGGGCGGGTCTTGATTTATGAACTCGGTGGGGCCGCGTCGCAAGATTGGAGTTCCGAAGACCACCAAGGGGGGAACAAAAATGACTTTCAGACAGGCTATTGGGGAGAAGCGATTGTAATGGGGTCAAAGAGGGCCTGCTTTTGGGAAAAAGGACTTTTTCAACGCTAACGGATTGATGGTGAAGTGCCGGTGAGAGGTGAATCTGGGCGGTAAATGATACGAAAGAAACGGGTGCCAACTCAAATCAAAGAAAAAAGTGAAGTGGTTGACAGATTCCTGGCAAGAGAAGGACCTCCTCTCAATCGAAGAGAGCTGGTAACAAACCGCGCGGGGAGTCACGACGTGGGTGCCAAGAGTCCAAGGTATTACGCCGAGGGTCTTCGTAAGGAAAGGAATGTGAGGGGGGCGAGACGAGGACGGGGGCAAAAAGGGGAGAAGACGGCAAGGGAGTCGAAAGCGCTGGCCCTGTCGGACGATGATTAAAAGGGGAAAAGACCCCCTAGGAGATAAAAAATAGCCAGATTACGAGAAGAATGTGGAGTGGAAAGACGACCGTTGCGCGCTAAATTGTCGCAACGCACATCAGGAGTTACCATGGCTGCAGGCGCTGGGAGAGTGTGGGCGAGAAAAAGGAGGGGCCTGGAACCAAAGAGCATTGAGGACGGGGGCCGAAATAAAAAAAATAAACATCCTCAACAGGCTGCACACTGAACTAGAAAGGAGGACTAGGGAAATTTGAAAATCTCGATCTATACTCGAGGGCGCCATTCAGATCGTACTGTAAGTCCGGGAGAGAAGAAAGGGGATGGCACGGGGTGGATCCCGTGACCGATCCGACGAAAGGGAAAAGGCGGGGGCTTGTCATCGCTGGGGTATAAAGGGGAGAGGAAAAAAGGGGGCATCCAAAGCGTTCCAAGAGTTCGTCAAAGAAGGGGGGATTGCACCAATAAGGAGGCAAAGGGCTCTTGAACGGACGATGCGGGTTCTACAATAGAAAAGAGGGGAGGAAACGCCAGAAGTCACAAGGATAGCGGAAGAGCGCCAGCCCTTAGGGATCCGGATGGGGTCCAACCCTAATCCTCAGACATGGAGGTTGATTCTTATTAAGGGGAGGGGATGGGAAAGAAAAAAGGAGAGCAGCAACTCACCGGGGCTCACTAATCTGTTGCGAATGTAGCGCGAGGTCGCAACCCAGTAGGGATAAAGACCGTAGAGAAGGATCATAGGATATTTGGTCTAAAGAGAACCATCGCGAGGCGGGAGTACACTAATAAACGGCGCGGGAGGTCCGACTAACATTGCTGATCCCTTCTCAAACTTGTCGAATAGGACGAACGAAGGTCTCCTAGTCAGCCCCCCGTAAGTATTGATGTCCAGCGTGACGAGCCCGCCGATGGGGGGAGAAGAGCCGCACTAGAGGATAGGATGAAACTATTCCCTTGACAGAAGAAAAACAGAGGCAGATAGCCTGGGGCACTGGTAGGCCAGGGAGACTACTACCACACAGGGAAAACCACGGAAAGGGGAAACAATAAAGAAGGGGAGCAAGGGAAGCTTTCAAAAAAAGGCCGCTTGGCTAAGACCTGTCCCCGGCACCTTAGACATAGAAAAGGGTGTGGAGAAAGTTTTTGGTACCTGGGGGAAAATCATGCAAAAGGGAACACAACCGGGTGGCAAGAAATCAAAGAACACACTAAATAACGCGGGGGGAGATGTACAAAAATCGAGGTGTGCCCAGGGCACAACATTTCGCCTATAAGGCGGAGTAGGTTCCGCCAAAACCCCCAAAGAACGAAAGGGTCTGGAAGAGAGGGGAGGGGGGGGGTGGGTCAAGGAGAGAGGAGGGGAAAAAAAAAATTATTTAGCCGGAGGTCTTTCAGTATAAATGGATCTGAAGGGAGAAAAGCGTAGGAAATCACATTTGGCGGGAAAGTGAGGGGGGGGGGACGAAGGACAAATCACTCTCAAAGGGGGGGGGGAGGAAGTTGGGGGGAAAAGAGGATACGAGCTCCGCAGAAGTGTTTACGCGGAAAGACAGTTCGACAACCAAGCTTTGCCCGGACTTTAAACTTAAGCACTGCCGGGCCGGAAAGGAGGGGAAAAAACGAGGAAAAAAAAAGACGTCCTAGGGGGCATCTGCTAAAGTCCCTTGCGGCTCGGAGTGGAGTGGGGGAGGGACGTTACAACTGGAATTTGTGTGCTCCAGCCAGTCAAACTCTTCGAGGCGAAGAAGAACCAGAATCAAAAAAGGAGGGGGGAGGAGACGGTTCGGAGTCTTGCGGGGGGGCGTTGCAAGCCTGCCAGGACGCAGAAAAGAGACCTGCCAAGTACTCCCGGCAGGACTTTTTCAGAAACTGATCGGGGACAAAGAGGGATCAATCGGAACTAGGGAGGAACAGGTCGGTTCCGGAGAAACCTGATCCAAGGAAAGAGCGTAGGGGAGTCAATCGATAGATTGGGGGCGCAGACTCCCCCGCAGGTTTAAGAAATCACGATAAGAGGAAAGGCAGGAGAAAGGAGCAACTTCCGAAGGAAAGTCTCTTAGTGCCAGAAACAGAAGCGCAAAAAGGAGAAGGTGCGCTCAAAAATCATCAAAACATTGGCAACTCAAGAGGCTGCCGCAGCAAGCCATGGGGCACAAAGGCAGACGCCGGCTCAAAAGAGCCCGAAAGGAGGCGCCAAAAAATGGGCATCAACCCTTCACGTAGCAAGGGTAACAGGCCAGGAAATTGCCTTAAAAAAGCATGAAGAAGAAAAACGGCAAGAACAAGGGGGGAGGATTCCGGCCAGCGAAGGGTCACGTCTCGAGAGAAGCGAAAGGGGGAGGAACTCATAGCAGCGGGGAAAGGAAGGAGGACCGGCCCTATGAAAATGGTCTAAGTAAAAAGCAGAAAAAGATAGGACACAGTAAAAGGGGGGCGCACAAGCGGTATCGGGCGACTTAGGTCTCATGAATGACAATCCAAGGGGGGAGTATCTTGGAAAATGGGAGAATGTGGACTCATGAACCATACGGTTGGGCCACAGACAGCCGTTAGACAGGGGGGAGAATTATCTAGGACATTTGGGTCTGCGCGTAATTCATTTATTAAGTCCTATGGGGGCGCACAAAGCTTGGGACGGGGGGAACCGCTTGCAATACCTGGACCTCTCTTAAAAAAAAAAAAAAAATCAAAAAAAAAAGAACAACCCAAGCACAAGTACCACAAATACCCACACAACCAAAAATAAAAAGCACCCGAACCCCAAACACAAAAGACAAGTGCCCCAAACAGAAAACACAACCCAAACCCCAACCAAGGAACCCAAATCCCGCAACCCATAATAAACAGGCACCCACAACTAACCCACCCCAAAGACACAAAACCCACATAATAAAAGAAAAAAAACAGCACAAACTCCTACCTCCAAAACACCAAAAAGGCCCGTGAACAATAATCCACACAAAAACAGGGAGGTTAGATAAGGACGCTCAGCACAAAGGCACACGCACAAACAGAACCACCCCCCGGCAGAAAGGGGACAGGGAAAGAAAAACAAAAAGAGAACCACAACAACCAAAAAACCCAAACAAAAAAGACTGGATTGGACTTTCGATTTTGTGGCGGGGAGGGGCAAGAAAGGACAAGGAGCCGACCCGGGGGGGGGAACGAGCCGCCACGCGCTCGTCGCCTGTGGCTGATCGAACAATGCGACCCACAGCAGGAGAAGCGGGGCTCGAGCAGAGGAGGGGAAAGGAAGGGAAGGGGAAAGAAAAAGGACGGGGCGAGTCCAACCTACCCGCTCCAGGGCTCAAAAACGGCGCTACACCCCTAGAGAGAAAAAAACACTTAGTAGAGTAACAGGGGGAGAGCCTGTAGGCGCACCGGCTTTGGAGTCAGGGGGAGGGGCGAACCGATAACACAGACCATTGGATTTAACGGCAGGAGGGATCGGAGAAATCAAAAAAGCCTTATCAAATTCCGGAATGAACGGACAAAAAGAAAGGCGACGCGACGGGCGTTTTGCTGGCATCCTGCGGTGGATAGCTAGGATCGAGAAAAGGACCGAAAAAAAAGCAAAAGAAGGGGGAAAAAATAACCGTGCGGAAAAGGGGCGGACACGAACACTTTGGGGGGGGAAGGAGCCCAAGGTACAGTAAGAAGTTAATGAGCTCCAGACCCAATTTCCGCGAGATATAATCGTGGGCACGAAAGGGATCGGGGGAACTGCACGTAGGAGGAACACAACTTAAAAGGAGGTCAAGCAAAACGAAGGGAAAAGCCCTGCAACCGGAAGGTCCGAAATGCGATATCACAGGCGGAGCCAAGACTTCCGAAGGGCGGCGTTCAATGGCTGACCGAAGACTCAGCCCTAGTGACGTCCTCCGAGTCTCGAGTTGACAACAAACGAGAAGAGACGATATCTCGAAAGGAGCGGGCCGTCCGGCAAAAAGGGAGTAGTGTCAGTGGCAAAAAACTGGGAGGACGGCAGGCTAAAGGAGAGAATGGGAAAGGCGGGTAGCCGGGGATTCCGACAGCGGAAAAGGACGGGAGTGGGGGGAACGAGCTAAGAGGAAACTGCAAGGGTCGTAAGCCGCTATGGAGGTTGACGACTGGAAGGGAATAGGGGGAGGGGGAGAAGAAAAAAAAAGGAATCACGAGGGGGAGATCTTTGCGTTGACACCGGGATAATGACTGGAGAACAGGTCGGGAAGGGGCTGGGGGAATGCAGGAATAACCTGGGGGGGTGTGACTATGGGCGTTGATGTCACGAAAAACCTTAGAACGGGAGAAAGCAAGAAGGATGCGAGGACGAATCCGAAAGATGAAAGACGGCAATTGCGATCAGTCCGGAAACGGGAACATGTAAAGCAGAGAAATATTGAGAAACTGGGGAATGAAGATTAAAGGCTGCCACTCCCCGGAAGCAGGATTCTTAGCGGCGAGGCAGAGAATAGGAATAGCGCAAGGGCTGCTGAAAATCTCTCGACTGGTATTCGGGATACTAGATTGCTAGCAGAGGAGGGAGATGCAGGGAAAATTTGAAACATTACGATCAAAAGGCCGACCCCAACTCCGAGCAAGGGGGGGGGGGGGAAGAGGGGAAAAAACAGATGACGTGAAGAAGACTGGTCGGCCGGGAAGGCCGGAGTGCTTACTGAAGCATTCATTAGGGAGTGAGGACTGGGGGGAAACGGAAGATGAGCCGCGTGAAAGGGGGCGAGGGGAACTTCGTAAGCGGGGCCTCCAAGAAAACGACCAATCGGAGAAGGAAACGCAGGCCAGACCGAAAAAAGGTCATCCACTATGAGGTGCTAATCCGTGGTAGGAAAGAAACGGGTTCATACACGGAGTCAGGGAAGACACGAAATACCCCCACAACAATCTCCCGCGCGAATATGGAATCACATAAAAAGCGAAAGGCGATAGGCGGGGGGGGGGACAGGGGCTATGGCGAAAGGGAACTGGGATTGTCGAAAACACCAGGGGTCGACTTGGAAAAGGGGACAAAAAAGTGGGTAGGCCTCTCACACGTAACGCTGGCGTTGGGGCACGGATGTGAAATCGGGCGCGCAGAAGGGTTCAGGCCTACCTAGCCCTTCAACCGAAGGTCGCCAAAGGGGAGAGGAAGGGAGGTGGGAAGGTCTGCGAATGCGGCCTTGCTTTTTTGGAAAGAATTTGTTCAGGGCTAAGTTTTTCCCATTGGACGGGGAGGTGGAATATGGCTGTTCCTGGGACAGGAAAAGTGCAAGGAAGCGAAAAGGGGCTACCAAGAGTAAAATGCGCGGGGTTAGAGTTGAAAAAAGGGGGAGGCTTAAGCGGAGACGAAAACTCTTCTTTTAGGGGAGATGGAGGAAAACAAATAGGAGGTGAATCGTCAAACTACGGTTTCACCTCGACAATGGAAGTACCGGAGTGGGCTTAATAGGAGATGCGTAAGTTTAAGGGAGAAGGACTCAGTTAAAGAACCGGGAAAAGTGGAGGAGGCCATACCGAGGAAGGGTGATCGAGGGACGACCGAGATGGGGAGATGCGAAAACGGAAAAGATCACCCTAGATAAACGGTTCCGTTGAATATTGCTATCAGTGGTTCGTTACGGGTGCGGGGGGAGACGTGGGACAAAAGGGCAAGTTAGTCCTTGCATGCAGCAGGCAAGTGGCAAAAAAACAAGAGGGAAATAAAGAATACGAAGGAAACCGGGACGGAGCAGTGGGGCATTCGGGGCAGGACATCAACCCTTCTGGAAGCCTACATGATAGGGACAATGGCGCAGCCTGCGACCTCGGCAGTGGCAGAAGACGAGCTAAAGATAAAAGGCAGGTCTACAAGGCGCATCGTCGCTTAGTCGGGAGATATCGGGCGGCCAAGGAAGGATTTGGGTGTGAAAAAAAAGAAAACGAGAAATCTCTGGCACATAGTCTGTGATTGGAATG
>Ga0179591_1371438_pt1 | contig 15854 bp, 19 predicted proteins | sample CZOMad2_1_08_16f_FD_182891 | JGI IMG/M metagenome (GOLD analysis project Ga0179591, IMG submission 182891) | Vadose zone soil fungal communities from Angelo Coast Range Reserve, California, USA - CZOMad2_1_08_16fungal (PacBio error correction) | ecosystem: Environmental > Terrestrial > Soil >...
ACACCTCATCATGAGAGCAATATTTCGAGATCTCTTCCGAATACTGTTAACTACTCTAAACTAGAGAATCTTGGAAAAAAGAAAACTATTTGGTGACTACGCTTGGGCGGAGAAAGGATCACACTTTTCAAGGCCGGGGAGCCACGCCGATGCATGTCGCGCTGATTGGCTGCTGAAAGCAAAAAACATTCTCTTGAGAAATAAAAGAAAAGAAAAAAAAAGCAAAAATCGCCGAAAAGCGAAAGCTGCCGGACAACGGGAAAAGGGAATTGGGGCGCCAGAAAACGCCCAAAAAAAAATCAGCAGCGAGGAGGAAACCTTAGAAAAGGTGATAGGGGGGAAAAGGTCCAAAGGAGTCGACATGTAGACGAAGTGGAAGCAGCTTTTGAAAAGAAACAGCCGAGGAGCGCGGTTTTTCCTTGGGAGGAGAGGCATTTTAAAAAAAGGAAAAGAAAAAAAGAAAGGAACGCGGTATCAAAGGAGAGGCGCGGCAACGGAACTGTCCACTGGGAAGTCGCCATCATTGCAAAAGTTTCAGATGTGGGGTCTACCCTGAACGTAAGAACACAAAAGGAAGAATCGGGACCCTTCACCAGCATTGACATCCTCAAGAGCGCTCTTCTATGCCGCCTGAAAGGGGAGTTGTTTCTCAACCGATCAAAAAGCTTTATGGCAGAGGGACGGGAAAAAACCGGAGGGTCACACTACAGATAGTGGGGAGGAGCATTGAGCCGATTCATGCAGACGCAGCGTGAATACACCGTATGAGCGACAATGTGGGAGGGGTGGGGTTCAGAAAGAGAAGAAAAGCCCGCCTATCCTTTCTGAAGTCGAGTAACGAGGGCTTTTCGAAATTGAGGGGAAAAGAAAGTCGAAGAAAAAAATCCATCGCACACGAGCGGCAAGCAGAAGGGGGCTGCGCCAGCAATGGCCGAGGCCTAACGGCCGGGAAGAAGGGGGCATATCTTGCGGGGGGAGAAGGAGTTAAGGCAATATTTAGAGCGGAAAAACTTCAGGCGTCAAGGTACTGGGGGGACGTCTATATCGCGCCGAAAGGGGCCCAGAAGATGCAAAAAGGGGGCTGGAGAGTGAACACATCGAAAGATGAGAAGGGGAACTTAGTCGGGGAATACAGGGGCCTCACCCGCTATCTCGAAGAAGTCTTCCCTTAATTGAAAAGTATTGAAAAAGATCCTGAAGGGGAAGTGGAAGAAGAACCCATGTAGGGGGGAGTGAGGAGCCAAAAGGAGACTACTTGCCGAAAACGGGGAGGTGCCTGACGTATTTTATTCCAAGAGAGGATCACAAAAACCGTATTATGGGAAAAGTCTGGGGAGTTATAGAACCTCAGGGAAGTGGAGCCAGCGGACTGCGTTATATTCTGCCTCCAGGTGGTGCGTTGACAGGAGGAAATCTCTTTCATTAACCTTCTAATCCTTCGGAAAAAGTCGATGCAGAAGGAGAAGGGAGGTGGAAGAGTCATGCGCCTCGTCCGCGGTCAACTGGTAAATTAACATTAACAGATTTTTTTTCGCATTTCTCGGAGAAATATTTGGAAGAAAAACCAAGAAAAAATAAAGGGAAAGGAAGAAAAAAAAGACCAACAAACAGGAAATTGAGAGATCAGCGAAGGCCGTTAATACGTAGGAGCTGCCGCCTTGCTCAAGTCTCCAAATCTGTTTTCGACGCATGGCAGCGGTACCAGTACTCACAAAGGAGCCCAAGAATCGTGAGGGAAAGACGGAGAGGCAAATCCCTTCGTCAAAGCAGCGTAGAGAAAGATCTGTCCCTACAGGACAAACGCAACAGCAGGGAGCCAAGGACCATAAAAGAAGGAAAAGGAAATCAGAAGGCTCGTAAAAAAAAAAAAAAAATCTTCGACAAAGGAAGAAAAGCAAGAACTACGGCTGGCACGTATCTAGGTCATCAAAAAAGAAAGGCACTCCTTTCGTCATCGTAATACTTCGATGAGATCAGCCTATAAAGGACTTAGGACTGAAGAAAAAGGTTCCTAAAAGAAACTCTTTGAAAAAAATGGAAGGGCAGCCTGTTAACGTGGCGAACAGAGGGTTCGTCTTCACTCGACTAAAGGTCAAAAAAAGAATAATTCTGAAGGCCCTTCACTCAGACATTGGGAAAAAAAAAGAGCGCCAGAGAAGTAAAAAGGGGGACAAAAAGCAGAGGAGGGAATTTCTCGAAGGCTAAATATAAAAGTGAATCAGTCGGCCCGAGGCCCAATCAGAAAGGCCGGGGGAAAAAGGTGACGAGAAGGGTAGGAAGGCAATTGCAAATGAAAGCCTTGATCTTCTATGACCGCGCAAGGGGGAGCTAGGGCCTAAGGGAAAGGGACTGTTCAGAAAAATCGAAGGACTCGACCTTCGCAGGATTCAAGGTCAGGATGACGATCGCCTGAATGGGAAAATTTTGGGGTGGGGTTGGTTTGGTTTCTTCAGTCCACAAGGCCTGCCAAATCGCTCCTGGGAGGGAAGAAGAGCCCTGGAGGAGTGTAGAAAAAAAAAGCTCAGAGGGAAAGCAAACGCCCGCCTAAATACGGAAACCTTTAAGGGGCGACATATCCGAAGGCATTCAGAACGCGAAGGTCCGGAACAAAACTCGAAAACTTATAAAATCAGCGCGGCTCTACAGATAGGAAAAATGGGCAATCTCTTTCTTCCCCTGCGGAGAAGGCTTGGCTGAACGGTCAAGAGGCGGGAGTATTAAAGGGTAGAAAAGAAAGAGTCAAAGGTAGAAAGACTCGTGAAAAAAACAGTGGGAGAAAGACATCGATACTTCGTCAAAAGACCTTCGGCAAGCGCCAGCCAAGAATAAACAGGGCTAAAACGTCTAAAAAAAAATCATATGAAAAGGGAGAAATCGAAGGAGAGGAAAGATGAAAAAATCTTGGGAAGGGCTTACCAACCTATCACAAAGCGATTTGTCGCAGGGCCTTAGGAGCCGCGCCAGAAAAGGAGGCTGGCTGCGGGAGAGGGGAAAAAAAAGATCTTAAAATAGGCACTCAGCTTGAAATGAGGGCGGGGATCAAGAGGGGGGCGCACCGATGACCTGGAGAATAGAAGACGCTTTCATCAGCCAAGCGATCGAAGTTCATACGGCGGAAAAAAAAACTTGCGACAGGTGGAAGGAAGGAGGACGGCACATAAAAGATGTTGGGAGAGATCGTCCGCATCGTGTCAAATAAAAGGTGTAGTTTCTGCACGCAGAATCGAGCAATAGGCAAAGGAAAGAGGCTTCGGCTGTTACGGCAAGAAGAACAAAAAGAGGGGAGGAAAAAGAAAATATCGAGAAACAGGTGATGAGATCGTCAGGAGGAAAAGGGTACAATATCGCTCACTGGGGAAGGGGGGGAAAAGGACCTCTGTATCTACGATGGCTCTGAACAGAAAAATGCCGTTTGGTCGAAAAAGACCACCGGGAGGGCGGGAAGGGGAGAAAACGACGAAAGGTCGAAAGAAGTGGCTGATGCAGATCTCAAGAACAAACAGGAACTGGCGGGTTACGCAATGAGGAATAGAAGAATCTGAAAAAAAAAAAATCTCAATTGAGGGCCAAGCGGAAAAAACGCCAGCGACAAAATCAGCCGGAGTAGACTCCTTCCTTCTACAAGAGTTTAAGAGGATCAGCCTGGAAAAGGAGAGGTTAGCAGAAAGATCGAAAGACGGAACGGCCTATGGCATGTTGGTATCCTCTTAAAAAAGTTTGAGGGACGATTGGGAAAATTTAAAAGGGAGAAAAGTATTTGACTGGGGGGAAACGGGCGTCACCGATGTTGGGTTATCGGGCTCACATCAGCCGTCCTCTTTGATGGGAAAAAAAAAAAAAAAAAAAAATCACTGAAGGTTCCAAAGAGGAGAAAGCGACAGAAAAAAAAGTCCAATAAACAGGGCAGTGCAGCATTCACGGATCGCTCTGGATATGGACTCTTAGTGCTTGTGATCCTGAGTTCCCAAGCATTGAGGAAAGAAAGGGTCAGCCGCGGATTATGGGGAATAAATGGCAACCTCTGGGGGAGGGGAGGCGGTTTGAGCCGAACATGCAGCGATGAGAAGTCCGATACACAAGGGGAAAAAAAAAATGAGGATCAAGAGGCAGGCGAGAAGGGGGGAAGTCCCATTCTAGAGGAATCCCGCAAGGGAATTCTGATGTCGATACGGACCTGAGGTGACGAAAGGGAAAAAAAATCCAGTCGGACAAAAGAAGCCTGCAAACTCAGAGCTCAGCAGAAGCTCAAAGGATAGTCGCATGGGAAGGCCTAGACCTAGGGACACTTAGAAGAAGAGATGCGGGGGGAGAAGATTTAGAGGGCTATTTCGCCGCGCACATGCAGACACTAGGGAGGGGGAGTTTTCTTTTACGATATAGGAAGCCGTCGGGGCCAAGGACGTCACGTATTCAAGGTTGAAGAAAGAAAAGAGCCGTAGATGAGACTCACCATCATCTCCCCATCGCGGAAAGAAAGAAAAAAAACTTCTGCCCTTATTCTGAAAAGGAAAACTGATATAAACCAGCCTTCTAGACGGGAACCAAATTGGGGAGCCAGGGGAGCCGGACGACGACTTGAATCTGAAGGGGACTTCGTAGTTATTCCAAAGCTTAGAAAGGAAAGGATTTCCTTGCACGGATTTTAGAGAGTGCTCGGTAAGAAAAGAGTGAAGTCCTTAAGAGAGGGAGAAACCGAAGGGGGGTGGCCCGTAGGACCAGAACTGGGGGAATTGCTTGCCTACGAAGGATTGGTGCTTAGGGGGACCACCGGAGCCGTCGGGTAAAAAGATCCTTGCAAAGGGAGCTTCTGGCTCCGCTTCTCGGGAGGTTAAATGCAGAAAAAAGGAGATTACAACAGATTTTGGTCGGAAGAAGTGGGAGAAAGTTAAACGGGCCCCAGGATTCAAAGGAAGGGACTAGAAAAAAGTAGGAGGAAAGAGAGAGATGGGAAGTGGGGGCAAAGTTGTTCCTTTCTCCGGAGGGCAACCACTGGGAAAAAATTTCTCAAGTCGACTTGAGGAACAGGGGAAAGAAACGAACAGAACGAGAAAAATAACCAGCGCTAGAAAGGCGATCGCCCGACTATGGTCCGCCAACCTTCTTCTGGAAGAGGTCCCTACCCTATCTGGGGGACTCCAAAAAAAGGCCTAAAAAAATGAGTCGAAAGGGGGAGAGCTCTGTATCACGAGCATGAGAAAACATGGGAAAAGAAAGGGCAACCATTCGCATAAAAGAACTACTGCTGAAGATAGGTTGACACAAAACTTAGAAGAGCACAAGGGAAGGCAGGGGCACCGATCAAGTGGTGAAGGAGCAAAGTACTTCATTTCTTTTTATCCGTAGAAGAGGGAAAAAGACTTTAAGGCATGGGTCGGGAAAGAAGTGGAGGGATGGTGCAGCCGGCGAGAAGTCAACCGATAAGAAAGCGATTAAAGGACTCACTATCTCTCGGAAGTACGATTGGCCGACGGCGCTCCTCGAAAAAGGGCGAAAGTGTAAAGGAAATAGCCGGCTAAAGAGTCTGCCCCTCACCGCCAGGTTCGCAAAAGTTACGCGGCCGAAGGGTCCCTCAACGGGCAATGGGCCTGCGCAGAAGGGAAAAGAGAGGACTTCCGGGGGGTGGCGGTGCGGGGGGGAAGGGGGAAAGGTCCGATCGGCACAGGATGTGTCGGGGAGTTCGAACTAAGTACTCAGGGAAATCTACCAGGAGGGTATGAAAGAAAAAAAATTGGGAAAAGAAAAAATCAGAGAGCTGAGAGACCGCAAGAACACGGAAGAGGAGCTACCCCCACGCAGAGCTCTAGTGAAATCTCACTCATCCCGCAGCAAGAAAAAAATTTAAGAAGAACGAAGTTAAATAAGCGCCATTTCAAAGCAAGTTAAAAAAGGCACGAAGCTGAACCATCAAGAAAATCGGAAACAAAAAACAAACCAAAGAATAAAAGTCAGGGCGGCACACCTGGAATTTGAGAGGGTCGCCCTGTCTCTTTCACGCGTAGGAAGGGAACCCAGTGTAAAAATAACAGAGGGAAAAAGTTAATCAACCACCAATGTGAAAGAAAAGGGAGCATCCTACACTATACATCTAAAAGACACTTAGGAAAGGACCATCCAATAAGGGCCAGCGGAAGCCAAGAAGAGAAGCGTAGAAAAGAGTAAGTCGGAGAAAAGCTGCGGGGACTCTCTCGGAAACTCCTGGTGAAAGGCTGATCACAGTCCCGCAGAGAAACAAGAAACATTCTAGAAAGAAAAGAAAACGCGCTGCTCTTCTAAAGTTCGAGAATCAATTCCATCACTAAGGTGACCAAAGGAGTCCTGCAGGGAAGAGCTTGCGTCGGGGTCTCCTAATGAAAAGGGAAGGGAATGTGAGAAAGAATCCAAGGGGGAAAACTGGAATCGAGGGGACTTTGCGACGGCGGGCAATTGTGGGAGGTCTTGAATCCTCCAGCGGGAAGTGCAAATAGGCGATTCTTTAAACAAGATAGGAGACAGCGAATCTGGGGGGCAGAAATTGTAAAGGGTGGGAAAAAAAAATACGATCGCGAGGGACGCATCCGAGATCAGGAGGAGCACTTATCTCGCTCAACAACCAACTGAAGAAATAGCTAACGTCCACAAGAAAGATGAGACTCGCAGATTTGCCGAGCACTGCTTGGGAAGAACTTTTAAAATATCCGAGAAAGAGGCGAAGAGGATACTATCAAAAGAAAAAAAAAAGGGACACCGGGAGAACTTTGGCGCCTTCAGAAAAGTGGACAACCAAAAAGAACGGAGGAAGAATCGCTCCACTCGTATGCAAGGGCGAGGACGAAAAAACAAATGAAATCAGAAAAAAACTGCTATTGAAAAAACGTACATCTTCTCTCAGGAAAAAGGAGAAGGAGCCCCCTAGCTCAATCTTAGACGACAGCGGTCGATGGCATTGCGGAAAAGCGAAATCTGGCAGAAGGAGGGAAATACGGGAATTCCCTGCAAGAGGGGAAGAAAGGTGAGGGAGGGATGTGATCAACTTACAACATGGGGGTCGAGAGTATGATCCTAAAGTGAGTGACGGGACTGAAAAGAAAAACGTTGGACCAGGCGGTCCATTTTTCATAGCGTTATTGGCAAGGGGTCCAAGGGATGGAGAGCGGGAGAAAAAAAGTGGGTGGAAGTAGCGGGAAAAGGGCCGACTGGAGGGGGACCCTGCGGAGGGACGTAAGAAAAGACCCTGTCAACCTTTAAAAAAGAAGAGAAAGCTGGAAAGGAAAAAGGATCTAGATAGTGAAGGACGATGAATGGCGCTGGTACAAAAGCCACTTGCGGCCATGCCCAGTGGCGGAAGGGACGCTCTCAATCCCGGGAGGATATGTTCCACTGAGTGGGCCTGCTGGAAAAGGGGAAATTTTGGGGGGGCATGCAGAGGGACGCAGCGGGGGTCAGACAACACAGGAAATATCCCGGCTATTCGGGGACGGCGCGAAGAAAATGTAAAAAAGAAGAAACCGAAGGGTCGCTAGTGACGCCAGTCAGACGTGAGGGGGCGGCCTATCTGACCGGGACAGGCCAATCTAGGCCATCTAAACCACCCGAGCAGAAGGGCTCAAGGGAAGGGTAAAAGTGAAACGGAGAAAAAGAACGAAGAGTCATGAAATCAAGCTTGCGCATGATGGGAAATTTACTTTTGGATTCAAAAGAATATTTCGACGGAAAGGAAAAGACGTCCGGAGGGGGGGCTGGTAAGAAAGAGAAGCGCCGAAATTATGAGGTACGCACTTATTCTCTCAAGGCCTTTCAAGAAATAAGAAGACGTTACCTCATTAGCGAAGGGGAGATGCACCAGAAAAAAAAAAAAAGGAGAGAAAGAAGGCTGCCCATTAAAGGGCGGAAAGAGGCTCGCCGGAATAAAAAAGAACGTACTTTCCTATCGGAGGAACACAGTTTAGCGCGGCCCGACGACAGGAAAAAAGCAAAAGCGTGCCGTCGTAAGGGGGCCAAAGATGAGACAAAGGTTCTTGGCCGGCTGCGGAAAGGTTTAAGGTCGGTTGGAAAAAAAAGTTAGCTCAGAGGGGAACGGGAGGGTCTATCGCCCAGCAGTCGGTTGCCGGGGGGAACATAGCTCGGGGGAGAAATCGCTGCGGTCAAGGAAAAAAATCCTTCTGACAACCAGAAAGCTGTGCGATGGCACATAAGAACAAGTTCGTGGGAGCTTCTGAGAAGAGTCGCGGTCGGATCTTCGGAAGAAAAGATTGGGGGACCGACGAAATGTTTAGGTAAGGGGTTCTCCTGAAAAACCGGCAAGGAAGGAGGCTCGATCACCTTAGAAACCAACAAAAGGGAGGGAATGTGAAGAAGAAAGAACGTTAAGGACGGCCAAAAATGAAGGCTGCGTCAGGAAGGCTAAAAACAATCTTTTGAACTGACGCAGGGGTCCCCGACCAGGGCGCCTAAGAAAAGATCGTGGGAAAAAAATTTGCGAAAATAACATTAGTAAAAGCCGATGCCCTAACAAACCAAAAGCGTCCTACTTCAAGCCACAGGGCAGAGAAGAGATCAAGCAAAGGAAGCAAGGGAAAAAAGCCAAAGAGGGAAGAGATCAACATAACTCTTCAAGAAGCTGGCAGTGATCCATCGGGGCCTCAACAAATCACTCCTGTCAAAAGTCTAGGGGAAGGTAGAAAAGGAATAATGGGTTCCGGGGATAAAAGGAAGGAGGAGGTAATACCGGCCGATCGGCCATGAAAAGGTTTCTTCTGCTCGAGAGCGGCATTCTTTTCTGCTTACCCGCGACTTCTATAATCACAGGAATCATAAAAAAGGACGGAAAAAGGGGAAAAAAAAGGCGAGAAAAAGATTCACCGTGGGGAAAAGACGGAAAAGACGTTCTTAGTTCTCTCAAGGAGAAATAGCCGGGAAGAAAGATCATGCCCCTCCCGCAGTTGGGACAGGAGAAAGAGTAGGGGAAGTGCCTCCAGGCATGCTCTCAAAAGGTGATGCCTTCCTCTCGGGCATTCGAGGGGAGGGCCGACAGGACGGGCACTCGGGGAGCGTCGAAAAGGAAAGAACTACAGAACCGGAGGCATGAGGGAGTCGATCGCACGGGAAAGAAAAAGGACTTCCACAAGGTCCTGCATCGAGCGCAGCCGAAAAGAAGATTCGTATTCGGTGTATCGGAAACCAAAAAAATCGGGAAACATAAGAAGGAAAGGGAAAGGCACTGGAATTGGATTCCGGAAAAGAAGCGCTCCATTCCCGCACACCTTGGCCGGAGAGAAGGGGAACTGACACCAGAGGATTCAGAAGGAGCAGCAGCGATAAAGAAACTAAGGGGGGGCAATGCGCCGGTCGCTCGAGGCTAGTTGAACTTCTCATTGTCGATCAAAAACATCGGCGGACTCACTGGGTCGCGGGGGGGATAAAAAACGAAATAAAAAAGTGTACAACAAACCGCAGCGACCTAGAAGCGGGAACTGCAGCGCCAGAAAATCGGAAACAGGGAGACCCGACAGGAAGAAAAAAAAAACTCATAAGCCGAGAAGATTCAGGGGGCCGGGGAGAGAAACTTAGGAGGGCAGAACTCTTTTTAGGACAATCCTATCAAATGGGAGGGCTGAGGAGGAGGTCGAGTATCCGTCTCCCGCCTCGAGGCTGCCTGGCGACTGAGGGAAGGCGCTGTCTCTGGCAAGAAGATCTTGAGGGCCGCAAGGGAATCTAAGGAAGCAAACGATGAAAGGGGCAGGAAAGATTTCGGAGCGCGCTCACGAAGCGAAAGGAGGGTCGCCAATGCGCTTGACTACGGCGGACAGAGGGAAACGGCGTGAAAAAAAGCGGGAAACGTCAAAAGAGGTTGAGAGAAGATCAATCGAAAAAAGGAATAGGGGAGTTCGGCACCGCAGAAAATACGAAAAAATCCTCTAAAGAGACGGCGTTACTTTATCTCCTCAACAGAAACGAGTAGGAGAACGTCACTAAATAAGACTGGAGGGGAAGAGAGATCGTAAAGAGAACAATGAAAAGCCTGAAAGAAGGAAATCGACGATCTTGGCTCCACAAAACAGCATCGCCTGTGACGTTCTCCCGGGGAGGGAAGCTCAAACGCGTTGAAGCGGCCGAAAAAGCACTAGGAATTGAGGAGCTGGGAGGAGGAGAAGGCACATGCTCTTGAGCCATGCGCAGCAGGGGGAGAGACAAGGATAACCTCTCTCAGCCGACCAACTGCCTGCCAGGGGAAAACAAGATTCTGTGGGGAAGCTCATCAGAAAAAGAAGAAGCTCTGAGGAGACCTGCGAGGAAGGTTTCCTCAGAAAGAGGCTTGGGGGAGACCTTAACAAGAAACCGCAGGAAAAGGAAACCTAGGGAAGGCGTTAAACGAGGAGCAATTTTATGAGAGAGGCCGAAGGGATGCGCTGCGATGTCATGCTGAACGTGGTCGTTCACAAACGAGGGGTGGGATAGAGCAAAAACCCGGGAAAATTGCCTACGAGGGAGCGACCCGTTACGCCAAAGAAACAGTACATCCTGTGCAGGACGCAATAAGATCTGAAAAAATTAACGATCGGAGTCGGCCCGAAAGTGTTGAGAAGATCCAAGGCGGTGCGGAAAGGCGCGGTCGGGAAGCAAAGGTTAGGGGGTTCCGGTACGTTTGTTGACATTCAGCGGCGGGCTGAAAGGGGGGGAGCCGAGAAAGGAAGAACGGGGATACAGAAGACGCAGTTATGCGGGGGGACGGAGGGAGTACTCTATTGCATTAAGGGTGTAAGGCTGGTGTGATTCCCGGAGATCGGAGGCCCAGGGGAGAGGGTCTCCGGAGGGGGAGGTTACTGAGAAAAGAGGGGAGGAAGGAGGCCAAAGGAGAAAATAAAACACCTCTCATCTTGCATTCATATCTCAGAAGGATCTGGCGAGAGTTAATGGAAAAACCGTCAGAAGGAAAAGGCGCAAGGGAAGTTGCCGGTGAGAAAAAAACCAGGGAGAAATCGCCGGCTCGAACGACATACGGCTCTTTTTGTCTTTACGAAAAAGCTCGAAGAGTCCCATTCGGTGAGGGACGCGAGGGGGCATCAGAGAAAGTGACCTGCCTTCGAGGGAGCAAGCATCTCCCCGCAGAGGACGGGAAAAAAAAAGAGAACTTCCAGTTCTAAATAGGGAGAATAGACTGGGGGTCGGAAAAAATGTGGAAAATGCTACAATGAAAGGACTTGCAGCTTGCGAGTGCCGTCTTATTTGAAAAAGCTGGGGCTCAAAAGCCTTAGGGGATTGCTGAGGGGAGACCGAAATGCTACAGAGAGAGCTGCAGGACTGTGGATAAGGATTCTCCCTTCCATTTGACTTTGCCGTGGAAAAGATCTCGTGGAGTACTTGGGGTAATACGGGGGGGGAACTCACGGGGGGAAAGTACGGGGTCATGAAAGAGAAAGAGAGTCTGGTTCGAATTGGCTGCAGGAATGGGAGATTCGAAAAAGAAGCGTAGAAGAAGGGTTTTGATTCGCAAGGGAGCATCCTAAGGGTTGCCGCAGGAGACCGACCTTGTCAAAAAATCAAAAAAGAACAACAAAGAGAAGGAAGAGAGAGTATATTACCGGGGAAAGAATAAGGTGCCCGGTCCGTCGAAAAGAGGCTGCCATCGAGAAGGAAGACAATCTGAGCAGAACGAAATTTGCAATGAATCTGCTCAGTAAGCTCAAATATCTTCGGAATATCGTTCGACACCAAAAGAGTCCGGGAAGGGGAGTCAATTAGGACAATAGGGGATGCCCGAGAGGAGTGTAAGCAAGACCAGGGGGGAAGAAAGGAAAGAAAGGAAAGAAATGGGAAACGCGCCACTTTCATAACTAAAGCAAAGTTCAGCAGCCAAAAGAACTACGGAGTCCTTTTAGCAGCGTTGACCAAAAAAAACACGGAAAGAGGAGGCAAGGAAGGCACCAAGCACCGATCAAACTACTGTGGAAGGGACGAAAAGAGGGGAAGGGTCAATGGCTTTCTATCCCTGCTAAAGACGTTCGAACGGGGAAAAATTTTTCGGAGTCGGGCTCTAGGGAGGGGCGGCGGAAAAGAAGGGGCAGGAGGAGGAAAGGAAAGCGGGCAGCGCTCCTGGAAAGGAAGCTGGGCCCCGTGCTCGAACCGATCTGGAAATCTCCGGCTAGAGCCGAGTAGGGAAGATATCCTGCACCCAGGTCAAAACCCTGAACGGGTGGGCAGCAGCTCTTATACTTGAGCGTGCCGGTTATTACGCCGTGCACTCCTGAGGGGGCTAAGAATGCTAGAAACGTAAGGGGGAAGGAAGACAGGTACGTAAAAGGACTCTGGGGAAAGAAGAAGCTTCTAAGACGTAGGGAGACCTCGACCTGGAGGAAGATAGATCGTAAGAAACTTCAAGGAGAGTCTCGTCGGAAAAAAAACACGAGAAAAATCGGCGGTGTACGTCACCCAAATCGCTTATGAATCGCCGACAAGAAACTCCTCCCGACACCGGAGGGAATCCTCGAGGCAAAGAAGCTTAAAGGAAAGCCGTGCCGGCTCTGTATAAGACTGTGGAAGGAAAAAGAAGCAAACTCTTCATCTGTAAGAGCTATCCTTTAATTGGAAGAGGGGCGCACTTGCACGGGCTGGAAAAGTTTCCGAATCGAGGGAAAGAAGGAGTTGGGGGAAGCAGGCAGGGGTCGAAAGACACAGGCCGACACGGGTTCGAGGGAAAAGAGAAAGAGGTTAACGTCCCCTTTTGAAGCCGCAAAAGACGCAAAAGAAATCTGCAGCGCCAAGAAAACAGGTCTCAAGAAACAACGGGAAAGAAAATAAGAGAAGAAAAAAAGCAGAAAAGCTGCGGTTGCAAAACAAAAAAAAACTTTTTCGCTCAATGCGACTCCTGGGGTCTGATCACAAGACCGCCGGCAAGTGAGTAGAAGGAGCTTCAAAAGCCGTAGGAGGAGGCAGCCGGAGCTGGCCGGGAACTTCAAAAAAAAAAAGCGGGAACAAGCTTCTTCACGGCAGTTTAAAAAGCGGCTGCGCCAAGAGATGCGCAACGGGGGATCAAGGAGGGGAGGGAAAGCCAAAGAGAGAAAAGTCGTGGGGAACTGGGGAGGGAAGGGGAAGGGGGAGAACGGCGTGAAGCGCCCACGGAGAATCAAGGGGCTTTTTGGGAAAAGAAAGAGATACTTCAGAGCAGAGAGAAAGTAGCGAAGGTTCTGGAAGGAAAGAAAAAAAATCTGGAGAAATAGGGAGGTCGCAGGATCAGAGAAGAAACAACGGAGGAAAAGAGAGATCCAAAGCACGTAAAAATAGGTCGTTATTCCCGCAGAAAGCGAGATCGTCTGCCGGGAAAACTTTTTAGCGGAGAAAGCGACGAAAAAAGAAAATGAAACGAAAAAAACAAACAATCATCAACGCTTTCCCGATTTGCTGTCCAGAAGAAAATCATCACAGGGGAAGGAATCGCAAATCACAGGGAAAAAAAAAAATATTCATGTCCGGACGCTTGAAAGCGCCAAGAAAAACTGCAGAGGGTGAGAAAAGAGAGACCTCGCACGCACATCCAGAAAAAAGAAGGACGCGTGTCAGAAAGCAGGGAGGTAATTGAGAAAAGTCCAGCGCCGGCGCCGATCATAAGGCGAGCTACAAAGAGGACACGTCGCTGGTTCAAGAGGTGTATGTGATCACCTGAAACGGGGGGTCTCATATTAAGGGCCGACTTTCCCGGACAAGGGATCGGAGGGGGAGCCGAGGGGGAACCTGTTAGAGAGTTGGGGAGACTGGGAGGATGTCTCAGGTCTCGAGCTTCAAAAGTGTTGAAAACCGGAGGGGGGAAGAAAAACTAAAAAGCCAACTTGCCTACTGAAGGCACAAGAGGAAAAACTGGCTCCAGAGAGGCATGGCCAGAATGGAGGCAATCTCTGCCAATGCACGGATCGAGAGGGAAGGGGCAAGACTTGAAGAAAAATCAGATGACAGGGTACACGGAAAAGCTGTGCGGGAAGTGAGCAACTGGAATCCCGGCTTATTGACTCCACTGGAAAGTTTGACATGCGAGGTATAGGTCCAGTGGAAGATGCGCAAGCGGGTGGGGGGGTTCGATACAAAGAAGCCTTTCTATTCGGTGTAAATCGACGCAAGAAAAGTGGTAAGCAGGGGGGGCGCAGGGCAAGTCAAAGAAAAAAAAGTCTGAGGACCAGGGGACCAGGTTAAAACGAAAGAGGGGACAGAAGAGGGGGTAAGAACTTCGTCCAATCGTCCAGAACTGAAACCCTAGCGGAGGGCAGAGCATAAGGGATCTTAGAAAAAACGGCACGCGTCCAAGGAAGAAGCTGCGCAATGCTTTATTTGCGAGGGGGAAGTAGGAGTTCAGCCTCAGGGCTCCTGCCGCGACGTCACACAAGTACCGGCGATGTGTGGGGTTTAAAAAAAGAGAGTCGGGGGAAAAGATATCCACTTAGTGGAAGAGTGAATGGAATTTTCAAATAGGAGGACGTTTAACCTTCTCGCCTGAAGAGTCACCAGAAGGAAAACGAAGAGGAGGAAAGGGAGTAGGAAAGAGGTCGAAGGAACGCCATCCTTTTGGGAAAAAAAGCACCCATTATTTTGATCTTCTTCTAAAGCACCGCATCGGACTAAGAATCCGGCTGGGGGAAAGGCCAAAGGAAAAAGCGTATTAGGCCGGGTTTAAAGGATACCCCAAACGAAACCGGTAACGCCCGTGACGCCGTGGTTGCGCCAGAAGGACTTGCAGGGGAGGTAATCAGGGAGCCATCCGAGGGGGCAGCGCTGGGCGGATAAGATTCGTTCACCGCCTTTAGGGTAAAAATTAAACCACTATATGGTGAGGATGAGGGGCAGAAGTCCAAAAGGTGAAGGCTCAACACTGCACTGAGCGTTGTTGTCGGGGGGAAAAATCGTAAAAAAATTGGACCGGAAGGGGGACAAGGAAAGGTATAGAGAACCCATACTATCAAAAGAGGAAGAAAAGATATAGATTGAAGGTGAATCTGAAGAATAATAAGGGAAAGACCGAGGTCAACCAAGGAGGATGACGAGACAGACAACAAGGGAAGGACAGCAGGGATGGAAGCGAGGCTATATCGACTAAGGAAAAGATCTTTTCCTCGTCACACCTACTTCGAGGGAAGATTACAATCCATTCGTAAACACTATACAGGAAAAAAAGGGGAAAGAGACTTCCAAGAACGGGGAAGAGGATCCATCCAGCTTGAAAATGAGAGAGACTCTCGGCTCCAAGAGGGCTAAGACATTACCGGAGGAGTCGGGGAGGGGCTTGGGATCAACTACTAAGAAGGTCCAGCGGAGTGAAGTAACGGGAAGGGGAAAGCCTATCAACTACATTTTGCCGTCGGAAAAAAAAAAACTTCATTGCGTGAGGAAATCTGGGCAGCCTGAGGGGAAAAAAGAAAAAGTCAGGGATTATTAAAAGCGGGGAGTCACCGTCAAGTCAGAGGGGGACAATGAAAGGCAAACGAGAGAGAACTGAAGGGAGTAAAAAATATCTAGGAGCCTAACGAGGGAGGAGGAAGCCTGAAGCCGGATGAACAGCAAGACCTGAACACCCTCACCGGTTTAAAAAAATGATAATGGGGAATTGCACAGGGTGGAAAGTGGGGGAAGAAGATTGAGCAGGCGGAGGGGTTCAGTCTATTTACTCTTTGCCGAAGGGAAAGATTCCTGTTACAGCCTTATTAAAGAAGTTTCGGGGGAGAGGAGGGAAAGAAAAGTCAGGAAATGCAAGAGCTTCTCTCCTTACACCTAAAGAGCAACTTCAGAGAGACACCCACACTCTGAGAAAGAGAAAGAGAACAGCAAGGAAAAAGTTCCAAACATACATAGCAAGAATACTAGAAACTCTCGCCATTTCCCTCATTGGCCGAGAAAGA
>Ga0179591_1297128_pt1 | contig 15852 bp, 25 predicted proteins | sample CZOMad2_1_08_16f_FD_182891 | JGI IMG/M metagenome (GOLD analysis project Ga0179591, IMG submission 182891) | Vadose zone soil fungal communities from Angelo Coast Range Reserve, California, USA - CZOMad2_1_08_16fungal (PacBio error correction) | ecosystem: Environmental > Terrestrial > Soil >...
TCCATCTGCACCTGGGATCCGTTTTATAGAAAACGCGAAAAACGGAGGAAAGTTTAAACTCATAGGGGACAAAAAGAGTTGGGGGAAAAGGTCGAATAACGAGTCCTTTACGACGCTTGGACAGGGCCAGTCAGGAGAGGCACCTCGGCCATGCTATCAGAGGGGGAAAGGGGTCGAACTCGAGGCCTCTATCCCTAAGAATGTCCCTCGTTGGAATGGAGAGACGGGGAAAGAGGCCAAAGACTCCGATCAAGGGGGGGACTTATACCTTGAGGAGGGTCGTCCCTGAGGATTTGCGGAAAAGGGATAAGTCTCATCGAGGCCTGGGGAATCCTAGGGAAAGTTCATCTTTTCCTAGGGGAACGAGATTCACTAAGCATCCTTAAGAAAAAGCCCCATTAAGGAAGGGAGGGGTAGAAAGACTGCTTGCCAGAGAAAGTTCCCTTCTGGTCTGCAACTCTAGCCCACCTCGGAAACACTCCAGAGCGACCACTTTAGCAGAGGGTTTAGGGATCTCCTTCTGTGGAGAGGAACTCCCGCTTCTAGAATCCTCTTTACAATGATCGAATATATAGAGGCGCGATGGTAAAGCCCCATCATCAAGGGGAAGCGCGGTCGGCATATGATCCCGGAACGTGATCGAACCTCTAAAGAGAGGGGGTGGGGGGGCGACATTTAGGGGGGCTCACCCTTCGTTCTGGAAGGAGTCAAATAGTGTAAATAGGGAGGGGGTGAGAGGTGCAAGTGCCACGTGTGGGAAGAAGACGTTGAGGAGCTGCTTTTTCTGGCAGTAATGGCTACAGGGGAGAGACGTCCGCCACTCGGGAAAAAAACCTGTGGCCGGGGTTCTGAGACTGTACGCTGAGCTTTGAAAGCCAGCGGGACGTCCAAAAACATCAACAGGCTACCAGGTGGGAAAGCGACACACAGCTTACTTTCTAGGGGGTACAGTTTCTTGAAGAGCTGCAGACTGAAGGGGGGCTGGTAGGCAGGGGCAGCTCGCTGTCAAGGGGTGAGGCTCGACGAGGAACCTGCCTTTAATAAGTGGGGGCAGGAAGGAAGGGGAGGGTCGAACACGTGGGGACTTTGGGAAAGTGGGAAAAGCCGACCAAAAGAATCTCGGTGGGGCGAGAGACCAATCGGTTGCCTCAAGCCCACTCGGGGAAAAAGATTGGGGGGGAAGATGACCCACTCGTAGGGGGCGGTAGCACGAAGCCCGGGGGCCCCTGCACCGAATTAGGAGCCGATCTAAAAACAAGATGTAAAAAGAAGAGAGCGAACAGTGCCAAAGGCTGCCGGGCTTCAGGAGCACCGCCCTAAGAAGATGGAAATCTCCCCCGTCCACGGGTAGAGTAGAGGAACTTTGTTCGCGTCGGCCACCCCCGGAGATATCGGCGGGAAAAGGGCAAAGCAAAAGTTGCCGACTTCCAGAGGGCAGCATTCAACGTGCGCGGCGAGAGAAAACTGCCGGAGAGACCTTTCCGACATCCCGGCAGGAGGACGCGGCTCTAAGAAACTGTATCATACGCTGTCGCGGCAAGAACTGGGGAAGGTGCCGATTTTGAAGAAAAAGGGTGTGCCGGAAACGCGGCCGTACGCTCCCGGTACAGGCAGCCAAAACTCGGAAACCGCGTGCAGGAAAAAAGCGCTAGGGGCGCGCGGGTTCCGACCAGCAAGAGGGAATCCTGCGCAAAAAAACTCATCCGAAACCGTTAAACTGAAAAACGGCTTAGAAAAAATGCAAACATCTTGCCTCCCAAAACTTCAAGAGAGAAAGCCCGGGGCATCTCCCCCTCAAGGCTATAAACCCCAAAGCCTTCCCGCTGGAAAGTTACGGGGGTCTCTAGGAGATTTTCAAGCAAAACAGCAGGGGGGCGCTTCCTAGGGAAGGAGGGAAAAGCCATCGATCCAGAATATTGAGTGAGGTTCACTCGGAGAAGAGGGAAGCTTTGTTTCGGGGGGGGGCAAAAAAAATAAGGAAAGGAAAACGAAAAAAAGAAGTTAAACTTTACTAAGTAGGGGAGAGCTTGCAGGGGGGGAACTATTTGGGGGAGGGCCTTAAACTGAAAGGCTCCCGGACAAATACCGGGACCAGCATTCAGGTGTGCGTCAAAGAGGACTTCTTTTCTCCAGGAACGATGCCAATAGGAAAACGAGGATGGAAACGGATGAAGAAAGGAGAGCGAGATCCAATTTCTCAAGAAGATGGCGGACTCAAAGAAAAAGGTCTCAAGAAAAAGTGCTATCGCTGCAATGGAAAGGACATACGAGGCTCGGGGCGAAAATATAGTGGTATCGCGTGAGGGAGGGTTCTATCCGAGGGGATCTCTGTGATTTCATTTCAAAGGACGATCCGGTGCCGGTCCTTAGTCAAAGGGGGAGAGACGAAAAAAGGGAGCGTCCCCCTCCTCATTGAGTTCAACGATGAGAGGGCAGAAGGGACGGAGCTCGAAAACTCCAATGGGAACGACGCCGTACAACGAAAAAAAGAGGAGAAAAAGCGTCTGATTCGTTAGGGGTAATCATCGACGGAGAAAAGGGGCCCAAAAAGCGCGATGAGCTGACACGGTTGCGTCCCCTCTAAGCTTAGAAACAGATGCTAGCCAACAGAGAAGACGGTGGCGCGAAAGAACTGTTGGAGCTGTAAAAGGAGAGGAAAAGGAACCGGAGCCAGACTCAGACACCCAGAAAACTAGGTCGCGATTTCCCCAGGGAAAATCTTGAAAGAGGCTTTCCCCCACCCAGGAGCCGAATTCACAGCGTGAGACGGAGGAGGGACCGGATGGGAAGCTTTGGTGAAAAGATCATTGCCCAAGGATAGGCTCAACCTTCAGAGTCTTCTCTTCGAAGAGTAAAAAATGACCAGTAGTCATTAAACCCCTAGGAAAGGGAAAGAAAGCTTCGATGAGAAAGTCCTATGTATCGAGGGGATCCTCCCGAAAGTCGAGTCGCGGTTGGGAGGTCCTCTCTGTCTAGGATAGTAAGGAAGTGTTCAGAAAGAAGTCCCTTCCCTCTGAGGTCAATTGTCAGAAAGGGAAAAAAGAGCCAAAGATACGATACGGAAAAGCCGCTTCGGGAAAATGAAGGGACAGTCCTCCTCGCTTCAGAGAGGACTATCACTGGGGGGAGGGAAGAGAAGAAGGGGGGGGCCAGAAAAAAAAACCCTTCGATCCGGGGAAAAGGATATGTCTTTTGGGGTGAACATGTCTGGAACTTTATAGAAGAGAGAAAGAAGTTCTAAAAATGACTCAAAAGGGAAAAAGAACAATAAGTTCCCCTATCCATAAGTCAGAACTAGGGAGAAGATCGACAGCAGGGGAAAGGGGGCCCAATCCTTTTTCGCGAGAGGAAAGGAAAGAGGACCCGTCCCAAGGGAGGAAAAAATCAGCAGAAAGCCCGATGACCAAGAAAAAAAAAGACTTGTCCCCAGGGATGCTACCTGGAACCAAACTGCTATTGAGAGAAAAAGAGAGACGCTCTCCTCTACAATTATTTATGGGGGCAACCCTCCTAGATAAAGGGAGAGGGGTCCCTTGAAGGGAGGAAATTCCTCAAGGGAAGGGATCGCATGGGAAAGGGAAAACCGGGTAACCTGGCATCACGCGTCCCCCCTTGAGGAACTGGGGAGGAAGGTTCTTCCGCTATCCAAAAAGGAAGGGTAAGAACACGACTATATCTCTCTCAAAAAAAGTATAGAAGGGAAAAAAGGAGGAAGGGGGCTCAAAACGAATTTGTAAAAGGGGGGAAGGTAGCACCACACGTCAAAGAAAGGGGACTGAGTGGGAAAACTGACAATCCTGCGGAGAGGGTGAAGTGGGTTCATCCATGCGAGCCCCTGCTTCTCTGGAAGGGAAAATTGAGAAAGGAAACGAGGGGAAAAGGGAAAAAGTGCTAGATGAAAAGGAAAACCATACATCCCTTGTATAAAGGACGCAGTATACAAAATCGCTTTTCTCCAGCAGAGGATGGTCGACGAAGGGAGGGGTGCACATCTTGTGTCTATGAGAGGGGGAGAGGGGGGGGGTCAGTACGTCGCCTCCGGGTCGTAGACTGTCATATAATTTAACACGGGGGAGGTCCTCGGGAGGAAGGGATCTCTCCACCGGGGGACAATTTGAATGAGGGGGAGGATTAGCCTCAGGGGAATTATGAAGGATTCAGCGAGGAGAATTTCCTTTTAGGGAACCTACGAAGGATAGTCCGGAGAGAAAGGCGAGCTTCGAGAGGGAATTCACTAACAACCAGCGGAAGGAAGACATTTATTCTAAGGGCGGAGCTTTTCTAATCAGTGTCTATTCCAAGTAGGGGGGAAGGAAGAAGGTTCGAAATTCTTATAATGCGGAGTTAATAATTGGTAACCGATCGGAGGAAGGGGGGAAAAGTCTTTGACTTTACAACTTCATCACCTTGAGAGTTTAAGCTTTTCAAAAAAAAAAAAAAGAAAAAAAGTTTCCAAGGGAGGGCAATCGTTAGGAAAAGGGAAGGGAAGATCCTCTATAGAGGAAAAAAAGCAGCAAAAAAAAGGATTTCTGTTCTAGGTTGAAACATGGAGTATATCTCATAGAACAAGAGGGAGATGGAGAGAGGAGAATTCAGGGAATGGCGAGCACTGATGGATTCTTTAGAGCCCGCAGGATTAGTTTGGGAAGAGGAAAAAGAAGGGGGCCTGTATCTACCAAAAAGGGGGGGAACACTAACTTCGCATCCTTAAGTACGGGGAAATTAATAGCTGGGAAAGAAAGTTGGAAGACCTCGGCCAGACTATCAAATGGTAATCGTTTCCTAAAGGTCGGCGTGTCGAAGATATTGTCTAAAGGGAAGTTCCTCTTTCTTTCAAATCACCGGGGGGGGGAGGGAGCAAGGTTTTCTTAAAAACTGGGGGAAGAAGAACGCTAGAGGGGAGAAGACGACGGTCATCTCTCATCTCTCTTGAAAATGAGGCTCTCTTCCAGGAAGGAGGGGAAGAAAATGCCGGGGAGGAACCTCCGAGTAGAGAGGAAACTTCTGGTAAACCTCCTTTAACCTGAAAGGAAAGGCTCCTAGACTCAGAACGCAGAAAATCCTCTTTAAGAACGTAGCGAGGTGTAACTCGAAGTGAGGATCTTCGAGAATGTACTGAGGAAAGTTCAATTGGCCTGCTCATCCGTCGTGGGACGAAGGAGGTCAATCAGATAAGACGTAGGTCTAAACTCCATCAGAGGAGGAGAATTAAGCGGAGGAATGCTCATAGGGTAAAAGGGAACATCACCTCTACCGAAAAAAGCATTGAGATGACCTTTCCTTGGGAAGAGGCAGGACGCTTGCTGAAAGGGAAAGAGAACTCGGGGAGAAGGGCTCCCGCATAGGAAAGATCTTAGGTCAAGTTGGACTCTTTGAGCCGGGCACGCCGACGCGGGAGAACCATCCCCATTACTGGGGGGTCCGTGAGGTGAGGTGGAGACTTCAATGATGTACATGTCGTCTTCATAGTCAACTCGAAAAAAATCTTCCCACAAAACCGCCAGCGCCAGCCACAAACCAATTGAGTCAGCATCGGGGTCTGCGGGGAGGGGGAAAAAACGTTCTTTGTCTACGCAATCCCGCTTCGATTCAGGGAAAGAGGAATCGAAGGATAGCGGCCAGGGAGGACCCGCCAATCGTCAGAATTAAAAGGCCGGGGAGAGCACATTATCTGCTACCGCGAAAGAAAAGGGAAGAAGGACAGCTCTCAAAGGGGGGGGGTTTGGGGAGAAATGGCTGATTTCCTCACCAGTGTACAGAGGGAGATGCATTCCGTTAGGGGAGGGAAAAGCTGGGGGGAGAAGAAGGGGACGTCAGGACCAGAAAGTCTTAGGGGGGGGCTTTTTCTTTAATGATCAGTGATGGAAAGGAGAAAAGGCGTCTACCCACCGACGAAAATGCCCCTCCCTCAGGTCCCGTTTTCCGAGAAGGGGTGAGGCGAAGGGGTCGGTGAGGGAAAAAGCTAGCCACCCTGGGTGAAGGAAGGACCTTCTACCAGGTGGGGACGCTAACCCACCTGGCGTAAGTCTGTAGAGGAGGGACGCCGTCAATGGGTGGAAAGAGGTCCCGCTTCGCTTCATAGGGAGGAGCAGCTCGCCGTCGCACGTGCAGTTATTTAACTGGGGACCCGAGGCTTCAGGTTTAGGCAAGTTTTCGCCTACGGTACCGAACGCTCATCTCTGGTGGCCTCCTCTGGCCGGAGGGGGGTTTAGCCCTAGGTTCTGCTATCTTTTGGACAATCATGACGCCTGGCTTGCGTTCTCTGGGCAAAGCAAGGAAAACCTGTCACCGGAAAACGACTAGATCACAACAACACTTAGGAGGGGGAAGGGAAGAAACTTCTCGGTAGAGGGCCCCCGTTATGAGAGGGGAACGGAGCAACCAAAGGAGGGGGGTCTTCAAAAGCTCAGAAAAGACTTCCACTGTGGAGTATAGCAACAGAGTGGGGCTTCTTAAAAAACCACCTCTCGAGTCTTCAAGGAGGGCGAAAAGCACGGTGAGGAGCCACGAGGGGGAATCATTTCCCTAAAGAAGGGCGCTGCGAACTGCGCGAGGAACTAACAGACCATCAAAAAAGGACGCGGAAATCTTAAAGAGTGAGACAGACGGCGGTGGTCTCTGCCAAAGGGTAGGAAAGGATGAACAAGGGGAGTCCCTGGCCCGTACCGAACCGGTACAAGGACACCCGCTGCCCCTAGAAACCTGAAAGCGGCTAGGAGGGGGGAGAGGCGCCGTTTCTACCAAAATCCCGGCGGGGAGACCTCCTCACTAACCGGAACGCCGCAGCACCGTGAGCGGGGAGGGAAGACCACCTGCGGCGATGCAACCATCTTTGGGACCACTGAAGAGAGGTACGCAAGGGGGTTGGGCCATCGCCAACGAAAGGGGCGATTACACCAACTCCTTCCCTCTAAAGTCATATAAGGAGAGGGGGGAGGGTCAGGAGGGCATCAGGACCGCGGCCAGAGGGTTTGGAAGCTTACCATCCGTCCTCTATCGCTAACGAGGGCTATCGTATTTTCAATCTCGCATAGGAAGGGGCTGGCTTATCACATATTCGGAAAAAAAAAGACCCCGAGGAGGGGGAATAAGAGGATGGGGAGGGGTGGGTACATATTTTGGCTCGTTGGACATTGGTAATACAGCCCGCAAAATAATGGTCATCAGCCTTCCGGAAAATGAAATACCTGAAAAAAAAGATTTGGATGGAGGGGGACATAAGTTCGTGAATCTTATGAAGAGAACAACTCTATGCTGGAAGAGGTAGCCCTCCGCAAGAGGGAAAGCGTCCATTCAAGGAGGAAGAGAAAAGCTTACTCCCTCAAAATCTTAACACCGACACTTCTATCGTCTTCCCGGCGAGGAAAAGAAGGCGTACCCTCTACCGGCTCGGGCGAGAAAGCGGACAGTCTCCTTCTGGAAAAGGCTGTCGATGGAGATCACGGAAAGGCTCTTGAAGGATCGCTACGATGATGAAAGAACCCTTACCGGCCGCGCCGACGTTCCCTCTCTTTCGCGAGGAAACTGTCAGCGCGTCCAAACAGAGGAGTCAAAGTCGCGTTGAGGGAGCTCTCCCAATCCAGGTGGCCGATTTTTAAAGAATAAACGAAGATAGGACTCTTCTTATTCTGGGAGGGGGAAGAAATCATCTACTTATCGCAGAAAAGAGACAGCGGAAAGCTCTGAGCCGGGGATATCTTCGGACCCGCTATCGGATCTCAAAAGAGGGGGGCCAACACTAGACAAAGACCGATCCTCCCCCCTCCTTTTAGAGGGGAAGGGCCCCCCCCCCGCAAAAAGAAAAGGAACTATCTGCAAAGAACCTAGGCCAAGAGGAAAAAGAGCGACGTGCCTCTGTCCCCCCCAATGTGATCCGAAAAAAAGAGAGCCGACCTTCTTCCCGTGATTCTGGAGGGTTGGTTCTTCTTTTTTTAGAGGCAACCCCATGATCAGCGGGAAAAAAGAAAGGGGGAGCCGCGGAGAAATCTTCTCCAAGATGACCTCTGAAAAACTGAGCAGACAGATGAGCCCTTCCTATTGAGCGGGGAAACTCCCTTTTTGAACGAATCCTTCACGAGGGGGGCGGTCACGCTATGGGAAGTTGCCGAATGCCAAGACGTGAGCAAAGAAAGGGCGTTTACCAAGCAACAGCCCGCCATTAGGAAACGCGAAAAAGAAACAAAATTCGGTAAAGGGAAGGGAAGACCCCGCTCACTTCTAGAGCAAGGAGACTCATCCTTGTCCTCGAAATTCGTCAATCGCAGAACCTTCGCTGAAAAGGGGGGGGAGCCGCGGGGACATGGAAGGGGAGGGCGAACCGATCTCAAAGACCCTCCTGGCGGCGTTATCTCTCCCTAGAACACCACTCGCCCGCAGGGGGAATCCTATCAGGGAGAAAGGCGGAGGAAAGGTTCATGGGAAGGGAGCGGATGCTTCCCGCCAGCTGTCCCCTCCCCGGGAAAAGGGAGAAAAAATCAAGACCCGGCTCCCGAAGTTCCCTATTCCCCCCTATGCAAAAACCAGACTGGCTGATAAGGAGAAAAGTACAAAGGTGACCTGGAAACGAAGAAGGATAAGATGGGATTGGGTTTCCCATCGATCTACGGGGTTTCAGCTCGAGTGGGTGCGACGGAGAAATTTGGCTCTGCCTATCAAGAGAAGAGAGGGATGACTCCCACAGGCAAGGGGGAGGAAAGCTGGAAGGAAAAGGATGGTGCTACCGGGAGCAAAGCTAGCGCAGAAAACAATTCTTTAGATCCACTCCGGGGATCTAGATCAAAAAAAAGGTGACTTAAAATAGAGAGATCTCAGCGGGGGATCTCACGACATTTGTGGAGTCAAAGCAAAAGCGAGGAAAAAGAGGGAATGCCATCTGGACAGAACAAAAAGGTGAATTTGGACGTATCCCATGAGGAACAAGTTCTCGGCCTCAATACGTTCTCACCACTCGGATGCTGAGGAGGGGGAAGATTGGAACTTGTAGAAGGAGCGCGGGCGAAAAAACATCGCGAGGCCTCGCGTTATGTTCGGGTCTCCTCTTCTGGGCAGGGGAGTGGTGGCTATGTCACATCGGAAAAAGGGGCAATCGGCGAAAAAAAAGGGGGAGGATTCATGGAAGAGGAATTTTCAAGGGGGGGAGGAATCGGCCACGGTTTCCATTTAACCTGCGGAGATAGGGAAAAGCATTTTCGACTTATGGGATTCATCTATTCTTGGGGATGGGAGAGGCTACCAGAAAAAAAAAAGATAGAAGGTCTTCTACAGTGCAAGGGAAGGGGCACACACCACGATTAGAACATCATTTTAGACGAATGGAGAAGCGCGTGAATCATTTCTTGCCAAGGCTGAGGCCTCCGCCTTTCAAAAGGAGGGAGGGTTCTTAGGCGTGAGAAGGGGACAGTCGTTCATGACCGCCACACCTGGCGGGGAGAGGGACGACATTTCCCGCGCGCTTCCTTTCAAGCGTTTTAAGGAAAAAGGAAAGAGCGATAGAAGAAAAATACTAAAGATTTCGCCGGTTGCACCATTGGGGAGAACACGCTTCTCCATCTTAAGAACAGCGGGAGGGGTTCTTCCGGGCAGAGGGGGTCAGGAGGAAGGAAGAGGGGGGAAGTTTACGAGCGGCCGACGGAGACGTTTGGATCATCTGAGATTCCACTGATGACCACACCGACGAACACTGAAGGAAGAAAGAGGAAAGACGGTCTGCATTAATATGTCCGTCGCTCAAGGGGGGGAAAAGGCCGAGGGGCATCGTGGGAAGAAAGGTCCCGTCTATGACTGTCAATAGTGGTCAAAGGGGGGCGGGGCCGAGGGCGGTCCTACCTCTCCAAAGGAGTGGGCGAGAAAGGAGGACTATCCGCGGGGAGGATCGATTACCGGGGCCGGCCTACGGTCAACGGGGGAGAGAAAAAGAGGAGAGTCCATGCTTCGCTCTGTCCGGGGGCAACCGGGGGAAATTCCGTCTATGGATGAAAGAAAGAGCAAGAGGGGGTCTAAGGAACATCGCACCGAAATCCTGAGAGAATCACGCGAACTCAGCTCAATACGAGTGAAAGAGCTGATTATTGGGACGCGAAAAAGGCCTGTTTCTTTAGAGATCGCGGAACGGTTACGAAGGTCATGGAAGAGAGTCGGTACCGACAGTGGGGCGTTGAAGAACTCCATCGGGGGAATCGATCCCCGCCTTTCTCCTGTCAGAGGAGAACCGAGCCGGAGAGGAAAGAAAGAGGTCCTGGGGGAGCGCCGGGAACAAAAGACTGACTTGGCGGTGATGAAAAGGGTTCCGGGGAGGAGGTACGTCGACAATCAGAGAGAAAAGGGGGGGAATGAAGATCGCCTGGGGGGGGGAACCGCCCAAGGTTCCCATCTCGCGTGTCAGAAATATCGTGGAGCCGAGAGTCCCAGAATACTCTTTTAAAAAAACCCCATTACTGAAGAGGGAGGTTAGAGTAAAGGATAAGAAAAAGGCTCAAGTCAAGCGCCAAAACGAGGAAGGAAACCGAAATCGCGCCCTCCACTATATTACGCATTCAAGGGGGGAGGAGGGAGGGTGGGGATTGTGGAAAAAAGAACTGGGAAAACGCCTCCCGATTCGATGCGCCGGAAAACGATCTCCCTAAAGACGTTGATGTAGGATCGCTTCGAGGGGGTACGTTCAAAAGACACCTAAGGAGGCCTTAGGCGGGAACATATATTACAACTATATCACTTGAGAGGACCGGGACTCAATATCGGGAGGGGGGGAATCCCATGGATGGGGGAGTCATACAACCCGGGCTGGGAAGGATCAATAGGGGGAGAATTGATTTTCGGAGGGAGGGTTGCATTTGGGGGGGGGGGAGGTCATGACGCGCACGGGGGGAGGCTCAGTGCTTTAAATCAGTAGTGGGGGAGAAAAAAGGAAGGGTCGTACCACCGGAAGACGCCCCTCGCCTCTTGGAAATGTTTCCTAGGGGAAGGTTGCGGGGAGATGTACTTAAAATGCGGGAACACGGGGTTCAACAAGAAAAAAAAAAGTTACCAGGGGTGCGTTCCTCTCCAAGGAGAGGTCTGTGAATCTCGGGAAAAAATCCTAGTTCCAAGCAGCAGGAAGGAAAAGGGTCTGTCATCGGGGGGAAAGGCGCCTCTCTCCGAAGGCTCAACCGATGGAATTGGAAAGGAAGAAATCTTCAGGGGGGAGTAAAAGTTTCATTTCCCTGGTAGAGACCCTCCCTCCCGTATCCTCTCTTTTTTTTAAGAATCTCCCCCGAAGTTTCTCAAAAAAGACGTGGGAGGTTCTCTATTGTTTTGGTTTTCCGCAGGGAGGGTCCTTCCCTTCTGAGGGTTGTCTCTCCAACACGTCCTCACGCCTTTCCAAGGTGTATCTCTCCAGGTCATCAAATCATGCTCTCAACACGAGGCGGGAATGCTGCTAGGAAGTTGACAGGGCGCTCCAAGACGTTCTGCCGGCACCTCAGAGGAAAGGCATGATAAAAAACCCAAGACGCTGGGGCGTAGAGCAAAAAGTGGTGTCCGGATCAGGCCACCACAGCTGGGAGGAGAGGAGGCGGCAAGACTCGCCATCCAAAGGAAAGGGACTGCCATCGAGGTAAGCGTTTCCCTAAGGAACGTTCTAAAGGGGGAGCTTCGGTACCGAAAGAAGATGCTCCTCCTTTCAGGCATCCCTTCAGGAATGGAAAGAAAGCGCGCTTCTTCGACATGTACGAAAGGAGAGAAGAGGTGGCGCAGGAGGAAAAAGTGGGAAAGGTTTACCCAGTTGGCAAGGAAAACGGCACTTTAAAAGTCCCTGGGAAAAAAAAAAACGAGGGGCACAAAGACCGCGGCTATGGGAGGAGGACAGCTGTGGGGGAAAAATCCCTTCTTAAAGAAGTCTCATAAAAGGAAGAGAAGACTCAAAGGGAACTGAAGAAAACGGCATGCAACAGGCTTTGAAGAAAAAACAAGGCGCTTCAAGAGAATCCATTTACAATCAAGGGGGAGGGGCCATCGAAAAGGAGGAGGGAAAAAACACCTCCTTGCCCTCTGAGGGGCGGTCAGATCACTTGCTCTCCGGGGAGGGGTCATATAATGGAAAGAGGAGAGGGGGGAATGAGTTGTCAGGGAGAGTTAAACCGAAGAGACTCACCGAGGAGGCGATCTATTGTTCAAGGGGAGAAGAGAATCTTTCGTGCTTATCAGGGAGGTTCAAAACTAAAAGACATCATCTATGCTGGAAAAAGGAGGGGGTCGGGGGTCTGGGTTAAAGGGTCCGTTGCCTTTAATACATCCCGCAAAATACAGCATCCTCAGGATCAAAGGGGGAAACGCCCCATCAGTCATGGGTCTGGAAGGGAAACCTAGTCGGAGGAGAAGTCTCCAAAAAGAAAAAAACGCGATACGCTGAAAGGGACTCCCGTCTAGCGCGCGGAGAAGCCACCTGGTCACAAGCCGAAAAGGAAGCGACGCCCTCACTTACCCTGTCATGAAAAACCGGACAATTCTATCGAGGAAAGGGGGGGGGGGGGAGACATAGGTAAAAAGGGAAGGGCGTAGCAAAGGAGAAGGGGCACTGAGATCGTCTTGGTTCTAAGAAAAAGAAGCGTTATGATTGAAGGGAAATTTTCCTGCACGGGATGGGAGCATGAGGGGAAGAGGGTCCCGAGACACTTCAAATAGGTAACCAAGAGTTTGGGAAAGTTAGTACTATGATGAGCAGGAGGAGACAGGTTTGTTCGGAGAGGGACCGGATCGTCCATGTGCCTAAAGCCGTCACTCAGATAGGAAGGAGGGAGTTCTTGGAGGAAGGCGTTGAAAAAACAAAGGACGCTCTTGGAGAATGCAAAAATCTTATCTATTACCGTAGGGCGTTCGGCAGGACGTTGATCGCAAAACCGAGATATCCAACACTATCCCAGAGGATCCCCCCTCCGTTGGAAACAAACCCGGAACCCTTGACACTAAGATCTGAAGATAGACACCGGCCGCAGGGCCCGATGCCAGAGAAAAAAAAAATATGCCTCGGCCTCTGACCCCCCCCTGGGGAAAAGTCCACAGCTATTACGGGACAGACCGGATTCCGGATGCTGAAGGGGGGGGAGGGAGGTGGTTGTCGAGAAAGATGCTCAACAGGAAAAGAAGGCTGGGAGGAAATAGGATACCCCTATAGGAAAATGCTCGTCCCTACCTTCTTACCACTTACGAAGGAAGATCTCAATTAAAGGAGGAGATTGGAGGGTTGCACACGCGTAACTCTTAGCGTGGGATCTTTTTCCGCGAGAAAATATGATTCTTCCTTGGAGTAAACGAAAACTCGATCCCCTGGGAAGGTGAGGGGATCCGCGCATAGTCCCGCAAATGTTATGCGAGGTCAAAAAGAACCACTTCTCCGCTTCGGGGGAACCTTCTTCCATTGAAGAAGAGGGGGGAGGAGCGAAGAGATAAGAAGGGAAGAACCAGCATGGCCTAAAGGGAAAAGAGCTGCCCTGAAAAACATGGGGAAAAACGTCTGTGGGTTTATGCCGGTCCTGGAAATGAAGATCTCTCCCGTCCTGGCAAGAAGGAGAGTCGTATCCTCCTAAAAGGAACCGCATCGCTGAGAAAGGAAAAACCGGCAATTCAAAATTGTCCAAAGGGGGGAAAGTCTCACAGCCGCGGCCCCGCCCCGGACATTAGAGGCCAGAACAACCCTGCCGCCCGAGGCGCACGAGAAAGATGCCCCGATTCATAAAGAAAGACACTGCTGCCCAGAAAAGACAAAAGAAACGAAGAGAAAAACGCGCGCGTTCAAAAAAGTTTTACATGTGATGGGGGGGTTTCCCCATCTATCTCTACAGGGATAACTGGGTCATCTTCAGGGAAAAAGAGCACTGGGGGGCTCGCATGGGAAAACTCACGTATCAGCGGCTGTTCCAGAGGGGACATTCGCGACCCCCTTCGGCTGCACTTATGTTGGGGGGGACGCGTTCTTCCTCGATCCAAGGGAGGATCAACGCCGAGATCTCTAGAAAAAGGGGGAGGAGGAGGGGAGGGGATCTCACACGACCATTGAAAAAAGGTCGCTTACAGAACCCTGTATCATAGCAAAAAAGAAGGAAGAAGAGGGGACTCGTATGCCAGCTGAAAAGTAGGCGGGTGCAGTTTACCGAGAAAAAAAAAACATGCTAAACGGATTTAGAAAACCCCGAGGGAAACACTGTAGAGGTCTGAGATCGATGGAAACCCATAAATAACTGGGAAAAGAAAAGCTTCTCCATGCTCATAGGTTCTCCCTCGGGAGGGAGGGAAGAAGCGCTGGTTGCTATGGAGAGGGGAAACACTGAATCGTGCGGCTTGCGGCCGGTGTGAAGGTGTCAGATATGTAAGACTTGTCCTCGTCAAAAGGGGAGCGTCACCGTATTGGGAAAGGAAAGAGGGGAGGAGAGGGGGAATTCGCAAGGACAGCTATGAGAGGGGCTATACGAGCCCTTATAGCAAGGAATCCTATCTTCTACAGTGGAAACCATGGCACTAACAACCATACAGAAGAAATGGTAGAGGGAAGTGAGAAGAAAAAAAGGGAAAGGCTGAAGGAGAAGAAAGGGGTTCTGAAAGACTAGAAGGGACTCAAAATTTGACGAATCGTAGAAAGGGGGGGGGAGGAGTCGGACCGCGTCATCAACTGGATCTCGTATTAGCGTCGGAAAACATTCCACGGGAAGGAAGGGACAATCGGGGACAAAAAACTTACAAGGGATACTAATAGTCTTACACTAACCACACGCGAAGATTAGGGACGGTTTTCCACATGGGGAAGAAACTCACGCTCCATAGGGAAGAAGAGGAAGGGGAGTTCAAGGGGGTATGGGAAAGATAGAAGTTGATCCAGTTACGGGACGAGGAAAAAAAGATGTTTAAGCACTGTAGTGGGTCCCTCTCGAAAAGGGTACAAAAAAATACTTACAAAAAAAGAGGCACTTAATAAAGGGGGGGGGCCAACGGGAAAAAAGGGAAAAAATAGGGTAGATGGGAATCGGTTCCTAGCGTCCGGTGTCTGGGGGAGGAATAGTTTCACAGGGAGGGCCGCTGCTTTCCAAGGGATCACCCCTGATGGGGGGAGGGGAAAAAAGGGAGGGGGGGGGGGGCTATCCTCAGGGGCAGGCACTCGGTATCGTGGAAAACCCGACTTCATCGCTCATCGCTGGGTTCCATGGCGGCTCTCTGGAGGGGGAAAACTCGCTATTCAGGAGGAGGGAAAAGGGGCGAAGAAAAGAACGCTATGAATGAAAGAGGTCCCCCAAGTCACCTGGGGACTATCCGAGAGATGACAGCTAAAAACTCTTTTAACTCAATTAGGGGGAAGAAGGCTGCAGGTCCCGTCTCATGAAGAGGGAAACGGGAGGAAGGGTGGCCTGCTCAAGAAAAGAGGGGACAAATGAGGGAAGAGGAAAAGTCTGATCGTGAGTCAGAAGGACAATCGTCCTCTATCCACCGAGGGTAGGCCTTTCCCTCGGGGAAAAAGGGCTAGGTTGGAGAGCCAAGGGGCGAAATTTTCCTTTTTAGGTACCTGGGAAAGGAGGGAGGGACTACAAGTCTTCTTTCTACCTTTAAGTAAAAAGCGCTCTGGGGGGGAAAGAACGCCTCAGGGTTCCTATTGGGGGGGAAAGAAAAAGTAAATCCATATTCACTCCTACAGAACCACCCCATGAAATGGGTCCTTTTTTTGGACCCAGTCCAAAAAACGGCTGCGCACATTATTTTCCCGGCCGGAGGAAAAGTCAACTGTCGCCCCAACAAATCTTTCCCCACAGCAAATCTCAAGAGAGAAGCATCGGGGGGTTCCGTTTTGGAAGAAGGTTTAAGGGCCCGCCCGAACCTCTTATAGCGGGGAGTCGA
>Ga0179591_1344386_pt1 | contig 15852 bp, 19 predicted proteins | sample CZOMad2_1_08_16f_FD_182891 | JGI IMG/M metagenome (GOLD analysis project Ga0179591, IMG submission 182891) | Vadose zone soil fungal communities from Angelo Coast Range Reserve, California, USA - CZOMad2_1_08_16fungal (PacBio error correction) | ecosystem: Environmental > Terrestrial > Soil >...
GTCTGGGGGAAGTGAAAACGCGAAATGCCTTGACAATTAAGTATCAAGAAAAAATCAAAGGGGGGGCTTGAGGCTTGAAAAGCGTCAAAAAAAACGTGAGAAGGCTCACTCGGGCAAGGAAACTAATCCCGTATCGGCGGACACGAAAATACAAAGCAGTCAAGCGAGGAGATTGGGGGGTCAAAATCCAGGGAATAAACCAGGAAATGCCCCACATAAGCGTGAGGGGATAGGGAGTAGGAGCCCACATGCTTGAGTAGGGAGCCCTAGGGGGGGAAGAGTAAGAGTGGAAATTAACCAGTCGCGCTTAGTCCATAGAAGGCTTGAACGATTGCATAGATGATTCGAGGAAGGCAAAAAGGTCGAAGAAGTGCATCGCACGACCGAAAAACGACACAATACCGCACGGATAAACGGTCGTAGAAAGGGGCTCGTGATACGCCAATGAAAAGTAGGGACGAGGCGAAAAGACCGATGTAATCGTTGGTATCGGAGAAGACCACATAGAGAAGCGAGAAGGTAGGGAAAAGGAATTTCGAAAAAGTCGGTGCGTTTAAGCCGCCCACCGGGCTTGGCTAGTCGGGTCATATCGCAAAAAATTCTTAGCGAAAGAGTTGAAGGGAAAACAATTTCCTCTAAAGAGCCCGCATCGAAATCGGGCTGTGAGCGACTCGCCTGCTCAGAGTCGTCTTGGAGTGAGCACGAATTCAGAAGGGCGAAGTCATCAGCATACTTGCGGGAAAGGGGAATCGTCCAAGACTCTACAACCAAGGGTAAGAACCTCCAGAGTTGTATGAGGAAAGGGGGTGACAGGCGCGTTGGAAGTAGAGAAACAGTGCGGACGGCAAACCAAGCTGCTCTTGTGCTGCTTGGGGGGAAGATTAGACCGAATTATACGGAGAGGGGGGAAATTGATTGAGCTCACAATGGAAAGAAAACTTTTCCAGCGAAGCTTCTCTCAAAAAAGCCGAGAAGGGAAGAGAGATAAGATTCGGCTAAGAGCAAGCGCAGAGACGTGGCCGCTCGGGGAATTATAAGAGAAAAATCAGCAGGATGAACACCCGGACGGGGGCAGGGAAGCACTTCTCCCGAAGAAGAATCGCGACCAGCTCAACGATATGGAAAAGAGAAAGGAGCGTACCTGGACGAGAATGATATCCGAAGGCTTCAAAAACTAAGTAAGATGCCGGGTCCGACAAGAGACTACGAGAAGGGCGGCAAATATACAGGAAAAAGCAAGCGATCTGCAAGACGCAAAGGCACTTGGGAAAATAATACAAAAAGAAGAGGGGGGGCCGAGAAGGAACTAGAGAGTCTCATCCGCCGGTTCAACCGCTGACAAAGGTGTCGAACAGGCTTTACTACGAAAGGGAGGAGTATGACGGTATTATCGCCCGATTTCGAGGAGGTCCGGAAAAAAATCAACATTGGGTGGGCTTGGCAACAAAAAAATGGGAAAGATTACGACGGTCATCGGGCCCGGGGGACTGGCAAGCAGTGCATCAGGCAGGTGACGAGAGGGAAAAGGAGGATGCTCTCCTATGAAGGCGGAATCATGGCATTACTCACACTGATAGGCCGAAGCGAAGTTTGCAAGGGGGAAAGGAGAACATCGTTCTCAAACCGACAAACGAGACCAATGCAAAACTAGAATCTGATAGAAAGGGTGAGGGGGAGAATGGGTGTTTGAAAAATAGAAAACCTTTGGCTGCTTGGGGAAATCTGGAAAGATCTGGCGCTGCATGGAGAGGGAAAAAAAATAGTCTCGGAAAGAAAGACAAAGATCCTTCTCGCGGGGGTAAGACCTGATAAATCTGACATCTCGTCGACAATTCTGAACGAAGCGCCCAAGCGATAGGCATTGTGAAAAAAGAACGGGCGCTAGCCTGACCTGTATGAAAGTCTCGGAAAAGATGCCATTATTCAAATTGAAGGCACGACGAGCGTTTGCACGCCGAGGCATGCGGCAAGCCCGATCGCTATGCATGCTCCGACGTAAAAAGGGTGGCTACCACAAAAGAGTTACCGAGATTAACAACTTAGTCAAAAGCCGTTGGGCTAAGGAGTCAGAGAGGGTCATGGTTCTTTGGAAGGGGGCAGTCCGAAACCGCCGGTCAAATGGATCGAAGACGGCAAGGACCAACCTTGGAAGGTGGAGGGGAAGGAAGATCAATTAATGCCAGGAAAAAAGCTCGGGTTTTCCCCATACGCAACTGCAGGGCGCTAGAAAGATAAGTGCATCGGAGCTTAGGGACTTAAAACCGTATTCTTATATGTAAGTGTATGCCAATACAAAGAGCGATTAGAGAGGACTGTTAATATCGATCGGAGGAAGTAGGAAAGAGTCTACTCCGGGATAAGAAGTCATCTATGCCAATGGGGAGGAACGGCAATCGATAAAAAAAGCAAGTGGATCGACTTAAAGGATCAGAAGGACAGTCCAACAGCCCGATAGGTGAACTACGCGAACGACTCGTGAAGGCAAAGGGAGACAGGATCGGCATCCGGGCTCAGCGTCCAAAAAAAAAAAAAACAAAAAAAAAGAAAAAAAAAGAAAAAAAAAAAAAACAAAAAAAAAAAACATACCAAGGGTTAACTGCTCTCTCTGCACCAGAGAGGGGATGCAAGTCGAGCAAGCCAGGAAACAAGAGTTGTGAACGGAATGAATGCGGGAATGAAAATGGTGCGGTGAGGAAAACCTACTACAGGGGGACCCCATAGAGGAAAGACGGGGAGATGTGTAAGTCAAGAGCAAAAACGTTTTGGGGAGGGTCTGAATAAAATCCGTGAGGCCGGGGCAAGTAAGCAGGCGCAAGAGAGCCCGGGAACGTGTTCGGAGGAAGGCAGAGAAGACAGCGCAAGATGGAAGAGAGTTTGGCGTATTGGAACGGAAGTACAAACAACCAACCACGGGGGGGAAGTGGAGAGGGGTGCAGTCCTGACAGTGAGGCGGAGGGAGACTTTTGCGGGAAAGTTCGATAGGGGGAACAGGTCGCCATGAAGGACCAACGCAAAATTATAAGGGTGTCCGTAACTTCAAAAAGAAAAAATGAGGGAATCGAGAGATAGAAAAAGCAAAGGAAAGGGGGAGGACACAAAAACGAGGACAGTCAAAGGGGAAGAATAGGGAGCTATACGGGATTTCCGATAAAAAAGGGGGAAAAGTGATTACAAAGATAGAGAGTATGGACAGTATAATATAGGATTTCGATCGCAGTTTTGGGGGTGGGCGGCTGCTTGGTCGGTCGAGCGCTCTTACTTGCGGAGACCAGCAGTCCAGTGCCAGGACGAGGACAAACTTTCCAAATGTTCTGGGGTCGAAGAAGGTGGAAAGCCTCCAGAGGAAAAACGGGGCAACACTCGGAAAAAACAGGAGAAAGATTTGATCATGAAGGGCAGGCCGGCCCACACAAGCTAAGAGGAAGGGGGGGGGGGGCGGTCTGCAAATAATCCAAAAAGGATGGGGGAGTAAAAGGAGAGGGGCGTCTGAAGGCCGGCCGAAGAGCTTCTAAGGGGAAAGAAAATAGACGGGCACCTGCGCAGGTTGCAAGAACTGGGCATTATGTCAGAAGACTAGGCTGCAACTCTTCAAGGAAAGACAAAGCAGAAAGAGACGGCAGGGGGGTATGCTTTTTTGAAGAACAAAAAGCAATGGCAAGCATCCATTCATTCGAAAAAGAGCCTAGGGGGCTAGAAGACGGTGCTTCAATAATCTGTTGTTACTAAAGAGGACCTTAAAATTTTGTGTAAAAAACAAGCAGGATCAGAGAGGGTAAGAACAGGGAGCCCATCCCGGATAAGAGATGCACTCTTCGAAAGGGAAGCAAATCCTGCCCGGATCAATTCAGGTACCTGCCTTTCAGATAGCCCATAGGCCTCTTTTCCGAGGTTCGGAGGGGAGGACCGTCGAGAACACAAAAATGGTAATCGGGTGAACTGTTCATATCAGCAGGCGTCGAATTGGAAAAGGATAGGACAGTAAAGAGGATATTCCACGTCGAAGGGGAGAATGTGAAGAGAAAAAACAACGGCTACCATATCCGGGTGGGGAAATGAAAATCAGAAGATTATAGAAAAGCAGAAGCGTTATAGGGGGGGTCTGACGATGCCCGAGCGATTTCGAGAAAAAGGGGGGGGAGAGAACACGATTGGCGCGCACTTGATTCACGAAAGGGATAACCAAATCCACGAAAAAGGGGGGTATGTGAAAAAAAGGACGTCAGGGAGCTCTTAGAGGGGGGCTCGTCCGCCAAAAAATCTCAGGAAAAAGGAACTGGAAATAGAAAGCTGAAAAAGCAACTGTAGATGGCTTGTAAACTCGGCCTTGAAAAGAAAAAGGGTCCGCCGGGAGGACGAAGAGAAAAGCTGCCGGAAGGGAAGCGGCCAAGAGCTGGGCTTGAATTGATTTGGGCATAGGGACAGGAGGAGGGGGTTATGTTCATGCTAATGAGTTGGGGAAGGGGAAAGGACATAGCCGCCATGTCAGGACTGAGACAGTGTTTTAAAAGGCAAAGGAAAGCCAGCTGAAAGGGCAAAAGGGCCCGGAGAAAGACATGAGAAAGAAAATCTGGACAGAGTTGGGAGCGATGACACCGTCATCAAATGAATCGAAAAGGAGTTAATTGCGCCGATGAAAAAGGCTTGCCGGACCGAAGAGGGTAGGGATCCTCTCATATGGGTAGTTAAAGGGGAAGCCTTAAAGTCATCAAACGTCTTCCGAGGGGGGTTTATTTAGTTCCGAGAACAGTGATAGCCCCTCAGGGGGAGGGAGGATATGTTACCGGAACAGAGAAGTGCTTCGGGCTTTGAAAACTAGTGGAGAAAGAGATCAGTCTAAGCATTCTTGTCTAGGAAGAGAAAAAGGCTGTGAACGATAATCCGGGATAGCCAGTAAAGGCTTTCGGGGGTGCGGGCGAATAGCAAGGAAACGAACCGAAGTGCAATCTGGGCCAAAAAAGTAGCTATCGGCCTTGTACAGTAAGGGTTTCGGCGGTAGCGGGCAAAAAGGGGACGCAGTACCAAAAAAAAGAACCTCGGGGGAGAGGGGGTCTGTATAGTACCGGGCAGAATAAACCAGAGAGTCGCAATGCCTTGGACGGGTGCTTTCCGGCTGGGGAAAAAGGGAAGAGGGGAAAAAATGGAGTCTAAGATGAAAATTGGTCATCTAAGAGGGGAAAAGGCTAGTATAGCGCTTGAGGGAACAAAGCCTCTAGAAGAAAAAGATAGACCAGAAGGCGGGGGGAGCGACAATAGCAATAAAAAAAAAAGAAGGGCCTCAAGTCTTGGAAGGGAATAGAGGGAAGCAGGGGTTTCGGGCGAAGGCCTCATCAAGCGAATAAAAAGCGAAAGTGCCTCTGACAGCCGAAGAAATTCAAGATTGCTCCGTTGAGAGGGGGAAAAAGAGAGAAGGGAGGGCGCGGGTTAATTAGATTGCTTCCCGACAACAACGTTCTGAACGGCTTTGAAAAAGTAGGGCAAGGAAGCCATGAACGATCCGCGGCGGATGGGAGGAAAGGCATAAAAACGCTCGGTGCGAGGAAAGCGCTTACCAAAAGAGAAAGCTCAAAAAACTACACAACAACAAGGGAGATGAGAAGGGAGGAGAGCGGTCGAGAGCCTTTAATAGACAATCAGAGGCTGTCAAGTTTTATATTCGGGTAATCCAAAACCGGAAAAAGAATAACATGGCATGGGGGGGGAGAGGCAGTTCAGCATGAAAAATTCAGAGGCCGAACCTGTAAAAGCGAGGAGAAAAATCTGGAGGGGGAAAAAAAAGCTTATAAGGAAGACGATGCAGGAGCGAAGCCGGAGTGCGGGGGATTCGGAAGGGGGAAAGTCCCTGTCGTAGGTAGCTACCTAAGCCAGTGAGGGAGAGAAAGTTCGGGAGAAAACCGATTGAATTGGCTCGGTCATGCAACGTCGTCAGCCAGCGCTAACGAAAAGAGCTGGCCTCTGTGTGGAAAGACGGGAGAGACGCAACTGGTCAGCGCCTTGGAACCGAGAAACGCCTTGGCATAGTCATTACAAAAAGAACTTGGAGGGGAAAACGGGGATAAAAACGCCCTATTTCACAGGTCACGATGGCGGCAAACGCCGACGGGCGCCTAGCGAGAGAAGCAATGGGAAAAATGAAGGACAAGGCGAGTCTAAGCCAGTCTAATCTTCATGGGAAGGACGGTGAAATGCGGCTTGAGCCGTCAGAGCATTTAAGGGGGTGAGGAAAAGAAGGAGCTTTCAAGTATCAAGGAATCGCGAAACCAGCCCTTTGAAGAAAAGCACGAGGGAGCCAAAGCCTTTCAGAGGAAAGGAGAATCACTCAAGGGGATAAACTTGTTCCGGGCTCGGGAAAGCAGGGGGGGCTGGCTTCCGCGCAAAACATGAAGCAGTTTGTCTGAGGAATCTCTTGAGGGAATCCGAAGATAAATGCCTAGAGGTCGCGGAGTAGCTCACCTAAGATCAAAGAAAAGAGAGTCTCGTCCTGGATATGTTCTATGCGAAGGGACCCATCTTGGGCAAGCAAAAAAAAAAAAAAGAAAAAAAAAAGATAAAAAAGTTGGGCACATACTGGTGGGGCTTACCTTTCCCCACTTGATCGACCAAACCCCAGTATCAACTCATCAGCAAGGTCATTGAACAATTCGGAGTTTCCTCTTGGCGTGTCGCTTTGCTCGCGAATTCAGCAGAAAAAGCCACGGAGCCTTGCCGGGCCTGAAAGATGTCCGGCGTGAGGCAAGAAGGGAGAAGTGGGCTCAGGGAGAAAAAGGAGGAACGAGGGGGAGAAACGGAAAAGAAGCGTGCAAGCAGAAAGGAAACTTTCGTTCAAGAGATCTGGACTAGCAAAATTTCTTTTCGCCAAAAGAAAGGGCGAAAGTTCCAAGGGGGAAAGGCCCTGGCGTGCAAGTGAAATAAGAGTTGCCGTCAAAGAAGGCGAACGTCTCATGAACAAAAATTTAAAACTTTTAGAGGGAGGTGGGAAAACGACGGGACACCGAAAAAATCAAAAAGGGCCGGACGCAAGGCAACCTTTGCATTTTGCGGGGGTGAGGTCCGTAAGAGAATTCTGCAGCAATCGTGGGCTCGGGGAAGCCCAGAACAAAGCTCTCGCGGAGAGAAACAGCAGTATAGCAGAAGGAGAAGGTTGACCGTCAGAAGAAAGCAAAGACGTATCGAAAGGAGTTTTGCAGAATGCCATACAAAGAAAAACCGAATCTTGAATATCGTCGGACAGGAATAAGGAAAAGGCCGAGAATCCGAGATTTCTACATTTCGCTAAAAGAGGCCGTGGGGGGAGGAAAGTCAAATAGTAATAAAATTAAAGATCGCTGGGGGGGGTTGCTCGAGAGGAACGAGTTACCCAAATGGAGCGCTAGGTCAAAGAACCTCAAGGGAAATGTGCCCTAGTCCGGTCCCTTTGGCTCAGCGAGGGGAAGGGAAGGAGCCAGTTGTTCCTGCTTACAAAGATATTACGAAAACGGTCTTCTTCCCCAGCTAGGCACGTAGACCGAAAGGGGAGGGGAAAAAAGTTTTGAACGTAGAGGGAAAAGGGACTGAAATGGCGGGTCTGAAGGAACTTCCAAAAAACGAAATACGCTGAACCGTCGCTGGTCGAAACTTTTGGGACAGGCCGGTGGACGGGAAAGGGGGGGGTTTGTATGAATAAAAAAAACTCATATCAAAGGTCGAGGGGCTTACCTTGAGGCGCTTTGCGGGAAACTACCAAGATAAAGTCTTTGAAGAGCCTGAAGTCCTGAGCTGTCCTATCGGGTTTAAAGAAAGATCTGGGAGGGTATGGGATAAGCCGCAAACGCCCAAGAAAAAGAGGGAGGATGGTGGGAGGGACGGATCCTGCTGACTCAATCAGGAGAGTCGTGAGGGGCCGATGGAAAACAGCTGTTGACCTTGAAGGAGGGGCCCGAACTGACGTATAACATATAAAGTGGGGTGGACGAACGGCAACCATGCGAAGAAACTGTCCTCGATCAAAAGCAAGAGGGCAAAACCGATGCAAACCGTTGTGTCACAAACGATAAAAAGGCAGAGAACGTGTAGAGGAATCGTAAGAATAGAAGGAAGTATCTCTCTCAAAAAATGGGGAGGAGGGGGGGAGTAGGCCCGTCCTGATAAGAAACCGAGGAAGGGGGTCAAGGTAGCGGTTGGGAGAAGTGGGTAGAACAACGGCCTTTGCGGGGTGCGCGAGAGGAGACAGGAAAGAGGGAACCTCAAGCAATGGTTTAACATGAGGCCAACGGGATTTCGTCTGGATCATGAAAAGAAAGATCAACAGACTGGCTGCCAGGAATTCCCAAACGTCCCGATGCTTCATCAACACGAAAAAAAATGACACTACGCCGGGTGTTGGGGAAAGTCAGGAAGAAAGATGAATCAACTGAAGCTATGAGGTCTTCTTACGGAAGAGGGACGGCGGAAACATCTTCGGGGGAAACACGTCACTCCAACTCATGGAGTCAGGAGGAACACAGAAAGTCTTTGTCAAAGCACGAAAAAAAGACGTCAACGCCTTCACAACCGCAACTCCGCTTGATGCGGGGGCAAGGGCAAATTGGTTAAAAAAAAATAGCCATGTAGGAGGAATCCAAAGGCATGAAGGGGTTAAAAAAAAGGGGGGAACCGAAAGGGGGGCGGACGTGGCGGCAAATAGTCTGTGGGAAATTTTTACCATTTTGATTGGAAAGAACATCCGGGAGCCCGATACTTCCTCTAACTGGAGAACGCGGCCCTGGATACCAGGGAAGTAGTTCACCGTTATCGGCTAAGGGGAAAAGTCTCTGAACGTGAAGAGGGGGAAAGGGGATAAAAAAAAAATCTATCTTTGAAAAAGAGTTATAGTGGGCCAGTTCATCGAGCCTGTGGCTTGTAGAAGCTACTCCAGAGTAGACAGGTTGGAGGCGGAAAGGGCCATCGATATGACCGACTTCGAATTGCGAATCTTTCAAAAAAAAACAAGGAAGAAAAAGATCCGCTACTGATTGTTTGAAAAAAAAAGCCTCATGCGAAAACTGGGGGATAAGTGTCTTCAGACGCGGGGAAATGGAAAAAAAGGGGAAAGGGTGAAAAAAAAACGGGGGGCGCGCACTTGGTGAATTAAAATAAACCTAAAAGGCAAGGGTATTTCAAATTAAGACGAAAGAGAATGAGGTGATCGCGAGGGTTAAAAAAGAGAAAATGCCAAAGAACGTCTGAAGCCGCCTTCGACGAAAAAAAGGGAAAAGGCATGACACATGGAGGTGTCAGTAAACTGAAAAAAAGGGTAGCTTTGGGTAAGAAAAAAACCTAGCCTCAAAGCGAACTGAAAGGTCTTTAGAGTGCGTAAAAAGAGACGAGGGATTTCGTCGTGGGGATCAGCGGGGGGGGGGAGGAATTGCATAACTGGGAAAATCTTCCCCAGTGGATAAAAAACGAAGGCCACAAAGCCGCAAATGAAAGCGAAAAATTGTTCTCTGGGGAAAGCGAAGACATGCCGGCGCCGAGCGAGGAATGTCCGGGTAAGAAAAGGAACAGAATCGAAGCAGAGCCGCTATACAAAAATGACCAAGAGCACCAAAAAAAAAAAAAAAAATAACAAAAAAAAAAGAAACCAGAGAAACACATGGGCCAGAACCCAAGAAAAAAAACAGAAAAACAAAACAGACATTCAGAACGGGTGAGCCCGGAGGGGTGGGGGACGGTCGGGTAAAGTGGGGGGAGGAGGGCCAGGGGAGTGGCCGCGAGGGTGATAGCCAGGCGGCGAGGGGAGGGGGAGTGTCTCTTGAGTTGAGTGGCCACGGGGGACCAGGGTGTGGGGGGTTGGGGGGGGGATAGCGAGGAAGGGGAGGGGGTAGCGGAGGGGTCAGAGGAGGAAAGACGAGGGGGGGTCTGAGCACTATGTGGCGGCCCTCGAAATGAAGGAGAGAGAAGGAGTTATAAGTGCGGGTGCTTGATAAGGGCTATGAGACAAAAAGTCGGGTAAAAGCGGATATGGGGTGGGGGGAGGCCTGACGGTAGGCCGCTAGGAACCGAGGGGGGGGTGGTGAGTGGGGAGGGGGGGGGAGGGACGGAGATGGAGGTTGGGGGGTGCGGGGGGGGGAGAGAGGAGGTAAAGGGAGGGGGAGAGTAGGTGGCCGAAGAGGAGTGCGGGGGGGGGAGAGGCTTGGGGTCGGAGGAAGAGCGGGGGAGGGTGGGAGCGAGTGGTGAATGGGAGGGGGGAATAGAAAGAGGGAGCGAAGGAGAAGGGAGGTGGGGTGAGAGGGGGGGGGGGGGGGGTGAGGGCAAATGGTGGGGGGTGGGAGTAAGGAGAGGGGGAGGTGGAAGGGTGGGAAGGTGGACGGGGATAGGGTAGGAAAGGAAGAGAGCGAGAGGGGAAGAAAGGTGCAAAGTGGGGCCCGGGGGTGTAGTCTAAAGATGCACGCTCCCTCTCCCTGAGTTTCTGGGGTAGATTTTAGAGAGTTTCGAGCGCAGGTAGGTCGCCCGAGACGAGGAAAGTGCCCAAAAGGGAAGCCCTTGCCAGAAAAATCTGAGAAAAGGATGCCCTGTCCAGGAAAGGAGTCATAGAGGCATGAAGTCGAATAAGAGGACAACGACCCTGCCTAAGGTCCTAAAAAAACGATATCTCCTGGAACACCTAAGCGGCAAGGGAGAGGATGAAAAAACCAATACGGGGGCGACCCTAAAAAAAAATACAGATCGGGATTAAAACGATAGAAAGCATCGCCGACAAGGCTGCGAAAGAAAAAAAAGAGTTCAAGAAGGGAAGGGGCCTGCGTGAGAAAAAATAAGGAGGCAGACGGGCGTGAAAGATATAGTCAGCGGGAAAAGTCTGAGGAGAAGGTTGAATGGCGCGACCAGAACAAAATCTGCCAGATCGTGCATGAAGCGAAAACCTGTAAGGGCCGCAAGGATTATAGGAAAGGGGAAGCAGGCGGGGACCAGTAGTTCCAAGGGAAGCTAAGAGAAAAAAAGAATTCAAGACGAAAAACTCGTAAATAAAAATACACACAAGAGGGGTCGCTCTGCTTCTTCAAACCAGATCGAGAAAACCCAATGATTCCAGGTTTCAAAGCGCGTAATTGGCAAATTTGCTGAAAAGGCAATGCAAAAGGGATGAAGGGGGTAAGGTTGGTGACAAATATAAATGCAACGTCAATAAAGGGGGAAATGGAAAGGCTCTTGCGGGGACCAGCGCTACGATATCGCAAAAACGGAGGAAGAAAAGTCGCTTGGGGAAGAAGGAAACTTTCATCGGCAAGGTCTTTAAAAAGAAAAATTTCATTTTATAATGGGAGTGTCACAGACTCAGAAGCATTGGAGATCGGACGGGGAAAAGGCAAAGGGGAAGCTTCGCTGGACCATCAAAAAGGAGAGGGGCGTATCGGACTTGACTAGAGTCCGAAGTAAAGAGCCTTCGCCAATGGGAAAATGTAAATCTAATCGCGAATCCAGCGATAAGGGGACAATTGTCGCTCAAAAAAAAAAGGAGCAGGAGCGTGGCTGAGGCGGCAATCTGGGTCAACCTCAAAGCTAAGAAGAAAAGAAATAATGAACAGTGAGGTAAGTCAAGCCCTGGAGGGTCAATAAAAACAAAACGGCAACGCAGGGTGGATTAAAGCTTGTCGCGGGTATGACGAAATTGGAAAAAACATAACAAGGGAACGAGTCTTTCTGGGAAAAGCCACAGTTTGTGGCGGACGCTAATACAAGACGGAGGGAGAAAAAGAGGCTTTTCCCGCAGAATTGAAAAAAAAAAAGGTGAAAGGGGGGGAAAAAATGCTCTTCAGACCGGCGCTACGAAACGGGGGACGACGGGGGGGGCATGAACAGTTCAAGCAATTATAGGCCAGGCGCGGATTGGCCAATCGTCCCTCGTCCACATCGGGCTCAAAAAAAAAAGGGGCTGCAAACTGACGAAAAATGAGAACTCACTCCTGATCAATTTAAGAATGAACGGAATGTCTTTGAGGAAAACTCCCGATGAATCATTTGGAGGAGGGAATTGGGAGAAGAAACCTAGCGTGGGTCTCATCGAAAGAGGGCAGAATCAGGCGCCACGAAGCCTCGAGTGTGGCAATCGCTGGCCAATAAGAAGAAGGCTCTGAGCGAGTTCAATTCCAAAATAACGACCAGCTAGGCTAACTTGGACAACAAAGAAAATGCATGTCTAATTCGTCAAGCAATAAAAAAGGGGAAAAAAACGGGAAAGAGTCACCACGAGCCTTTATGAAGGCTTGACGGAAAAAAGCAGATAAAAAAATGCCGGAAAGATGCTACGTTGGATGGGGGGGGGAAAAAAAAAAAGCACTACTGGAAAGTCCTACAATAGAAACCCTTTTCAGTGAAGAAAAATAAGGGATAAGGTCGAAGACTCGCCAAGACGGTTGAAGGAATAGCATATTTCGAAACCGACGCGACTACAATCGGGCCAGGGAAGGGATGGGCCAGAAGGGTGGCATGTGAGGGGGGCATCCTTAATAATAGGGAAAAAAAGAAAAAGGAGCGAAACTATTAAGAAGTCGCAATGCGCTAAGACCTTAATAAAAGAAAGGTAAAAAAAGGCGCGTCTCTTAGGGGAGCAACATCCCGACGGATAAAAAAAGTAGGGAATTCCACGACAGATAAAATTCGAAAAGCAGATCGCAACCGAGGGTATGGAGAAAAGACACGGAGGGGGTCTTGGGCTGATGAAATCGCTGCCACACGGGGCACGTGAAGACGGAAATCGGAACGATCTATGTGGGGGATAGGCGGAAAGAATTCAAAGGCCCGTTCAAAGGGGGTAGATGGGGGAAAGAGCCGCCCCGCTCCGATAGTGAAGATTCTCTATCCCAGACGATGGGCGAAAGACATCGATGAAGGAATTAATCGGAGAAGAAATTCTTGGGGGGGAAGAGTCAACACGAATGTTTACAGGGGAGTAATCTTCCCACGTAAGGTTGGAAAAAAGCTAAGAGCAAAGGACGGACGCAGTTTTGTGAGCTTAGGGGGACGGGCAGTGAAAATGGCTGAGGGGTTTTCGCTCTTCACCAGACCTACAAAGGAAACCCAATAGCTTGAAGAGTGAGGTAGGAATTGAACTTGAAAAGAGTTTTGGCTGGAATAAACACGTGTAAAATAAAGCGGGAAGAATGACTTTTCGTGGTGACGACCGGACCCTCCTGCCGAGGTCAAAAACTAGCAAAAAATAGAAAGATGGACTCTTTTGTGGTCGAGAGGGTTCTGGATAACTGAGTCGCCCACAAGAAGGGAGCGGACGGTTTTGTCCGCCTGCAAGGAGGGGAGGGAAAGCGGCGAGACGTTTGCGGGAGTGCCGCCTGGGTTGACCGCGGAAAACCGAAAAGAGAAAGGACCAAGAAGGAAAGTGTGGCAAGAGAGGAAGGGCAACCAGGCCACCTTCTGGCCAAAAAAGAACTCGCCAAAACACCTGACAAAGAAGGGGGGGGAAAAAAAAACACAAAAAGAGCGGGCTACCCTGGGGGTAAAGCATCAGGACGCTGAAGAGCAACCACGTAGGATGAAAAATAGGAGATAAAAAATCCGAGAGCCGACAGCTCCGGGGGGGCGAAGGAGAGATGCCCTGGCGGGGGGGGAAAACCTTTGTCAGGTTTTGAGACCTTGGAGGCCAAAAGGGAATGGGAAAGGGTAGAAAAAAACACACCTTTCAGAGGTAAAAGGGCTTGCTTCTGATCAAGGTAGACAACTAAAAGCGTTCAAAACTGGAAAAAGAACTAACCAGACGGAGAAAGGAAATTTTTGTCATCAAGGCAGAAAAAAAAAAGCGTCACTCGCACGGGGGACGTGGAGGAGCGAGGGCCAGACACAAAGAAGAAACATGGCGCGAAAAAAACCAATGGACTAAGATGACAGGATAAACGGGGGCGAAGACCCAAAAATAGAAAGGGGGGGGGGGAAGTCGATAGAGCAGACCGCCAAAAGACCGTGCTTCACTGCCAGAGGCTAACAGTGGGAAGAAATTTTCAGACAGAAAACAAAAGGGGAGAAAAACGGAAAATCCTCATCCACGCAAAGACGCAGGGGGGCCTCTTGTTGAAGCCCGAAAACAGTAAAGAAACAGGGAAGTCTTCAAAAATCAGTCCATAAGCGAAAAGTAGGGTCGGCAAACTGTTGAATGAGATCTTCCAGTAAAGGTTGAAGGGAAAGTAGGGGAACTAAAGGATCGCGATGGGTAAAAAAAAGAATGCCGCCCAGTCCCCATAATATTGAACCGGAATAGGCACGGGGCAGAATCTATAGGAAAAGGCCATTAAGAGCCGTTCGATGAACAAGGCGAGCTGGCAACGAAAATGGGATTGAAAGTTTCATCGGCACCAGAACTGTGGAAGGAGAGTGAACGGTCCGAACCAGGCTAAGGATGTCCGAATTATCGGACGTCCGAGAAGGAAAAAGAAAAATGGGTCGAATTAAATCTTCAGGTGCGAACAGGGAAGCGGCCAGTACTGAGGTTACGAAAGCAAACGTAGAAAAAAGGCGAATCCTTCAAGTTTATGAGGTTGGCCGCAAGAGCGAGTTGGACGAAATTCAGACCAACGATTAGCCAGTGAAGGAGATAGGCGAATGAACCATCAAGTAAAAGAGGGGGTTGGTATTGGTCCTGAAAAAGCAGACTGAACGATGGAAATGGATCAGATCAGACCTCTCCAGCTAGAACAGGAGGTTGAAAAAACTCGGAGAGGGGATCATGCTTTGAGCTAAGAGGGCAACGCGGTAAAGCCTCCAGGTAGTCTTGTGGGGAAAAGAAATTGAAGGCGGGGAACATTCCTCGGCCCGGGGAGAGAAATACGAAAGTGCCTTGTCTAGGCGGAAGAAAGAGCTGTGCCGGAAAGAAGAAGGCGACAGCCAGACCCATGACGTCCGAAATCAAAAAAAAAAACGAGAACGGAATTTCAATGCAGCAAAAGAGCAGTCCGTGGCATTGGAAGGAAAAAAAAGGGCCGGGAAAAAAGGCCAGAGAAAAGAAGGGGGTGGCCTCAGCGAAGCCACCTAAAATCGTCTTGGGCTCCTAGGAGAGATAAACTAGAACCTGAGCCAAAAAAGGACGAAGATCGGGCTTGAGAGGACAGCGCCAAGGGCGTGGCTCTTAGGTCATAAAGAGAAACAAAAAAGGCCCAACGAACGTGAGTGATAGGCAAGGGAGAACAGCAGACGGTCTTCGAAGTGGACATGCATTGCCCTGGAAAACAAGGCGACGGAATTCGAAAAAAGAAAGTGGGAAGATAAGTCCCTGTACTAAAGGAAGAAAATCGTAGGAGAGAGTCTCAGAAAAGGAAGGGGGAAAAACCAGGAGCCGAGTATGTCGATACCTGAAAGATCAGAAAAGGGGGTGATAAGGCGGCCATCTGAGGGGGACCGTCCCAAAAGGGAGGTGCCATCGCAACCTCTTGTTGGAAATAGATTCATGGAAATACTGCAGCCAACCTCCTGAGGGTCGAAAAGAAGGGAGTTTGGACATTCTTCCAGAATAAGCTGAAGCCTTGTCACGCGGCAAAAAAGCGCTGTTTGACGAAAATGGAAGAGAAAAGAGACGACGCAAGGGACTGGCTTGAGGAAAGACTACTGTCATAGGCGCAAGGGGTCGTCGTAGCTGACGAGAAAGTAAGAGAAACGATAAGGTCGAAACCATGACGGACCAGTAATTCCACGTCAAAGTCCGCGGAGCCAAAGGGGCATGGGACGAACATATAGGGGTGTAGATGTTCCCAAATGAGAGGCCACCAGTTTCCGGGGTTAAGCTAAGAGCATTGAGGGACTGGAGAAAAGAAAACGGCAGGGAGGCTTTGGGATAGAGGAAAATTGAAACGTCCGCGAGGGTTCGGGGAAAAAAGACTTGCGATACCTTCCAGAAAG
>Ga0179591_1355185_pt1 | contig 15851 bp, 20 predicted proteins | sample CZOMad2_1_08_16f_FD_182891 | JGI IMG/M metagenome (GOLD analysis project Ga0179591, IMG submission 182891) | Vadose zone soil fungal communities from Angelo Coast Range Reserve, California, USA - CZOMad2_1_08_16fungal (PacBio error correction) | ecosystem: Environmental > Terrestrial > Soil >...
AAGTTTTCGAACCAGGTGTCAGCGGACGGTCGCCTGCTCGTTGTAAGGTGACCACCTGACAATCATCCGTCCAGGTGATGGTGAGCAACTGGTAAAAGCTCCGACCGGCACACTGGGGCAGCGCCGGTTCATGTTTGTCGCGATCATCACCAAAACAAGACCGGAAGCGACCCCCATCTGCCAGGTTTGGTGCACGCTGGGTCCTGGACACCAGTTTCCTGATGCAGCGTTGGTCTTGTAAAGGCTAACACTCCTCGATAGCCTCTAACACTTATCATACTCTTGAATCTAAAGACGAAGGCGCATCTGTACTAAATTGGGCCATCCGATGAGCGGCTGTTCGCGCTGGGATCGCGACGTTGCTGGAATCTCTGCCGACCCCGGTAAGGTCCGTGTCCTTTCCGCCCGACAACACCGAAAAGGCCGTCGGCCCGACATAAAGAGGTGGCTCTCCGTCTCGGACGGGAAGACGGTATACACTTTTTCGTGTATAGTTCAAATGCCCTGTGATTTTTTCTTGCCGGAGCGCGCCGGTTCAACATGACAGGGCCCGGCCCGGCACTCTGACGATACCTACTCTTTCTTCATGGCATCAAAAAAAAATCCTCGGGGACGGGTCCAATAGGGGATGAAGGTCCAGTCGGCCGTGGAGGAGGCGGGCTCCAGGGGTCCGAAATCCGCGAAAACCCCTCGGAGACGTCTAGTGCAAGCGGGAGCCGATCTGACAAGGGGGCCAAGCAGTCACCGATCCAGTCTAAGGGGTCAACTTTTGCGTCAGCGCCGACCGTACCTAGAATGTGGTAGGGCGAGAGCGCCGCTTAGAATTTCGCACGCCGATACGGCGGATTGGAACCCGATGGCCCACCGTGCGCTGTATATGAAGGCGTAAATCTTGGCAGCGGGGGATCACCTTGCTAACGGCGGGCAGTACTGGGAAGAAAAAGCCTGCTACCGAAGGAGAAAAATTAGCCCGGTCGGACAAAGGCCCACGGAGACCTAGCTGTCCCTGGATGGGTGAGGGGGGCTTATTTTAGGTCGAGACGCAGGGGAAGTTATGGGGAACTTAATTCATTTGGAAGCGTCCAGTCGAATGTTGGGCGCCGAGCGGGGGACACAAGGCGGGAAGAATCAGGGGACGAGCCTGTCCAGTGCTGGAGGACGTGCAGGGAGAGTGCGTCAGTCCTCCGTCTTCTCTGAATGACAAGGGGAAGGGGCCTCCTGGTCGGCAGCACCTTGAACCAAGACTAAAAGGCGTGGTACCCGTGAGCAAGAATGAAGGACATTCATCCTGGGTCCTATCGATCACAAACGAAAAAGGGGGACGGCTTTCTTCCCTTTAATACACTGCCGTCCTATCAGGGTTGAGAGAGGGGGAAAGCCATGAGATGCCCGGGGTTTCCCTGAACGCTGGGGGAAACCAAGACGAATCGTAAAAGCATCTCAGAAGAGAAGAAAGCAACAGCCGCAGAGCCGCAAACGGCGGGGGTCCAGGGGGGACGAGGGGCTTGGGGGAAAGCAGGGGGCTATCGTAAGTGGGAATATCACTACTCGGAGAAAGACCTGCGGATTCGGGTCTGAGGGGTCACCTTAGGGACGCTTCGGTCTGACTCCGTAAGATCTGCGTACATCGTGACCTCAGATGGAGAGGCAGGGGGGCCGTTTCTTGGGGAGTTCCCCGCGGGTAAGGACTGTACCACAGACGACTAATACGACCTTTCACAGGAAATGAATCGGCTGTGGGCATCGGAGTTCAACCTAATTCGACGTGACCGGGGGGGGCCTCGTTCGCCGAGCGTGTTCAGGGGCAGAGTTGCCGAGTGAAAGAAAGGGGGAGGAGGGGCGACGGGGTTGGAGCACCGAGCTGGAAGGGGGGGGCTTGGCTCCGAGTAGTAAGGTACGCCCTTTGTTCCGGAAAGGGGGGGCTGGCGGGATCCGGGGGAAGGAACGGACCAAACGCAAAAAGTTTTGGGGCCGAAAGACCTCCGGTGCTGGCCGGAAGGGGGGAGAAAGGGCGGTAACGGGCAAAGGAGAGAGGCGTCTAAAGGCTACGCGTCTATGTCTCGTCTCACAGAGGGGCTACCGGCGGGGAAAAGTGAGGAAAATTCACCAGTCGCTCATGAAAAGGGGGGGAAAGAAGGACTTTAGACTCCGATGCCGGACCCACCTGGCGCGAGAGTTTGTACGTGAAGGTCCGGTGGGCGCAACGGGGAGACGGGAATGTAACTTCTACGAAGTCGGGGGCTTCTCCCGGAAAGGAGGGGTCGAGCGCTCGTTTTCGCGGAACGAAAATTCATCTGGGCGTTCTTTTGACACTAAATAAAGAAAAGGGGGAAAGGGCCTGGCGGGGTCTCGTTCTACATCGGTTTCCGACATAACGTGCTGGATGGGGGGGGGAAACCTGGGTGAAGGTTTCAACAGCTGTCTTTGATGGAACTTCGGCCAGGGGGTTATCGGTGGGGGTGTTTCCAAGGGTCGGAGTTCGCCACTCAACGAGGCAAACATTACAGCACGGGGCTGTGTGACCGGGTTCTGAAGAAGGTGACAGGTGACCTTAAGGAGGCTGGAAATGGGGATTGCGAAAAAATGTTCGTCTGTTACGAAGCGGGGAGGGCAGTAAGGGACAACAAAAGGCATTCGCAGGAAATCGAACTGGCTTGCGGGGTCCAAGGATAAAACATCTAGGGCATCGGCAGTGAGACAAAATGTTCCTGGGGGGGGAAGATGAAGAGAATCTAAAGCGAAGGAATTTTTCACTCAGTAGGAGGATTCACTGGTCTTTCCGCAGAGTAGAGCCCTCCATTTTACAGTGGTGATTCAGGAATGAAGGGGCGCAAGGAGAAGCGTTGGTCAGAAAAAGTGGGGGGGGTTCGTACGAGCTGGTCAGGTCGGGTCGAGGCTACTGGTTCAGGGAAAAACCCACAGCAAGGAAGAAGGGGAGGCACTAAAAGTAAATCTTTCGTATCATGCACAAAAAAAACAACGGAGGAGGAACTAAAGATCCATTCCGAGCAGGGGAACATCCCTGAGGGGGAAAAGGGGGTCAGGCGGACGAGGGAGGCTGCACAGACAGCCTCGCAGAAGGGCGAAATACGGGGCAGAAACGAAGGCGGCTCTTCAGGACCAACAAGGCTGAGGCCAAGAGTGACGGGTAAAGGGAATGCACCAGTAAAAAAAACCTGGAACTTAGCTGATGTCATAACAAAGAAGCCAGCGGACTGAGGGCAAAAAAATGAAATAAAGTATAGATGGGAGGCCTTCATGTAGTACATCGACAGAATTGGTAAATTCGGCGAGAATGTGTCAGAGGTGGACCAAAAGCAGTCCTCCTGTCCGGTCTCGACTCCTAGGGGGGAAAGGGGGAAAAACTCCGTCACTAGGCAAGGAAGGGACTTGTGTGGTTGGTGCCGCCGAGACAGGATGAAAGGTCTGTAAAAACTGGCGGTTCACAGTAAAAACGCACCCGAAGAAAAAAAGGGAATCTGGAGGCATCGGGTAGTTGGGTCGCATCAGATAGGGAAAGACATGAGAGACGCGACCATTACATGGTAAATGACGAGAGAAAGGGGGCAACGCTTAAACGGAGAAGGGGGGTTTAGTCCTATAGGCACTTGGGAAAGGACACCGGGAGAGTAAACTCCACTGCCGAGGAGAGGAAAATTACGGCTGCAAAGGGCAACCTTAATTTCATCCACAAACTAGAGAGAGGAAGGCATGAAGGATGTCGCGAAAAAACTTCGTCTAGTCGAAAATGGGTGGGGGGGGAAAGAGGACCAGGTTTCGGAAACAAAATGGAACCGGGAACGTAGTCTCTCGCCAGTGTTTCACTCTTCTAGGGAACAAAGGGCGGTTAAGGGCGGAAGAGGGGGTGAGGGAGAAGTCTCCGTAGTTGGAATAAAGATAAAAAGCGACCAGTCAGCCCCCACCGACGACTGAGAAAAGGACCAGCCCCCATTTGTAAAAAAAAAAACAGCAAAGAGGGGGAAGGGCGACCAAAAAGAAGGGGACTCTATCAGAAAGTGACCTTATAAAAACACTACCTAGACACCTCCGCTGAACACAAGGTCCGTACCTTTACTAAGCAGGTGGGACTGCCTACCACAGCGCTTTTAGGCAGGGAAAAAAGATAGGATGCCATCGACAACACAAAAAAAAGGGCCTAGATCCTTCATAAAGGGGAAATCCATTGATAACGATCTGTCAACCGGTCGGTCGTGAGTAACATGACAAAGAGGGGAAAGCCTAGACCGCCACAGTAAATCATTGCTCAAATAGAAGGGAGGAAAAGTGGCATCAGAAAGAGGGCTAACAACAGGAAGAAGAAAAAAGATAATCTACTCTTTCAAGGATGGACCTCTTAAGGAGTTAAGAACAATTCTCCTTACTTTAGTGGATAAGACAACGGGAAAGAGAGGTAGTCATGGGGAAGGTGGGCGACCACACACACGAAAGGGAAGAAAATGTCGTCCATCCAGCCGGCTCCTAAGGGGCGACCCTCCTGGACCTTAGGAGAAGGGATGTCTGCTTCGAGTTTGCGATCGAGAGAGGTGGAAAAGAGGAAGAAACCGGAAGGTTTTCAAAAAAAGGGGGGGTAGGGAGGTATACTCATATGTTCTCTTGTGGTGTGGAGGGAACCGAGACGCAAGTAATTTTGTTGTGCGTCTGTACGACGGGCCGCAGGGGGAAAAAGACGGTGGGAGGGAAGGGGGGAAGAGTACCCAAAGAATTAGAGAAGAGCAGGAAGGAAAAAAAAAATCAGTGGTAGAAGAGTAGGTATGGAAGGAGGAAGTGTAGGGGGGGGTTTGAGGGGGAAGGTGGGAGATGGTGTGGGGGGTCGGACGGGGGTAGGGAGTGAAAAAGGGGGACGAGAGTTCTTCTCTACCAGCGTCCTCCCGCGGCGCGGGGCCTTCACTTCGCCGACGTAAATGGCAGTAGGAGTAGTCTGGACCAGAAGGTTGGGTAGCGCTCAGAGAATGGGAACATCTTCAAAAGGGAGAAAGGAATGTCATGGATCGGGGAAGAAAGACCTGGGATTTAACAGGGATCATCTTCATGCTGGGAATAATCCCTCAAAGGCATCTAGAAGGAAGAAGACAGTGGGGAGAGGGGAGAGATTGGACATTAGGAGGAAGGGGGTCCAAAACCAAGGCGAACGCTTCAACTGGTATTACGTACCTGAGGACAGGTCAGGAAAAGAATAGGTCATATGGGAACACCAGAGGAAAGGGGAAACAAAAGCGGAAGGAGAGAGAAAATTAATCTACTCTCTCAAGCTTCCCTCGGGTGGGGTTGTCCTTAGAGGACGCAAAAAAAAACTTTCGGGAACGGTCGTCAGGAAAGAAAACTTGCATGATAAAGGGTCCGGCTAAGAAAGAACAAAAAAAAAACATAAAAGTGTCCGTAAAACTAAAAAAAGACAGAAAAAGAAAAAAATCAAGAAAGAGTGAACTATTGGGAAAAAAAGAACCATCATAAGGGAGAGGGAAACAGTGAAAAAGGGAAATGAAGCGCTTGGTGGCGGGCCGCGAGCGACTAAAAAAGGGGGTAAGGTCTGATGAGGGCAGGTCACGTGCAAATGGAAAAAGAGAGGTAATGGGGGGGGGGAAAAGGGCAGGCTTCTAAGAAACCAAATTCCTTTGGCAAACTTATGGCCTAACCAGTGTCGGTGACGTGAAAGAAGAAGTCACCTGCCGCCGCGAGCAAACGTAGTGGGCAAGGCCAGGGAAGGTGTCTCTTAAATCAGGGAGACAGGCGGCGAAAAATCTGGGGGAAGCCCCTTTATCACCGAGGACCCGAAAGAGAATAGTTCGGGAAATATAGGCCCAAGGGGGAAGTATCAAATCGGTGGGATCAAAAGGGGGGGAAGGATAGTATATGAGAGCAGGAAAAAAATCACCAAAGTCCTACGCCGTCACCTTAAGGGGGGCCATTACCTTCACCAAGGGGAACCCTTAAGGAGGGGAGGTCCGGGAGGGCTGGAGTAATCTTAATTTCCACCCATCGCAAGAGGAAGAAATCGGCGGTCATCCAGTTTCTAAAAATCGCCTGGACGCGATTTATTACCGGGCAAAAAGAGGGTAACAAGGAGAACGCAGGATCCCGCGTCTTCTTCAACTTGGGAAAAAAAGGAAGAAAACGGAAGGGAAGAAGGCGCGGTTGACAACTGAACAGAGAAACTTTAAACTCAGAAAAGTGGGCTACTAGAAACCAGGAACTTATGCCAGGGCTAACTAGAAGAAAGCTACTTATTAAGAACCCCAGAAACCGTCCGAAAAACCTCGCCCGAAACAGAGACAAAGAAATAAGATCAACTTTTTTTAACCAGGCGAGGCGACTATCATGAAATATGGTGCGAAAGGCTTAAGCCAGGGAGAGAAACTAAAAACAGTGACAGTCCACATCAGTACCTTTCCCCCAGCGAAGGTCCACGACCGAACCGTCAGAAACAGAAGCAAGCCCGAGACATCGCCCCCTCCCTCCATAACAGAAGAGACAGTAAGAGAAATCGGTGAAAGAAAAAAGAAGGGGAAACGAAGAAAAAACTCAGGTTAAGAAAGGAGAGAGAAGAAAAAAAAAGCAAAAACGGACCTTTGTCGCGGGAAAGAGCAACATGGAAGAACCGCGATCTCTTCGAAGGGCCCCTATCGAGTACAAGGCTGGAGGAAAAGGGAGGGGGACCAAAACCAGAAGAGGGAAAAAAACAGCCTATTTCATTGTATGATAGGGCGACGAAGAACAAACGATACTCCGGGGAACACACGCACCAACAACGACGAGAAGTGAGGAAGTGATCAGAGGGTGCTGTCGATCAAAGAGCAACACCATCTTCCAACACAACACAAACAATGAGGGGGAAGAGGGGGGGGGACCTAAAGAACCTCAAACCTGAACCTGCTACGATCCTATTTATTGGCGGCCGGGCCGGCGCAGCTATCCAGCTCTCGGGGCTCAGCTCGCAACCGGGGAAAGGGGGAGGCGGGCTCAAAAACTTCCCTAAGAAAACTGTACAAGAACGAGCCGTTTGGTCCTATTCCATGTATAGGAAGAAAAAGGAAGCAAAGCTCAGTGCGAAAAATTCCCATGAACCTGCGCTGGTCAGGATTGGCGACGGATACCCTGACGGCTCTTTCTGGGGTAAGTGAAAGGGGGAGCATGGGGGAGAGGGAAACGCGTCATCTTGGAGGAAAGTGGGGAGGCCGGGCGAGGCGGAGTTCGGGGCCGGAGAGTCGATAGGGGGACGTGGCGGAATCCAAGATTTCCTGCCGGGAAAGAGGAGCGCAAAGGGAGAGAAAGGGAAGAGGAAGGTGCCGGCATAAAGGGATAAAATATCTCAGCTGTCACCACCATCCATCCCGCATCTTCGGGAGGGTGACAGGTGGCCAGTTATATTAGCACTGCTGTACTTGCTCGTTGAAACTGGAAGTAAAGGTTCGCAAGAAGGAAAAAAGGTGCCTCGTTGCATTCCCCGAGCCAGGGAGAGGGGGACCGCCAGTCCAAGTTCTAAGAGAATGAAAAAAAAGGGGCCTCGGGCCAAACAGAAAAAAGAATCAACTTCCTAAAGAAAAAGGTGCACAAAAAGGTTCCCGACGCCTCCGGTCAACCCGGCTACTCAATAGCCAGGTGATTTGTTATCAGTCGAAAATTCCGACCGGGAAGAGGAGGAGGCGAGAGGGAGAGGAGAGAACCGTCTCTTCAAGAAAAAAGATCCAAAGGGAACGAAAAAAAACGCCGAAATTTTTTCGTCAAAGGCACTGCTGACGGTCATGGAACAAGGGGTGAGCAGTCCAAGGGGGCGGGGCGGGGCAGAGCGAAGGAAAAACCTAGAAATATCCATTTGGTGATATCATACACTTTTATAGAAGAATGAAAAAAAAGGGGGAGAAAAGGGGACGATCATTAAGGAAAAAGGAGCGGTCTGACGAGGAGACACAGGGGAGAAAACCCCGGCGATCGAGACCCAAGGCCGCGGCAGGTCAACGGGCCACTCTACAACCAAGATCAATGAAAAAAGAAGGAAGCTGGGGGCGGAAACGGGCGCCTTCGAAAACCAGATCACAAGAAAGTTGAGAGAAAGTGACCAGGCCGGGCGGGTGTTCGGAAGTAGACTACGCGCTGGAACAACGCGGGCCGGTTAAAAAGGGGAAATCTCGCCGCATAAACGCGGGAGGGATCATCATAACCACCAACGTCCTCGGCACGTGCCTAGGGAAAAAAAAGATTCCAGATCACTGACATAGCGCCATCGAATAGGAGGAAGGACTGAACGCCGACTTCAAAGGGCAAGCCGGGAGAAAGAGGGAAAAAGGCCACGCCTGACTACCCGAAATCATCCGTCCATGGTGGCAGAAGTCCGGACCTATCACACGAAGGCATATGGAAAGCATGAGTCAAAATCGCTATTCGGAAACGATGAGAAAGGGGCACACGGCAAGACTGGGAAGGACCATGAGTTCATCTGGCTATAACCGGACTCGGGAAGTCAAGGGGGACCGGAATCCAGAGAAAGAGGCAGGCAAGCAACAAAAAAAGAAGGAAAATGGTTAACATGAAAAATAAAAAAGACTTACTATCTGCGGAAAAGGGCGGATGGGTTCGTGTCCTGTAAACAAAGGGAAAGGAAGACAAAATGGAAGGAGAGTGGGATCGTAAAAAAGCTGGGCGACCTAAGAAAAGAACAGGTCCGCCTCGAAGGAGAGCGCGTCGGCGAACGTGCAGCGAGGTAAAGGGCGAGTCCTCCGGCGGAAGGAAAAGAGGGGGAGCAGACAAGGGGTTCAGGGGAAAAGCGCGTTTCAAAAAGTGCAAAAGGGAAAAAGATGCGTACTGTAACAAGCGCCTCGCACCAGAACTCCTCAGGGGAACTGCTTGCGATCAGTCCACCACAAAAGAAAAGGAAAGATAGGGGGTAGGAAAACTTGCTCAAAGGGATGGGTCTCAGGAGGGACAAAAGAACTAAGTGCCACCTGTTGCCCACCAGCGCCGAGATAGCAAAAGATCGCCTCAGTAGCCAAAAAAAGGGAGGGGGCAAAAAAGGACTAGGAAGAAAAAAGCGGTATCGGGGGAAAAGTTTTGTTCGAAAGACCCTCCTCCTTGCTCCAGCCGAGGCGGAGAGGAGTAAAATTGGGCAAAAAAAAAAGGGGAATGGATTCCGGGTTCTCATAAATCGGGCAGGGAAGAACGGTCGGGAAGAAAAAGGGGAGACGTCCATTTTCGTGAGCCAGGGGTCCGTGCTGTACCGAGCTATAAAACTGTGAAGAGGGAAAGGAAATGAGCGTAAGAAGAAAAAGGGAAAGTAAAAGGGAATCAAAGGGGTGGGACCGCCAGAGGAGGAAGACGTTGGTAAAAAAGTCAGAGGGTGCGTGGGAGAAAAGTGTCCCAACGGGTGTGGTGAGCTGAGAGATTGTGGGAGAAAGGAAGAACCGATGGAACAGGCGGGAAGGGAAGAAGGTGTGAAAAACGCCGGCTTGGGGTCTCAGAGGGGAAAGGGTTTCCGGTGACCCTCCAACGATTTGGGGCTCAAAAAAAGTGGGGGGAAAAGAAACCCGAAACTGCTGGCAGGAAAGTGGGAAAAGAGAAGGGGGCGCGCGTCTTCGGAGAGGGGGGGCGGCTTATCGTTGTCTGCAAAAGAGAAAGGACTTAAAAAAGAAACCTCCCAATAAAAAGAGGAGAATCAGGTGACTAATATTTACCAGATGCGGGAAAAAAAAAACGAGGGGAAATGAAAAAGCCTGGTTTTGCCCCTCACCGGGGAGGAAGTTCCGTGTCGCGCAAGGGAAAGGAGAAAGAAGGGGAATGGCAAGGCGAAGAGGCAGAAGGGGGAGACGGTCGGAATTCTAAGGGCCAGAACTGGTAGGCAAATATAATTAAAAAAAAAAAAAGCAAGGAAAGCGGCTGCAACGTTTAAAGGACAGACCGGGATTCGAGGAAGCAAAACGGCTGACGAAAACTAAAAAAAAAAGTAGGGGGGGGGAATTACCTGGCTCGGGGTTCATAAAAAAAAAAGGTGTAAAAGGAGGGATGCGCGTCAAAGAAACCCAGGAAAAAAGGGGAGGCTGTTTAAAGAAAAGGGAGAAAAAGGGGTATGGGGATCCTGGGGCACTCTCCAGGCTGCCTCAAAGAAACAGTGGTGATCAAAAAACCTGAAGTAAACGCACAAGAGGGGGCGGTCGGATTCTAGGCGGCTTTTTTAGTCAAAGAAGCATAAAGCTAAAGAGAACTAGCTACAAAGGGGGCCTGGAAGAAATTTCAGGAAAGAAAGAAGAGAAAACTGAAAACGGCCCACAAAGGAAGGCGAAGTGAACGGCGTCCTCATCCCCAATGTGAAATGGGGGGGGGAGGGACGCAATTAAATTGAAAAGGGGAAACTCACTAGAGGGGGGCGCAAATGGTGTGGCGTCACTGTATGCTGTCACGCGGGGTCGAAGGCGAGTGTTCCATCTCACACCTCTCCTAAGAAAAGCGGGGTAAAAGAAAGGGAAAGCTACTCATAGCTAGAAAAAAAAAAGGGAAGAGCAAAAGGGGACGAGGAAAAAGGCGGGACGACCAGGCTTCGCCCTTTGTCTCGGCTATGTTCGAAGAAAAAAAAAAATCCGAAACAGAAAAAAGAGAGAACAAAAAATGGAGGGAAAGAATGAAACCAAGTCTTGGTCGAATGGTCCCTGGAATTTAAAAGAAATCAGGTAACAGGAGGGGGAAGCTTAGCGGAGAATTCAGCAAAAGAGGGGGAGGAAAAATGAAGGAAAGCAGTTGGAGGAGACCTACCAGAAATGTGTTAGGAAAAAAGGTAACCTTCTCGGTGGGAGGGAGACACAAACAAGCCGGCCCTTTCCAACTAAGCTGGGGAAATGCGCGGCTAAGTCGGAAAGAAATAAAGTAAAACTTGTTGATCTCGTCAGACTAGGGAAAAGGGGAAATCTGGACATGCAAAACTAGAGGAAGATCAACGGAAAAGACACGGAATCCCATACATGGGTTCCTGGGAGCTTTTGTTCATCCATCAACAAGAGGCTAAAAAAGAAAATTAAATCTACAAGGAGGGTCCTCGCACGAAGTTCGAGGTCTTCTAAAAAAACTTCACCCGTTGGGAGAAGACGAGACACGAGAACATTGGAAAAGGGAATTACCGGAAGACAATCAAGTCGAGCGAACCTTCTTGTTTAGCGACAAAGGCAGGATCCGAATGACAAAAAAAAAAAAAAAAGGGGAAGGGGGGGGGAAAAACTAAGGAAGGAGAAAGCTAAAAGACGGAGGGTCGGAATACTGAAAACTACATTTTGGCCTAACACCATCCCAGGGACGTACCTCTCTCATATTCTTCCTGGAAAAGGGGGAAGGGGAGAAGCAGGAAGTTCCTGTTCATGTCTAGGGGGAAGCTGGGGGGGAGGACTAAAACCCAGGGAGAAACGATCCTCTGTTTGATAAAAGATGACCGATCATAACTTCCTCCTCAAAAAAAACAAAAAAAGAGGAAGGGAAAAGAAACGTAAAAAAGGCGCCTGAACGAGAAACAAGGAACCCAGCAAGGAGGTTTTCGACTGCACCAGCAAGCAATCGTGGGAATTTGGAAAGAAAAGCCAGTAGATAGACATTCCACGACAGAAAAAAAAAAAAGGAGTAAAATTGGGACCTCCTTCCCGAAGAAAAAAGCTCGTTGTAAGGAAGAAGTGAACCATCTCAGGATCCAAGACCAAAACCACGGGGGGGACACCTTCTGCTCAAACCAATAATAACCTTGGTCATAGGGGAGGAACCGCTGGAGGGGAAAAGCGTAAATCGGAACGGGAACAAACATGAGAAGAGAGAAAGGGGGATCTCATCTCTACGAGAGCGGTTACATCCTAAAGAGGAAGAAACAAAAAAACCGGGATACCGCCCTCTCGAACAAAAACTAAAGATGGACACAAGGGAACTCTACTAGAAAGGCAAGGGAAAGAACTGGGAAAAAAAAAGGGGGAACGAAGCCCTCTAAGGGAACAGTAGGTCATTTTGTCTAAAAAAAGGAAAAGAGAATTCTATCAATCGAGCCTATTAATCTCAAAAAAAAAATAACCGAAGGGGAGTCATGGGAAAAAAAAAAAAGACCTCTTTAGAAATGCTTAGGGGGTCTGGGGATCTGGGGGGGGGGAAAACAAGCAAGGCAAACCTCTTTACTCAGGGGTTCCTGCTGAGAAACAATGGAATCAGAAATAAATGTAGAATCGGTCAGGTTCTTCTTGAAAAAGGGGGAGGAAAAGGGGATCGACACGGGCGCTGATTTCAAGAGGAACGGTTACTCAAAGGGAGGGGGAGGAGGGTTGGGTTCAAAGTGTAACGACCGGCTGGGAAACGAAAGTAAAGATGGCAGCGATACAGAAGGATGGGGGAGGAAAACGCATAAGGAAGATTCTAAAGTACGGCCGTAGTCCAAAGGGTCAAGGTGCGAGCAGGTTGTCGGGATCAAAGACCACCTCTTCTAAACTTAAAAAAAAAAAGGATGAAAAAAGTGAAGAGGCCTTTGGGGATAGAATAAAATATGGCACCAGAGTCCTTCACGCAGAAGAGGGGTGCCCAAGCCTAACCACCTCCATACAAAGGGAAGAAAAGCCGGAAAAAGAGAGAAGTTGCTTGAGGAAAGGAGTGAAAACATCAAGGGAGGCCGGTTAAAACCAAGTGCCCGACCGTCGACGGAATGAGGGTCCCTTTTAGCTCCGAACTAATGAAAATAGGAACTTGGGAGGGAAACTAGGTAAGAGGAAAGCCAACTGAAAGAAAGCGACTGGAAGGAGGGGGGAGGGGCCATGAATCGCTCTCCGATGTGATAGGTACGGAAAACGACCTTCTCTTGACCCTTATTCAACACAAAGGGGAGGAAGAAGATTGAAAAGGTCCATTCCACCGTAAGTTCACGATAAGGGAAGCTGGGGCCATTTCTTTAATGACCGGCTATCGAGGAAGGGAAAAGATGGGCGCAAAAACTCGCAAAACAGTCTGAACTTCATCGAACTGTTTCCAAAGGAAAAAGGGTGGATGCCGTAAAAAAAAAAAGATGGGTCAGGGAAAAAGGCGGCAAAAGAACAGATCAGTTTTGTACCGCCGCGAAACTGACCGCCCCCCGTAAACTCACAACGGAAAAACTAAAAAATGGGACGGGGGCGGGAGGAAAAGGAAATCAAAGCTAAACGTCGTAGGGAGGAGGGAGAATGGGCACTTTTGGGGGCGGCGGTACAAGGGAACACAAGCCATCTCCGTCTGCGCCTTCCGGGAAGAGCCAAAGGAGAGAAAAAAAATCAACCAGCTCAAAAAAGAGGGGAAAAACGGAATGAAGGAATAATTGCAGCCACGTATTTATATATCAAGGGGGAGGCAAAGTGTTTAACAAGGAGATGAGGGTTACCCTGTCGGCTAAGCAAAACAAGAAAAAAGACTCAAAAACCTACCAGGGGGGAAACAGGAAAAGGGACTGGACGAAAAAACGCTATGTCGAGGGCGCTTCCCATGCTGGGTGCTGCTCCTCTGTCTTATAGGGAAAAAGGGGGGACAACGAGAGAAAATTCTTTCAAAAGGAAAAAACACAAGAAAAGGAAGAGAGGGAGGCACGGAATCGGTGTCCCCCCGGGCATACGCAACAGTCTGCTGACCGGGCTAACTGAAAAAATGACTGCCTTTTCCTACATTGCCTGTAAAACAAGGAATGGAAAACTTCATGGAAAAAAAAGAAAAGGAAAAAAAAAAACTCTCAAAAAAAAAGAAAGGGAAGGTAAGGAAATAGATTCCACGTTCAAGCCTACAACGTGTGCGGGCTTACCTGACAATTAAGGTCCCTCCCCGAGCCGACTCAGAAAAGCAAGAAAAAAACTCAGGGAAAAAAAAGACAGGCTGTGAAAAAAAAGGGGGGTCCGCGGAGAGAGAATATTCCTCAAGGGCAGGGGGGCGCCCTGCGGCAAAGGTGTTATCGGAAGAGAAGCCAGGTCAGGGCAAAGAACAGAGTGAAGGGTGGGAGAAAAAACTCAGCTAAATAGCGCCGAGAAGGAAGAGAAAGGCCGGTAAAAGAAAACTCCAAGCTCTTCTCCATCTGTACCCCCCTCCCTCCTAGAAAAAACAGGAACGGATTGAAAAGTCTTTTACCTGGGAAAAAGAAGGGGAGACCGTCCATGGGGGGAAAGCCTCTCCAAAGGAAGGGGGAAGGATCTCTTAAAAGGAGGAGAAATGTCCGAGGGACTAGGGAGAGTAAAATAGGGCAATGTCGAAAATTCTCCTGGAAGTAAGTCGCCGTAAGGGGGCGGAAGTACCAAAAAAGAAAAAGAGAGGATTTGAGAAGGGCCTAGTGTATGGTAGCACCGCCTCTCCAAAGAGAAATCCCCGAAAAAATCGGCGTCCCAACCTAGAGGAGCATCTGCCTCGCTTGGGATGGGAAAAAGAAAGAAAAACCCTCGAAGAAGAAAGAAAAACACGGTAGCATGGGGTCATCGAGGAAAAGGGAAAAATCCACTAACGCTTGAAAACTAGGCGGGCGCATATGGCCGGTGGACTACGAGGGGACTGGGGAGGAACGATCGCGTTGCCAGCTACAAAATTAAGAATCTGGGGAAATTAGGAAAGGGCAAAAACATCAAAGTAACTAAGAGACAGTCAGGACTGGGAAGACGACTCGATTCCGATCTTAAGACGGGAAAACGCAGAAAAAAGGTCCGCTCTCGTTGACAATCCTTAAGTCAAGGTTCTAGGGATGTCGAAAGACCCCAAGTTCAAGTGAAGAAAGGGGTGGCGTTCACCGGGGGAAGAAGACGCCCCACCTTCATTAAAGTCACGGGGGTCCCCAAGGGAAGGGGGGGGGGTCGGTGTCGGAATAAACGCCGAGCTTAGAGAAGATATCAGAGGACGCAAAGAAGAAATTAAGGGAAGACATGAGCGGACGCAAGAAAAAAAAAAAAATGCATCATCCTACCTGACCAAGGAGAAGGAACGGGGACCTCTTTAAAAGAAAACAAGGGAAGCCATCCGCATGAAGGAGGAAGGGAAAACGAGGAGAAGAAGGAAAAATCGTTTGGGGGGGGGGGGGGGGGACGGAAAAGGGAAGTGGCAGAATCCTTACACTTTGTACGAGAGACTTTTAAGCAGGCCTCGAGTTATCTACTGAAAAGGAAAAAGGGAGAGATACAAGTCTAAAAGGAAAGTCTAATTCAAAAAAAAACCGATGAGAGCGGGGAGAATTCCTTGCAATGGGTACCAGTCCGACGTTCTCCTGGAGCGTAGGGGCCAATCCCTTCTTACGCGTCCATGGTTATTAGAAGAAAAGGAAGGACGGAAAAAGAATCGCGTTCTGAAATAAGGCAAGGACAAGAGAGGAAAAAGGAAACAAAGAAGACCAACCGGAAGCGACCCAAACCCGAGGAAACAGGTTTCGTTCACTTGCGGCGACGGTCCTGCCAAAAGAAGTGCAAGAACTCTCAGCGGGGTGAAGGGGGAGGGGGGAAGGAAAGACAGAATGAAAATAAAAAGACGAACCCTTTGAAGGCCTAAGATTGGGGGGATGAGAAAAGAAGGAGGTAGCTGGAAAAGGGGAAAGCCTATGAGGAGGAAACTTATGGGGGGGATAGGGGGAGAAATCAAAGAGTAGAGAGCGGAACTTCGGAGTACTCGACATGCCTCTTCCTGGGGGGGGGACGGGCCTCACGCCACCGTGATCGAGGGGAAGGAAAAGGGGGGGAAAATCTGCCCTAAGGGAAAGTCAATAGAAGTGAGGACCCTACTCAGAGCACTGGTTTTTAAGAGGAGGGGGGGGTTCATATTAGGGGTTACAAGAGAAGGGATCGTCAAGACGGGCAACAAAGGAACTTCCCTTTGTAAGCCACCTCTCCGAAAATCTAACCCTTACGTTT
>Ga0179591_1236155_pt1 | contig 15850 bp, 16 predicted proteins | sample CZOMad2_1_08_16f_FD_182891 | JGI IMG/M metagenome (GOLD analysis project Ga0179591, IMG submission 182891) | Vadose zone soil fungal communities from Angelo Coast Range Reserve, California, USA - CZOMad2_1_08_16fungal (PacBio error correction) | ecosystem: Environmental > Terrestrial > Soil >...
AGGTCTGCGTGGGGGGGTAGGAGGCAGGGGGCCGGGGGACCAAAAAGGAATTGCTCCAAAACCACCATCGGGTACGAACTTCAGAAGAAATGTTTGTCACGCTTCCTGGCCCAAAAAGCCGCGAGAATAAAAAAAAAAATCTCACGGACTCTTCCGACTCCGTGGCTCCGATGGCTTCGGAGAAGAAGGGTAAGGCTGTGGGACGGGATAATTGTGAGAAAAGCCTCAAAAGTAGGTCTCAGAGATGGGATAAGAGCTTTCTTTAGGGAAGTAATAAAGGGACGCATCGCGAGGTCTCAAATTTGGGATGGGAGATGCAAAAAGTGCGCCTTTGGGCGATCAAGAGCGTAGATGCGTTGACACCAAATCGGACTCCGGGTCAGAACGATGTCGGGAAACCAATGGGCAGTTCGACGTACGGGGCCGTCAACGTTAAAGATGACTGGAAGCAGAAGATCGTGTTCTCCGTCTGGTCCGAGGAAAAGAGACAGCGGGGGGGGGTGATCTTGAGAAAAAGAAGGGGGGAGACCGCTCTTGACCACGCAAGGGAAGGAACTAAAGGAGTAGAAACATTACTTTTCTAGGTACGAAATGAAAAGAGGGGAGGATAGAAAAAATAGCCGAGCGAGATTCGGTGAGGTCAGGAGGGAAAGAATCCCTTGATCCTTCCCGTAGCATGTAGGATCTGAAGCGGGAGGAAGGAGGGGGGGTTATAAGGTGGTACTGAAAAGCTTGGATAAAGGGTCTCTTATCACGGCGGTAATCCGGGATAAAAGGGAATAACTTCCCCGAGGGAGCGGGCTCGAAACTAGGCAGTTCGCAGAGATTCACTGAGATCATTAAAGGTCGGTGGAAAAAAAACTACTTCAGACTGGGGGGGAAAGGAGGGTAATCAAGGAGACGGGAAAATCCTTGATTTTCGAGAATTATAGAAAGTAGGACTATTAGGGGACTGGGGACTTTCGCAAAGAAGTCAAGAAAAGCGGCATATGGCCTGCGCCAGGAGGAAATGGAATTGCCAAGAAAACTAAAAGCTGGGCCGTTCTAAAAAAAAGAAGTCTAAACAACCGAGCCGGGGATGGGATAAAGGGTGAATATAGGCATAAAACCAATAAAACGCGGGGTGAGATGAGAGATTTAATGATCCAGTGGGGGGAACCAATACGAAACAAGGAGAGGACATTTTTGAATGCGCAAATCGCGGACCAAGAGACTTAAAAAGGGTGAAGGGCAAAGGGGGGGGGACATGGAGCGCAGGAGAATCGTTCCAGATGCGGGAAGGGGGGGGGGCTCTGCTATAGAAATCTGGTGCACAAATGTTCCTGAAGGGAGAGGTGAGGACCTGGGGAAAAATCATCTGAAAGGGCGGAACTTTAAAGCAGTGCCGCTTAGTGAAAAACCGCTCAAATCCGGCCGTAAAAGTTCAGAAACCAAAGTTCTCGGGAAAGCAGCCCCTGTAGCTGCGCCCGGATTTGAGCTGAACGGTCCAGAAACTAAGGCGCAGCGCGAGCTTCAGGGGGGGTGCGGAACAGTATGACGGGAAAATCAAAACCAGATCACGTTCTGCCAGGGGGCTTACCTAGTTCGGCAAAAGAGAAGAAAAAAACCCAAAAGCACCCGTGAGTCTGACATATAATGGGGAAGAAGTTAAAAACGAGCGTCAATTCTGCGCAGAGAGATTTAAGGGGAGGCCACAGCCGAATCCGATCGAAAAACGCTTCCGGCGGACCAGTAGTCGAGATTCGAAGGTGACTTCGCAGCCTATGGAGAAGTGCCTAAAAAGTGCACTGGCGGGCATCAAACGTCGCCGCAAAAAAAGAAGCCGATCAAAAAAAATCAACTGAAAGCCGAGCAAAGCGCGGTATAGCTAGGTGGGGGGGATCTAAAGATCGGAGGGTTCCTAGGGGGCTCTCAAAGAAAAGCGGTTGACCATTCAGCTAGCTTAAAAGGGAAAGAATCTAGGGGGAAGCAGCCTTGCACTTAAAAAACTCAGGAAAACAGCAGGAGAAGGGGCATGAGGACGACCTTTGGAGCGCGAACAATTTGGATGGGAAGGAGACATCAATAATTCAAAAAATCCCGAATTCGAATTGCGCGGGATCTGGGGTGAGAAAGCCAAAAAGGGAAGGAGTTGTGGAAAAGGACTCATTAAAATCCGCAAAGTTGACTGGGGGCCGGTGGCGGGAAAAAAAGTTTGAGAAGCGAGCCATGAAAGAAAAGGAAAGTAAGCCGTCGGATAGATGGGGAATATAGGGTTCCCTCATTCTTTCGACGGAGGGATGGAAGGGGTGACAGAAATAGTTCTAAGACTCTGAGGGGAGAAAATATATAATGTGCAAACCAGACAAAGACAGCAAAAGCAAGCTCACAGGAAACAATGACGAAAAGAAAAAGAGAAAGGGATGAAAAAGTTCTTTATGACAACGATTTCCAGCGTCCAGTGCGCCAGGAAACAGCGGAGGTACCCTGGGCGCCGTCATACTAAGGGGAAATCACCATGGCCTGACGAAAATGGACGAAACAACCCACAAAAAGAGAATTAAAAAGGGTGAGGTAACCATAACCCAATATTCTCCTCTCAAAAACAACCCAGTAGGAAAAGAAAAGATATTTGTTAGATCAAAAAGCACCGTCTACGCGCTGAGTGAGGGGGGGGGCTTCAGTAAAAAAAGGGTGAATGAAACTTGTAAAGGCGACACTGTAGCCGCTGGACAGGAAAAGTGTACGCGGAGAGTCGCAGGAATGCAATCACTCATCAAAAAGTGGGGGAGAATATGGGTGAGATTCTACGGCTTGGGAGAAGGGAGAGGGGGAGGGGGTCGTTTCTAAATATTTGGGGGTCTGCACAAGTCATAGTTCTGAGAAGAAAAAGAAGAGACTTAGAAAAATATTGCGTGTCCCAATAGGCCAGCCCCATGCGACCGAAATATGGACCCAAATACCATCTCGACTCGCTCCTAAAGGAGGATCAACAAATGACTCGAGGAGGCTAAAAGGTTCCGCCCCCTAACAAGGCAACAAAGGGGCGGAGTTGTAAGGTGAGGCCGGGAAAAAGAAGGCATTGGGGGAGCTCACCAGAACCAAATACAAAGAAATTGCAAAGTAATGAGGTATCTGCAGAAAAACATCAAGACAATGCGAGAGAAACAGTCAAGAAGGAAGCGTAGAAGCGGGGTTTCGGAAGTTGTGTTGGCCTGGGGAAGTATCACCCTAGACGTAATGCAAGTGGACTATAGCTGAACTAGGGGAAAAACCTCAGAACATTAGGTAAAAAAAAATGGAGAAAACAGGGCGACGGATCGAGACATCAAGCGGGTTCGCGGAAATGAAAGGGGGGATGCGGCTGAGGGGGGCCGTTGCGGCTTGCTAGGGGGGGTATTAAGCAAAGTGGCGTCGTTGTCCATTGAAAGTATCATCTTCCCGCAGTCACCTGATAAGGTAGTTGGAAAAAAGGAAACGCATGTTGGGGTCGATAGGAAATTTTCTTCCGGTTCATGGACAGAGATCGAAGAAAAAGGCACGAAGCCTTTCTATGGTCGTGGCCCGCGAAAGGGAAAAAACAGACCTTGTGAGATATGGAAGCAACTCAGAGTTCACCATGGAATACAACGGGGGGAGGGGGGTTGAACGGTAACTCAGAAAGAACCACAAGTCTCGCGGAGACCGTCAAAGGACGGAAAGACGGACGATAATGGGCTAGGAAGGATATAGGGGGGGGGCTTAATAGCGCAGGAAGGATTTGGAAGAGGGAAATCGAGTCAAGGTATCAAGGCACGGCACCGTTCCTAGAAAGGAGGAACTACCGACAGGCCGAACGGGGCCCAGCGGTTAAGAGATCCTAGCTCGCAAACCCCATGAAAAGGAAAAGAAATTCAGGAAAAAAACCCCCACCACCGGAGCGAGGAGAAGGACCAACGAAAAAGAGTCGGGGGGAAGAGGATTTTTCGGAAGGAAAGAAGAAGAAGGGGGAAAGAAGAGGGACTCCTTAGATCACATCGTCTCATAAGGAAGAATGGTTTTTCCTGTGATTGCGTATGAGGAGATGGAAAAACAGAAAAGCTCGGGGAGAAGCTCGGAGTACGCCCAAGAAAGTGATCCCGGCATAGAGGGTGCATCCATAAAGAAAGGGAGCAAGCAATCAGCTGATTATCGGGACCACCGCATATTGGCGGAAACTCTTTTGCCCTATTAGTCGATCCGGAGTCACGGCCAAGAGGGGTTCAATACATTCAGGAAGACGTCGGTGACGGCAAAAGAAAAGATGGAGGGATTATAATACTTAAGGGGAAAGAGCCGCGAGACGCCGCATCACCTCTTTGTGTGAACGGAGTTGAAAAGGCCAGTACACAACTCCGTTCAAATCGCACGCCGATTTACCAGACTGGGGCCCCCCGGAAGGAACATGGCCAGGCTACTACCTCTTAATGACGGAAAAAAACCTGCAGGAAAACGACAGATCACATTTCTATCTGCTATATCCCGACCAAAGTATAAGAATAAAGGGGATGGTGTGCTCTAAAAGCACGAGAGAGGGAAAGAGAAAAGGGAATGGGGGGGGGGTCTCTCCTTACGTCTGGAGGTCTGTCAGGAGTACGCAGGAAGGACATCAAAGACGCGCTGGAATATAGACAACTCCCGAAAAGGGGAACGGAGAAAATAAGAAGTAGAGATCTAAAAAGGCAGCAGGATGACCTGAATACTGGTCTACTACATCGGACTAAAATAAAACTTGGGGAGAAGAACCTGCTCAGAATCCACGGGGGGAAGAAGGGAATTCTACTCCTACATCACCCACTCTGTGCTGAACAAGAAAGACTAATGCGGAAGGATTACGCCTCAAAACGGAAAAGAGCTCTTGGACTCGAAGCGATCCAGGGTACCGAGGAGGTTGAGAGAGGGACCTCAGACACATCGCAAGAGAGAGAATAAAGGATCTCCTAGCAGAGCATCCCCACAGCTAGAAAGATGGGTGAGTTGGTGTGAATTAGAAGAGGCCTAATAATTAGGGGGGGGAAATGCGGGCTTTCAACCACCATTTACACTAAGTGAGAAGTGGGAAGTCGAAAAGGGCGAGGGAAAAACCCGGCATAGCAACGCCTCAGAAACAATCAACCTCATCTAAAGAATCTTTCGCTCGAGAGGAAGGGGGAGAAGGAAAGAGGACTTAGAGAAATGGTTGAGCGAAAAGAGTGCGGAAGAAATCAAGACGCGCGCTCCTAAACAAAAAAAAAAACGGTAAGGGAGGAAAATATTCATTTCTTACCAGAGTTTGACGACGGGGTCTCAAAGGCCGAAAAAAGGAGGAAAACAGGTGGCTCATTGAGACCAACATTCGAGCGGGGGAGGAGTAAGGGCGAGGGAGGGGATGGGGTTTCGTCGATTTCGAATAAGGGGAAAAAGCGCTTGCCTAAGTTAACCACCAGAGTTAATAACGCACTGAGGTTGTGGCAAGAGAGGCTTTGAAAACAAAGGAGGCAGAAGAGAAAGAAAAACTCGCAAGCTCGTTCCGACGAGGGTGAGGGAGAGTCTTCGGTTCTAGAAGGGAGGAAATCGGGGGGAAGGTATGTACTAGGGAGGGAAACCGAAAGGTCGTTATCTCTTCGGGGGGTTATCACGAGAGAAGGGGGGGGGGGGTCAGCTGGGGAGACCGTAAAAAGCGAAAAGCTAACTCCTGAGATACACGCCGTGGGGAGTATCGAAGGAAAAGGAAGGGGAGAACTTTTTAAGCACAGAAGACTGCGGCTTTCCCAAGAGTTCCTCCGTGATGTAGACGATGTTTGAACCCCCAAAAGGGGGGGCTGACAAGGAAGGTGTAGCCGAAGAATTCTCCGATCACGGACATGAAATGATGATGACGCGGAGCAGGGCGAAGGAGCTTGTCGATTACGTCCATTCGCGTGGGATGAGATTGTCAGAAAGCGCGACGGACCACGCGGAGAAACTTCATGATACCACCATGAACAGTGGCGGGGGCTATTATCTGAGGAGAACAACAAAAATAAAACGCGAGTTCGTAGAGGAGGGGGTCGGTCGTAGTCGAAGAAGCCCTGGAAAAAAACCGCTAAGGGCATTCAGAATCGGGGGCAGAAGGAGGAGCTCAGGACAGGGTTTACATTTGTGGCGACTCAGAGGGGGATTAAAGCGGAGGGGGGGCGAGGACAGGCTTTTCGGCTGCGGGCATAAAAGAACTACAACCACCAGGGGAGTCCGAGACGAGTCGAGAGGGACATCTAGTAGGTGATTCATCATTACCTCAAGGGTAGTGAGTAACGATAACGAAGGAATGAGAAAACGAGGGAGTCCGCGGAACTTGTACCTGGAGGGTTCTGGTCGAATGCTGGGCAAAAGGAAGGACGATATCCTTTTTCGTCTGCAGAGAAGAGTAGGGGATGAGAATCGAAGGAGTGGTGAAAGGGGGACCCAAACGTGAGTCTGACGTGGGACCTGAAAGATCGGAGGAGCCCCCGCTTCGTGAGACAATGAAGAGTCGAAAGCACAAGTACAAAAGAGCGTTTAGAGCGAGGTGATATCTGAAAGGGAAAAACCTAGAGTGGAAAACAGGAGCTTCAAAGTTTGGACTTCGAAAAATCAGCGGGGGGGGAAACTACTAGTGTTTCGTTAATGGTCCGACGGTAAAGATAGCGAAGGGAGGGAGAAAAGAGGGGGAAAATTGGGTGGCGCTCTCGGGAGAAACGGCGTGTGAATAAAATGCAGGCAGGGAGCTGGAGCAGGGGGAGCGCCGCATCTACCTTGGCCGGCCAGGGGAGTCCAGGTACCGGCGGAGCCCCTCACTACCTCCGGCCTAGAGGATTTTAAACACGGGGCACAACCACCCAGATCTCGGCAGCAGCCAATGTCTGCGACACAAATTTGGACGACCGTCCTCCAGGAAAGTTAAAGTCAGGGGAAATGCTGGTGCAGGAAGGACTGAAACACCAAATCAAAGAAAAGGGTGACTTCCATGTTCTGACCATCGGAATAGAGCAAAAGGTCAGGTGCCTGCACGGCTGTCGCGAAATCGAAGGATAGAAAGGATCTTGCGATTCTGCTTGTCCAGCACGCATACCTCCTCAAGACAACCTGAGGGGATCCAAAGAACGTGAGAGGGAGTCTAAAGTGACGTCGTGCCGCTGCCTATGGGGCCGGGACAAAAAGACCATGTACCTCAGGGAGCGCAGCCCCGCCAATTCCTTCAGTCACCGCAACTGAAACAGGGATGAGAGGGGATCAGCGAGGATACGCGCCGGGGATATCATTATCGGAGAGTTGGGGCTGAGGTGGAAGCAGTCAGAAGAGTGCATCTATATCTGAATGCATTAAGGTGATGGCAAGTGAAAAACCTGGAAAGAAACAAGAGAGAAGGTTTCCGGTCGGAAACGGGGGAAGCGACCTTGTTCTTGATGCGATGGGGGGATTAGATCATCAAAAGTGAAAGACAGTGGAAGGGTGAGCGTGCTTTCTTGTAGTCGCACCAAAAGAAGGGGATTTTGTTAACAGAAGCCATGTGAAAATCTCCCTGTGTCCTTGGAAAGGTGCGTAAGGGACAGGAAGGTACGTGACCCTTTCTCCTTCGCTGGAAAAAGAGCCCCGAAAAATAGAGGGAGATATATGGTGGGCCCAGGCGTAGTCGCCGGAGGGACCTGGCCTTAATTTTTACACGCACAATTCGGAAGAAAAATTGGACGCAGAAAGAGATGGCCCCGACAAATATGCAAAAGGAACAGAAAAGAGAGCTAGAAAGACAAGAAAAAAGCACCATAGAGACCACTGAGGGGAAAGGATTGGAAAGTTCGCTCAAGGAGGGAAAAAGTCCCATTGCATCCATGGCCCAAAGGAAATGTTGCGACTTACAAAGGTACAAACAAAGGCAGAAGAAGGACAAACAAATGCTGGTGAAGGGGGATGGGTGAATGATAACAAAATAGCATCTACCACCCACCAACACCTTAGTATTAGGGGTAAAAGAGAGGGATATGGGGACGGAAAAAAAAGAACACGTAAGCGAGGATGTTGTTCTTAAAAATCTTCGGCATGGTGAAACTGGGACTCCAGGGAAGCCGCGGTAGGGGAGAAAAAAGGGGAAACGCGGTGGGGAAAGCTAGACGCACTTCAATCAACGGGGAAACGAAATTGGCGAATAAGGGGGAAGGTCATCTGGAGGGGGCAGAGATCGTCTCGGGGGTCTTTGCGATATTTGGAAGGAACAGATATATATGCAACAGAAACGAAGGGCGGGGAAAAAACTTAAAGGAAAGAAGCATGCCGACCTACGCTCTTAAAAGAGATCGAACCATCAGGACGACTAAAGCAAGTTTAAGCCGACTGAGCACTGGGACGCGGGAGATCAAAGGACCGAAAAAAGGAAAAGGAAAAAGGAGGGGACACTTGAAGTACTTTAAAGAAGTCGTTGGGGGTTGGGGTCGCGCACCCAGACGCACGCTAAAAGTCGAAGTATGGGGAATTTTCGCAAGAAAGAAGAAGACAAGTACAGATCAAAGGTCGTCCCAAGAAAATAGGGCAAGCTGTGTGGGCGAAGGGGTTTTTCAAAAAAAAAGGAAGGGCGCGGCATAGAACGGAAATTCATTTAAACGCATTCGATGAAAAGTCGAGCAAAGGACACGATCACCTTATGGCCTATCGTTAGAGCCCCCGGAGAGTATCTCTCAGGGAAGAGGGTACGGGGTCTGTTATTCGGCTGAGGGGTTCATTTGAGAAAAAAAGTCAGAGGAAACAGAGAGTTGGGACCATGTAATAGCATAGGAAACCCCCCAAAAGGGAAGTACCCTTCGAAAGGAAGGGGTGATTGGGGGTTAAAAGCCGCAGTGGGAGATCTTATGGAGTCTGCTGGACGCGCATCAAGAAATTTAAAGGGGGGAACAGAATTCACAGCCGTCAAAGGTGTCGACTCTATCTGGGCATCGGGCATACATTAAAAAATGTTAGGGGGGTTTTTGGTTACGTCTCAGACCAGGAAACGAGCATAAAACATAGCCTTGACGCGATGACATTCCTGTCAAAATCGGGCGCGCTGCCTGGACAGGACGGCCGAAGGTTTCGGAAAATCGCGCGAGAAGGATTGAGCGGTTATAAGAGATGATCGGGGAAGGAAAAGGGAGAGAGAAAACGGGACCCGGATAACACGCGACGGAAAAGGGGAAAAGCGGCTCGAAGGGGGAAGATCCCAAAAGAAAAAAAAAAAAAAAAAAACAAGGACAGAAGTGGAATTAGGGGAAGCCAACGACTGCGCTCGGTAAGGAAAAGAAAAGGAAACGAACAACTCTGGAGGGGGGCCGATGGGATGTTCGAAGGAAAAAATGAACGACGGTGGAAAGAAAGAATTTACAGCCTTTCTATAAACTCTATCATCGAAACACTTTTGACTGTGTTATGGGCGATGAGAAGGGTCGACAGCAGGAAGGTTAAGGACTCAAAGGTGGAGGCCAAGGAACGGAGAAAAAGGATCGGGCAGGCATTCCAAGAATTCGCTGACTCAGCCATAGCCGACGGGCTGAAAAGAAAAAGAAAAAGGACTTCGTACGGCCGCTTGAAAGAATGGGAAATCTTAGGCAGAATAAAACATCGAACGTCCGGCGGCAGAAAATTTGAATCATAAGGAGAAGTCGGTTCCGTCAACGACCAGCGATGGCAGGGAGTCCATCAACGACGCGCTGCGAAGGACCTCGGCGCGAAGGAATCAACCTGAGTATGGGGGAAAGGATTGAGGGGATCCCCGGCAGGACGCAAAGCCGTCCGAAAATAAGGGGTAAAAAAAATCTCCAACTGAGACAAAGAAGGCTGACCTAACGTAAAGGACAAGAGACCTGCATGAGTCAGAGAAAAAGGCTGAGGAAGGTAGCCCGAAGAAAGGACTACGCAGAGCCGGTTGTTGGGCGACGACAGTAAGAGGATCATTCAAAGCGAAATGTGGAAGGGGGAAAAAAACAAACCGAATGAACGTCGGAGGGCGTTGGTTCCGCGCGAGCGGGAGAGAGGCGAAACGGGAAAGGTCTACTGCACGCAAAGGCTCCGCGAAACGCAAAGGTCGACTCCAAGTCATAAACTGATCGAGGAAAGTCGCAACTAAAAGAAAATCTGAGAGACAGTCGGAGAAAGGTCCTTCGGCAACGAGGGTAAAACGCTGCTAGGCCAAAAACAAGGAAGATACACATAAATCACCCCTTCTGACTCTCAATTCTGCGGAAAGAGGGGAGGCGGATTATTCGAAAGAGGAGAGGCTCGTTATCACCATAGAGCCAGCCGAAAGGGGAATGGAAGGAAGACCGCCCAAGAAATAGCAACTGAAACGCGGGAAGAAAGAGGAAGAACCGCTTCGGGATGATGGGTAGGTGGGGAAAAAAAGTTATCGGCTAAAACCTTCATGGTGGTCAAAGCGAAAGGCAACACCGAGGGGAAATTATAACCATGGGGGGGAACGCGCAGAGAGCCTTTGCCCACCGGCGGGGTCGCAACCGACAAAAACCAAAAAAGACCGCCGGGAAAGACTCGAAGGGTAAACGTGTTGTCTCAAATTCTCACTTCGACGCCCTTGGCCGCACATGGCTTGAATAAAGAGTCTCCAACAACAAGGGGGGGGGGGGGGCAAGAGATAGGAAGGTAGAAGAGAGTTGACTTCCAGGCGTCGAAAGGGGGGTCCGAAAGCAGGAAAAGGGGCTAAAAAAAAGAGGGGGGGGAGATGAACGTAAGATTTCCTCGCTTGTAAAGGGGGGTTTAGGGCTTCGACTGTGACAGGAGACTTGCAAAGGAAAACAGCTTTGAAAAATCAAAAGAAGAAAGTGTTGGTCATGAAAGGAAAGTGTTCCACCAGGGAGAGCAGGCTCTAAAAGAAAAAACTAGGAAACCGAACCTACTCGGTGAGCCGGGGAGGCGGTAGAATAATGAGGCGAGTAAGGTGTCTTGTAGTTTCGGCAGATTTGCAGCAAAGGAAAGTCGCGGGATACGATTCGGGATCACTATCGCAGGTCACGTGGAGACGTCAGACTCCGCCGCAGTAAGACACGCACCAGGTGGGTGGATTAAAAAGGCCAGTGGAGCTTTTCTATCATCAGCGTCGAGATAAACACACAGAGGAAGAAGTGGTAGAAGAGGACTTCGACCTGCAGGTGTTAGCCGGTGACGGCGACCTAAAAGGGGCGACTTCGATTCGCAAGGAGGACAGTACTCGCGCTTGGAAAGAGTATCGCCCAGCAAAGGATTCAAGTGGCAGAAAGACCAGATCTCAACGGACCACGACGAAGGAGACGTCAAAAAAACCAAGGAAAATGGGGGCTATGTTCTAACTTAGACTAGATGGAGGAAAAAAACTAACCGGCAGAGGCTTCAGAAGGGGGGTTCTGTAAAAGTTGGATATCAAGCAAACCAGTTATGAAAATTCAGAGGGGGGACCTTAATGAAGAGTTCTTCAACGGGCAGGGGTGTCAGGGTTGGGCGAAAAGCTTGGAGAGGCTTCTTATCTTACGGTAGGTTGGGGGGGTAATACGGGGATAACCAGAAGAAAAGGACACACACCTCGTTTGCGAGAAAAAAAGATGCTAGCGCAGACTTAGGGGATTATCCATCAAAATCAGAATGTCTTTGGAAAGGAAACAGAAATTAAAACAGGGGAGACCGTCGGAAGTTGAGCCTTTATTTCGAGGAAGATTTAATAGGACTGCAGGCGAGAAGTAGAGTCATGTTCCTGCGGAATTGCAACAAAGTCAGGCTAGGACGGGAGAAGATTATTTGAACAGAAACGATATTTAGGGAATCCGTTCATTGGGCAGACATCGATGCTGCGACCCGCCAAGGATGAGAAAGGTTAAAGAATAAATCGTAAAAAACGTAAACACGCGCTGGTTTCGAGGACGAGGGATCCAATGTATTGAAAGGCTGGCAACAAGGCGCTTCATTGGGGGGGTCACGGCAAAATCAGCGGGAAAAAACGACTATTTTTCGGTAATTTGCGCGGTAACGAGCGCTAAAAGTCAGGAAAAAGTAGAAATGGGTGGCGATAGATCGAGAAATGGAGGGGTAACACTTGTTGACCCCCGGCGAGGGGAGCACATGTAAAAAAAATACCGGACCCGGGCAAGGGAGAAATTCCGCTGATACAGCTAACAGGAATGCGAAGTGTCCTCAACAACATATTCACAGTCGGCAGAAGCCCAGGTCGCAAAGGGGGGACATCCTTTACTCGCCTTCATATACGGCAAGGAGCGAGGAGGTTGATGGGTCGGAGAAGAAAAAAAACTCCACGCAGGAAACTGGGCGGCCATGGAACCTCTAGAACACTCCTAAAGATCACCAGGGGGAAAGCTTAAGAAGGTCAGGTTTTTTTAACAACGAGAGAAAGGCCTGCCAGGGACGAGAAGGTACAAGACAAGAAAATCCTATCGAAACACATGAAGGAGGACGAGATCAGGGGGGTCAATAAGGTTGACGGGTCGGAATCTACCTGGTTCGGGCAAACTAGCACTGTAAAGAAGCCTGCTCATCAAAAAATGAAGCAAAAGGATCACAAGGCAAAATTCCACAGCGTCAAGAGAGCGTATAAAACGGGGGGGGGCAAAATGAAAAGAATGGGTCTGAGATTTTCGCTCAGCAACTGAAGCGATAGGGGGAAAATTCATTAATTGTAAGATGTCACTCGCCTGCCATGAAAAAAAAACCTAAGAAATCAACAAAGATTAGACGTGTGAGAGACAATTTTATCAGACCTTGTCTGAAGGTGGGAGATTGGGAAAATCCGAAGGGGAATAACGAACCGGAGAGTGATCGTTAGTCTGGGTGATAACAAAAAAGATTGGGAAGTCCATACAAGGAAAAGCCTCCCTTTTTCATTGGGGGCCAAGGGAAAGGGAAAAAAAGAGAAGGGATCGTTCAATTTTAGCCGTCGAGTGAAAAAAGGAGCCAACTAAGAGCTGGTCGAAATAGGGGGGGACCAGAGCTTAGGTCGAAGAGGGCTGAAAAGGAAAGGGGTGAAACAAGACGAGTTCGGAAGCCCTCGGTTGTCGAAAGAATATAGGGGCAGAAAAATATCGCAAAACATCAGGAGTCAGGACAAGGCCATATGAAAAAAAAACGCCCAGAGCGTAAAATGAGGGGGAATTGCGTGAAGGACTCGAAGCTGACCTCGTTCCTGAGAAAAAATGACCAGAGGTCTTCCTTTAGCAAGAGAAAAATGGAATCAAAATATTGAAGCATAGAAGAAAAACAAGAATCGGTTGAATTTTGACGTTGGATAGAACACCGGAGACTATCAACCAACACAAATGTGGGAGGGCAAAGGTATGTGAGCGCCAAAAACATAAAGGCATAGATCTTATTGTGGTAGGGAAATTCTTCGTCCGGGTGATGCCCATGGTAATAGCAATGGAAGCACTGGCACAGGGAAAAATGTAGAGGGGAGAGTCGCGAAAATGAAATCACTTTCAACAAAGTTGGAAAGGTGGGAGTAGTCAGGATTGGCGCGAGAGCGCCTGTTGAAGGGGGCAGGGGGGTCCACTTAGATGATGAGAAGCACGAGGGAAGAAAACCAGAGGAGTGTCCCAACTTCACCTCCGCCAGGCTAACCGGAAACGATGGGAACAAGAAGAGACCAGCGGACGACTTTGCGCCTGTAAGCAGAGACGGCGCAAGGTGAGCTCTCGCAGACAATTTGGGCCTGCCCCCTAAAAAAGGACAAGGGCTTATTTTCAGGATCCGTGAAAATAAGAGGTGGTCGAGAAACCAGACTCACGCTCAAAGTCGAAGGTTTCGGTGGAAAGTAACATCAAGACTCAAGACAGCAATGGAGAAAGATACAAAGGCGTCCTCCGGCACTCAGGGGATTCGGTGTGGGAGGGGAGGGGGTCAGGAAGTCGCTGGGGGACAAATAAAGGAATGCAGGTTACGATACGCTGTAAATGACAACGGACAAATCAGGCAAAGTATTTCCGATCATGAGAGCCCAAAAGCGTAGTCGAGAGAGGTCCGCAGGGGGTTAATTGGGCTTGGTGATCGGCTGCGGCCATTGTAACCGGATGAGGAGACTTCATAGGTTGGGCCATGGAAATACAGCGGAAAACCAAGAACTTACGAAGAAGATCGGGGAAGGCCCGAAGGGAAGGTGGGAGATCGAGTTACAGGGGCAGGGGCTTGACGGAACGAAAGAAACCGAGAAGATGGGAGCAAGTAAGGCCTCCTACCGGTTGCAGAGATTCTATGCAGCGGGGAAAATGGCATGACCGTTGCGGGTTTTGAAGGAGAAGAAAAGAACATAGAGCTGAGCTGCGCGGACGTAAAGGTCACCTCCTTAACGCAGGAAAAAAGGGGTCAGTTCTGCAGACTATCTGGGGGGGGTGGGTTTCGAAATAAGAGGCCAATGTGAGAGGGTAGAAGCGAAAAAAAGGGAAATGGAAAACGACCGGAAGAGCGGGAACGATGACCCCTGCTTCCCGCAGCCGTCAAAAAAAGGTAACCAACGAGTTCCTCGCGCGAGAAAAAACTAACCTCGGCGAAGTGACCTCAGTTTGTAAACACATCGGAGAGATGGGCCGCGACCATGGAACGCAAAGGGAGGGTTCCGACGGGGATTTGGGGTTCTGCAGAAACTTAAAGAAGATAAAGATTTCCGAAGTGAAAAAAAAAACGCTCCTCGGAGGCGCTGGTCCGTGTTATTGCGGAGGACTGGCAGAACTCAAAGGGGGACTCATGTAGAAGCCTCGATTGTCGGACATGAAAGAGCAAAGGACTATGAGGAATAAAAGCAGGCCTTCCAGGCAAAGAAGACTGTAGTGAAGACTCAGGGAAGAAGAGTCGCCGAGAGGTTTCCGACATGTAATCTGCTTCTAAGGAATTAAAAGCCGAGCTTCCGACGTTTACAACTAAAAATGAGGGGGAAGAAACGCAAAGCGAAGGGAAATTGAGGAATCATCACCAAAAGCTGCTGCTGAAGCGCCTAAGCGCAACCGCATCAAAGCTTTTTTGCAGTACTTTCGGTGATACAACCGGCAAGAAAAGCACCGCTCCGCAATCTGGAAAGCAAGAGGGGACTACAACTGAAACGCCGTCAAAAGAAACCTAGGGGGAGGGGACTTCGGAAGAGACCAGGTCTTTCTGGAACGATGATCCCCGACCGACGCTCGAAAAAAAATGTTGGGGGCGCAGACAGCAGCATCAGTTCGCCTAAACAAGGAGGTGGGGATCCCTGGGATGAGGAGTCTTTTCCAGCTAGCTGCGGTCTCGCCCAAATCTCAGAAAAGCACGGGATCTACTAAAAGGAATCGAAATAGCAGTCTAATGGCAAGAAGGGTCATTACCGTGGGAATCGCGAAGGGGGACCGGCGAAAGGTCATCACTGGTATGACTACATAGGGAGACTCCGGAGGCACGCAAATGAACGAAAAGCCTGACGAGAAATGCAAGAGCCAAGAGCCACACGGAGTCTAAGAAGAAAAAGAAAACACGTCGTGAAGTCTCCGGAGAGGACGGACTGCAGCAGGAAGACGGACGCACCAAGCGGAAAGAAGCTGATCACCTAATAGAGCCAAGAAAGTCGGTTGCTCAACTGAATAAAAGCAGCACACAAAAGAGAACCTAACAAGTATCGAAGAAGAAAGCGGCAGACACAAAGCATGATAGGAAAGGGGTCGAGTTGGGAGTACTTGGGGGAAAAAGACGAAACCATTTAAAGCCTCGACGTGGATTAAAAGATTGTGGGCACGGAGAAGGGGCAGGGGAAAAAAGAGGGAGCAACAAAGGACGAACAATCCCAGAACTTACCGGAGTATCGATAAGCTGAACGGGGCTCATTAGCGGACAGGAAAAAAAAAGGGGCCAAAGGGTGGCGAAGAAAAAAAAAAAGCAGGACTAG
>Ga0179591_1248491_pt1 | contig 15850 bp, 24 predicted proteins | sample CZOMad2_1_08_16f_FD_182891 | JGI IMG/M metagenome (GOLD analysis project Ga0179591, IMG submission 182891) | Vadose zone soil fungal communities from Angelo Coast Range Reserve, California, USA - CZOMad2_1_08_16fungal (PacBio error correction) | ecosystem: Environmental > Terrestrial > Soil >...
CCAAAATGGGAATAGGGAGGTTGATGAGGGGGGAGAATGTTCAAAAAAAAAAAAAAAGGATTGACCTTGATTATCCCGCCGAAAGGAGGAAGGAGGGAAACCAAATAGGAAGAAAAAGAAACGAGCCAAGAAAAAATAACCCGATTAACCGGCGGGGTCCAGGCTATACGAAAATGTTGGGGGGACCGGTGCCGAGGAAAGAAGGACTGAAAAATATTCACAGGAAACTAAAGGGGACGTGTTTTGTAAAAACGAACCGTAACGACATATAAAGGTACAGAAAACAAATGGTCCAAAACAACAGACCCACCCTTAAACGCGAAAAACGGGGTGGAATAAAAAAGAGGGATGAAAAGTTCACTGTAAAATGGCGGAAAAATAAGTCCCTTGGGTGACTACAGGCCAAGGAGAAAACTAAAAAGTAAGAGGGGGGGGGACTCACTAGTTAAGAAACCGAGCACTGTCAGGACCGGCAGAATGCACGTTTAGACCAGCTTCGACTGGTCAGGGGAGGAAAGGGAAAAAGGCGGTTAAAACCAAAAAGGAAAAGAAGAAAATCACCCAATCTAAGGGGTCTAGTCGGGAGAAGTAAAGGGAGTTTGAAATTTTTAAAGGTGAGTCGCCCCAGGGGGGAAAAAGTCCATTTAGAGGAGGGGAGGAATACGTAGACAGAACATCCTTAAAACGGAAAAAATTGTCAGCCGTGTAAAGAACGCCCCGCCCATTAAAGGAAAGAAACTTTTTGCGGTGGCGTAAAAGAAAAACAACTCCGGAGGAGGAGGGGGAAACCAGACTTCACAATGAACCGCCGAACTGCAAGGGCCAGGGGGAAAGTATTGCGAAGACACAGGGGAAAATATCGGCTAGGGGAAAAAAGGGGAGGAATACCAGTACGGAAGCATCCCAGGAGACAAGAGGAGGACAGCCACCTCGCGTCAAAGGCGGCAGCGTATCGAAGAAAAGAAGGAAGGTTGAGTAATAGGGGGAGGGGGGCGTCCGACCAACTCTTTTGGAACTGGGGGGGGTCCAAACTTTAATCCGAACCACAAGGAAGGGGAACAGGACTGCTACCGAAAAAAGCCATGAACGAACAATTTGATACGAACCCGTGAAATGCCCGTCATGAAGGGGGGACTCGGGGTCATGGTCTTGAAAAAACCCTGGGGGAGGCAAACGCCAGGGATGTGAAGTGCAGAAGAACACCGCACCCGGAAAGGGGCGTGACCAAAAGAAGTCAAAAGCCCGCAGAATCCCTGGGTTGGAAAGGATGAACTGACTCAAGACTTTGAACCAAGAAGGTCTCCCTTGAAGAACACAGGGTCGAGTAGGTAACTTACTTAGGGGGGATCAATTGGAAATGGAGGCAAATGTTAAAGAAAAGAATACGCCAACGCACCCCGGGCTGGAGTTGAAGACGAAACAAGGCTCCTCGAAAACAAAAAACAGAAGTCAATATCCACTCAAAAAAATTGTGGCCAGACCAGGAAGGGATTTAAAGGGCAAAACCCCACCAGAGAAAAAAATCTGACTACTTGATAATAGGGTGTGATTCTAAATCCTCGACCAAACCATGAATGAGGAAAAGGGAAGAAAAACAGCATCTGCTGAAAAAGAAAGCATAGCAACCGGAGAAATTCGGACACAAAACGAATACTTATGTTGGTTACAAGAAGTTCGAACGATCCTGGAAAAGTTGACAGATTCTGAACATGTTGGGTACGCAATTTCTCATGAGAGGGGAATTGGGAGGGTCAAACTGAGGTGTCAGCCAAAAACATGAAGGAAGTTTCCCGCTCAGCCCCACGACCTTTAGACCGTAGCTGATTCTAACCTATTTGGGAATACAGAAAACGGATGAACGACGTGGAGGCGGGGGAGTGCACTGAAAGAAAGTAAAAGCGGCCTCAGTAACAAAATATAAAACCGCCCAAGGATACCAGGGGAACGAATGGAGTCCGTCACTGGGAAACTTCTGGACTTGACGTGTGGAAGTCTTTCCTGGAAAGAAGATCACAAAAAAACGAGGGAAAAAAAGAGGAAGATATTCGAGACATACTTACATGAGCTAAGGGAAGGGAATTAATTAAAGTCGAACCGTAGGAAAACTTTCGTCATCGTGTAAAGAAAAAATTAAGTGCCGGTCACTCCATGGTTCGAACTGACTTGGGGGGTGGCGGGAAATCGAAGAGCGGGGGTCCTTCAACATCGTAGGGAAATCTGCAGGGGAAAACACGGGCTTAAACACTCTGAGATGGATCATAAAAAATTGAATCCATAAAAAGGTACAAGACGAAAAGACTACGCTCCGGTGGAAAGACCAGAAGCATAATGGGTTACTTAGTAAAAAAAAAGAGCACTGGACGCAACATGAGAAGAAATCAGAAGCAAATTTGGCAATATCGGTCAAACGGGGATGACAGCAATACTTTGGCGGAAGGGACACCGCCCCGAAGCGAAACGTAGAAAAGGGGAATCCGGAGGCACGGGGGTGACTGTCACAACAAAAAAAGGGGATCCAACAGGGGGATGTTGCAAAAAACTCACTCGGCTACAAAGTGCGCCTCAGAAAAAAAGACAGGCAGGGGGCGTACCAGGGGAGGAAGCAACCGGTACAGTCTCCAAAGGGGGGCCCTGCTGGCACGGAAAAAGTATACATCCCGAGGAAAAAACGCTCATGTCACAGGAAGAACCAATTGTCCGGGAATGGGGAGAGGGAAAAAACCCACCGGCCAGGACAAAGATAAGGGAAACCGTTGGGGCTGGAAAAGGACCCTCAACAACCAAAAAAAGGGGAAAAGTAAGACAACCTGGGAGATCAAGGAAAGAAACATGAAGGCCGAAAAAAATGTGAAAAACGGCAAAACATGAACGGTGGTTGTCTTCGGAAAGGGGGGGAACAAACTAGAGGTTGGAGAATTAAAAGTTTTGACAATGGGACAAATGACGGCGCCGACTCGTAATAATTACAGAAAAGTTGCCCTGTATGATACGCTGAGGGAGGGAAAAATTCCGGGGGGAAAAAAAAGAACGTCCGGATGGGGATACAAAGGGGTTTATGGACTACAGAAGCCCCCTCCCAACAAAAAAGGTTGACCGGGCACGGGTAAAGGGCCGAAACGAACCTGGTGGATTGACGGTAGGAAAAAGGGGTGACGTTCTGCAAGGGGTAAGAAAAAACGGTTCGGAAATGAAATTGAAAGGTGTCGTTAAGCGAGAGGGGGGAAAACCAAGTCAACCTGTGAAACGTTGGAAACTGTGAAGAAGGAAAAAATGCAAGCGCTACGGGGAAAAAAAGACATCACATGTCGAAAACGTGGCCACGACGGTGGAAGAAACTTATGGCATCGTGAGGACGAAAAGGGTTAAAGGGGACTAAGGCTCACCGCCGGGTTGAAAAGAGGGGAAAAAAAAAAAAGTTCAAAGGGGTTCGGGCGTAACAACCGAGAAAAGTGAAGCCACTACGGGTCATAAAAGGGGTAGAAAAAAAGGGGGAAAGGCCTCTTTGCCTCACGCAAGGAAAAGAAAATCCGGGACCGCGGAAACCAGGCCTAACATCGTAATCTGAAATAGGTAGGAAAGACTTGTCGGCGCAGTTTTCCGTCAGTAATGACGTCTGAATCGGGAGATCTCCTTGAGAACAGAAAAAGAGGGCTATTAATTTGTTCGCGGGGGACGGGGGTCGGGGAGGACAGTTTAAATGACTGGTGGGGGGAATCGGAGGGGGGTAGCAGGACTTACCTGGGCACCCCCAGGAAGGGGGGGGGTCTTGTTGGTACGAGAGATTGAAGACCTAAGGACCAGACTTTCACATGGGGAAGATTCCATTTAGGAAGAAACATGGGACACCGGGGAAAAGGAGTCTTCAAGGGAGCGTCCGGAAGATTCTGGGCGGAGGGGTTTCCTCAATCACTTCGCCGGAAAAGGCTAAAGAAGGTCTAGGACACAGGGCATCGGAAAGTGACCACCAGAAAAGGAACGAACACTTACTGAAAGACAGCCCTGAGGGGGTATATCCGAAGAAAAAAAAAAGGAATTAGAAAAGAAAGGGAAACCCCGGGCTACCTAGAGAAAAAGGCAAAAAAGGCAGAGAGTGGTAACCGGGTTCCTAGTCCCAGGGGGAAAACGGAACAGGAAAACACCGCCGGAGGTCGGTAAAGAAAAAGTCGACGACGCAGGAACGAAAAAAGAAGAATCCGGAACTGTGGAACTGGAACGTAGGGGAAACAAAGGTAATAAAGGGACATGTAGCGGTGGGAAGGACATTAGCCTTTTGCGCAAAAAAAAAGTCAAGACAAACAGCTAAAGTTGTACTGTGGGGGTTGGGGGAACAGGTCTGCCCTACAAAGAAGGCACTAAGGCGTACACAAAGGAGAAAAAACAAAAGAAAACCAAAACAAGGAAAAAAAACAATTGTGAAGTGAAAAGACTTAACGAAGTTCAAGGATATCGAAAAGAGGGCTCGTACAAACTTTCAGAAAAGTCGGGCCTAAAAAGGATTATTAAGAAAAGAGGAAAAAAGGACGCGTCCTGTTCGTCAAGAAACGGGGACTAAGGAAAAAAAGGAAAGTTCAAAAATTTCTGGCAGGGAAAAAAAAACAGCGTCTTCCCGAAAGAAAAAAAAAACTTGAAAAAAATGGATGCATATGACAAACAAATCTTCTGAGAAGAAGGGAGGCACCAACCTGAAGAAAAAAAAGAGAAAAATCGCCCGGCGCTACGTCGATGGGGGGGGAAAGGTTTTCAACCCCAGAGTGGACCCAGAGGAAAAATACAACCTTCTCGGACGGGGAGAGGCTTTCGGCCGACGCAGAAGGGAAACAAACTTGACCAAAAAAAAGGCAAAAAAACGGGGGGAAAAGGGAAAACTACTACCAAGGGAGGCGCCACTACCTTTTCAGGAAAGAAAATCCAGAAACAATCACACAGGGCTTCTTGGTAGGCTCTTTCCGAAAAGGGGGGCACACTAGAATTGAGGGGGCAGGTTCGTTTATCTACTTCCCTAAATCGGGACAGGGAGATTTCGTCGGAAACCCTAAAAAAGCAGCCAGAAATTGCCATCGAGGGAAATGACACCCTTGAAAAAGGAGACCCAGAAAGGGGCAGCTTGGTCAGCCTCAGGGAGTGAGGCGGGGGTTCCAAGGGATCTCTTAGGGCAAAACCAGCTTTCCGTGGGGTGAAAAGTTAATCGCACCCAGGAGGGCAACACCCCCGCGGGAAGAAACTACAAGAAAACCTTGAAAAACAGTTAATTCCCCGTGGAAGGGAACCCGGAGGAACGTTGGTATACGTGAGAAATTATAATAAAGGGGGGAAACCTTTGCTTCAAAGCCAAAGGGGTTAAACGTGAATCTGCAACTAAACTCCTCACAAAAAATCGAGGAAGGAGAACTTCAACGGCCAGGGCCTCAAAAGCTAGGCACGGGACGGACCACCATGCGGGGTAGTAAAGGTTACTCACAGAAGGACCGGCTGTGAAAGAAAGAAACTAGTCTGAAAAATGGGTAACATGGAGAAAACAGGGGGACTAAAAAAGAAAAAAAAAAGTGCAGCACAGAGCAAAAAAGGGCAATGGGTTTTGACTTGACCACTTGGGGAGCGATTATAATGCAAAAAATTTCCTGAAATCCACCCGGGAGGCCAAACGGAAAAAAACCTTTCAAAAACCCGAGAAAAACCCACCCGAGGAAACAAGCATCTAAAACGTGAAGATCTGTGGGGGTTCAGGGGAATGATAAGCTCTCCGGAGAAAACGCAGCAAGGGGGGGGACATGAAGACCGCCTCAAAAAAAAAAAAGTGAAGGGGGTCACCCGGAGCTACCAAAGGGATGGGCCCAGGGCGGGGGTCGAATAAAAACTCCCCAAGGAAAAAGCTTGGGTTGATGCTTGTAATGTAGTTCTCCCAACTAAATTGAAGAAGGGGGGAGACGTTTTAAGGCAGGGAATTTCCGCCTAGGTCGAGTCCGAACAAGGGGGTCTTAAAACAAGTGCCAAGCGGAAAGCACGCCCAGCTCACGGAGGACAGGTAGGCCGGAGCTCCACAGGGAGGAGGGGACTGGACATGCCCGAGGCCTGAGTCTTGAACGGGAAGATGTTTCCCGAACAAAGGAAGCGTGGGGACAAAAGGAGAGGGGAACAGATGGGCGCACGTAGATGATAGAGCCAGAGAAGTAGGGAAGGGCAGACACATGGGGTAAGTGGAGGGGGCGGGTACCCGGGGAGGGGGGTGGGGGGGATGGGGGTGGCGCGAGGTGAGGGGGGGTGTGGGGGGGCAAGGGAGGGGGGAAATTAATTGTGGTTGGGGTTCAGGTAGAGGAGAGGAGGGGTGATGAGGGTGTGGTGGGGGTAGGGGGGAGGAGCGATCCGGCGGTTTGGACGAAAACAATTAAAGGGGCAAAAGCGCCACCACACCACGCTGGATCCTAAAGGGATAAAGGGGGGGCTACCTTTCATGTAAAATTCCGGCGCTGAACAAACTCTGGCGGGAGGGAGGGAGGGGGGGGAAGGCTGGCGTGACCAAACTCTGTGATAGACTTCAAAAAAAACAACAAAGGGGGAAGGGGAAAGGGAGGGGAAGATTGCTCAAAGAGGAAAAGCTCCCGAAAAGGGGTTCACAGGTTCAAAGGGAAAAAAGAAAGTGCAGTCATGTAAAAGGGGGGGGCGGGAAGAAGTTGGCATAGGGAGGGGAAAGGGGGTTTCCTCAAGGTGGTAGGAGCGGGGGGTCGGAAAATCGTCCGGGTCGCCTCATCTGGGGGAGGAAAAGCATCCGGAAGAGAAAATATCTCAGAAATTCTCAGCGAGTGATTCTGAATCAGAGGGAAATCAAAGAAACTGTTGGTCACTGTAACATCCAGGAAACAGAAAAGGGGGTCTCCTGAAAGAAGGGGGGACTCATGACCTCGGTCCCAAAAGGAGTGTAGAAGTGAAGGACAAAAAAATCAAAAAAAGAAAAAAAAATCGTTTCTTCACAGGGGGACATGGCTATGAGGGTAAAGGACTGCCGACAGAGGAAAAAAGGACTGGGGTTGGGGGGACATAAATGAGAGTGAGCCCCAAAGATGAATCAAAGGTATAGTCGGTTGTAAGCTGGTCTGTTCGGTTAGGACAAAAAAAAGGCTGGGTGCCTTACAACGGGGCCATCTACCAACTGTTCCACGAAAAGAGGCGTGCCACGGGGGCATACTAGGCGGGGAGTGAACCAGGTCATGACTAAGGCCATGTACCTTCAAAGAGGGGAAGTCCTCCAGAGGAGGTAAATACCTCCTGGGAGGAAGGAAAGGTGGAAAAGAAGCGGGGCTGCCACTTCAAAGGGTAATTGTATTGAAAGAAAAAAAGAAAGGGAGAACGAGGACATGAAAAAAATGAAGGGTTGGGGCTAATCCGGCAAGAGCACCATTCCCTGCTGGCAACCATCCAGGTTTCTAAGGGGGGAAAAAAACGGAAAAAGGAGACACTTCCTTTTAACAGTAAAAAAGGGGGAGGTTCACGGGCTTGGTAAAGAGGGGGGGTCGGCGCAGGTACCGAAGCGGGAAGGAACTTGTGAACACCAAGAGGTTACAAAGGGGGGACGTCCCTCACGCCTAGAACGTAAGAGAAAAAAAAAGGGAAAACGTTACGGAACGCTTGGGCAAAAGCATTACAAGGGGGGGAACAGGGATGAGCCCTTTGCCTCTTATTAGTAAGAAAGACCCCGTACCCTTGCGAAGAGAAGAGATTTTTCTTCTCAAGGAAAAGAGAAAAATGTTCAGTAGGAAAAAAGTGCAGTCGTACATCTCAGAAGGACCGGTCCCTGTCTGAAGGGGGAAGGGGCAAGGTTCCGTATTTAGGTAAAAAACGTCGAAACCTAAGGCAAAAGGTTAAAACTGAATGTTCCTCAGACGGGGTAGGGAAGCATCCCCCAAGAAGGGAAGAGAAAGGAAAAATCTCCCGTGAACTGAAGGGGGACGCTAAATCTACGGTCCGGAAAAAAAAAAGCTAAAAAAGGTCCTGCTTTGTCTTGAAGGTGGGGGGGAGGTTGGCCGGTGTCTTCAACAAAAAAAAAGGGGGGAAAAAGGTCAAACAGGGAGGTAGAAAAAGCTGGTCGAAACAAAACTGGAAGATCCGTAACTCGGCTCCTTTTTTAAGAAAAGAGGAAAAAGGGCGACCGTCCCCGTACTCAAGGGCGGAGGATGGGGTCTGGCGTCAGGAAGGGGGGGAGGAAACCACGTGAAGAAAATCCCTCAAAACCGGGAGGGAAATAAAAAAGTTGTTCCTCGGTGGGGGGGGGTGGAGGGGGGAGGTTCCGTTTGCGGTAAAAGGGATTGGGATGCAGCGGGAGGGTCAAATGGAAACTGTGGAACCCCCAAAAAGGAAGGAGGAGGGGTGGGGGCATCGTCGCCCAGGAAATAACAAGGGTCTGTCACCCAAAAAAAGGGAAGAAACGCCCGTCTCGCCGGACCCATGGACCAGACGGGGATTCGTCAGTCCTTCCGGGACAAGAAGAACGAAAAATAGCTGCGGCGGGGGTAAAGACGGGGCAGAAGTTCCCGGGCTTCAGAAAAGAAGGGCCCAGGGGGCTCGCCAGACCCGCGGGAATGCCAACATTGGATCAAAGCGAAGAGAAAGAAAGGTGGGAGTGTATAGAGTCGCAAACAACTAAGTAAGGAGAAGGGAGCCAGCCGGGCTAAAAAAAGAGAGGAGAAGGGGGGGTCAAGGCCTGCCTCCAGGAAAATTTGGGGACCTGAAGGACCTTGGACGACGAAAAAATACCACCCTCCGCACCTAGTCTGCCAAAGGAAAGACACGACTCATTTCTAAGGGTGCCGAAAAAACAGACGCCTTCAAGGGGGGGAAGTTCAAACAAAGAAATAATACTAGTGTATACAGTAGGGGTGACGGGGAATAGGTCTGGTTTAATGAGACCAAACAATACTATACAATTGTCAATGGGGGGGGGGGTGACATTATCAAAAGGGAGGGAAACATCAAGAATCGCAAACTTGCACGAAAAAGAAAAAAAAAAAGACACTAACAAAAGGGGGGAAGGAAAAAGACTAGTAGGAATTCAAATTTATATCAGACAGGGAGGGAAGACGTCCCAATGTGAAGAAAGAAAGACTACGCACAAAGACAAGGGAACTCTCGTAAAAAAAATCCATGGGGTGCGAAGGGGAAAGGGGGGGTCGGGCCAGAGGAGGGGGGGAAAAATGAACGCGGCACCGGGAAGGAAAAAAAAAATTCAGATCCTTCTACTGTGGGAAAAAAAACGGGAAGGGGGTCCGTCGGCATCAAGGAAGAAAAAGGTACACCCAGACCCACAGACAAAAGAACAAGGGGTCTCTGGACTGAGGGAGGAGACACTGAGAGGCAGGCCCACGAAAGGGGAAAATCATTCAAAACTGCTAGAAAGGTCCACCCGCTGCCGGAAAGTGTAAGGGGGGGGGAAAAAAAAGACTCAAATCCAAGGGTTCCCAACAGAATCCCAACTGAACACACAGGAATGTTCACCCCCAAGAGGTAGGCCCTCCCCGACCCCTGGGTTAAAAGGTCAAGGTGACCAAAAAGAAAAAACCCCTCAACTCATTTCCACGTGGGAGGAAGGAGTTTGGTTTCCTAAAAAAGGGCCGAAACCTGTCAAGTACTTTTCAAGGGGGAAACAGGGAGAACCAGGGGCCATCTGCCACAAAGGGTGCGGGAAACTAATTAGTCCAAAACAACAGTCTCTCATCAGAAGGGGACCATCCCCATTCAAGGGGGTAAGGGTGCAAATTAATGGGTCCCTTCCTTATCCTCCTCAGTTTCATGGAGAGTCACGACTTCAGGGGGGGAAAAGAAAATGAACCTCTTGAAGGGGAACCACGTGTAATAACGGCAACCAGTCTTTCTGGGGGAAAGGGAGAATGTGTTTCTGGGGGGAAAGTTTAGGGAAAAAAAAGTGGAAAGGAAAACACGGAAGGGGGAAGGGCCCTGCATCCACCAGCGCAGGAGAATAAAAAGGGGAAAAGGGACCCCGCGGGCAAAAAAAGGGAAACGGGTTGGACTTGAAAAAAAGGAGGACGGGGACCGAGGAGACCATGAAGAAGTCTGCCCTCTGCACATGGGGTTAGGGGAAAAAAGGGACCAAAGGAAAGAAAGTCAGAACAAACTGAGGGGGGGGGGGGAAAAGAACTCAAAGTCGGGGGGGGTCCCTAAAAAAACGGAAAAGGGAAAGGCCGCTAAATAAGTGTGGAAAAGGATGCAGCCTTTCACAGAAAAAAAGAAGGGGGGGAGGGATGTAAATGGAAAAAAAAAATCAATTCTACAAGTGGGTGAACGTCCTGGAAAAAGGGGGAAACGGTAAAAAGGTCACCCCATGCGAAAAAAGAAAACAAAAACTCCTGGCTACGGGGAATATTATTTGGCTTCGCAGATAGACCGGTCTTACACCAGCAGACGATTGCAAAAGACAGTGACCAGGACAAACCTCGGCCTCTAGCTAAAAAACTGGGAAGAGAACGGGGGGAGGGGAGGCTTCCTCTTAAGATGTTATGCAAAAAAAAAGGGGAAAAAAAAAGGAAGCGAGCAGGGAAAGAATCCCTGTTGCTATACTAAGGGCAGGAAACGGGAGTTGTGGTATCCGACAAACCGCGTCAGGGGGAGGGGGGACACACATTAACCTGAGCTTGCGCGGGAGAAGAGGGACGTCAAGAAAGTGGGGAAAACGGTGGAGAAAAAGAATTCCGTGAACTCAAAAGAAGGGAGCAAACCTCTAAACAAGGTTCCCCTAAAGGGGAGAAAATGCCTTTCAGACGGGAGATGACTTCCGTCCCTCAGGGTAAGGCCGGAGGTTCCTGCATTGAAACATCGCTAAAAAACAAAAAGGAACTTATAAGGATTAAAAGTAGAGGGGGGGTCAGAAAAAGTCCAAAAGAATAAGATTCCTCTCCTATAAAGTGGGGGGGGGTAAGAACACTATCTCTATAGGGGGAAAGATTGCTCCTTTTCAATGGGGGACTTGTAAACATTTTCGGGAAAAAATACTGTCGTCAAAAGAAACGCTTAGGCACGAAAAAGGGACGCGATCCCGAGAAAACAAACAGGGAACACTCAAGCTTCTTAGGAAAGGAAAGAAGAAAAAACCCATTTTTTTGGACGAAGTCTGGGAGAAAAGCAGAGGGGGGGGGGTAACACGCAGGGACGCGGAATGGGAAACCGGGGGGCGGGGAGAAGGGGAGGAAAAAAAACTCCACGCCCGCCTTTTGTCAGAGACGGGAAGAGATTAACGGGTCTTCTCGGTAAAGGGGGAAAGGGGGGGGGAAAAATTCCCTGGGTGCAGGAAAGGGGAAAAAGGGGGATACAGAAAAACAAGAAGGAAGTGAGACAAACCTTCGGAAAGTTGAAAAGATGGGGTTGAACGGGTTCGCAACAGGAACGGGGGGGACAGGGGGGGGGGGGTGGTCGGGACATGGGAGAAGAGTAGCCCCGGAGCGTGGCAGTCAAAACGGTTCTGTTAGGGGGGAACAGGAGTTCCTTCCCTTGAAAAGCACCTCATTCCTGAAAGGTTTGAAGAATGGACGGGGTAAAAATCCCGCTTTACGGAGAACTACTGGGAGAATCAGGTCTAAAAAAAGGGGGGTCCAGACCTTAAAAAATGCAAAGGTACTCCCAAGGACCGGAGAAATCATCTACTCTTCCCAAAGGGGGGGGAGGGAAAGGGAACCAGGGAAGGAAACCTGCACCATGGATTTCCAGCTTCCAAAAAGGGGGGGAGGAAAGAACGGCACACGGCCCGAAAAGGAAAAAAGCGGACGGCAAATGGGAAGGGGGTGTGTGACGGGGAATTCCAACAAAGAAGTTCGGCGGACCAAAGAAAGAAGGGGGTGAACACGGGGAACAAAAGGAAGGCACGGTCCGTTGGAAGAAAAGGGAGAGCTAACCTGAACGGACCCCCACACGGGAAAATTGGAAAAAAAGAGGTGCTCTTTCCAACAGGCTTGACGCCTTCAGGGGAGGGAGGGCGCAGGTGATGCTCGGAGAAAAAAGGGGGTCCGCAGGGAAAAAAAACCAAAAAAAAAAGGAAGTAAATAGTGCCCCCACTTGTTGAGGGGGAAGACAAAAAAATTCTTCCCTTTCAGGAGGGGAGGGGAGGGGAAAGAGGGTACCTAAGGAAAAAAGGGGGGTTGCGGCGTTCGGCAAAAAAGGGGCCTGTCTTCATAATAAAAAGGGGAAGTAGGAAGTTCCTTGTCCCCCAGGGTGCCCTTTCCAAGGCGTGGCCACGAGGCGGGAGAAAAAAACAACTCAGAGAGGGCAGTGGGAAGAGAAAAGTGTATCTCCTGAGGGGGGGGAAGGGGAAGGTTGGACCCTCGACTCGACCTGGAAAAAAACAACTCCCTGGGGGGGGAGTCACGGGGGAGGGACTGGGGAGCAAGTTCGGGGGGAACAAAACAAAAAGGGGAAAAAGATCCACTTCCCCCCGAAGGGGGGTAAAAAAAGGGGAAGGGTTGCCCGCCGCCAAGGGGAAACAAAAAAATCGGTACCGACCAGGGGGGGGCACAAAAAAGGGAGAGTCCGCTTACTCCCGGGGGGGGGGGGGGTGAAAAAGGGCTCTTTTTAGGAAGAGGACGTTCTACGCCCCTCGGAATCTCCTTGAACTGGAAAGAAAAAAAGGAAAAGGGGGGCAACCTTGGGGGACAGACCCGGGAGGGGGTGCTGGCTTTGCCATGTCTGTAACGACCAGGGAGATGGGAAGGGTCTGTCGCTGGGTCAAAAACCAGAAAGGGGGGGTAGGAGTCTTTTTTTCTAAGAAAAGACGGAAAGAACTCCCAAAAGCAAAGGGGTGTCCACACGTCCACCTTCCTCTCCACAGGAAGAAAACGGACCAGGTTTCCTACAGAAAGAGGAGGGGAGTCTGTCCCGACGGCGCCGTGATGAGGAAGGGAAATTGCCTACGTACGAAAAGGGGAGGGGAAAGGTATACCGGCCCGCCTGGACCTTCAACATCGAAAAAACGGAAAAAAAGAAACCTCCTCCGCTACCTTCTGAGGGGGAAGAGAAAAAGGGAAGAAAAACTGTTGTGGAGATCTCAGAAAAACAAAAAAAAGTGAGAATTGAAAAGGGAAAGAATATCAAAAAAACGTTTACCCTTAGTAAAGAAAGGAGAAGACCGTGCGGGGGGGGGGGATTACCTCCTACCCGTTCGCCACAAGGAAAAGGCACCCAGTTAATTAGCACAAGAAGAGTCAAGGAGGAGGAGACACCCCGCCCCTACTCAATTCGCAAAGTCTGGAGACTACTACGTTAAAGGAAGGGGGGTTAATCCTTCGAGAACGAAAAAGTGGGAGAGGACCACTCTGGAAAGGAAAAGGGTGAAGGGCGGTGGCGAAACTTAAACAACAATTACTACGAATGAAATGGGGGGGAACAGTGTAAAAAGAAAAAAATCAAATTAGAAACCCAAACCTCACTCACAAAAAAACCCCTTACCCTAACAATGGTAGAGGAAAGGGATAAGTGGATAAGCTAAAGACGCCGGTGAAGACAAGAACAGAAAAAACGAAGGAAGGTACTCACTCTATCATAGCTTTTGAAAAAAGGAAACGCGGGGTCGGAACAAAAGGGGCAACGGGACCTTGCGTAGGAAAACCGGCAGGGGGCTGGAAAGGTTAGACGGGAGGAAAAAGGTCTGAGGGATTCCAAAAAACGGGGAAAGAAAAGCCAACCCTGGAACAACACAGAAAAACCTCCGAAAACAATCCAGGAAATATCACCAGGAGAGGACATCCCGCTAAGGAAAGAAATGTTCACCAAGGGGTTTAAAACTATGAATAGTCAACCACGGATAGAACCGTATCTGCAAAAGCGTTTGCTTCCTACTCGAAGGGGAAAAAACCCCCACTCACAGGGGGGAAAAGTTCGGACGAAAAGAAAACTAGGTAACTAAAAAAAAAAAAAACTAAAAACGGTGAAACACACGGGCCCAACACAACAATCATGGAGGAGAAGGTCCCGAAAGCCTGAATCCTGGGACTGTCAAAACAGTACTTTTCCTGGCAAGGTAAAGAAAAACCCTTTTAACCTACGGGAAAAGGGGTCTCACGGGTTGTCGAAAAGAAGAGGCGAAAAATCAAGAGAAATTGCGAGAAGTACACGGCCTCTTCCAAAGGGGCGGGAAAAGGAGCACCTCAATGGCAAGTGAACTGAGGAATATGGGTATGAAACGGGGGGAACTTACTCTGTGGGGGGGGGGGGGGGAAAACTTTACACCCCGTCAGGAAGAAGAGCCGCGACCAACCCGTACGTAAACACAGTTAAAAGGTTAAAACTAAAGGGAATTGAAAAGGAAAAAGTTCGTATCCTTTGAAAAAAAAGGGAGGGGCCACCCGTGAGTGAAGCTTGGAAAAAGGGGGGGCATTAAAATCAAAAGGCATATCCAGGGAAACTTCTTAAATCAGGAAATCGGACAAATTACGTTACAGGGGGAATAACCTTCCCCTTTTAGAAAAGGAAAACGAAGTCAACCAGGGGGGGACATTGGGAGGAAATACAGATTAAGGCACCTTCAGATGAAAAGGGGAATCGTTTCCAAAAGAAGGGAGAAAATTCAAACACACCCCCCTTTATGTGGGGAAGGCCAAAGGTGGGGAAAGGGGGGGGGAATCCTGAGATTCCACACGGTTACAGTGACCCATTGAAAAGAGGAAGAAAGCTCCTGTCAAAAAGACGAACCACAAAGCAAGGGGATAGAACGTAAATCTCGGGGTAGGGGAGACAGAAAAAAAGCAGCCGCATAAAAAGAGGGAGGAAGGGTAACGCCGCCTGAAAAGAATCCGAAATTCACCGAAGGAGAAAAGCAGGCCGGGGAGGGAGGGGGGACTGAAAAAAGAGTGTAAAAGCGAAGCCCTCTTGTCAAGAACGAGGTTTGCCAGCAAAGGGACTAAGGACTACGTGGGTTACCCTTTACCGGGATCAAGGAAAAATAAGCCATATAGATAACGGTACTAGCATACCCTATAGGAGAAGAGGACCTGAACAGGGGACACTGTGATTGAGGGGTGGCGGGGGGGGAGGGGGCGAAACTGGAGATGAGTTATAGGACAGAGTAGGGGGGGTTGGCGTCTAAGAATCATGGGGGAGGGGGGTCGATCCGATTCCCACAAGAAAGGTGCGGGTCCTAAAAAAAAGGGGGGAAGACGGCCAGAGATGAACAATCTTGCTCCAGCTAAGGGCTACCGTTCCATTCTTTGGACAACTTGAATGGAAGCCTCTTTTACGGGGGAGAGGGGCACCTTTCAAAAGACAAAAATCGATACAAAAAAAACGATTAAAGATAAAGAGGGGGAAAAGAAAAAACGGCCTCGGTGAAAACCTAGCGACGGAAAGGTCAGGGGGAAGGTTCGAAACCGTGAGACAGTTAGGTTGCAGCGTAGGGACGGAAACCTATGTTTAGGGAGAATCGGGAACTCGGCAATGAGAATCCCGCGTAGGCGACCCGCAGGCGCAAATATGGGCGGTCAAAAAGTAAACGAACGAAAAGCGTGCTTATAAGGCGGGGTATTGCCCTCACAAAGGGAAGCACTAGGGAAAAAAAAAGACCATGCGATGGGACCGAGCACGACACTTAGGGGTGTCCAAGGGGGAGGGATTAGCTGAAGGAATCCGACTCAAAGGGGGAAAACGATGCCGTTCCAAAGAAATATGGGGGGCATTCACGGAGGAAGTGACCCGCAGGGTAGAAAGGAAAAAGTTCAACGGGGAGAATAGAAAAAGAAACTCAGACACCTAAGATAAAACTGTATACTCGTTTCCTGAGGGGGGGAAAAGACGGGGGTGTTAACGTCCAGAAAAGGAAAAATCAGTGGGGAAAGGGTGGAAAGCAGGAAAAAACTCAGCAGGTCCC
>Ga0179591_1382802_pt1 | contig 15850 bp, 15 predicted proteins | sample CZOMad2_1_08_16f_FD_182891 | JGI IMG/M metagenome (GOLD analysis project Ga0179591, IMG submission 182891) | Vadose zone soil fungal communities from Angelo Coast Range Reserve, California, USA - CZOMad2_1_08_16fungal (PacBio error correction) | ecosystem: Environmental > Terrestrial > Soil >...
CGCGGTCCCAGCAACTCAACTTGCTATTGCTGGGGGACGGCCGCCGCCCGACCATTAGGAATATCCGGCCACTGAGAACGAGCTGATCCAGTCCTCGTGTTTGGTCCTCCGCCGTGGGAGAGGGGAAAGAAAGGGTGGGGGCCGTCCTCCTGGAGGGGAGGCAGAACGTGTCAGTTGCAAGCTAAAAGGTGACTAGGAATCGGGTCGGTTGGGAGGTTGATCGTGGGGGAGGGTGAGTTTATCGGGGACGCGGGGAAAAGGGACGAGTAAGGGAGGGAACGGTTTCGCGGCTAGGCGTCCCCGATCGGGTAATTTATAGCAAAATCCAAATCTCCGCCCTCGGACCTAAAAGTCGCACGCGGTCACAGTTTCCGATCCCGGGGGAATAGCTTCTTCGAGGGAAGGGCTCAGAGGTCTTCCGCCGAGCCTTCGGAGCAGGTGAAGGAGCTAGAGAGAAAGTTGTTCCGAGCCTCTACCAAGCCGTAGCGCGTCCGAACGCATATAGAGCAGTTTTTGGCGAGTCAAGTTCAGAAGTAGGTGATAGGACTCAAAGAGTGAGTGGTGCTACTGGGTCGAGGGCCAAATGCGAATCGCGGCACCAGAGAAGGCACCGAGGATTCCTGTAAACAGCTACCGTAAGTACATCACAGAAGGTTGCGCTGGGCGTTGTATAGAAGGGGGAGTAGGCTCACTTTGGGCAGTGGTCTAACGGTCCAAGCAGGTGTTCCAGCTGTGTGGAGAGTAGTAGCCGATGCAGGAGCGTGTACCAAATCCGGCGAGGTGCAGGGAAAGAGTGCGGCCGTGGACATGCTTTCGTGAAAGAAGGGGCCGAAAGGGGAGCAACCTGCTTGCAAAGGCCCGTTTGATAGATTACAGAGAAGTGCCTGCCAGGGGCGCCAATGTGCTCACTAAGTACAGGACGGGAGGGGAGGGGGACGACTTGCTCGTGCGAAGTTCCTGACGCGGGACGCCAGTCTGTAGGGTGGGGGGCGCGGGGGGTGTGTTGGAATGTCCTAGCAAACACTAGATGAGGCCACGAGCCTCTCGCGATACAGCCAATAAGAGAAATCCAGCAGTACTGCCAGCGGCATCTGAACGGCCAGATCCATTCGAGGGCGCCAACTACTTTCTTGTGCATACGTGCGTCGTGTGTAAGACGGGCAGGTCCCTAGGGACTCCCGGCAGAATTGAACTGGAAGGAAAGGGCTTTGTGCCTAAGTGACGACCGGACAGTTCGGCCGACCTGCAAGGAAGTGAAAAAAAAAGGGACACCTTGCGCGAGGAAAAAATGGTCACGCAAAGAGGGGAAGTATACTTAGATCTGTAAGCTCGGTCGGCGCCGCTTGAAAGATATCGGTGTCGTCGTCGAAGTAGGGCCTGGCGCGTGACCAGGATAAGGAGAAAAGAACGAACGGGGGGCGCTGGGCAAGAGGGCGGTCTAAGAATGTCACTAAGCCGCAGTTGCTAGGCCGGGGGAGGGCGGAATCCCTCGGTACTTGTCCTCGTCGGAACGGGGGCGAACGAGCAGTAGTGGAAACCAGAGACTGCCCCGGGTCGAGGTAGGATGGGGGTTGGAGATTGGGGGGAGGGGTGAGTGGTAGGGGGAACCCTGAGCATTGTTCGGTTCGGTGGAGGCTACCCGCTACGAAGAGCCCGACTAGACCCCTTCGAACGAACTGTTGGTGGAGGAGGGGGTCGAAAAGGAAAGACGGAGGCTGCACCGATGTGAGGTCCGATTGGACGGTCAACGTAGGAGCGTGAGCATGACCGAGCAATTCAGAAACGAGATGCTGAAGACCGTTGGGGAAAATTTTAGAGAGAGGGATGAAAGGAGGGGGTGCCCTCCCGTTTAGAGGGAATTCGTAGGAAGATTGGAGTCAGATGGGGGGAAAATTCTACTGAAGGGCGGCTCCCGGGCGGACAATTTGGGGGCGCGAAACAAGACGGAGGAAAGTGAGCTTAACAGGCAGGCCCAATCTGAAGAATTTTGAAGAACGATGTGTGATAACGTACGTGAAGGGTGGCGTCTGACGAAGGTTCCAGCGTATACTGTCCAAAAGAAGAAGAACGGGACTGCCGGGGTAGACCTAGAGCGTTGACGAGTCCAACGTCAGCGCTAAAAGGGCGGGAAATTCCGGGCGAAGTCACGAACGATTTACGAGGACGTCTCGGTCGTCCGCTTTTGGGATAAAGAAGGGGACGAAGGTCGGCCCTTCGTGTCAGAAGCCCCTCGAGGGGCGCCGGAGGGAAATAGCCTGTGCCGGTCTAAGACGATCTCGGGAGTGGAATAGCCGGGAAAGGTAGGACTGGTCCCGCAACGTGACGCGAAACGAAGGGGGGTCGGGGAAAACGCTCGAAGTGCCGAAAAGAGTTGTAGTACAGCCTCTGGAGGGAAGGGAGATTTGCTCGTCGTACGCGGCACCTTGATCCATCGGAGAAAGTGGCCGTCCGGGGAGGACAAGACCGTCTAGCGAACCCTCTCGGTGCGCTAGCGAATCTCATTGGGAAATAATCGTATTTTAGATGGGGGCATGAGAAAGAGGGACTTCGAACATCTGTACGATTTTCGCAGAGAAGAGGATGATGTGATCTAGCGGGGAGGAGGAAAAAGAAGATCGCGGTAGCGAGTATTTCAGTAACTGTATGGAATTGCGAGGGATGCGGTACGTCATGAAAAGGCTAACGCGACGGTGATATTTCTCTAGAAGAAGTGGGCGATGCCTCCGGCAGAGGCTCAGTAGAAACCTCTGTTGTTCGATAGATATAACACAAAGCGTAGGATGATGAGGAGGAGTAGGCCTCGGATAGATCTTACAAGGCATTAATATGACCTTCGAATCTACGGTTCTCTCCACTAGGGAATGAACGTATAGAAACTAACTTCGTCGTAAAAGCCATTCGGCACGGGAAATGACAAGGAAAAGGGAAATCGATGTGAAGCGATCTGTTCGCCGCCACTGCAGCGTTAGGAGCGTGATCGCCCGAGAGAGACATGGACTATATGTGCGAGCCGCGAGGATGACAACAGGGAAGAAATAAAGGGCCTGAGATGAAGACATTCACCCTTCGGACATGAAGGGTTGCGACGTGTCGGCTGGTATAACTAAAAAGGGACAGAGAGGAGCCGGTCATGCACTCTTACTACGGAAATGACCTCCTCGCAGAGCAAGCGGGGGAGAGGTTCAGCACATAGCTCGGCAACGATCGCTGATTTGTCGCAAGTCTAGAACGGCGGGGGAAGTTGCGGGAAGCCCCGTCGACTCGTGCGCGACTGATTGAGCTCGAACCGCAGTCTCGTTAGTCACCATGCCACTCGTGATAGGCGACAATGCCAGCGGCAGGCACGTCGTCCCTGCCGACAGCGGCCCCGCGTTCAGTCGGTTAAACATGGCCGACCGACTGATGAACGGCCGGTTCTTCGCGTGACCGCGGCCGGAAAGATCGCGGGGGGGTGATTTAAACCGGTTACCGGAGGACTCGTAAACCGAGAGAATTCCCGGCCGGCTGGGGAGTGTGAAATGCCTGGAGGTGGAAAGCCTGGCTACGAGTGGTCATTTGACGCAAAAGGAAGGAGGGGGGGGGGAGGGACTCGTATATGTAAGCAACCCCTCGTAGCGATTACAGCTGCCAGCGCAAGACCGACCGCCGAGGGACGTTAGTCGGAAAGGGGAAAAGGGCCACGGAGCCGGGAAGGCCACGTCTTAGGAAATTAATCATCTGAACGGCAGAAGATCCCTTCAGAGGGTACGCCTGGGAACGGAACAACGCGTCAGAAGCTGCTAAGTAAGAAGGGAGGAGGTCGACGACCTCATAGGAACCGTCCCATCGCTCGGCGAAGGTTAAAAGGAGAAAACAAAGGTTGTGTGGGGGATGTGTGGGTGGTGGGGTGGGGTGGGGGGGGCATCGGAGAGATGTGTTGGGGCGTGATCACGGACGGTCCGGGAACGCCTTTGTTCACCCTAGTTGTAAGTAAAAGGAATTGTCAAACAAACACGAACACTTGACCGGTCGAACATCAAATCCACAAGAAAGAAGGGCATGGTCGTGTTCCAACTCAACGAGAGTATGGTCTAACCTTCTCAAACCTAAAGAAAGTTATTAACATGCGGCGCGGCAATGTAGATGGGGTGGGAGAGTAGTGTCCTGTACTTCAAAGAGGGCAGTGGTTTGCTAGTCGTGGTCCCGGGGCGTCCCTCCTCGAAGAGACTTAAGAACTAGGGCCGTAGGAGTGGAACCCGTACGAGGGGAGGAAGGTGCGGGAGGTTTTAGCAGAGGAGTAAATCTAGTGGACTTGAAGCTGCCTAACTTGTGAAGAGTTCCCGATCAGAGAAAAGAGCGGAAAGAAGCAAGGACTCGAAGTTGCCCTGTGAGATGGAGATAATAACGCAAATGCAACCCAGACGTGTACCGCGTTGGTGAGAAAGCTACTGAGGTATCTAAGCATAGGGAGGACTTCATCGGCGCGACGGGAGAATGCGGCACGATCGATCGGGAGAGCTGCCGAGCTATCGGAGAGCTCGTCGTCGTCTCGTGTTCGGCGTATAGACCGGGGGAACCAGACAAACTGGCGCTCCGAAATGAAGACCGAAGGGAAAACCTCGTGGAACTCGCTGCCGTCCGCGGAGCTCTAGCAGGCGAGGCACCATTGTTCACTTGTGGGCAGACGGTCGAGAGGAAAAGCTCGTAGAGAAAGGGTGGACTGCGCCGGAATTGGCCTACACCGCATCCTGTCCGTTCCAGTCTTAGACATTGGACCCGGCCACCTCGTAGCGCGGCCCTCACAAGGCTTAGGGCTCGCGCGCAGAACGAAGAGTCGACGGCGGCGTACACTCGAGCACATGGCCGCCGAGGAACTGCCCGCGAACGGGGAGGAAATGAAAGCAGAACTGTGACACGCCCGAAACGTCTTGGGGTAGGTGAGGGTTGAGAGGTGTCGGACCGTCGGCATCCGGGACGTTAGGGAAGGTAAATGAAATTAGAACGTGAGCTCTCAGGAAACGACAACGCCATCGGGGAAGAATTCGGATCAGGGCACGTTTCTTGACGACCAGGACGAGAACAAAAAGCAGAGGTTGCAAGTTCTCGAGCGCAGGGAGGGGGGGGAGGCCCCGACCGCGCAATCTGGCACTGCTGTCTTCAGAGCCTGATCCGAGACTGCTGAAAATGAGAATCCAAGGGTAGTCTTCATGTTAAGTCGCAGGCTCCGATCGGGGGGACTTACCTCGGAAATGGTACGGAAGGTAAAGAGGGGAGTTTGAGGAAGGAGAGCGTGCGAACTCGAAAGACAAACTCTCTGGGGGCAGCCTCTCAGCACCAAGCCGCGAGAAGAACTGAAAGATAAAAACTAACCGACAAATCCCCACCGTCAACAGAAACCGAAAAAAAAAGGTTAACTTGACCGCTTACTACTACCAGGAGTTCCCGAGGAAATTGGAAAAAAGTGTGCGTCTGGTTTCGGTACAGTGGCACGGGAGAGGACTGCTTCATACCCAACCAGGTCGCTTCGGAAGAAGTGTAAGGAGGGGGTTGTCGGCGCCGGGGGCAAGCATCGTCAATCTTGGGCGGGGCGTCGGCCGGCGGATCTGAGAATCGATCACAACAACAACAAAAGATAATATATGATCGAGCCAAAGAAAGCCTAAAAGGAGCGTTGTAAGGCCGGAAATAACACGCCCATAGGGAAAGGACTCAAACTATACGAGCATTTTTTTGATCACATCCTTTCCGGCCAGCTTACAGAGAGGGGGAAAAGCAGTCCGTCCTGACACGGGTACGGGGATTCGTCAAGAACTTGTCTATTGCAGAGGGGGACCGGAAGAAACTTTGTGGAGGAAAGTTGTCGTGTGGAGTTTTAGGAAGGGTGGCGGTGGTTCGTTGTCGGGGAAGAGGGGTTGTATCGTTTTAGGTACGAAGAATGACGGAGGGAGTCTCGGATACGAGCGGGCTGTGTTGAACCCGGTCTATTCGCAAGTCGGGGCCAGAAAGAGAAGGATGAGGGAGGGTGAAACCCAGTGTCAGGGAGCGGTCAGTAACAGTTGGGATCTCCTAGACCGGCTCACATATGCGAACCAGTTGGTCGTCTCGCAGGAACGCAGGGGGAGAGTGATGCTCTAATACCATATCGAGCGCTGGTAGTGGACGACACGCCGCCGTTTAGGAAATCGGCACCTTGAGGAGGCGGTAGGTGAAGGGAAAGTAGTCAGGCACGATGCATTATTCATACTAAGCGATTGCTTTGCGTGTACTAGATAGAGGGGAAAAAGACGACCGACGTACCTGCCTTCTGGAAGAAGACGAAAAGAAAAAGTCAACATCATCAAGCCAAGCCGGTTCAGGCTCGTGTTTACGCATGTGAGGTAGCTGGCGCTCTACGGAGGTACTAGGCCGGACCAGATCGTGGTAGACTGCCGTCGGTTCGAGTCGAGAGGAGCGTGTCGAAATCCCGTGCGCGTGGACACTCTTATCGAGTGCTTGTTAAAGACGGAACGGTAGGCTCACGAAAAAAATGGTAGTGCGCTACACTTCGGCCGAGGAAATCGGGAGTTGTTGCAAGGCGGAAAAAGTGTCCAGGGAAAAATGGGGGGGAAGAGCGCGAGCGAGGAAGTCCGGCAGCGAACGTTAACCGTGCAGGTGGGGGTCCAAAAAAAAAACCCCGGTTCCATGGACTCTTAAAAGACTCAGAGGAATTGGGGGGCTGGCTCCGACGTGAACTCAGCTCAACGCTCGTCAGATCGCCGCGGACATAGAGATGCAGGAAGGGAGCACCAGCGGACCCGTCGGCAGTTAGCGCGCCCGGCGAACGTTTGAGAAGTCGGCGAAGAGGTATCGGTGCATGGGGAGGGATGCGGCGTGGTGAAAGCGCGCAAGTCACGAGCAAGGGCGAATGGGAGTCCGAGAAGGGACGAAGCACGTAGGGTCGACTGCCGAAGGGTTGCATCCCGGACAAGACTTGAAAGACAGCAACTCAACGATGGTCGGAACTCGAAGTACGAGGAATCACGTACGGGGGGCGGCTTGACGATCGCGGCCGAGATTGAAATAGGAGTCGCTCGAGGTTTCCGTAGGGGCCCACGAATAATTATCGGGGGAAAGACCGAAAGGGAAGAAGGAAGGAGAGGCATGTCCCTAAAAGAAAGAGTTCCTGAGAGGACATGGCGCCCGAATCGGGGTATTTAGAGGTTCGGAACGTGTTGGACAGATCCGAATCGTTGAGTTGGAAAAATAGGGAAACGGAGGGAGGGGGGGGAGCTTGAGTTGGAAGAAAGTGGGTTTAGTTAAACCTGCAACCGTAAGGGGGGGGGGTAGGGCGGCAGAACGCTAACGTGTACTCGGACCCCCGAAGAAAGAAAAGTGACGGTAGGCTGGTTCGCAACCCATATATCATCTGGCGATCCGGGGTTAGGAAAGGGCAGCCGAGTCGATGGAAGGTTGTGTGCAATTGCGGGGTCGACGAAGGATAGGAAGATGCGGATCCGTTTTAGATCGTACCCGATATGGAGGCAATTGCAACCCGTTGAAGATGAGGATGTACTAAGGTGGAATGGTGTACCGAAAGAAGGATTAAGCCGAAAGTTGCGATACAGACGGGTGTCGGAATGGTCGGATGGTCTAGCAGAAAATATCACGCGGGTGCGTATCGATGTTAGCCATCACTTACGAAGGGGTGCGTCTGAGCATGACCGACGGCTACAAGGTCGCAAGGCGCAAGCATGTCCCGGACTGGAAAGGAGAAGAAGTCCGGTGACTGTCCGGTCCAACTGGTCTCACCGGAATGGAGACTCTAGGGGCCGGGAATGAACCGAGAAGCACTCAGGCCCAGAGTCGAGGGGAAGAATCGGTCGGCAGTTTGAAAACCGAAGAACGCGGGTGCCCGAATCGGCCGGGACTGGAATTTAAGGAAGTGCCGATGGGATCGTCCGAGACGGTGGAACCGGGGGTGTGAAGAAGAAGGAAAGTACGTCTCAGGGATGGGTGCGAGCAGAAAAAAGTGTCGACGGTGTCGAAAGGGGGAAGTGACGGAGTGAAGGTGTCTAACAGCAAAACGCGCGACGTTGGCACGAGTATGAAGAAGAAAAAAGGATTATGCTCCTGCCGGGATGTAGCTTGAGTCGGGGTGGGGGAAACTGGAGAGGAGGATCTGGGTAGCTCGCCCTTGGAGGCTTTCAAACACGCGGTAGAAAACCGGGGGAGAATTCCGCGGGAAGTCGATATTACTAGAAAGAGGAGTGGAAGAAAAAGGGGTTTGACGCGAATCATCTCGGGACGTCGCAGCTTTACTTAGGGGAGGGATACATCAGTTATCGGGGATGAAGGGGGTCGGGGGAAAGGAGAGCTCGTGGTGATTTCAGGCCGGGGGGTCGGGTCCGTAAGTGACTGGGGCGGCGACGAGAAAGGACTAATCGAGAGTAACGCCTGCCGCGAAGGAGTGAACTCAGGACGATAGAAGCGTGGATGCGGCCGGGGTCCGAGGCGATCTCACTAGTGCAGCATCAGGGAAAAAACGGAGGAGGGAGGTAAAAATATTGTTCTGCTTCACATCTTTTGTAGGTGGGAAACGGCGAGAAGTAGAATCGAGAATTGACGCCGTCGCGGCTTACGATTCGGCGTACAAAGGAGCGAAGAGAATGAGGTTAGTACCGCCGACAAGAACGAACCGAAAGGTTAAAAGAGAGTCTCGAAGAAGGGAAGATCAAATCATCGGAGTGATCGCCCGAGCCGTTTAGTGGAAGACGATGGAGATCGCGTACACAACATTTTAGAAATGGCAAGAGAGCTGTAGGAACGGCCCCGGTCGCAGGGTTCGCTCGCCGTGTCGTGTCCAAAGAACTTGGCGCGACCAAGCACGATACAGGGACCGGAGACGAGCCCCGTACTCCTCACAATAAAGGAGGCTCGGAAAGAAAATCTGAGGCAACGTATAGCGGTATGTTCGACCAGCGACGAAGCCATGCGAGGGTTTCCCGAAAAAGGAGAAACTATAGCGCGACTGGAGGCCGCCATCCCTCGAGAAGTGAATCTCGTCCGACGCGCACCCCACGGTCAAAGAGCGAGGAAAATGGAAGGAGGGGTCGGGGAAAACCGGTCGGAAAGGCCGACTGAGGCTTTCTTTTCATGCCGACCGCGTCGTCACGCGTCGAGCCGCGGGAGTGCTGGGAAAAGGGGGGAGTCAGCTACGACGAAGAGCTCGATCGCGGTATGCTACCGAAAGGACGGACTAGGGGACCCCGCCGAGTACTTCCTGGCAATGCCAGTACTGGGGGGGGGCCGGAGAGTTGCAAGACGACCCTTACGTGTGGAAACCTGCAAAGACGAGAGGTACGCACACGCGTGAAAAGGGACGAAAAAGAGGAAAGGAATGAGCGGGAACTGGCGGCCGGGTGGCCCGCCTTCCGGGTTAAACAAACTTCGGGAAAAAGAGTAGATGGGCAAGCGCAGGGCAAGCTCATCTGGTACGTGACCTTGAGAAAAGGGGATCTTGGATAGGTCGGAAAGCCGTCTCGTACGGCGGCTCAAAAGATAGGGGAAAAGGTAAAATCGCGGCTGCCAATCGTGTAACGCAGACCACTAGGGCAGCAGCTGGTGTAGAAAACTGGGGGCGCGCCTTGTAATCGTCGGGCAAGGAAAGTAGAGGATAAAAACTAAAAGAAGGTCAAGGACTCCAACTCAACCCACTAGAATCAAGCCTCGAAAGAAAAAGGCGCAATTGTGTGACCAGAGGCCTCGAATTCGGGTCTCACGGTCGGTTCCCGGAAACCCCCCCCAAACCCCCCGACCAAAAAGAACCTCTGCGTACCGATTCGGGCGGGGCTTCGGTAGACGTGCACTGGGTCGGGTAGGTCGACGATTCGGTCGGCACCGGATGAGAGGGGTCTTTGGTGGGGTATCCATGCGATGAAATCCGGCCCGAAGAGAAGGAACAAACATATGAAGTGAAGGAAGCGGAGAGGAGGTGGGACATCGTACGGATCGAGGTGCGTTGACTTGGGTTCTCTCGACTGCGGCCGACAGGTGGGAGATACGGGAGACTTGTCAGGCCTCGAGGCATAAACACCGACTAGCGTCAGGAACCCGTACGAACTCGCCAGGACCTGGGCTAGATCTGGGGGGGGGGAGAAGACAGGGCAACATACCGAACTTGACGCGTGGGCGACCGCCTACTGGCGCCAGAGGTCGCACGATACTAGCCGCCGTGCGTATTAATGGGAGAAAAAGGAGGCGAAGAGACGCGGCTATGTTCGTTGCTTAGGAAAGTCGAGCTGCTGGTTGAGTCTTAGACGGGAAGAGAAGTCAGCGGGATAACTCATACGGTCCCGAAGCCGTCTTGCACTACTCTACCAAGAAGACTCGAGGCTAGCCCATTTTTCTCACGTCATGGGGGGGATTCAAATAAGGGTCAACGGGAGAAACCTGCGCCGAGGTTTGCTCAAGGGGGGATCAACTCTACAGCTTAACTGTTCGTAAAGCTTGGAACACTCAGGAAGAGGAACCCGTCAGGGAAGAGGGCCGTCCCGAAGGCGTCCACAGATCGTCTTGGAGCTCTGGTCCTGCCTAGGATCGCCTCTCCACTGACGAGGCATTAGAACTGAATAGGGAAAAACTCCAACAGGGGGGGGTAGCTGTTGACGGGTGTCGTGCTCGCGCTGGGACGAATTGAGTAAGGCTGTCCGGATATAGAAACCCAGTGGAGGGAGGAGGGCATACTGACTGTGAGAAAACTTTGGAAGAAAGTTAGAAGAACGCAGTCAACAAAAACTGCTCGACTAGTCGTGTGCCGTGAACACAGAGGCGGGTGAGGAGAGACGGCGCTCGCTCTGGGGGAGGGATCAGACTAGAAACTGCTCCGAGGGAAGCGCGTCGAGCCTGGCTCTCCTTGTTTCGCATATGTCAGGGGCCGTAGAAAGAAAAAGAGGAAATTGACAGCGGCATCTCTGGAGAAGTGTCTTCGAGAGGTGTGCGCTCATCTTGACTCTCCACCCTTGTTCACCAAGCGAGACCGCCGAGAGAAAAAAAAGGAACGCTATAAGGCGTCCCGCACCCCTGGGGACACCCAAAGGAACCGTCATAACAGATCAAACCAACCCCGACAAAGGATCAAACTTAACCTTGAAAGCTGGAAGGATACGCCTCCAAAGGTCCGGACGAACGTCGGCATTCAGAAGGGCCGGGACAGAATAGCGCACTTCTTGACCAAAAAGAGGAAGCATAGGAGACGGTCAGAAAGGGGAGGGTGTCCGTTCGGGGGACTCAGAAACTTGAGGCGTTTCGTCGCCTCAGGTCTATACACACTTATGGGAGGAAAGAGAAAAAGGGAGCGCGACCGCAAGACGCAAAAATGCTGTGGGAAAAAAAGGAGATACATATACGCTGAATACTGGCACGACCGATCTGATCACTGTGGCGCGTGTTGGTGGGAAACTAAAGTTTCTGAAGATGCGGCGTCTTCAAGGGCCCAACTGCCAGTTGGAAAATGAAGGGGAGGAGAACGACGACGTGTCATAGACACCGGGATGCCTCAGCGTTTTAGAATGGGGTTAGTGACTTGGTCGGTTGAATCGTGTGGGAAACTCATGTTGAGGAGTGAAAGTCGCACCTGAAGAAGGGGGGGGGCTGCACTCTCGGCGTCCCCCAGGTTGGTTAACCCATTGTTCGCAGAGGAAAGATCGAAAGGAAATACCTCCGCTAAAGGGCAGTAAAACGATTACCCAGGAAATGATCCGCGTTGGTGTCCTTAAACAATGGCACATGGGACTAACAAGTTTGAAAGCCCAGGTCCAGCGCCGAGAAGACACGGACTGAGAGAGACAGAGGCGGTCGGCCTTCGACAAAAGTTATTAAAGTAGAGAACGGCACCTCAATTCGAGCAGTGGTTAGCGAGCAAAGCAACATGATCACTAGGATGCGACGCCAATCAAGTCCAGAGAGGACTGGGCCGCGAAGACCTGGCTACATTCCAGTATGGAACAAAGGAAAATCAAGACGACACCACTAGGGCGCGGCGGTGTACCGAGGATGGGAAAAGGAGATCAAAGGTGGTCATGGCCGTGTCCTCGAACGAAATGTCCGAGATTGGACTGCTAGTCGGGAGAGAGTCCGCCGAGATGTCGAGCCATCGTCCCTTGATAAGGGCTGGCCAGTCTGAAATTGGACAACTTGCTTGTCTCACGGACTTCACAAGATGACAAGGACGTACCGGCTGCCCGTTTAGGCGGAACGTGTGTGGAAAGGACGGAACCGGCCTGCCCATGTCGCAAATTGTCAGGATGGGAAGAGCGCAAAGAAGGAGTAGGGGGGTGCACTACTTCTCGGACGGGACGTCCTTGCTAGACTCACATGCCGCGGTAAGAGGGTTTTGTGTTTTGCAGCCGAAAGAGTCAACAAAGGAGCAGCTCTGTCAGAGATGTCTTAGAGATCCACGGCAAGGGTTCGCTTCAGCAAGAATAAAAAAGGTTAGGAGTAAAGGAGAAGTTGCCCAGTTAGGGCGCCAACGCGGCAGTGTTGTGTCGGGAGTCCGGTTGTGTCTCGGCAACAAGATAGTGCAAAGGCAGGGGTTAATACGAGGGGTGACTGTCCGAAGAGGGCCCGCCCGTACAATTGTCGCGCAGCCGGACTAGATAGAGTGCGCGAACAAGTAAAGAACCTTATAAGAAAGACGCAGTAGAAAGGCAGAGAAGGGCCCGTACGAGATCGACGCTTCGAGGCTGGGCCGGGATAGGTTAACAAAACGGCGTCTCGTTCCAACACCGAACAACGAAGCATACCAAAAGGGACTAGCATGTCACGAACTCAACGGGTGTGGGAGGGGAATTATCCTGCGCGATCGGTATGGGTCGCACTGTTATTGGGGTGTAGATAATACCGTAAGTTTATGTTTAAGACCCGAGAGAAAGAAAACAGTAGGTGATATGTGGCCGCCTTGAAAAAGGGAAGGTTTTGAAGGGAGTGTCAGCGCGAGTAAGGTTGGGGGCGGCTGGCCCGAGGGGACTACGACCTGAGGGCCCAGAAATTACGAGGGGGTAACATGCACTTGAGACGCGCCGGTGTCTGTCTGGAAAGGACACAAGGGGGGGAAAGGAGTCGATTTACTTTTGTTTGAAGTTAGGAGGCCGCTGAAGGAAGGAAGTAATAGATGCTAAGAAAAAGGTTGCAGGATAAGTGTCAGCGGTAAAAGGCATAAGTGCATCTGTGCGTTCCTCTAATGAGGATGTAGGTAAGGAGGCGAAGATGTGGATCTGGTACGCCGAACGGACAGGGCGGAAGCTACCATGGGCGCGGTCCGCGGCAGGAGGGGAGAGGTGATGGGTAGTCTTCAAAAGAGGGTAATGCGACGTTAGGGAAAGCGTAATGGCATCCATCAAGTTTACTCTGGGGGAGCTAAAGGAAACAGGAAAGTACGGCATGTCCCCTTAAGGAATGCGGGGTATACGATAGACGGTGGAGGAGAAAGATATACAAAAGCGATCGAGCGCTCGGATCCGGGATCGGGTCAGAGAAAAGAAATGCTCCGGGGGAAAAGGACGAATTTCGCCGAAAAAAAATTTTGGCTCCACGTCAGGCGACGACGTCGGGACGGCGCCCACGGGGATCGAAGGAGGATGATCTGCCGTTCTTTGTGTGGCGCGAAAGCCGGAGAAGCTGGCGGGCGAGCAAAGGCGCAGACGATCGTGAAGGTCCGAAAGGGAAAGTGTGTGGGGGTCCGGGCGTTTTCTAACCAAATCGCGATCGTTTCGTAAGAGACCGCGAGGGATAGGTGAGGAGTAGGTTGCGGTATTACTGCGGACGTCGAGGGCGGACCATTGGGGGAAAGTGCCGTGGATAAGAAAAAGAGAGAACGTCTACCGGAGGCCGGCTGAATTCGAGAATCTCTTGGGCATCGTCGGATGAATACAAGGTTTGTGTGCGAAGATCAAGCATCTGCGACTGGAGGAAAGAGGGGACAAGGGGGATCAGGCCTCGGGAGGGGCCGGCCGACAGTCCAGAGGTAATAGGATGTCGGGTCGGTGAGGACGGACAGGGGAACTACGGAGGGGGAATTCGGAGAACGGGGAGGGCGATGGCCCTCGTGGAGCCGTCACTAATATAGCAAGGAGAATCTCACCGATGTGGAGGGGATAATCTATAACAGAGGAAGGAGGAGGGATGAGGGCAAAGGGAGATCTCCTCGGCCCAAAGGGAATCGGGGCCTACGCGGACGGCGTCAACGGCATAGCCGTAGACTTATATATTCGGCTAGGCCCTGACGTCGTCGCCGCGGAATGCGTTCACCCACAAAACACCCCAAACAAACTGAAAAACCCGCCCAACATCCGGACGGAAATCTCGAGGTACCTAGGAAGTGGGACCGTCTCAGGGGAAGGGAAATCAAGATCTCTTGATCGCCCGAAAAAGTCGAAAGATGTCGACGTCCTGATGCTGGAAAAGAAACACAACCTGTCTAAACCGAAGAGAGTTTTGGCCCCCCAAAGGGAAAAAAAAAATTTGTTTTGCAAACTAATTTTACTTAATTCAACGTGGGTGGAGATTTTTTAACCTCGTAAGTGTCAAGGGGCCAAAGGAAGCAAAGAGGAATAATCCTCCAAATTTCCCAGGTGCAACGCGTAATAAACGAAAAACTTTTCCCCACACCCCAGCCGGGACCAAAGTATCGACTAAAAAAAACCCGGTTGGTGGTTAATGAAATTTTTGAGGTCCACACACCTCCTAACTCTTCTGGGGAATAGAGGGAAAGTGGGAGACACCGTCTGACCCGAAACGCTGTGCCCGTTGCAGGAAACGGAAAGAAAAACGTGCTGCTGGCTCTCAGGCGAGATTACGGTAGAAGAGGACCAACGGAGGGGAACAGTATCCAAGATCCATGGTTCGTCCCGAAAGACTGGAAAGAAGAGTGGAGTCGCCACCGGGGGGGTTCTTATTTTGGCTGAAAGCTGGGGGGGATTGATCTGATGCCTAGTTCGCGGGACGGTATCAAACGAAGTCGGTAGACCCAGTGAAGTTAATCGTCACGGCGACTCGACTAAAATCTGTACGGGGAAGAAGGACTTGAACATGCATGGGCCGGAACAACTTCGCTATACTGTCATGGGTCGGAAATAACGCGTCCGCTATTAAACAATAGGTTCAGAAAAAAAGGACCGGAGCATATCCAGGAAGAGGAAAGGTCACAACTTGAGGCGGCCCTGATGATCACGGTCGCGCCGGTAACAGGGATCTTCTATTCCTCCAAGGTCAAACGGATGGGCAGAGCGAGGCGGGGGATGGGGAAAAAAGGAACCAGCCGTAGGAAGCTTGCTGCAGTGCAGATGCTCGGCTCACGCAACTCTAGGGAAAAGGTCCCATAGGAAACAGAGGGGGGATACCCGGAGGAAAAGTGGCATAGAAGATAATTTTACACGCATGGGGTAGGAGAGCTTGTCACAGACTTCTGTCTACGAAAGCCGGACAAAAGAAAGAAACCCTTTCCAGGCGCGAAACGTCCCAACATCACAAGAGTAAAAGAGGGGAGACAATCCGACTCTACTGTACGAATCGGGGGTTAAGGAAATAGGAGACCAAGAAAGGAGACAAGTCGGGCGGAGGCGGGTGCGCGTGAGGAGTGGTACTGACATGCCTATCTGGCGTATGAAGGTCGTCGGGGGGCCTTTTCTGGGGGGGGAACTTTCTGGAGATCGCCAGACTAGGGCGATAGAAGGCAGAGGAAGTCTAAGTGCATCCGCTTCGTACTATTCCTGTAGTGAGTGCGGCGCCCACGGCGGCAATATCGTGAGCTTACTGGGACGTGAAAAGTGGGGGGGCGGCAGAGGGGAGGAAAGAAGAAAGTGGCGACGGACGACCAGGACTCGTCTACAGGGGGGGG
>Ga0179591_1307996_pt1 | contig 15849 bp, 14 predicted proteins | sample CZOMad2_1_08_16f_FD_182891 | JGI IMG/M metagenome (GOLD analysis project Ga0179591, IMG submission 182891) | Vadose zone soil fungal communities from Angelo Coast Range Reserve, California, USA - CZOMad2_1_08_16fungal (PacBio error correction) | ecosystem: Environmental > Terrestrial > Soil >...
GACTGAAAACTGAGATACTTTGTACTGAAACATTTCTCTGGTTCTCCGGAGAAATCAACGAAAGAAAAATATTTGAGATCCTACGCAAGTGGGACGCGTCTTCCTTCGGTTTGGGGAAGTTGCAAGGAACCGATAAAAGGGAAAGAGGGAACCCAGAGAGAGAGAACAAAAACAAGAAAAGAGAGATAGTGTTGAACTCTGCGATAAAGTCTTTATCGGGGAAAATTTAAAAGACAGGAAGCCGCGGAGCACTTTTCCGTCGGCGCCGCAAATATTACGCTCGGAAGGGAGGGGGAGGAGGCCTGGTAGAAATTAAGGGATAGAAATAGGCTTCTTCGCTAACGACGATGTCTTAACGTAGATCTAGGGGGGGACGCTGGCGGGTTAACTCCATCTGCGAGTCTCAGAAAGAAAGATAGGGGGGAAAGAGTCAGCAGGAAAAACATTGGGGGGGGAATCGACGAGAGACTGCATTTGTCCCTCCCGAGAGCAGACGGGAAAATTAGAGCATCGGACACGGATTCCTCCAACTCAATCGGAATTGGACCGGAAAGGGGGGAAACTTGTTGAAAGATCCTGGCGGTCCTTCAAGAAGTAAGATCAAAAGAGGGGGAAAGGAACACTAATATTAACACACCAAGGTAGGAAGAGAGTCGTATGGGAAAGAGGATGAACGAAAGAGAGCCGCGTGATGTTTCTTCGGAACGACGATTGAAAAGGAAACCTTCAACCACTTGAGTAAATCGGAAGAAAAAAGCAGCCGTCACAAGGGGCATCAACGGAAGCTTAAGGAAGGGGGACATCTAGCTTCTCCTGCTCAAAAAGCCTTTCGGAGGAAAGACCGTAAGAACTTCTTTATACCAAACATACTAGCGTGGTGTGACCAAAAGGGAGATGAGGAGTTCCTATCTCTAATACAAGACAGTCAAAAGAAGATGGGGACACAGAGAGTATATCATACAGAAGGAAGGTCTCGAAACGGAGCGACGACGGAGGAGTCTCCAAAACGTTCTATCATGTAGAAAAGAGAATGGCGAGTCATGGATCAAAACGATCGCCATACAAAATTTTGATTTCTTTATATCGCATAGGGTGAAGGGGCTTTGAGGAAAGGGGGGATCGGTTCTAAATAATGTTGGCCGGGTAAGAAAAGCCGGGTAAGGGGAGGGAGCCCAGAAGGGAAAGAAGGCGCCTAAGCTCTCTATACCGGAAGGTGGGGGGAAATAAGAAAAGATAAACTAGACAGCGAAGGTGGGGAATACTAGATTATATCACGTAAGAGACACACTTCAGATTCGGGGCCGATCGCCGCCGCGAATGAGCAGGTCTTCATCTTTGACCTCGAGATTTTCAATCAAGGGTTCTGACAGGAATACCAAAGCCGGCGTGAGTAGGCGAAAGGAAGGTCAGTCCAAGGCGCCCGCCTCCGCAACAAATGCGCCATAACTCCAAGACCCACGGGCGCCAAAAAAAGCGCTGCTCTTCAAGACAACGGCGGCACCGGGGGAAAGAACAGGAGTGATCGGAAGGGAGGTAATTAAATCCAATCGGGCCTTTGTTGTAACCATCCGTCGGGAAGCTCCGCATAGGGCTCCAGAAGCTCGTTGAAGCCTGAGTCTGAAGAGAAAAAGAAGCCAAGCATGTGCGCAAACGTAAGGAAGCATCACCGGATCAAATTTGGGGAGTCACTTGGCCCTCACTCTGGTTCGACAGGTTGCGATAGGAGTACACCATCTACTCAACTAACGGCATCTATAACATATAACTAGAGATTGTCATCAAAGGAGCAGAACGCTCCCAGTCCAACTGAAAGATCTCAGAGTAGCGTTAATCCTCAGGGGGGTGAATTCGCTGAAGTATCAAGTCGCGAACACTGGGGATCTTGCCGCGCAGCTCATCTCCCAGGGGCCTAAGTCGAAATCGAAGGTGTTCAGGAACGAAAGGGGGTAAATCATCAATCGCATGGAGATAACCGCGCGCCGAAGATCTGGATACGAATGTCTCGAGGCTACCGAAAGGGATTTGGAGATAGAAGATATTCTGTACCGGTCGGGCCGTCCCTTGAACCTTGGGCGATTTGGGGAAAAATGGGAAACACGGAGGGAGGGAATCTTACTAGATGTAACTAGGAAATTCCGATCGTAATGGAGTTGAACGTTAGAGAACCACGAGCAGAAACTCGATCTGGCTCGCAAAAAGGAAAAAAGCAGAAACGAAATACCTTTAGAAGAAACCGGGAGGGGGAGGACCCATTGCCCCCAAAGATACCTACTGAGAAAAGACCCGCGTTCAATTTGGCAACTCGTTGATCCTCCAAAAAAAAAAGGGGATCTGGAAGCCGCATTGGTTCCTTCTCTTGGATTGTTTCGGATGACTCTATTTGACGGCTCTTGCCAGGGAGAAAGAGGGAGCGACGAGTTTCAGAAGGCACTCCAACGCGCTTGGACGGTAAGCGGGGGGGACGTTTCATAGCGCTTATTGGGATCTTCTCAAGCCAGTTTCCCTGGTTGAATGAACAAGCTTCCAATGCGTCCTCAGATACAAAGTCTCGGGGGCAAGTTCTCTAGAATATGCGGGGGAAGGGGTATAGAGGGAAAAATACTGCGGACGGTCACATAATAAAACTGGAGGGAACACTCTTCCAAAAACACAAACTATGGGGAGAAGGGGAAGTCTTAGGGCGATCGACGAAAAAATGCCTTGTGTCAGAGCGAGGGGAGGAGCTCAACGGGAAACAACAACAACGGAGGATAGATAGGCTCGAACACTAGGAGAGAGAGAAGTCAGAAGAGCAAGAGTGTGTGGTGGGGAAGCTTTTCGACAGCGGGGCAGACTGACGAGGACGTTTCGATGCCTAGAAGGAAGAAAGTTCGGACTCTCGGCAAGAGAAAGCTGAAATCTGGGCTGCGAGCTTCTGGAGAGCGCGGGACGAAAGAGATTGGCGCTTGGGAAATTACTTCAGTGGCAGAACTTGCATGCCAAGCGCGCTGGATGGCCTATTGCCAGGCGAGAAACGCGCTGCCGCGGCTCAGAACACGAAATCGATATTAAACATGAAGAAAGGAAAGAGGGGCGAAAGAGAACTATCTAGGGTTGAAGGGCTGTGAAGGATTGAACCAGCTGGACGCGTGGGGCTAATTAGGGGTGTTGGTTGAATGGGGGGGCACACTTTATCGTCCGAAAAGGAGAAAGGGATTTGTCTCGAGGTGCTCTAAGGAGAAGGCTAGAAATTGCAAGAGCAGATCTTTTTTCTCACTGAAAAAGGTGAATCTGCGACATTCGATAATGAAGGAGCTAACGCCGCGCACGGCAGCTGCGCAAAGTCGGAAGGCGGGCTCACCTACTCGTCAAGATGAAAACTCAGATGAGAAAAACGCTGGTACGACGTAGCGTTCCTACGCTGGAATTTAATGTCGCTCTCGATTAGGAAGTAACGGAGCGTCGTTTCATGTGAGGGAGAAGGAATTTGCCAGGGGAACAACCAGGAGCGCGCTGGGAGGCCCGATTGGTTCCGCCCATCATAACGAGCTTCACCAAAGCGAACACTACGCTGAGGGGGAGAGAAGCATCGCTTTGCCTACCGGGCGTAGGACAGCCGAGAGACATGGTTCTTTAGCTGGTCGTGGGCGGCGATGTGACGGAGGCTTTCATCTGGATATCCTAGGGAATCTCGCACTCAGAACGTACAGGGGTAACGGAGGAACTGGCCTGCGTGCCGTTCTGCTAACACAAGGCTGGGGGATCGGTGAAGAAAGATCAAATGATCTTCTTTATAAGTAGTAGGAGCGCGAAACGCCGATTTTCAAACGGATAATTTTGGAAATGAACCAACATAGGCAAGGGAACTGGCTCCTAGAGATTATGAGGTCCAGGGCAAACGCGCGTCGCGGGATGCAGATTCGGGTTCGTAGAGGTTCCGCGGAGTGAATTCTGCGGGCTCTTTGAGAGTCGGGCCGGGGCACTACATCAAGGCTGTTTGTCTGCGCCACCGGCTGGGGTACAAGATTAAAAGGTAAGGAAATAACGCGGAGAGAAGGGGTGTAGAAAAGGAAGCTCTCTTGGGCAGTCTCTCGCGGAGGGAGGGCTCTCGAGTGGCTATAAAGCGCGAGAGTCATATGGGAAAAGAACCTCGTGTTAAGCGGAAATGTCGGAGAAAAAAAGAGGTTTAATATTCTTCCGAGTTATGCTTTCTCTGGGAGGACCTGGTGGCGCCGAGGCTCTGATCAGATTCGGTCCACGCAGACCAGGATACACCTCGAAAATGGAGACATCTCAACAGACAAAGTCGGAGTCTCGGTTAAAAGACAGACCGAGTCAAAAAGGGCATAAATAGAAATAGTTGGAGATGGGCGGCGCCTGTCAGCTGTATCTTAATGGCTAGAGGCCTCGAATCTAACAAAAAAAAAGGAGAGACCTTATAATGGGAAAGTCAGGACCGGGTGCCGATCTAGACTCTGCTGGGGAATGTGGCAGTCGAATCAGACTTACTGCATACGAAAGCTTGGCGCAAGACCAAAGCTCGAACGCAGGCTTGGTGAATCCGCCGGCACTCGTTACTTCGAAAGTCAAGGGTCGTCTTAGATAAAGATCAGAGGAACGGGGAAAGTCCGGGGAGCGCCCGGAAAATTATCACGGAGGCTCTTGTCGCCGCGTATTTCGCCAAAAAAAAAAAGGGGGTTTACGGTGATTCCTCGGGAGGGGAACCGAAAAATCAACTACCATATGCGGTCATAAGGACTAAACTACCGCCCGTCGATGCGCTCATCATCAACTTGTCGTCGCCTGGCTGGTGACGCTTCCGCCAGTCAACCGGCATCGAAGGAAGGGTAAAGGATGCGCATTTCAGGGCGGTCAGGGAAAGTCAAATCTGCGATGAGATTTGTCGCCTACTATGGGGGGGTCCGATATAAACTCCCTAGTGTCGATGGGAAGGGGGAGAAAAAATACTTATGGGGGGTAACACGGATTGGGGGGCCTGCCCTCGAGTTTTGCGATCTACTCATAGGTTACAAGCTGGTGCCCTCCTAGAAAAGGGGGATCGACAGGTCTTCTTAATCTCCTCACTAGAAACGCAGCTTCTGTAAACTTTCCCGGGCGAAAGGAAGAGAAATACTAACCGAGGCAATACCGACTAAGGGCTTACGCGTAGGGGACTGGAGGGGCCAGGTCCGAGCACCGATCCGGCCGCAGCTACTTGCCCACAAGAGACGATCAACACAACAGAGAAAAGCTTGTTGGGCAGTCGCGGTCTATAGGAGAACTTGCAATTGCCCCTTCATCAACAAAAACTTGAAGAAGAGGAAGATTGTGCCATCGCGCCCTGAAAGAGGCGCTAGCGTCATGACGCAACTGAAGGGGGTGAAGGAGTATCTAAGGAAGGGGAGAGGTTAGATTTTTTCTTGAAAACGGCGTTTCGATCCGTCAGTGAGGGCCGTTCGAAGTCAGTAAGCCGCACAACCCTCGATGGTAGTCTCCGAAATATGTTACAAGGGGGGAAAGAAGGAATTGCCATCCGAGATTGCAGGGTTTAAGGAAAGGACAATAGTCGGGATCCAGAGCAATCTCATATTCTGGACATGGACTTGAAAACCTACCAGGGAGAGAAGGGGCATAGGCTTCTTATTCCGGAGGCGCAGGTCGAGTAGGCAAGTGAATCTCCGTACACTGAAGATGCCCCAGGAAATCGAGTCAGCTGTCTGGTGGTATTCCTCAAAAAAATGCTCGGGGAGGTGTGGGTAATAGGGGCCCGGAATAAAACCTGTCAAAAGGAGAGCGCAAATATCCCTTAGATAAGCAGGCGATCAACGGTCGGGAGTCACTCTTGAAAGTGCGGATGATGGAGCTACCACCGCCTTAAAATCAAAGGGAAAGGAAAACGATCGCCTTTATCAAAAAAAACGGCGGGAAGAGGTTGTGGGCCCATATTCTTCTTCTGAAGGCAATATTCTCGAAAATTAAAACGAGGCGATGGGAGAGGGCAAAAAGAACTCGAAATCAGTTAGAAACAGGGAAGTCTGCGAGGCGGGATCGAGCAAGCCGAGCACCGTCGCAAGAGGCGAGCAGATTCGAGAAAACTATTGCCTCGCCAGAGGACAAGCTGTGACGGATGTCTTGAGCTAGAAGGGAAAACTGGTGGAGCAGGAAAAAGGGTCAGGGGGAATCTGAGAGTCTTAGGAACGACAGCTGAATGTTACAAAGAGAGAAAACCAGGAAAAAACCTCACCGAACTCGGATCTTCCGGAATGCTCAAATAGTAAGAGCCGCATGTAAGTTTCTGTTGGGGTCGTCGGACGCGCTACCAAGCAGCCAAGAAAGGGATGCCTATTAAGGGAGGAGAGTAAAAAGATCATATAAAAATCCTGAAAGCCGGGCCTCCTATTCGCCGAGATAAAAACACAGGGTGGCTTAAGGGACTAGATAATAGGGGAAAGCAAAAATACCTGTAGCAGCTAAACGAAAAAAAGTTGAGACTTACAAAAAGTCAACTCTCCCAGCCGACGAATAGCGTCATGGAAAATATTTACTCCAAGAATTCCACTTATTTTCTTATAATCTTCAACCAGGCGCACAGACAGAAAAATATAGGAGTCAATATCATTAATGCAGGATTTTTAATGGGGCCAGGGGTGGAAACTTCGGTGAGAGGCCTGACGAATGGACAGAAGAATTTTTTAATCAAGTTCGTCAACGATACCAGCTCCTGGTGGCTAAAAAAAGAAGGAAATAGCACGCAAGGATCGAGATTTGAGTGCCACTGTCCGCTTAATGAATAGTCGGTGATAGCCCAGAAACGCAGATCTCCAGTCCACGAACAGAGTGCGAGTAACATAGAGTCTATTCCTGCTTCAGCAAAAGAAAAAAAAGAATAAAATCAGGAGGCGAAGTATTGGCCGACATTTGTTGAAATAGAAGAGTAGAGTAGCCGAAGTCCCCGGCCGCAACAAGAGAAAAAGAGAAAATGAACTGCGCATACTCTCTGAATTTGCCGGGCGAGAGACGGTCTACATCAGACAGAAGGGCAATGCAATCAAGTCTAATAATAGAGGATTCCTTTCCGATCGTACCGAATCGCTGAGCCGCAAGGTCGGCGCGAGCTCCGAGGTTTCGGTCAATCTAATCCTTCCAGTTGAAACAGAAAGGATCCTTGCTCGGGACACCGTCGCGATTCTGACTAAGTCCTCAGCAATGTCTTACGGATCTTAGATTGTTTAAATTAGAAAAAAAAAATCCGCGCAAAAAAAGTTGAGTCTTCGCAGCGCGGAAAAGACGCAGGCTCCCTTGATATCGAAGTGCCGGAAAAAAATGCTGCACAAATTGACCCACACTTAGAAAGAGAGCCAACCTAGGTTCAACTCTTAAGGGTGCCTCCCACCACTTCGGAGTCAGGTAAGGACTGGAGTCTTTGGAGGGAGCATACTCGCTCTTTGAGACTCGAGAAGTGCCGTGAAAAGAAAACGCTCTCATTCCAGAGTGAATCCCTCGCTTTGCGGCCCCTCTGCTGGTATTTGCATAGTCGGAAGGATCGGAAGCCATGATGCTTAGCCTTGGGATGGCAAGGAACACGTGATCTGAAAAAAAGCGACAGGTTGAAGGAACGGATCAGGAGGGGGGGAATACGTCGAAAAGGTATATGCCTAGGTGGGCACTTGCGCCGTATGACAAAAAAAGCTGCCTCCAACCAGAGACACAAAAAAAACTAGGTGGGGAATCGTGTCGAAAATCTTCTTTTGGGAGGAAAAGACGGGAGGGTGTGTGCCTTGGTAGATCATCGCTTAGACAACAAAAAAACGGAGGGGATTGAGGAATAACTCTATTAAACTCTCCAAAAGGAAGTATATCATTAAAGAAAAGCTCGAACTAATCAAAAAAGTGTGGGGGGGGGGGGGTTCTCCGCGTTGCAGCTGAGTGAGTAGGTAGGCAAGAAATATACCTGCTAACTATTCTACTCTCAAAACTATAAAGTTTTGGGGAAATGAGACTGGAGGTCAATAGCTTCGTCATCACAAGGGCACGAAGGCTTGCTATCAAAAAGCATGCCACGAAAGAGTCTTGCTTGACAATGACAGTGATGGGGGAAGGGCCAGGGTGAGATAAACTCGGGGAGAGACCTCTCGCGCAAAAGGGCAAGGACTAAGATTGAAGCCTACATGCCGAACAACCTCCGGAAAAACCAATATTACTGTGGGGACTATCACCAGTAATTAGGGTAACCAAAAGGGGGATTCTTTTTCTGAGGGGGGTTAGTGGGGCACAAAAATTTGGGAATCATCGATCACTTCCTAATTATCAGGGTTGAGCTCGGGAATTCTCGAGACGCCTAAGAAAAGTTATAGAAAATGCTTATCTTTTTCTCACGGTTCCGATTGACGGCAGAAATAGTATTCTCAGAGTCGACTCATCAATCTAATTGGATAATAGAAAAGAAACTAACCCATGTTACTTCAAGGGACGGCCCTCGTCTTAGCCGTCAGATCAGATCAAGTACCGATACTTGGTGGGGATAAACTGCTTATTTAGGAATTAAACTGCGACGCGTAGAATTTCTATTGCCTTCATAATAATTCTTATGCGACTTAATGGGCAAGGACAGGACTAGGAAGGAGCTCAGAATTAAAGTTCGATTATGAAAGGGGGGAGAACAAGTTTTCTGTAAGGTGCTCCGGAAGATTCCCAATCAGATACTGCTGCTCTAGACGGGGGGGAAGAGATTGGCAGAGTTCTCGTCGAGTAGAAGGGGGGGAACAGTCTATTTTATGATTGGGGGCGCACAATAGGTTAGTGGACTATTTTGAAGGGATTCGGGATATGAATACTCCTATTGAAATCTTCGTCAAATAAAAGGGGCATTTGACTTAAAATCTAGTGATAAATGGTCTCTTCCTTGCTTTACGGAGGGTCTGGGAAAAACACGGGGGGGCTTTTATCTTTCCAATGAAGAGGCTATAAAGTCTGAATTATAGTCGGCGATCGAAGATGGTATAAAAACAGTTCACGCTTTTTGAATGAAAAAAACAAAAGTACATGCAGGTCTTGGACATAGCGGGGGTCGTGATGCCGGTATGGAGGGAGTTCTCTCGTAAAAAATCCACCTTTTAGATTTCGAGATGGCTGACAGGCCCGGTGCGGCTCGCGGCTAGGGTGGAAAAGTCTATCTAAGAAAAGACAATAATCCGGGCTTTGTGGACGGAAAGGGGGGGGTCTTGATTTCCAATGGATCCAGAAAAATGCGGGCTCAACTGGTCTACGGAATGGAGGGGCTAGGGGGAGAAAATGCTCGCTGGCGTGATGGTTCATGCTGACGAGCGAGTCTCTTCCTACCTCGGGGATGGGAATCGGGTCAGAGAGTCTCCTAAATACTTACCTTGGCCTCGTCTAGAGAGGGTAGAGCGGTATGAGTTTCGGTCTTTGCTTGGAATTAAAAAAACCTCGGAACGGGACCTCGCGTCACCGCTAAAATTCATAAAAAATTAACCTCTCCGTCTTACGTCAAAGAACCTGCAGGCGGGTTGATATTTATCAAATCTCGACAATAATCATGTGTAGATCGATATTTGTTATCATTGCGGGAGTAGCGGAGCTATGCGGGAATCGGCGCGATACCTCTGTCTGAAAAGGCCGGTTCTCTACCTTAATTGGCGGTCTCTAGAAGGAGGGGGGGGTTTTGAAGGAAGAAACAGGGCTTGCACTGTATTTCTTCATTCGAAGGGGGAAGAAAGCAGCAATCTTTTTCGATTGGGAAAAAGCCACCGTAAGCCGTGGTGAAGAAACTAGTCCTCTCTCTTCTCCCGCAATTTTAAAAGCTTCGGTGATCCTCGTGGATCCTATTCCTAAATTCAGTACAAAGGGAGCTGGGAAGAGGCTCCAGGCTACTAGGTCGACTCTAGTTACGATTGTTAGAAGGGGAATAGGAGGGACCGGAAAATCACCCCAAACTCGCCAGATTGGGGAAAAAGGACCGAACCGATACCTACGATAAGTAAAAGAGAAAGCTGTGGGCTCATAGCGTGTCGTAGCTGGGTGGGAAGAAGATCTCCTGCTCCTAAAGAGAAAAAAGCTACTAGCGTAAAGCTTCTCGGGGTGTTTAATACCTTTCTTCTAGGTCTATTTTCAAAATGAAGATAAAAGTGAGGCCAATCCATGTCAGGGAAGGGCTCTACGGGATGGGATCGTGGAAGGTCTTCCAGAGCTTTTGTTGAGCGACTCTCTATCGAACATCACTCCCTCAAAGGGATAGAAAGATGTAATCACATCTTCTGGGGAGAAAGAACTCAGCTGTCTAGGGGGGTAGGGAACCTTTGCAGGGTGAGGGGGGATCATCTAAAAAGACTGAAATATTTCAAGCTAGGACCTAGTCAAATGAGGAAGAGGATGAAGGGGGTTATAAGGGCCATATTGAAAAAAACTATCCTCCTAGGCCAGGGGAAGGAACCACAAGCATCTCAGAAAAGATTCGGAAAAAGAGATGCTTTTGATCGCTTCGATAGGCCGATCTGAAAGGCGGCTTGCAAAGTCAAAAACGAAAAGAAGAAGCGGAAGCACGGGGGAAGTCTTCGCCGCATGCAAAGGGGGTTCTCTCTGGAAATTGAGAGTCCGTGAAAAACCAGGGGATTAAATTAGAACGCTGCGGTTCTAAAATCGTATATAAACGAAGGGGGGGAAACGCGTTTTGCCCGGTCTCAGGCGGGCAACAGGGGAAAAATTTCAAGAGCTGCTCGCTCTCACAACCGGGGAACGAGGGAAAAGGGGTTACAAAGAAGTCTATCAAGGATGTCCCCACCGATAAGTGCAGAAGGGATGTGGAATACGGCAGGGTACCCTAGTCTGCTCCAAGGCGCAATAGGACGGAAGTGACATAACTTCCCGAAAGCTTTCCATCGGGGCTTCTGCGTATGCAGGGGAGCTGACTGTAAGTCAATAGCAGCAGCGAAACTAATTAAGAAAAAACCCAAAGGAGAGGATCTTAGGGGGCTTATCTTACGGAGCACACAAAAAATTGCCGGGGGGGGGGCTTTATAGCCTAGGAAAACGTCACAATTCTTCGAACACGCTTGAAGAGGCGCAGAGATCATTCCTAGCTAGTTCAAGGAAAGAGAAAACTGGCTTGATAGAAATTCGGCCGCGCTCCAAACCGGAGGATCAAATTTCGGGTCCTGAAGCCTAGCACGCGTGGGAATAGGATCAAAAGGACTTCGGGGGGGAAATATGATGGTTTTTGTTCCCAAAATTGCCAAAAGGAGCGCCAGAGGATCATAGAAGAAAATACCGGCCTCTCTTCTATTATTATAGAACACGGATCGCTAGAGAAAAAACGAAAAACGTTAAAGCATTGTTTCGGCGCGAGGCCTCTCTAAGTCAAGAAACCGTCTAACTCGGGGGGGGGTCCTTCTATCCGAGTCAATGAGAAACAAATGGGCCTATCGAAAACTGTGGATTGGTTAATACAGCGGCATCGAAGCTTGGACAAGCATGAGGGGGAAGATGAAAGAAGGTGGAGGTTTAATACAGCTTATTACTAGCAAAAACAAACAGAGAAAAAACAACGCGACGGGAAGAAGGAGACTAAGAGAAGCGACCTGAGGCCCAGGTCCAGTTTCAGGGGCTGAGGGAAGATCGCTCTACCATATCCGAAGGACTTGGGGGATTCCGAGATAACGTATAGTGAGCGCCCATCCTCAGCTAGAGGGACTAAGGAGAGTCGCCTCTATACCCCAGGGTCAGAAAAAAAAGGGACATTTTGACTCGAGAATGGGTAAATACCAAAAAAAATTACACCAAATCCCGGCCTGATCCGAGAAAGAAATGAACAGATTCAAACGAGAGCCTCCTAAAAATAATCGAAAGATGAGGAAAGAAACGCCTGCAAAAACGGGGGGAATGTTTAGACATCGATGCAACCGGTCGGCAACCTCCAAGTTAAAAAGGAGTAATGAATTGATTATGGGGTTGCTTGCCAAAAATGGCCGGTCAGTTTTTATAAAAAATCGGCGGGAGGGCACTATACGGACCAGCCTATCTGGGGGGATCATCGTCGGTTGAAGGAGAAAAGAACACTCCTTGGGCTCAAAAAAAACTGACGGGAAACGAAATCACCAGGGAAAGAGATATTTAAATACTACACGCCTCTTGCGCGGGAAAAAGGGTTCGAGGGGGATAAAAGGGAAATATTCAGTCCTGCCCATCGAAAGAAAAACCTAAGGAACATCAATCAAATTGGTTTTCTCTTTGCTGCAAGCACCGATCTGGAAGGAAGGTAGAGCTAGGGGGGGGGGTATTATAGCCTACCTTGGGGGGGAGCAGACAGGGGATCAAGTGCGCTACCAGGACCCTATGAAGGGGGCCATCCGCTAAAGAAAAAGGGGGGGGGATCCTCGTCGTCTCAATTTGCAGGTCCCGCTCGAACGTAAAGCGTGCCCAAAATGTAGAAATTAAGAAGCTTCAACGGAGGTTTCAAGATCTTACATAAGCTCGCGCTCCAAAATCGAGTGCATCGAGGCGAAACGGAGTAGCCCGTCAGAAAGACCTTCCCATTTGAGGCGGCTGTGTTCTTCCGAGGCTTCAGAAATCGAAAGAGAGGAGACGCTGGCGAATCAAGTCAGTCTCCGGAGATTATAAGGTCCTGAAAACGATCAGACTCATCACTATGCAAAAACAAATCGATCAGAAAACGAGCGCACTAAGCCGCCTTTAGATCGCTCGCAGGACGAAAGGAACCCACGAACCATTATCACCACTAGTTTCCAAGAAAGGGGGAAACTTCAGGGGAAAGCAAAAAAAAAGGGTAATCGATCTGAAAGAAAACTCATATGGGGTTCGGCAGGTAGGTCTTCAGCTGCGACGTCGTTTATAGAGGGGCCTATAGGCGAGAGAAGAGTTTCAAGAGCTGTCATAGTGATAAGGAAGTGTCAAGCTGCGTCTTGGGATGCGATATTTCCTTCGCAGACATGGGTGGGGAAGACAAGGAAGGGGAGCTCCAAGAAGGGAGCTCAATTCCCAGATTATTACGCGTCTTTCTGAGGAGGTTTGGCCTACGAAAGGGTGTCGTTGTCCTAAACTCTCGCCGTCCGCAAGAAGCACCGGCGCGAAACCGTAAACACACAAAAATAGTTCTTAGAGTGAAAGATCTTCAATCGAGGAAGAGGAGCCTGCCGGGGTCGAGAGGGACGCGTAGAGCGACGGATAAAAAAGAGAGATACGAATCTAACCAGGCTCTTCGAAGCGAAAATCTATCGAAAGGAAAAGAGGTTGGGGGGGGTTGGTGAATCAGGATCATAGAAGGGCCTACGGCAAGTTGACGATGACAATGCCTATAACGAAGCTATTCGACGCGTCGAAACGAGATAAGCCGTTTTCGTCTCATCTTGGAGGAAAAAGGGGTCTGGGAGCTCGAAGGATCATCCCGCAATTCAACATCTGTCGGAGGGGGGAAACATCGCATTCAAAAAGGGGAAATCATGAGGGCGAAATCGTAGTGCCTATGGCCCGGCGAAAAAGAGGACGCTTCCGCTCGTCGAGAGCTCGCTCAACGGGAAAGAAGTCAAAAGAAAAGAGAAGGTAAAGGCGTCGAAAAGGCGATCGCTAGGATGTCGGGTAAGTCAAAAGTAAAAGAGGAACCATCTTTTGTAACGCGTGGCGGACTAAAGTAGTTTATGGGGTGGGGTGGGATCATCTCTCACGGCCGGGCTATCGGAGGTCAGAGGATAGTTGAGGCTCTCCGGAGCAAAGGGAAGGTACGTTTGGGGGGGAATGCTTTGAGTTGAGGGGGGGGTTCTCACGGGACATTAGATCTGATAAATGCTGAGTCTCAGTTCTACTACTACTAGAAGAGGCGGTGATTCAGGGAGAACGGTTCCGACACTCTTCTCTTACGGAAGGGGAAACCAGCAGAAACTTAAGAGGTTCCGACAAAGAGGACTCTCTGGAATATCGGCAAAGCGGCGACCAAAATTTCTAGTGCCGGTTCGCATACGGAAAGGAGAGCTGGTTGCCGCAAATTCGAGAAAGGATGCTACATGGAAAGACAAGTCTATCGCATTTGCGGACCCGGAGCTGCGAGCTAAAGAGAACAAAACTCGGCTAGCTAGGGCGATCAGGTATCCAAACGCTTGGGGCTGCAGCGGATAGAACAGATCTTATTGACTCCAAGTTCTGAGAGATTGGTCAAAGAAAGATGTTGAAATTTCATTCAGTGCTAGAAAGGGGAAGTTTTGCGCACGCTGTACAAGTGCGAACCTCTTGAAATGGAGGAAGGTCTGAACGGAGAGGGTTCTCCCCACAGTGGAGAGGCATGAAAAAGAACGGCGATCACTTCTGCTGACGTCCGTCTTCCGAGACTCAGGAAGGATTTTTACAACCGGAAAGGCACCGGTGGGAATGAAAAGCTGCAAGGGACGATATAGCGTGATTCTCTGTTCCCGGTATTGTAAGCGGAGGACATTTCTGATCAGTCTGACAAGGCCTGGGACAGGCGGGGAATTGCGCAATAGTCCGACGGATGCCCGGTGCTGCTGAGGAAAGCGTTGTCGGGGGAGAATGGCATCTCGTCACCCCGAAAAGTGGGCGGGGGCGAAACTGTCTTGGGGGACTATGTAAATACTGCTTCAAAGGGTATCGAGTCGGCTCTTACTTCCTGGAATTCACTAGGGGGAGGTGATGCATCATACGTGAAGAACTTAAGATGACTCACCCGAGTCGGCGTATAGAAATGTCGACAACTCAACAGAAACTTAAAAAAGGACTCGGGGGAAAAAGAATTCGGCGCTTAGGGTTGTCGTTAGCGGGATTCTGGTTGGACCCGCTGTCTCTTCTTCCATCGACTCCTAGAGGTCAAGAAAGAGGAAAATGATGACGCTCAAAACAATGATTGGAAAAAAAAAAAAGCTTCATGGTTCAGACATCATCGGAAAAAAGCTGGAAGATTTCAATATTGAAGTGCTATCTTCTGACGCGCTGTGACGACGTCGGAAAGAGGGAGGAGGAAAGAGGCCTCGGCTCTGACAGAACTTTTCAAAAGTATTGTAGAGGGAAAGTATCTCAAAGTCCGAGTCATCGCCGGCGGTCCATGTATTCTTCAGGAACAGAAGGGGGGGAAACGAGAGCCGAGGGGGGGGATCATTTGGTGACACACAAAAAAAGTACGCAATTAGGGGGGGGATCACGGCCTTATCTCTGGCGGGAGACCTCAATTTGACAAGGAGGCTGATAAAAAAAGGAGACTAGAGGAAACCCTTCTGCAGAATAAGAGGAAGGGCGCGCCAAAAAGAATCCTCAGGAGGTCGCGCTCGTTCGTACGTGGTGTGACGGTGGCTGCTGCAGCCGTTGAAAGACAAAATACGCAAATATTTTGACTGCAGAAAAAGAAGAAACTCCCTAGAGAAAGCATGTAGAGGACACTCACTTGGTCTTCTGCTGCAAAGACCGGAGCATGAGAAGCGAAGACTCCTACTACTGGTTGAAAAAGAGGGAGTCATTAGGGTCAATGTACGTCCACGAGCTGAAATGATTTTGCAAGACTAGGTTCCGATTAAGACTTGGGGAAGCTGCAATCAAGGATTTCAAAAATCTCTCAAGAAGAAGGGGGGGTTGGGAACGGAAGGGTTCAAGAACGCGAGGTGCTCGAGAGGGGATCTAAAGAGAAAAAATGCCAGAAAGGAACGATAGAAAGACTTGAAAAACATCGTCGTTATCGACGCCACAAAGGGAAGGCGAAATTTTTGGACACCTTTACCGGCGAAATTCAAAAAAACACTCGCGCAATATTGCAAAAGTGCTCCGACGCAAAGGCGCGATCCGTCTTTAGGGGGGAAAGATGGGGACCGCCGATCACAATAAAATCGCAGATACTAAAAATCA
>Ga0179591_1375731_pt1 | contig 15849 bp, 29 predicted proteins | sample CZOMad2_1_08_16f_FD_182891 | JGI IMG/M metagenome (GOLD analysis project Ga0179591, IMG submission 182891) | Vadose zone soil fungal communities from Angelo Coast Range Reserve, California, USA - CZOMad2_1_08_16fungal (PacBio error correction) | ecosystem: Environmental > Terrestrial > Soil >...
GGTTGGAGTTTAGGGGGGGGATGGGGGAGGGGTATGGTTCGGTAGAGCTGGGGTGGGGTATATGAGTGTTGAGTGAGAGGTGGGTGGGGCGAGAGGAGTTGAGGGGTGAGGGGGGGGCGCGGTTGGGGTGGCTGGGGGGGGGTGGTGGGGGGGAGGGGGGGGGTTTGGGAGAGGGGGGGGGGTGATTGGGTACGGGAGGGGGGGGGGAGAGGGTGGGTGTGATGTTGAGGTAGGGGAAGGGGGGGGGAAGGGTATGACTGAGAGGAGGGAGGTTAAAGGGTACCTGGGAAGCACTTTCAACCCCCAACGGCGTCCGTGACATTAAAAGAAAGGAAAAATCTAAAGGGCCCTTGGGGGGGAACCGTCGGTGGAAAAAAATCAGCACGAAACAAAAAAAAGCTCCCTGTTGGCCAAAGCAAAAAGTAAAAAAGGGAGATTCGGGGGAGAACGCTTAGAACGAATACGTTGGAGGAAAGTCGCGGTCGGCGAAAAAGACCGTTCCGGAGGAAAAGGAAGAGAAGAAGGGAAGGACGGAATAAGGAAAAAGACACTACCCCTTCTCCTTCGAAAAGGAGGGGGGGGCACGACGAAATTTGAGAAAATCCACCTCACACAACTTCGTTGAAAAAAAGAGTCCCAGCTTTGAAGGGGGGGAGGGAGTCTTGAAGGGGAGCGCGGGTGCCGATGTAGAAACTCGTAGTCCAGAACCAAAAACTCGAAAAAAAAGTAAAAGGAGACCACCCCGCTCCGAAGAAACGAAAAAAGACTTCTCTGCAGGCGGATTGGGGAAGGAGAACATGAGGACCAAACGATGATCTCCCAGCACACAAAAAGTGACACACTCGTGGAAAAAAGGACGTGAGAAAAGGTGTTCCGTTCCATCCACGCCCAGGAGACCCGAAGGGGAAATTGGGAAAAGAAAAAAGAGGATGGGGTTCGGGGGAAGTCTCAACAACAACAACAGGGGGGAAGGAGATTATCTCGATCGACATAAAAAAAAGGGGACCCCTAAAGAGAAATATTGCGGCGTGGAGAAAACACGAAAGGGCCCAGGGGAAGGGAAAAAAAACGAGTTTTCACCAAGGCCTTGGCGGAGGAAACGTTCGGCGCTTTCCAAATGCAAAGGAATCGCAAACTGAAAAAAGAGGGCAGTAGCATTCTCATCGAAGCGGAGCCGCTTCGAGCTCCAGCCCTTGAAAGGGGAGAGGTTAGGGCAAGGGCCCCCTATGAAGGGGAAAGTTCCACCAACCGGAGGAAAAAGGACATCTTCACGCCAAATCCTCCAACAAGAATCCCTGCCAACCATCGAGTAACAAAAAAGAAAGAGGAAGAAACAGAGAATTAGTGTTTGGTGTGGGAAAAAAGGGCATCTCCATCTTCGGGGCCTGGGGGCGAGAATGATCGTCCCTTTAAAACAGCAATAAAAGCTTAGTCAAAGAAGAGCGGCCACCTCCCGAGAGACTGCCCCTATCAGGAGGAGGAAAAATCGCCGACGGCAGAGGGAGCTACCTTGTCCGATGGGAGAACAACTTATGGGGCACCCTGTATTAGTATTAAAAAGAAAATCTTCATCACAAAAAAACTATCGAGCTGAAACTCAACGTGCCGGGGGAATAACTACAGAAGATCAGTAGAAAAAAAATCCTGTTCCAGGGAGATCAAAAGGGCTCCCTTTGGTCGGGGGTAGAGAGAAAAGACGCATTGCCCTTTTTAAAAGGCTACACGTCTTTTGCGATGGAAACCCGCAAAAAAAAAAGGACAAAAGAAAGCTCTTTTGAGAAAGCCCAAAAAGAAAAGAAACAAACAGGGACACGCAGAGGGGGGGGGGACATCCGACCCAAAAAAAAACAATCCTGACAAAGGGGAGGGGATGCAAAACAGTGGGAAAGAAAAAGCCCCGCGAAAGAAAAAACACTCCGAAATGCAGAGAAAAAGAGGGTTAAAGCCAAGTTCGCTTTCCCCCCCCCCCCAAAAGGGGGGGTTGGCAGGGGAATCTGTGTTGACTTTGTGGGGGGAAAGAATCAGAACCCACCCCGCAAAAGGGGGAAAAAAAAAAAAACAAATAAGACGATTCCCCGGAAAAAAACAAGAAAAATCGTTATAAAGGAAGGGTGCCCGCTGAAGTGCGCACAGGGGCGGGGTCCACTGAACGACCGGGGTAGGTCACCGTGCAAAAAGGAAGGGGTTGACAGGGAAACGGGTCGCGGGGGGTCATTTGTGGTCAAAAGACAAGAAGGGGTTCACCGAATAAACAAGAGGGCCCTCTTTAGAAAACCTCCAAACGGAGGAGGTTTGGGCCACAGAAACCCAACGGCAAGAGGGTTGTCGTAGAAAAAGGGGGTCTGTAAGTCGCCTTTGGAAAAAGTTGATGCCGGGCGCTGGAAGTGGGACTTTCATGCGTGTGGCCCCCCGAGGCGTCTTTCCGCGGGAAAGGAGGAGGAAGGGGTAATCCAGTCGTTTGGGGGGGTCCTTGAACTTGAAAAGGTCTCCGACAGGAGAAAAAATCCGGCAAAACACGACCAGGGAGCAAGATGGAACGGATTGACGGACACTAAGATGCCTTAAAAAAGGTGGTGGAAGCCACCAGGAGGTTGCCGCCCAAAGATGCCCTCCCTAAGCATAGCCTAGGAAAATCACCGCATTTTGACAAGAAGGGGGAAAGTCCCGACGCCGTGTGGGTGGGGGTGTTCTTGGTCCGCACAGTCGACGGTCCCTGGGGGGAAAGAGGAGATCCTGAATTCAGTCCGAGAAAAAGGGCGATCCCAAAGGGACGCCGCGCCAAGACAAAAAAAAGTTCAAACTAAAAGGGGATGAGAGGTTGACCAAAAGAAAAAACGGCAACGGCCCAGTCTTCGTAATACAAAAAGAACCACCTCACTCAGGGAAAAAAGGGGGAACTGAGGGTCGAGTTTCCATCGAAGGGGGAAAAAAAACCAACAGCCCAAAACTTTTTCTCAGGAAAACCCCTGTTTGGGGAGAGGGAAATTATAAATGAAAAGGCAGGGGGAAAACAGCAAGATTAAGGGGGAAAAGTGCCCATACGTCGAAATATGTGCAAGTATATCAATGTTTGGGGGGACAGTGGACGGGGGGAAGAGGAAAGGGCCCGGTCAAGGGGGGGGGAGGAGGTTACCCAGGTGGGAAAAGCAAGAGGTTTTGAGGGGCCGTAACGGGGTTGAGAAAGAAAAGAAGAACCTCCGGGGGGGAAATGGCGGCAATCGCTCAAGGGGAAAACTTTTTTAACAAAAGGGGATCGCAAAAAGGGGAGAATGTCAAAAGGGAGGGGGGGGGCCATATTGATCAGGGAGGAAAAAGGGCGCAGACCGCGGAATTTGAAAAAAGGAAATGGACAGGGAAAAAAAAAAACCGCTGGGATAAAGGGGAACCGTCTGTCAACTTAAAGGGAAACAATTCCGAGGAGGGGGGACTCGCTGTCACCCAGGACTCCAAAAATGACTTGTGACAGAAAAAATGGGTCCCTTCATTTTTTCGGAAGAAAAAAGGGAACTGACGCCCGGAAAAAATTGGGGAGAACAAAAAGGTCTGTTTCGGGAAAGACAAGAAGGGGGGTTGAGGCAGTTCAAAAGGGGGGACCACATAGTTTTGGGGGGGGGGAAGGTAATAGATGCCTCGGGGTCCCGCAAAGGAACGTATCAACTAAAAGACAACGGGAAAGAAAAGCCTCCCCGGGAGGGGGGGGGAGGACGTGTTAAGATGTTGCAAAAAAGTAGGAAAGCAAGCACGAAAGAGAGGGGGGAGAATTGCTCTGGGAGGGGGGGGCTTAGAAAATCGTGCCGACAAAAAAAAAAGAAAAACAAACGTGCCCGCGGGTGGGGAAACGTCGGCTTATGGGGGAAGGGGAATTTGAAGGGAAATCCCAGCCACTTATTCTGAGAAGGGGAAAGTAAACTGGGAGACCCCCGAGTTCCGAAGAAAAAGGGGGAGAACCGTAGATTCCGGGGGGGACCACGTGAGTGCATAATATTCGGTAGGAGGGGCATCCGTCCCGGGAAAAAAAATCAAGGTCGAGAATTTGAACATGGGGGGGAGAGTACACCGCGAGACACCGCCCGCTCAAGTTAGAGACTGGGGGGGAAAAGGGGAAGGCGACATATTCGACCGGGGGGAAGAACGAATGTCGAGATCAATCCAAGAAGTCGAAGTGAAGGTGAAGGGAAGGGGAAAAAAAAAAGGGCCACAAGAGACATGAAACTTGGAAAAAGTGTGGCGAGGAAATTTGGTGTGGATGTGGGTTAGAAGAAACTCGGGGGGGAAGGAAGAGGGGAGTTTACGGGGGAATTGGGTAAAGAGAAAAAGGGGTTTTGTGAAAACGACGCCTCTGGAAGGGGGAAAAGTCAGCCGATATGGAAATGAACCATGAAAAGGAAAGGAAAAAGGGTACTCTACCTGGAATTTGAGGAAGCGACACTGAATGAAAAGCGCTGGGGGGGAAGAAAACGTCTCTCTGACAGGGGGAGGAGATGGTCAGTGGGGGGTTCGCCCAGAAAAAGGAGGGGGCGATGTATTTCATCCCAAGGTTTACCTCGGGGAGAAGTAAACAGGAAAAAAAAAAACGGGGGAAAAAGGCGCCCCGTTTTCGTTTTAGAAGGAAGGTATTGGGGCTGCAAAGCAATTGGGGGAGAGATATGCCCATACACAAAAAGGAAAAAAGGGGGTGGTTTGGGTGTACTCCTAAAAAAAGAGGAACCCCGTTCCCAAGGGGGGGTCAAAATTGAAGGAATACTAGCGAGAAAAAGAAAAGGGGCACGTTTGCCGTAATGCCAAAAGGAAATGCTGTTTGCAAGAAGAAACACATTGATGGAAAGGAAAGTCCGGTTTGGTGCTTTGTGGGGGGAGGAAGGGGGAACCAAACAAAGAGAAAGCTTTTTGGGCAGAGAGAAAAGGGAGGAAGAAAGGCAACCGCTTTTGTTGGCCGAAAAGAAAAAAATTGCAGGAAAAAAAATTACATGGAAAATCGAGCGCACGACTTAATTCTCGAAAGGAAAGACGGTTGAGGGTTTGAAAAACGACAGGGAAGAGGGTAGGAAGCAACTTCAAAAGAAAAATGGCCCTTTCAGAAGCTCGGGGTAAAAAGAACCCTTATTTCCCCAGGAGGGAAGGTTCCCGAAGGGGGCCCCTAATTGCGGGAAAAGAAGCGTCGCTTCGCAGCCGCCGGGGGGGGGTGGGCCGAGCTATGGAAAAAACCCTGGCGTAAAAATCAAGAGGGGCAAGGACAGGCTTCTACTTAGAAGGGAAGCGGCAACAATCCTTCAGTTTCCAAGAAAAGGAAAAAAAGGGAAATTTGGCCTCACTTTTGAAGACAAAAAAGAGGGTTTGAGAGCAGGAAGGGAAAAAAAGTCCAACCTCTTTGGGGAAATGAAAACGACACGCGAGCAAAAAAAAGGAGATACTGTTTCACCGTAGAAAAGAAGAGACAATTCCCGGAAAGAGGCAGCAGGCAAAAGGAGAAAATGTATCATTAATCTTGCGGAGAAAGATTGGGCCGGTCGTTGGAAACGAGAAGGGGAGGAAGATATTTTGCTCAAAGCACTAAAGGATCATACATCGTCTCCAAAAAAGAAGGTACTACACGCAGGGAGGAAAAAAAGTTGGAACCGTCGTTTTAATAGGGGGAAGCCAGAAATACTTGTTGACAATGGGAAAAAAAAAGTGGATTGATTGTCATGGCGCAAGGGGGGGGAGGGAAAAAGGGAGGGCGTTAGAGGACCAAGGAAAAAGGGGAAGTAAAATTCAAAGGACGCTTAGGAAAAAAGTGATTGCAAAGGGTTTCTATAAGCGGCAGAAGAAAAAAAACCGACTTGCGGACGGGAGAAAAAGGTAAATCGGTGATTCAAAAAAGGGCAAACACAAACGGACAGGGGGGGAAACAAAGGCAAAACACGAATTAAGACACAAAAGAAAAAAGAAAAAGGAAAAAAAAGGTTCCGGCTCTCTTTTTTGGGGGGAGAGGAAAATAAAAAAAATCAATCGAAGGAAAGGAAAAAAAAAAAAATTGGGGATTGAAAGGGAGTCTCACGTTTGAAGGGGTACCGAACATCAGAAAAAAGGGCGACCACGAGGGAGGGGAAAAAAACCCGGAATGTCAACAAGGAAATGGGAAAAAGGGAGGAAAAGAAAAAAGTATTAAACGACGGGGTTAAAGGACAGGATTGTTAAGCCAGACGTAAAAAAAAAAAGGGAAGATGGTTGGATACGGGGGTGGGAGGGGGTTAGGCAATAGAAGGGAAGAGCCAATCTAGCTTTGGAAACAGCGAAAAGAAATCATTGGGGAAAAGGAAAGAGGGAAAAAAAGCCTCAAGAGTGAAAAAACGTCACAAAATGAAAAGCTCTGGTGGCAAAAAAAGGGGGAAAGAATAACCAGGGAAAACGCTTACTGGAAGAAAACGGTTGAAAAAGAAAAGAATACTCCATGCCTACGGAGGGGTAAAATTCGGGAAATCGTTCGATCAGGGATTTCGCGGGGGGAGTGCGGCCACTAGAAGCCAGAGTGAAAGAAAAGGAAGGTCGCCGCAGAATGAGGGAGCAGCCCTTGTCAAGGAAAGCCCCAGAGGGAGACGCAATTTCCCCTTCAAAGAAGCAAAGAACGGCCGGCGGGAGGTCGAACTAGGGGGGTTTGTTTCACGCAAATTAGGGCCGAAGGCCCACAAATTAAAAGTAATAGGGATAAGACTGGTAAAAAAGGAGCTTAATTCACATGGCAGGAGGTCTTGGGGAGGAGTATTGAAAGGTAATCTTCCGCCCGGGAAAAAAAGGGAAAAAGGGGCATCACTTGAGACAAGAATCAAAAAATTTAGAGACTCTAAGGAAAGCGCACGACTATTGGGAGTTGTCGAACACTTCAGGGGATTAGATTTTTCGGGCCAAAAAAAAAAGAGGGGGAAACACCGTAAAGGGTTATCAGCCGGGAGGAGGGAAATGGGTGTGACGAAAGAAAAAAGGAAAGAGAAAACAAACAAATACAAAAAAAGGAAGGGGGAACGGTAAACCTCCCGAGGGGAAAATGCAACATATCCCTTGGGGGGGGGGTGACTTCAACATCAGGCTGCATAGAGGAAAAGTGCCCACCAAAAGGGGGTAGACCGGAGGGAAGTCATTTTGAAAGGTTTGAAAAAGAAAAAAATTAAAAAAGGGGGGAGTTGAAAAAGGGAAAGAAAATGGCGCGAAAAAAATAATGGGAAAAAAGGTGTGTATGGGCAGAGGGGAAACGGAAAGGCCGGTTGGGCCAAGTCGGAAGAAAAGAAAGAACACTTAGGATCAAAAAAGAAAAAAGAAAACGGAGGAATCGTCCACGGTGCGTTCCCTGAGGGAAAAAAAAGGGGGGGACACATCCACGGGTTGTGAGGGGGGGGAATCCCCTTATCGTAAGAAAAGGATAAACCAAATCCCCTGAAAAGCAAGAAGATGAAAAAACCAATGTCAATTAGAGCGAGCGGGGGGGACGAGGCGTCCGAGGGAGAAGGCCATACAAAATTTTCAGTGAAGGGGGAAACCCTTCTATAAAAAAAAATCGATTAAAAAAAGGGGGGAATGTTCCCAAGTGAGAGAAAAAAAGCCTCGAACTTTGGCAAGGAGGTCAAAAACAAAGTTCCGATTGGGGAAAGAAAATTCCTGTCAAATGTAAAACGCCGAAAAGAGAAAAAGCCCTGAGGCAAGGAGAAAGACACACGGGAACCAAATTCCTCGAGGGGGGGGAACATGAAAACAAGGCACTCCTAGCAAGGGGGGAATTCAATGAAACGCAAAAAAAGGAGAGCCACGGCGCCTGGTGGGGGATCGAAGGGGGAGGGGGACCCACTGGTCCGAGGGGAAAACGGAAAACAATGTACTTGAAAGAAGAGGACACGTATCGAGATAAGGAACCGGTGTACTCCTGGAAAAAAAAAGTGTCATTAATATCACCACGAAATTTGCGTAGAAGTTCCATGGAAGGAAAGGAAAGACGACCTAATCGATTGGGAGGAAAAACAGGGGGACAACGAAAAAGAGAAAGGAGGTACGTCATTGGCGATGCGGAAATAGGGGGGGGTTAACCGTCTGAAGAGGGAGAAAAAAAACATCAGGATGGATTGGCAAATCAAAGGAAAAGGGTCAATAAGAGCCGACAGGCCAAAAAAGAAAAGGCGCAAGGGGGGGAATATAAAAAAAAAAAGAGGAAGCCGATTTAAAAGGGGAACCAAGGAGAGAAAAAAGGAGGAAAACCCTCTCGGCTTGAGAAAAAAGGACTGCTTGAAAAGGGAGGATCGCTCCCAACAAAAAAAAAAAAAAAAAAAACCCGGCGTAGTGGAAGGCTCACGGAAAAAGGGAACGAATCGTGAGGAATGTTTTCGGGGAAGGAAAAGGGCGGAAAGATCTCGGCAAAAGGAATGAGCAACACTTCTGGGGGGAAAAAAAAAATCGAAGCAAACCCTTTTATGGGAAGGAACGAAACCAGAAAAAAAAAAGCAATTTTTCCCGGAGTCCTCCGGTGGGAAGGGGGTGTGCCGAATCAAACTGAAAAAAGGGGCGTCAGACCAAGTGAAATCGCCGGGGGGGGGGTAAGCAATGAAAAAATCGACTTCGAGGAAAAAAAATGGTTTTCAAGAGAAAAGGGGGAAAAACTCAATTCTTTTCTAAAAAAAAAAGAGGGGGGACAGAAAACGAAGTTCCTTCCGAAAAAGGAATGCGCCATGGGTACTCCCTGAAGGGACCAACCTCGCACCAGCCGAAGGGGGGAAGGGGACCCTTTCGAGCAAAGCCCCATAATTGCAGTTTTCCAAGAAAAAGAAAGGGGGGGCCAAAAGCGGAAAACGGCGCTTAGGCGACAGGAAAAAGAAGTAGATGCAATGAAGGGGGAACCCGCACACTACTGGGGAAAAATTAAGGGGGGGGGGGTTTAAAAGGAGGGAGAACCTCAAAAAGGAGGAAAAAAAAGAAAAATTGGAAAAGCCCTAAAACGTATGGAAAGATTCCAAACGAAAAGGGCCCCCACATGGGAAAGGGAAAAAGGAACGATTGGTTCCATTCAAATGGATAAAAGTCCGAGAAAAAAAGGGTGGCCTGTTGAAAGGAAGAAAAAAGGCAAAAAGAAGTGCAAATAAGGAAAGAAAAAATTCGTTGTCGCAAGGGGGGGTATCGAAAAAAACGGGGGGGCATATCGATGTCAAGGGGAAAGGGAGGCAGAAGCAGGTAAAGAGTCGAACCGGAAAAACAGGACTGACCGGGGAGAAAATCGTGTCCAGAAAAAAACAAGTTACGCGGTTTGGGAACCCAGACAATCGGGAAACAAAAAAAGAGGCGGTTCACCCACGCGGGGGGCGAGAAGAAAAAATCTGCGAATCAGTGGGGGGGGGGGGGGACATCACTACCTTGGGCTGACACAGGCGAGCGCAACAAAGGTGTTGAAAAGGTCCATGTCCTGTTCCATACTGCTATTGGGGGGCCCGTTGAAAAAAGGGGGGGGGAAAGGGGGCGGTTGACATGCACAAAACGTATATCAGGAAAAAGTTCACAAGGAAAAACGGACCCAAGGGGAAAACGCGACAAATTGAAAAAAGCCCCCCGCCCAGGAGGCGGTCCACGAAAACACTGAAGAAAAAAAAAAAATAAAATAACTCCTTAAAAGGGAAGGTCCTCCGCTGTCCCGGGGAATCACTATTCTAAGAAAAAGAAGAAAGTCTCCAAAGAAGGCGCACGGTTTTCACGGTAAAGAGAGGACGCTTTAGTTGTAAAGGGAAAGAAGGTCTAAAAAGGAAAGGTAAACCTTCCACTCCTATGTTAAAACTTACAAAGGAAAATTTAGTTTGCCTTCAGAAAAACTCGAGGAGCCCCACGAAATCGGCAGAATCAAATAACCCCCACGGGTGCGAAGAAAAGAGTAAATCGACTGAAAAAAAAAGGAGCGAGAAAAAAGGCTCTGATCCCACTGGGGAAAAGACATCAGGGTTGCAGAGGGGAGGGACCCCCTCGGAAAAAAAAAAACACCTTCCCCCATCCAAAAAAGGACACCCGGAAAAGCCTACCAAGAATCTAGAGTACGCCCCTGAAAGAAAAAAAGAAAAGGGACAAAAAACGAGGCTTTCAGCAGCGAAAAAAAAAAAAAAGGTCGGATTGTGGTCCGATGGGGGAATACAGGGGGAGGTGTCTGGAGGGGAGCTCTGATTTCTCGAAAAACAGAGCTGGTCTTGGGGGGGAGATAAACTTGGCTGGGAAATCACCTAGGAGGAGGAGGACATTCCACCAAAAAAAAAGTGCTAATCCCGGACCGGGATCCCTCCCCATCAAAAAAGATTCCGGAAAAAACTAAAAAAGAGTCTGAAGTGGTCAAGGGAAGGGGGTTCCAAACCTGAAAAAAAAAAAATCAAAAGCGCGAGGAAAAGGTTTCGCTTCGTGGGGAAAAAACAGAAAAATGTTCCCGTAATAGGAAAATTATTATGCCGCCTCGGGGGAAGAAACGCGGTTTGCTGTACGGAAGGGCTTCTAGTTCCTGCAGAGCAACTCGAATGAAAAGGGTCCGGCGGAGAAAATTGTCGCCTCAAAGGAAGAAGGGGGGGGGGGGGAGTCCTGTCGGAGGAACGAAAGGAACAAAATAATGAATGCAGAAAAAAAACCCCCACACTAACCGAAGGGAGTCGTAAAGCTGGTGATCGTGGGAAAAGAAGGGGGGAGGCTCTTTCCTGTTGGAGAAAAAAAAAAAAAAAAAATGCAGGATGTTATTGACTCAGGGGAAGGAAAAACGCCTCATAAGGTCCCGAAGTCTAAAACTTGATAAGAAAGCCACAAGAGAATGGGATCACAACTCACGCGAAAGACTTCTCTTCAGGGAGGGGTGGAGCGCTATCCCAGACAAGGAAAGTCCCAAAAACAGTAATAGAAAGCCAAGTCAGAATCTGTTACAAAAGAACATCAATCGGTTGAAAGAAGGAAAGCATCTTGTTCGTGGGGGACCGGAAGAGAAGATCAAGAACACTTATTATATTATGGGGAAGGTATTTTTCGAGAAATGATATCTCATCAAACGAAAAAAAAACAACCCAAAGAGTATTACAAGGGGGAAGAAGAAAATCTATCTACAGGAAGCCGAACTGGACCCCTAATCTCCGAAGGAGAGGTCGGCTTTTTAAAACGAGGGAAAAAAAATGGGTGGGACAGAGGAAATGTTGTCCAACAAGGAAAAAAGGGAAGGGGGGTTGGGACGGCGATCCTGGGGGGGGGGAGGGAGCATCCGCCTGATCAAAGAACATCGATCAGGCAAGAAGAGGCGGAATACACGCAGTGCTTGAAAAAAGAAGGACCGCTGGCCTCCAGCACTTGAAGAGGGGGGGGGAGTCAGGAAGATGACGGGGGGGAGGGGGGGGGGATACTAAAAAAAAGACATCGGGCCCGCGAGAAGAAGCAAGGCAAGAAGCCCCCGCCCAAAAACGGAAAAAAAAAGAACCTTAAATCCGAGACTCAACGAGTTAGTGGTTTGGGGGTCCTGCAAAGGAGGCCTCCTGCGGGGAAGGAAACATTCAAGATAAGGTTTGTACTGAAAAAAAACAGATAACGATCGGAGGGCAGAATTTCTCCCGAACCGCGACGGAACGAAAGCTACGTCCAAGCAACGAGGAGGAAGAGGGAAACGATTTCCTCAGAAAAAAAAAAAAACCGGACGCGCGCGCTGCATGAGGGGGAACTGGGGGGGGGGGGGCCGTTTTGGAAAAAAAATCGCCGCAGAAAAGGAAGGGGGCCGGGATCTGGCGATGGGGAAAAAAAATCCAACAAAGAACTGCCAAACGCCCATGAAACAGTGGGACTCCGACCGACTCCGTTGGGGGACAAAGAAACAAGATAAAAGAAGGGTTTGTCTAGAAAAAAATAACAGGACGCAAGCGGACAGGGGGGTGGGAAGACCAGCCCACCAAAAATACGCTAAAGTAACGCCTCACAGGAGGGATATCACTCTATTCATAGAGGGGAAAAAAAGTGGGTAGCCCAGCGAGAGAAAGCTTTCAAATGGGGTTTTTCGATTATGGGGACAGGGTGTTCTTGTGTTGAGGAAAACAGCCGCGCAGGAGAAGGACACCTTCTAAGGATAAAAGAGATCTTCTAAAAAAAAAAAAGGGGGAACGGGGCTCTGCGTAGAAAAAGGGAAGGCGGCGGTAAGTAAGTTCGTGGGGAAAAAAAAGCCGTGGGGGAAGGTCAGCAACGGAAAAGAAGGGAGAGGGGTGTGTTGGTCCAAAAGAGGTGGGGAGACTGCAAGGACGTTCGAAAAAAAAAACATTCTTGCCCTCTGAAAAGGGAACCTCCCAGCGGCTGGGGGGCGCTTACGAACAGGAACGCGTTGGGCCGAGGAAAAAAAACAGGGACTTCGTCGAAAAGACGACAACGTGGGCGCCTAGGCAGTGGCTTGTGAGTGCGACAAGGCGCGTCGGGAGAAAGCATGGGCCTTCGGAAAAAAAAAACTGTGCTAGAGGGGCCCCCGGGGGGGAGGTGTTCAACGGGAAAGACGAACGCGATCACGAGCCTGTCTCCTGACCCTCGCGCCTATTGCACGGGGGGGAGGGACACAAGAGTGCGCACGGAGAAAAAAAAGGGAAGAAACACAGGCAAAAGGAAAAAAAACCATCCGCTACAAGGACTTAGGGAAGACCCGATCGTGAAAATCCGCCGGGGGAAAGAAAGGAAAAGAAGTGCCCTACGCGTGTTTGGAAGGACGGGATGGCGGGATCGGGGAGGGAAAGAGATCCAGTTCCAGAAGGAAACTGTTTTTCGAAAGGAACTCAAAAGACCTTTAAAAAAACGCTAAAAAAGGGATGACAAGCCTTCTTCAGGGAAAAAACCCCTCTAACAACTAAAGGGAAAAGAAAAATCATAAATTGCATGAGGGTGAGCAACATCCACTTTGAAGGACCACCGTGGTATTGGGGGCCATGGGGAAGGGAAAAAAAGGAAGTTTCTGACGGTACATTCAGAGGGAAGGGGGGGGGGAATGTGGAAACTTCCAATATGGGGGAAAAAAAATGGGTGTATCCGTTTCAAGGGGGGGGGGAAGTTAAGGGAATTCTTGGGGAAAAAAAAGGTTTTCACCGGGAAAGGGCGCCCCATTGATTATTCCGACGATGTCCGCCTAGACGGGAAGAAGCGTCTCTTGGAAAGTCTTGGAAAACTGTGAAGATGGGAGAAAAAGTTTGAGAAAAAGGGGAGAAAACGGCTGGTGAAAGATGGAGCAGGGACGCAGACAGCGAAGTGGGATGCGTCTTATGGCCCGAAGGGGGGGGGAACTGGCAATCAAAGACGCGCACTTGGGAAAGATCCTCCTCCCAAAAAGTCGAGGAAACTCGAGGGAAACCAAAAATTGAAAAAGGACCGTCACGTTGAAAGGGGCCGCAACAAAAGGGGGGGGCGGTTGGTAGGCCTCAACCGAAGGGAAAAAAGACCTTAAGACACGAAAAAAGAAAAAATTGCCTTCTGGGGGGGGACCTACCCGCAAAAGAGAATTGAGAGGGGGGTTTCATGCCACGAAGGGGGAAGGGAAACGAAGCCTCGGGGGGGGGGGGGGGGGTCCCTCCAATTTAGACTAAAAAAATAGTTGTACTCGAGGAAAAACGAGTTGCAATGGTTTGAAAAAGCAAGAAGTTAAACCATATTCCTTCAAAAGAGAAAAAAAAGGAAGACCGATAGTTATACAGACGATGGCGTAAAAATCGGGAACAAGGCTTTCCAAGGTGGAAAAGCAGGGCTCGTCAGGGGGGGGGAGGTCGGCTTATTGACCATTTGGAAGGATGTGATTCAATAATCCCATGAGGGAGGAAAGACTGTAACTCCCCAAAAGAATCGCCTCAAGAAAGGAAAAGAATCCGATCGGGTCAAAAAAGAAAAAATTAAGACTGTGAAAAAAAAAGTTCGGTCGGAGGGGGGGGAGGAGCAGCCGTTTCCCTGAGAAAAAAAAAACCAGTAACGAAGATAATGACATGGTGGGGGGGGGAAGACACAGAGAAGCCGCTCGGGGGGGTTGATCGGGGGGGGTCGCAGATTAGAAAGGAGTTCGGGTCGGGACGATGAAAAGGAGCGCGATCTCAGAAGGGGGGAGGGGGGTGGGCCTTGAGGGATCCTAAAAAAACTGGGGGGAAAGAAAAAGGTGGACGGGAAGGGGAATGGGGGATGGGTTGTTGGGGAAAGGAACTCGGCTTGGGGAAATCCGCTCGGGGGGGGAAACGGGTTGGAAAGGGTGCAAATAGGAAAAAAAAGGTTGTGAACCACGAAAGAAAAAATGTTCGGGGGGCGTCGAATAATGGGGGGAAAAGGAATGAAATTCTCATTCCATGGAGATACTGGGATTTAGAAAGGGGAATTAGAACTAGGGAAAGGAATCGTGAGGCCGTCAGCAAAAGAAATGGGGGGAAGGTGAGATAGCTGTTTGAAATGGGTGCCCCTCCGAAGCGAAGGGGGGATTTGCAAAACTCTGAATGAAAAAGGGAAGAAGACGAACAGGTAAGAGTCAACCCTTTGGTGAAGGGGGGGGAGGACAGACGTTGTACGGCGAAACTGTCAAAAGAAAAGGAAAACTTAGAAAGAAAATAAACACAAAACATCAGGTAAAACGTCAAATGGAAAAAAAGAATCCCAGCGGAACACCGGGAAGGGTTGGATTTCAAAAAGTACTATAGGGGGAGAAAAAAGGGGAGCTGTGGCAAGGAGGGGCCCAGCCGACACCTTCCAGGGAGGGGGGCCGCAAGAACGACCTATTAAAAAAAAAGGAAAACAAACATCAAAAGTAATGAGGGGGGGGGGGGGAGGGGGGGGGTTCGAACTTTCTTTGAAAAAGAAAAAAAAACATGAGAATTGGAAAAAAGGAATAAACCGTCGAAAGAAAAAAAAAAAGTTTGTTTGCCGAACATGAGCCGGCGCCGAGTGAGACAATAGAAGTCCTCGACAAGGACTGGAGTCTCATGGATATGTCTCAGTGAGGAAAAAAGGAAAGAAAAAACGATACGGAAATGTAAGGAATGCAACAAAAAAAGCCCTCAATTGAGGGGAAAAAACGAGGTTTCACCGGAGGGGGAACCAAAGAGGGGTAGTCGTAAAGAAAAAAAAAAAAAAAAACCTTCCCTTAATTGCTAAAAAACATACGTCGCTGAAATATTTGTGGGGAGGGAGGGTAAAGCGTGCTGGCGGAAGAAAAGGAAAAGGCGGCTAAGGAAAAGGAAAAAAATGCGGCGCTCTAAGGAGTGTCAAAGGAAGGATTTCAGCCGTGGGGGGGGGGGAAAGGAGTTGACCCTGGGGGAAAAGGACAAGGCGATTTTGATTGGGAAAAAAAAATTTCAAAAGCTTTGAAAAAAAGTAAACTACAAAGAATTATAAGGGGGAAAAAAAGGGTTTCAAAAAGGGAGAAAAAGGAAAGCCCGGGGTAAAGGAAAAGAAAAAGGGGCAAGCAGGCCGCGAAGGAAGGGGCATGGAAATATCGGGAAGGATTTAAGGCAAGTCGGGAAAAAACTGTTCGCTTGACAGCCGGAAAAACAACGTCTGAAGTAGAAGGGAAGACACTCCAATTATCTCCAATCGAACAACACTTCAGGTTACGAAGAAGGGGGGGGGGGGGGGGGGAAAAATCGACTGTTGAACGTCAAAAAAAGAAGGGTGTGGGAAAAGTCATGCACAGGGAAGGGACTGTGCCTCATTGTGGGGGGGACAGGGAGACAAAAAAATTTTTGGGGGGGACACTACCGGAAAGAAAAAAAGAAACCACGGAATGAATCAATTGAGGAGAACAACGCGTCAGGGGGATGACATGTGAAAGAAATCGAAACCAAAAAGAGAGCCAGACAGTCAAAGGGGGGATTGTAAGAATTCTTTTCAACTGGAAAAAAGAGA
>Ga0179591_1139701_pt1 | contig 15846 bp, 27 predicted proteins | sample CZOMad2_1_08_16f_FD_182891 | JGI IMG/M metagenome (GOLD analysis project Ga0179591, IMG submission 182891) | Vadose zone soil fungal communities from Angelo Coast Range Reserve, California, USA - CZOMad2_1_08_16fungal (PacBio error correction) | ecosystem: Environmental > Terrestrial > Soil >...
GAACCACCGAGTTGGGGGACAGATTTGGGGAGACAAAAGAAAAACAAAGTTCCGAATCAGTGGGACCCAAAAAGCGAGGACTTCATAGAACACAGAAACCTTATCTAACGCGGCAGGCATTCCCTTACAAGTTGGGTGAAAGGACGAAAGGGGACCTGGCGAGACACAGAAACTAAAACGAGGGGGAGAGTCAAAGGTGAAAATCATTTCATTAACATGGAAGCGGGGGGGACAAGGGGACCACATGGGGCTTAAAAACCAAAAGAACGAAAAAAGTCAACCGGAGCAAAAGAAAAACCCGCAAGCATTTCGAAGGGGTACCATACTCCGTGGAGACGCGCAAGGACGAGGGGGGACGGAAATGCCCCGAACCGAAGTACCATGGAAATGGACTTTGAGACTGGAAATTGAAAGACGGCCCGGGGCAAACGGAGAAACAGAGAAGAAGGGAGCTGCCGCGACACAATTGTGACTCCGCGGCACTGGGGGGAGAAGGGTCCGCAAAAGAGTAGCAGCTAGTGAGCGAACAAACGGCCGATCAAAGACTGCTCAGCCAGTAAGTTTGACTGGGGACTCAGCCGGACGAAGTCGACACCACGGGATGAAAAGCCGGCCGAAAAACAGCGTGGGTTAAATGCGACTCCGATGAAGAAAACGGATGAGTTCTAGAAGAAATCTGCAAAGGGCGGGGGGGGGGGGGGTGGAGAAATTGTGGGGGAGTAGGGGTGGTTCACTTGGGCAACGCACAGATGTTTACGAATACCGGGGAATGAGGGAACCACCGTTGCCGTAATGGGAATATTACCGCGGCGGGGGTTTGGGTCATTCAACGTTAGTTTTACACGGTAGCCAAACTCACCGGCAGAGGAAAAGGAAGCTATCATGAAGTCAAAACACCAAAAGAAAAAGTGGGGGGGCTGCAGGTGGCAACATCAAGAATACCCACGGACCACAAGTTTTAGCATGAAAAAAACAAAGTTCAAGCAAAACTCCTTGAGGGACGAGGAGATTCCGGGGTCGGGCAGAAGAAGGGAAGAAAAGAAAAAACAATGTTTCCGGCAACCACCCACAATGGACTACCCCTATGGCAACAAGGCCGGGAAAAGAGAACTTGCCTGGTGTACGAAGTGAAGACAACGAAACACCGACCCCGTGTGCCAGAGATGGGAACCCGCATATCAGAAAAGCTGTGTGAAGCACGGAACAGGCATGTTCGTTGAAAGGGGGGGGGGGGGGGGACGAAAGATATAAGGGGGAAAGTAACCGGTTTCGTCGAAACAAAAACCAAAGTACCCCTAAGGAGAAGAATCGGGGTGGAAAATCAAAACACTAACCCCAATAAGCGACGGGGGTTCAAAAGACACATGGGGGGAAAAAGTAATCAAGGACTCCATTTAAAGGGGGGACTACGTCGGCTCGGTCAAAAACCCACATAAATAACCTAGGCAGAGTCGATTGAGACCCACAGCAGGGACACCAAAGTGGGTGGGGGGGCCCTTGGAGGGCACATGGCCCGGCCGAAAAAGCATCGAGGGGGAACAAACAACACGACCGGAGGAACATAAAGCCAACCGCAGTCACGCTCGCGGGGGCAACATACACTGAGGAACGACGTCACAAACCAAGAGCAAAAAGGAACGTGCCGGAGGAAGGCTGGCAGCGGAAAACGATAAGAAAACTTTGCACATGCAAGCAAATGTGGGGGAACGAAACGAATCAGAGAAGTTCATCAACGCAAGGGGCAAAGGTTTGAATTTGTTCGCAGCAAATAATGAATTAAATTGTCCGGGAGGGGGGGAAGAGAGAACTGCCAAAAGGAAGCCTGTTGACACAAATGGGGGGCATAGTGGCTGAAGATTGGGCGAAAATTGAAAACGGGAAACACCGTGGAAGTAAGCCGACCGCAAAAACCGCCTTGCACCAGAAGGGGATCGGGGAAAGGACAAGAAAGACCCCGTGAGACCGGTTGGCAACGTCACAGAAACGGTGAAGGAAACGGCACCGTTCGGAGGACTCTTTCAGACAAAGAATGTGAGAGGAAAGAGAAAGAAAAGAAAAAAGGACCGTAGGGGTGGACCCAGGTGGACGGGGTGGGAACGGAACCAAACGTTTTGTTCCGAGGGGAAAGTTGGGCTGCCACATGGGGGGGACTCTTACATCATCAAGAATTCCAATGGACAAACTGACTGATGTGAAAGAACAAGGAAAACGTGAAGGGGACGATTCCTACAAGAAAAAAAGGTGGCACAGAGCTAACGGGAGACAAAAGGGATACCATGCGGAAGTCGCGGGGAGGGGCACAACTTGAAGGGGGGGGGAACGTGAGGCCTGCCGTGGGAACAAAGTAAGGACAACAGGGGAGTTTTGAAAGAAGAAAAGACAGGAGCGGGTGAGCAATCGGGAAGAAGAGTCAACAACAAAAAAAACGAAGAGGAGGAGGAAAATAAAAGGGGCACCTAAGGCGGAATCGACCCCCAAGTACGGGGGTACCAGATTGTCCAGTGGGAGAAACGGCAGCCGTACACGGGGGGGACCTACAACGGAAATAGTACAGAGAATGCAGGAATGTACATAGCAGTCTTTGGGCGCCGTTAGAAGAGAAGGGTTGGGTTGGGGAGGGGAGAAAAGTGAAACAATTTTCAACCCATTGGACGCACGACAAAGGGGTTTTTGAGGTGAAAATGGGGAATTCTTCCTGAAAAGAGAGTTAAAGGTTCCACTGGGGTAGCCAAAGAGAGGAAAGAGAACGTTGCGGTCCGAAAGGGGTGGTAAAGAAAATGGGGCCCCACCATTGGCAACATACGGAAAAAAAAAGGAAAACCAGAACCTTGGGGGGGGTGACTGTTGAAAGAACCGAGAAGCAAGCCCGGTGGCCGTGGGGTGGACGGGCGGCCCAAAGTGGGAGGGAATTGGGGACAAACGCGCCTTTGGCGTGAGACGGGGGAAGGACCAAGAGGGCAGCACGGTTTGCCGCAGGTCATGATATGAAGGAAGAACGGTGTGCCGTTGGTGGTGATGAGGAATAAAAAGAGAAAGCGAAGCGCCAAAAGGGGGTTGCACAGAGAGGCTGTGATTTCTGGGGTAAACCAGAAACGACCTTTGAAAGAGACAAGCCAAGAAGGCCGACAGATGGCCAAAAGAGCAGAAAAAAAAGGAACTTCCGCCGGGGGGAACCTTAAAGTGACGTGGGGAGGCGTGAAATCGTGTTGTTACCATTTGAGTGGAAGTGTCTGCACGAATAGAATCTAGTTTGGGGGAAATGCCAGCAGTCGAGACGTTGGCTAATTTGGGGTCTGGCAGAGGGGACATCGGAGGTATAGGGGGAGAGGAAGATTGAGCGTGGACGGGGATGTGACGAAATGTGCCGGGGGAAGAGGAAACCGAAGCGGAACTCTTGGCACATCAAAAGAAAAAAAGGTTGGGAACTGAGGTTGTCAATCAAGGAGGGAGGGGTGATGCCCGGAGCAAGGAATCAGAAGGAGCCCTGAAATTGGAGGGGAGGTGGTATTTTTTTTCAGCCAACCAAAGGGTTAGGTTGAACCGAGAAAAGAAAATGGGGGGCTGTTGGGGGAATTAACCCGAGAGAGGTAAGTGGGGGTGGCGCCGAACAAACCGGACGAGCCCGAAGATCCCCTCGGTCCGGGCAACCAGAGTGGCCCACCGGGAAACACTTCATAGGCAACGTCGGCAAAAAAAAAGACACGGAAGGAAAAAAATGAAAAAGAAGAGGGGGGGCTGACCCCCATGCGGGGGGACAAAGACGGGGGGCTGATTACATCTTAGATAAACCAAAGGAAGTTTCACGGCATGGGTTTAAAAAAAGGGGGAGGCAAATTGGAGCTTGGAAGGAAAAAGGCGGGCTGTATGAGGCATTGGTCAAGGCGAAGTCCGTGAATGGGGAGGTAAGGATGTCGTTACAATGGAGAACGGTGTGGTGTTTCATGGGTAGTGAACGGAGTGGAAGGTGACAAACAACCGGGTGGGACGTTTGGGAGGAGGGAAGCGCCCGTTCATGTCAAGGGCAAAGGGTGGAGTGGACGAAAGAACCCGAACAGGGAAGGAGATCACGGAAAACAAGGGAGGGAAGAGGGTTCCCAAAAAGACCGTGGGCAACCGAACCGGGCAAAGTTAATAGAAGAATCTGGGGACAAAACCCTAGGGAAAAAACCACGTCCCCTCGACAAAAGAAATTTCCAACCGAAAAGGGGGATGGGAGGGTGTTGAGAACTATAAGACTTGAAAGGCGGGGAGAAAAGGGGGGCATACACGAATGGATTCCGTCGGGGACGGCAAGAATCATCTTGGATACCGTGGGTGGCCGCGTGAAAGGAAAAGATGTCCACAGGAAAAAAGACCCGTACCTCGCGGGGAAGGCAGGGGGAGAAAGGCGTCCGTGGGGTATGAAACGACTCAGGGGGAAAAATAATGTTTGATGTGGGGGGGTGTTGGGGGGCTTGCCGACCACGGAACAGACACAACGGGAAGTTTGCAAAAAGGTGCCGGAAAACGAAAATAGAGAACAGAAAACGGGGGTGATCTGGTGGGTTCATTCTGTGGGAGGCCCGTCCACGACTCAGGAAAGTGTTCATAGCGGCAACTCCCAGAGAGGGGGGGGAAGGGTTAAAAACTTCGGGTGGGGAAGGGGATAACATATCTTTCAACTGCTAGTATTTGTCAGGGGGTGAGCCACGTACGAAGGAGGGTGACGGGGGGGAGAGCACAACGCACGCCAGAAGGCGTTGGGCGTTGTTGTGGGGGTCGCAACTAAAAGAAAGACCATTTTCCAAGGTGGAAGGGGAAGCAGCCACAAACAGCACCCCGGGGGTCCAACGTACCGCCCCGGTGACTCCCACCGAGATCAGGTGTTGGGCGGGGGTGACGCAGTGGGGCCACTGCCCTGTCTTGGTAAGGGGCACACAAAAGACTTAAGGAATCCGAGGTGGGGGGAAGCACGTAGAGGAGATCCAGTGTTCGTCGAAGGTTCAGAATAGACTTGGGTGGGGGGGTCAAGGGTGTTTCCCACGATGGGGTGTTGGACCGGGAAATGGTGGGGAAAAAAAAAGCGGGAGCAAAAACCCCGGTGGAAAGGTCACGGGAATTTTGATGCAGGGGGGTATTCAAGGGATACCAGGACGGGGGATGAGTTAGTAAGGGGGGGAATGGTGAGGGGGTGGGCGAAGCCGAGGGAGGCTGTAAGGAGGGAAAAGAATCTGGAAGGGGACTATGAGTTAAACAACAATCAGCAGATCACTTGTAGACAAGTGAGGGGGTGGGAAGAGGTCCCGTGGGACCCGACACGGGGGGGAAAGCACTCGAATAGCCCTGGGGCCCTGACAAGGGCGACGAGAGCCAGTTTGGAATTAAAGAGAGAAGAAATTACGATGAGAAATGGGAATCGGTTTTGCCCAAATAGCTTAAACACTCCGATGGTAGAGTGTGGTTTAGTGCAATGGGAATACGTCAAGGGGGGCACCCAAGGTGTTGGGGGAACGGTGGGGGTGTTGGAAAAACGTGAAGGACATGAAAGAAGTTTGAAGGAAGAAATCAGGGGACGGGAGTGTAAAAAAAGAAAAAAAGGGACGCGTCAACTTAAAAAGGGTGGGGAGGGGGGGAGAAACAACGCTTGTGCGTCTTGGAGCGACTGCAACAACAGACCGGGTTTGCAGGCAGGATGCGAGAGATTAAAACAAACGTTGCAAATGGGGGGCACGGCATGAGCAACGAAAAGACCAGGGGTGGGTGTTTGGTGGTGGGCCCGGACGCACAACACGGGGTTGAAAGGACTGGGAGCGCTGGGGGGGGGACAGAGCTGGCCGGGGGAGCGGCATTGCCAAATGTCATTGGGAGGGCCTCGACGGAAGAGAAACCAAAAGAAGGGGAAGAAAAATTGGACCCACAAGGGGAAGTGGGGACACCGACAGCGTGAAGTCCCCACCTACCACACTGGGAGGTACAAATCATGGACGTGAATTGGGGTGTGGGCTGCCGGGAGAAGATAGGGAGAAAAAAAAAAAAACCGTGCAAAAGATCCCGAGATGGGCCCAAAGCCGGGGGTAAACGCCGTGGTCGAAAGCCCAGGTGGGTAAAAGCGGGGGGTGCAGGGGAAAGTTCAGCACCCTACGATGGGTGGGAAGGGAAGCGACCGGGCGTGGTAAAAGCCGAATTGGCAGATGTTGGTGGGGACTGGGGGGGGTTTGAAGGGGGAATGAAGTGACCCAAATTCGACTGGAAAAATCGCGGGTGTCCTACGTCCGCGTTGGCCAATAAATGAAACAGTCGGCCAGGGGTAAAAAGGAGTTCAACGCAAAGAATCATCTTGGGTAAACACAGATAAGATTTGAGACGATGGCTGGTGGGAACGCAGGGGCGGGATGGACGGTGGGTCACGGCACGGGAAAAGGGCCTCACGCCCTGGGGGGGATTCGGGGGGGGGGGAAGGGCGCAGGAATATGGGTGTCAGGGATAGTTGGTAAAACCCATTGGAAAGAGGACAGACAAAGAAGTTCGGAGGGGAAGACGGTGGCTGAGAGTGGGCCTCAAAACCCATGGAAAAGGGGGTAGTGGTTTGAACTGGGCAGGACAGGGGAGATTCCGCGAGGTTGTAAAATGGGTGCGAGGGGCCCACACGGTCCTGGGGACGGCTTGACGAAAAAAGATCGCATATCCTTTCAAGGATCCTACAACAGAGAAAAGCCACAGAAAGGGGATGATCAAAAGATCTAGGGGGAAAGATCTGCGCCGGATAGACGCGTGGGCTACAGCCCTTCTTGGTTTAAAAAAGAACAAGAATTAAAAAAAGCACCTAGGGGGTTCCCCATGGGAGACAAAAAACGGCCACAGACACTGAAAAAAAGGAAAAAACATCAGCCACGAAATTACAAGGAAGTGGGCCGCTAGGGGGGGGCGTAAACTAGAAGCCACAAACGAGGATCCACCAGGACAAACCGGGGGCACACCTAGAAAGTTAACCGTGGGGAGCCACCCTGGACCCAAAAAGATGAAAACTCCTACGCCCGGACAAAACATGTGACATCGTCGAACGGCGTGGTAGACGTGGAATTAAGTTAAGGGCAGAGAAAAGGGGGGAAAGACAGTGTTAAAATTCAGCGGGGCAGGGTGGGGGGGCGGACGGAGGACACTGCTGATTAACGAAAAAGGGAGAGCGGGGAATGGGAAAAAGAGAAAACACACAAAGAAGGTAAACAATTCAAAGGCGGAAAGTCTTGCTGGGGAAGACGGGTAGACAAAAAAAAAAAAAAACGGTCGGCCGGAAATCCAGAGTGAACAAGAAGGTGAAAATACAACGGAAAAGAGTAACGGGAGGGGGGGCACTCCTCGGATTCAAGTTTTCTAAAGGGAAATACTTCGATCAAGGGGGTTCTTAAACCAACAAAGAAAAAAAACAGAAATCGATGGGTAGCAAGTGTGGAGGGGAAAAAGAGTCGGGTAGCAATTATCCGGGACCTTTTCAGAAAGGTTTGGCGCCTGTTTAAAAAAGAACATAATAAAGTGGGGGGAAAGGGAGCTAAAAGGGCATACCCACCAAGCGCCAGTTATCAACGGGGAGGCAGGACAAAACAGGTGGGGTGGGGGGTGTCGGCCTACCCAAGTGAAGAGAAAGAAAGATAAGCCTAAAGGGGGGGAACAAGGACGTCAGAAGATCGTAAGGGAGCAGAATCAAGCTTGTCCAAGAAACGCGTCAGAAAAGGAGATTTGACGGGGTGTTGGGGGAATAAGAAGAAAACGCTTTGCGCCAAGGAAACCTCTTGCTAGGGACACGGTGCCCAAAAAACAGTTCAGAAAAACTGCCCGGGGAAAAACTGGATTAAGAAGGGGACGTGAAACGACAGAGTACCAAGATCGGCGTGGCCGACTTACTGGCAAAGAAAAAAAGAATCGGAAAATGTAGGCGAAGAGAAGACTCCGCGAACATTTCAGGACCAAGGTTTAGAGAAGGCGGGCTACAGGCAGTGGCGGTCAAGTGTAAAAGACACCCAAGATAAAAACGGGGGGCGAAACTAATCTGGGGCCAAAGGGGGGGGGGGAACTCACGACGTCCGAGAGAAGAATCACTACCGAAAGAAGAATAACTTCGCTGACGACAGCAAACACAACGAATAAAAGAGTCCTCTGCTCAGTAAAATACAAGAAAAGAAAGGAAGGGTTCCCGGCAGGCACACAAGTTTGGGGGGGGGACACGGGTGCACAATTCACAAGGGGGAAAAAATCGTGGTGAAGAACGACAAAGTTCGAAAGTGACAGGAGCACGGGAAAGGGGTCCGGATCCATACAAGGAAGGCCAATTGAAGAAAAGCTTCAATGGGGGTGGTTGAAAATCAAGAAGGGGGCATTTGTCCACCAAAACAACCTGGGCGAGGGGAGATGCGGGTGGCATCAAAAGTAGACCTGGAAGCTTTCTTTCTGGGGCTCAACAAACCCCACAAGCGGAAAGGCGGGGGCGGGGACCCAAAAGAAAAGGGACAGCAGGGGCCTATCAACGGCACGCGCATGGGTCGAGTGTCTATCCAACACCAGGAAGGGGGGAACAACAAAGGGAGGGACAGCTAGGAAAAAAGAGAGGTTCAAGGGGCCGAGGGGGGAAGGACAGAAGCCAACAGATATTCATAAACATGGGAAGCAGTTCAAAGAGGGGGGGGAACTGAAACTTAGAAAGTATCACTCGAAACTCTAAAAAACCGAGGCCAAGAAAAGGCACGAAAGAAGAGGGGGGGGATGGGAAAAGGCACAAACGGGAAACCAAAAACACGGTTGGTATCACGCAAACTGTCACCAAACGTGTGAAGACTTGAGGCTCGAGAGAACTAACGAGGTCCCTCACAAATCGAGAAAAATGTACCTGGGGAGCTGTGTTGGAGCGGGGTTGGGGGGGAACGAAGGGGGGCCGCACCACAAATTTGGTCAGGGACGTGGGAAAGCCAGGCAGAAGGGTTGCCCGTAATGTTGGGGGGGGGGAAAAAAATTACTGAGCGGGGGGGAGAGCCTCCCGACGTGGCCATGGAAAAAAAATCAAACCTGGAAGCAGACCCGGAAGGTCTATCTATCCTGAAAAAGAAAAGGGTGTTGTGCGGGTAAGTAAATCACTAACGGAAGAAGAAAATGTCAAACGAAGGCGAAAGAAAAACTCCCAATGCCGCAAAGTTGAAAGGCACGGCCTTACTGAAGGGGGGGGCAGTCGGCATAAAAGGAAAAAGTTGGGACCGGGACAAGCAGGACCATGAATAAAAAATGGGGTGGACAACCATGCCGGAAACCTTTCCATGGGTGACAGAACTTTTTGTGAAACAAGCCAAACGAAGGGAAGAGAAACGCATATCGGCGGATTGGGGGTAAAAAACGACCTATGAGGGTGGTTTGGGGCCAATGGGGAAAGGAAGAGTAGCGAGGGCTCGTCCGTCAAAACGTGACACGCCAAAACACCAAAAGTGACAAAGAAGGAGACGTGACCAACAAGCCAGAAGATCAGGAAGGGTTCACACTACCAAGGGGTGGAAAAGCTCTCCCGGGAACGCAATACATTGGAACGGACTGGAAGTGCTGCGGGCTAGAACATAGGGTCGCTGCGCATTTGGGGAAAAAGACAGTTGGCAACGGGGGGGGGGGGGGACAGTTCAAAACGTGCACAGGGCAGAGAGTAAAAGAGGAAGGGGACAGAAAGGGGCAACAGCACTGACGACATCCCGACAAAGACCAGCTGCACAAGAGATAAGTAAAAAAAAAAAGAAAAAAGTCCGGAAAAAAACAGACCAAAGAGCCACTTCCACGACAGTGGCAGCTCAAGATATATTAAGAAGGAAGACAGCAGCAAAGGGAAAAAGAACGAATCATAGCAACGATGTCAAAAAACGACAGGGAGAAAAAAAAGGTGGCCGCAAACCAGGAAGGGTTGGGGGAACAACGGGCGCCAAAAACAACTGGAGTTCAAGGAAGGGGGAGGGGTCAAAAAAAGTCCAGAATCCTGTGCACACCAAATGCGGGACCGGGATTCGGGTGGACTTGCACGTACGGAACAACCCAGGAACAAATGAAAAAAAGTAATAAACGAGAAGAGGAGCAAAAAAAAAAGGCCGTATGGGGGGCGCAGGTTGCACAACGCAAAAAGCACCGGGCAAAAGGCGGGGGAGAAGTAACCTCAAAGGGGGGGGGAACCTCAACAACGGCAAAGGAGGAGGAGATTGGGTAAAAAGCAAAGAATGGGTAGCCCCGGGTGGTTGCAAACCCATGGCTTGTTGGGAAGGGACATGGGGGGGAAGACAAAAAAAGGTGTCCAAGATTGGGGGGAACCTCCAAAGGGGGTGGGGGGAAAACTCCCAGCAACAAAGGGCCAAATGTCAAAAAAAACAGATACGACTTTTGAAGAAAGCAAGACAGGGGGAGGGGTTACAACGTCAGGAAAAGGAAAAACCAAACAACAAAAACAATAACTAAAAGGGGAGGGGAACCACGGCAGACAAGGAGGGCCATTCGCTGATAAGAGGGAAGGCAAGGTCGCTTGCAAAAGTGTGCAAACTTCGAAGGGAGTAAAAACAAACGTAAGAAAGAAGGGTAGCAAAGAAAAATAGGGAGAGAGCAAAAAAACCAAAGAAAAGAGGAAAGAGAGAGACACCGAAAAAAACCTGAAAGAACGCGGGGGGGGAAATCCAGATTTGTTCCGGATGGCAAAAAAACAAAGCCGACAGTGCCTCAAAACACGGAAGAAGCAAAACAGCTAATGAACAACTGGGCCCGAGTAAGAGGGCCGAAGGGAGATGAGAAAGTTTGGGGGGGAAGGGAAGACGTGTTTAAAAGGGGACAAAAGCGCTGGAGGAATTGAAATCGAAAGCGTCATGAAAAGGATGCTTGAGGATAGGAGGTAAAAAGTGGACAAAAAAAGAAAGAAAGAACGGAAACGTTGCCGCCCCAGGGGAACAAATTTAAAAAGAAAACGAAACTTGGGAACAAAATACGACTTACCGTTACAAATGGGCGGGCTGGAGGAAAACAGACCGCCGGGCCGGGTGGTGGACGAAAAACTTGGAGGAGAAAAAGTGTGTTTGGCCACAAAAAAAAAGAAAAGGGATGGCGACAGAAACTGAAAAAGCGGCCAAAGAAAGCGGTTTGGGACAACTTCGGAGATACACAGGGGGGGGGACCGGGGGTGGACGGGGAAAAGAAAGTACTAGCATCCACCCGAAAGCGCCATTTGGTGCAACATGGAGGGGTGGAGTTCGCAAAGAAAAAGGGGGAAAGAAGACAGGGCCCTGCCGAACAATTCCAACGGTCAAGGAACAAAACTAAACCTCGAGAAGACTTAAACGGTGAGAGGAGAAGAATACGTTTAAAAGGGGGGGGTCCAGGATGGCCTGTGCACGTCAAAGGTAATTAAATCAATGATTTTACTCAGGGGAAAAAACTTCGGAAGAAGGGGAATTCCGGGTGACGGGGAGGGGGAACGAGAGAGTGAAGAAAGGGGGCGGAGTGTAGACCGTCGCTGTTGAATCTGTACAAAGGGCCGGCCGCGGTAAAAGTGTTCCAAGAAAAGATCCAACAAATGGGGAACGGAGGGGGGGAGTAAAAAGCGCAGACGAATATGAGAAAAAACGATCACGAAAAACTATGAAAGGGAAATGTGCGTCCGTGATCAGTAAGGGTGGGGACAAAAACCGGTAGTTTGGAAGGAAAAAAGGAATGGGGGCGAGTTGGGTGGTAAACAAGACACAAACGAGATAAGGGGTGAAGAGTGGGTTGTGTGGCCGAAAAAAGAACTGGACGAAAGAGGGGAAAGAAACCGAAAACGTCGTCCCCGGGGGGGGACCCCGCAAACCTTAGAGGATTAAGCGCAAACGCAGGCAAGGAAGAAAAGAAAATCACGAGGGGGCCTCCCAGGACAGGGGAAGAACCACGAGGGGGTCATGAAAATGAAAAAGAGTTCACAAAGTAAGTTGGAAAGAAATGGGGTTGGGGAACCAAAAGAGGGAATGAAAAAATTGTGGGCGTGGCAAAAAAGAGGAGGCCGGTTATGCAAAACAGGGAACAAGTACTCAAGAGTGAGGGAAAAAAAGGGAGGGGGGAAAATGAAACAGGGGGGAAGGTATTTGGGGAGACGTGAAATTGCAGCGGGAACGTGGGACGTTGGGAAGAATAGAGATCGCCAAAAGGGAGGGTACTTAAAGGGTAGATACAAGACAAGGAAAACCGGGGAATGATCACAGAAACCAGCCAAAGAGTTCCCCAATGAATATACCCTTTGTCAAAAGGAGTCGCAGGGTGGACCCAAGTAGCCCGAAAAAAATCTGGTGAAGGAAACCAGTGAGGAAAAAAAACCACCCGAGCCGGGCCGTACCCAAAAAGGGAAAAGAAAACTGTTTGGGCCAGAGTTGTTGTGTGAGAAATTACGTGGAAAGAGGGCGATGAGCAAGAGGAGGAACCCGAGGAGCCGGCAGCGGAACGGGGAGCACCGTGGTGCACACGTTTTCCTGTATGTTGTGGAAAAAAAAGGGGGGGGAGAACGCAATAAGGAGGGACAGGAAGGTTCTTGTTGACAGGGGTGATCGGAGGTTTTAGAAGACGAGCGGAGAGGGGTTTGGGGGACGACTGACATCAAGACACGCGGAAAGGTGACAGAGGCGTGGGCCAAATCAGAAAGACTGAAAGTGGGCTTATGCGCAAAAAGAAAAAACATGAAGGGGCACAGAGCGGCAAAACAGTTGACAATACGGGTGATGGCGAACAAGGCGGACCGCACGGGGAGAAAGTCTATAGCCCTGAGAAAAAAAAGAGGGGGGTTTGCAAAAAGGGGGGGGAATGCCCCCGAGGAAGCGGTCAAATTGTGGAGACCCAGAGAAAATTTCAAAACCCAGGTGTAATGAGAGAACCACCTTCAAAAAGAGTCGAAAAACGGCGGGAGGGGGCGGGGTTGGGGACCAGGGGTCAAACAAAGGACGGAGTTTACCCAAAAACAACTTAACGGGGAAAGAAAAGGAGAAAAAAAACGTCGTAAAAAAAAAAAAAAGGTGTCAGGAGGAAGTAATAAGGAACTGGTGGATGGTCAACAAGGGGGTCGGAAAAATTGTGGGAAGAAAGCGCCAAAAACAAGAGGGGGGGTGGGAAGCGACGGATTGTTAAGGGTGTTGGAGGGCCAAGTTAGCAAGCCGAGGGGAGTAGATGTTGGAAAAAACGGTGTGTGGGGGGTTAAGGAGGGTGAGGGGACGAAAGCGGGCGTATCGTTAGGAATGGAAAAGATGCAGAAGTTATGGGGAGTAAAAAAAGACCAACCCTAAGAGATCGTTCGCCCAAAGGTTGGGTGGTCCAGGGGGGGAAGATGAACCCGAAAGAGAACTGAAAAAAAGGGCAAGCGAAGGAACAGGGGGGTACCAGAATGCGCAAAGGGACAGTTTGAAAAAAAGGAAAGCAAAAGGAAGAAGAAAATTAAATTGACAAATACAAGAAAAAAAGAAAACAACAGGCCGATGGAAGGGGGGGGCAAAGTGATAATTGACTTGCAGGGATGGGGGGAAACTGTGGGTGTGGGGGTAAAATTGAGCGGAAAACTAATGGGGCCTGATAATCTGGGGGATGGAGTAAACAGAAGATGACGAAAAAAGATATGCAGGGGGGGAAAGCTGGGAAGGGGTAACTGGGGGGGGTAAAGACCGAGATCACGTCAGGTTGCATGGAAAGGGGCTAGTCTGGAAAAAAACGAGTGAGCAAAAACCATGTTTGGTACGTCCAGCGGTTGATATTTCGCTGGTTACCTGGGGGCCCGGGGGGATCGCAATTGCAAAAGGAAAATTAGGGTAGGGGGAAAAAGCGCCAAAAAGAGAAAAAAAAGTGGGGGGTCCACCGGATATGCGACCATGCTCCCTAAAACGAACCGCAAAGGAGCCTAAAAGGACCCCAACGAAGGCAAAAAAAAAAAGAAAAAAAAAATCAAAAATGGCACTGGTGAGGGGGTGGGTGCCAACCGGAAAAAAGGAGGTGAGAAGGGGCGTAAGAAAAAGAAAATCCAGAGCGGGGCCAAAGCCCGTGAAATGGGAGGGGGTATATCGTTGTTGCCTGATTGGAGCCCGAAGGGGGAGGGGGGGGGAGGATTGGGGGGAAAAGAGACCTGGACCAGCACGAAGGTCCTTCCGCAAAAATGGGGATGGAAAAAAAGGGTGTTTGGGAAAAAGTTTCCTGGATCAAAAATAACAATTAGAGCCAGCGGTGGGAAAGCGGACCAAAACGCAAAATAACTGCCGCGGCAATTTTGAACAACGGAAGGCCCAGGGGAGAAGAAAAAAAAAGTAACGCAAATCGAAGAAAAGGGTAACTGTGTCCCTCAAGGGAGAATGCCGTTGGGGTGGTCACCAATCTGGGGCCAAGCCGAAAAAACCAGGGGGAAATAAGAACAAGGGGGCCGTGGGGGGGAAAGGAGGTGAGGTTCAGTCTGAGATGTGTCTGGTCAAGGGTACAACGGCAAATCAGGAGAAACTTTACGGGTTGCAGTGATAGGAAAAACAAAAGTGGGAAGTGGTAAGGGGTTGTCTACAGTGGGGGGAATTAAACAAAAAATGAGGGTGGTAAGTGGTGGCGCTGGGTGCCAACGAACCTGGGACGGAGAGACGGAAGGTTACAAGGGGGAAGATAACTTGCAATACCAGAGAAGAAATGACAAACAGAAACAGAAAACAAAGAGTAATTTAAAATAGAGAGAAATGGAAAAAAGCTGCCCACGTAGAATAAAGTGGAAACAAAATAACCATGCAAAAACATTACCATTAAAGCAGAACGAAGGGAAAGTCCAAAAGAGATGGTAGCCACAAGACAAAAGACCAGACTGGAGGCCAACTATCAGCAAAAATGATAATGAGTGGGAAGTCGAAATTGACGAAAATGATAATAAAAAAAGAGAAAAAAAAAAGCGGACCCCAAGGGGCCAACAACGGGGGCCCGGGTGGTGCGAAAAGACAAAAATATAACCCAAAGGCATCACACCAACGCACCGGAGAAAAAAAAAAAAAAGGTGAACATCGACGGGGGGAACAGATTTCGTCACAAGGGGAAACTCCATTGTGAACCAAAGCGGCGGCCAGTTAGGGGTCGACGAACACAAAGCTTGGGGAAAAAAAAGGAGGAGGGGGGACCACAGGAATTCAACAACCACAATCAAAAAAAGACAAAGGAGGAAAGTTAAAAACTGGAAGCCGGGCGCAGAAATAAAAAAGTAAAAACACCGGAAATCCCGCAAAACACCGATATAACAGAAAGGAACGGGCGGGGGGCCAAATAAAACGGATTTACTTTGTTTGAACAGCCGCGGAAACTAACTTGTAAAAGAGAATCGCAACACCCAAGACGAAAAGCGAGGAAGCATGGGGGGGGAGGGAAGGGGAACAAAAACAAAAGGGTCAAAAGGCAAGTATACAAAAAAAAAAAGTAACTCATGTGGGGGTACAGCCTTTTGAGCAAAGACTATGACCGGGGGGGGAAATGGGCGCTAAAAACCGGCCAGGTGAAACCACCAAAGAAAAGGGGTAAACAGGGATCAAGACAAAACGGTTGGGTGGGGAGGAAAAGGAAACGAATTCAAGAATAGCAGACACTATGCCCAAACGGGCCCACGATCAGTCTTAGCAGCAGAAAGCCAGCTGTGACAACCAAGGATCCAAAAAACAGTGGGCGGAGGAAGGGGGGTAAAACTCCACAGTCACGTCAAAGAAAAAGCAAGCCGCTCACATTTCCCAAAAAAAGCAAAAAATGAAATGGGTTTGGAAAACGGGCAAGAACTTGTCGACAAAAAGAACCAAGGGGCGTTACTACTTCAGGGGAAAAAGGAACCATCACGGAATGGATTCCGTAAAAAATGAC
>Ga0179591_1243350_pt1 | contig 15845 bp, 17 predicted proteins | sample CZOMad2_1_08_16f_FD_182891 | JGI IMG/M metagenome (GOLD analysis project Ga0179591, IMG submission 182891) | Vadose zone soil fungal communities from Angelo Coast Range Reserve, California, USA - CZOMad2_1_08_16fungal (PacBio error correction) | ecosystem: Environmental > Terrestrial > Soil >...
AAAGTGTGGGGCCGGTATAAAAAATCAATGCAGAATCGAGGGAAGGACCATCCTTAACCTCGTCTAAGGGATAAGGGAGACAAGAAGGCAATTTTTTTTGTTGGATGGATTTGGGGTTCTGGGTGTCGTTCTCTTTGTTTTTGCGTCCGAGTCTGTGTTTGTTAGTATGAGTAATTATGCGGGAGACGGTGCAACTGAAAAGAACATCGAAAATGATGGGAAAATCTACAAAACTCCCTTCTGGCTGAAAACGGCAATGGCTCTATCATAATGCTAGGGGATAATACTGAATACATGTCAAAAGAAAGAACAGTGCAGGGCAGCGCGCAGGACCAGTACGAACGTGGGAATGAGCTAGAAAAAAAAACAAACGAGAGATCAAAAAGGGGCCGAGGGGGAACCTGTAAGCCTTCACTATCTAACTGGGCCCTAGGAGGGTAGGAAAGGTATGACAGGTCCATGCAGATTCCGATCGTCAAGGACAATTAAATAGAAATCTAAATCACCTGACATAGGGCGGAAGTGGGAAGGAATCTTTCCCTTCTCAGGTTGGCACGCCTGATGCTTCTCTATGAGGTTCTGAGACGGACTCGACGAGGAAAGTCGGCGCGAGTCGGACCAATCAGGAATGATCCCTGAACGCCCGGCCTAAGAGGAGAGGAATGCGACTCTGTTAATGCGCCGCGGAAGGAAGGAAGAAGCCACATGGTAAACCGATCAGATAGAAGCAGAGGGAAAACCCCGGGGGGAAAAAAAGACGGTAGGAGTCACTAAACGAGAGGGGAATCGAAAAAACGGCTTTCTCCGCGTAAACCAAAGAGATAAAATTCTAACACGCCGTGAAGACTTTCCAGAAAAAAAGGGGGGGGGACCTGAAAGGGTACTCCACAGACCTAACCTTCAAAGAACTTCATGCAACATCAACAGGAGGGGGGCTAGGCCAACCACGGGGCCACGAGGTGTAGAGGATAATTTGATCAAGTCCGAATCAGATTTTCGGAAGTACTGAAGGCTGCGGCTGGTAAGTGACCTCTTCACTAGTGGGGACGACAGCGAACAGCTTGGAGACTTGCGTTCTGCCGGGAGGCTTGGAATTGAAATCCAACAAGTCGAGACCAGAGGGGATGGTCCAAACTTATGGCATGAGGACAGGGTTGACCTTGACATGGAGCGACCTCTCCTTTACATTTTGGCGTCAAGCACTTAGATTGGGATTAACGCGTGTGATCAAACAGCCTCAGCTGTCTTTAGAGAGAACAAAAATGCAGCGTCAATAAAAGCTGAGGGCGTGAAAAAACAATAACCGACTCGACTTCGGACTTAACACAAAACTGAGACCGGGAAAAAGGCGGGTTTAAGTTCGAAGTAGCGGTACATGAAGTCGGCACCGGTATAAGTGTAGTGTCGAAACCTTTTTAGTAAAAACGCGCCCTAATCCGGCGAGGGAAGTCGGGACACGCGTTTCAGAATTCGCGCAGCTTGAGGCCACGCACGATGGTTCATCAAAGTAATCTTAACGGAGGCGCCTTTCAGACTTCTCAAATAAAAAATCTTCGGGAAAAAAACAACGGGGGCACGCACGGGAGGGGAAAGAAGCAATCTGTGCATCTGACCGTTTGAACGAAGAAAAGGGGCAGAATAATAGGTCGCGCCGATGCCGGGGGCAAAGGTTAAAGCCTTCTTCTTCAGGAGACGGGAAAGGGGGGGCAATGGTCAGAATAATTCCGACGACCAAGAGAAGACAAGAACGGCAGACCTCTGCATGGTGAAAAGGCGTGCAAACTCGAGGGTGGAGCGGGGATGATCTGAGCGTAAGGAGGGCTTTGCGGGCGCGAAGAGCACTGGATGAGGCAGCAAACCAGACGAGCAAGGGCAGGTTTTCCGCCTGCAGCAGCACCTGGGAATGGGCGCCGGACTGCGAAAGGGGAGCTAAGGCCGTGACGAGTCCTATTCATGAAACAGTCGGTACCGGAACGGGAAAGGACAGTATCGTCATGGTCGGGTGGATGACGGCACCACCAGGGAAATTAAGAAAGCTAAAGTCGCGTTGCTTCTGAACGTGTAGTGGGGACATATGTATTGAAATCGACCAGGAAAAGGGCTCGAGATGCCGGGGGGGGGAACGAATAGAAGTAATTAAGAAACGACTACTTAAGGAGAAGGAGCACCTCGCGTCTCCAGCAAAAAGGAAAAAGGTGGGAAAAGATTCTATCATCAAAAAAAAAAATTGCCCGAAAAGGGGGGATATCTCTCGGAGAGACCGAATCAGAGCAACTAGCCGACAAATGAAAAAGGGAACAATTCAATTGGTAAACTCGCAAAGAACGCGAGGGAGGCTTGCACGAGATGCGAAGTCGGGGAAAAAACCGAAATTGGGGCGTGGAGCTCCTGCAAATTGAAGGGTTTTTAGGAACCTCCAGGAATCAGAGTGATTGAAAAGGGATTGTCGGGACGAAAGGAGCGAGGACTTCGCAAAAAACAACAAACGAAAGCAGTGAGTTAAGGCATGAATCATACGCAAAACGCTGAGCAGGGGGAAGGCTCTCAACTGATCCGGATAAAAGCAAACCCATTAACAAGAGACGGAAAAAAAAAGATCAGAGGGGTAATGAATGGGTCGGGCGCGGAATGGAAATCATATACGCGTCTTTTTAGAGAGGGGGAGACAGGAAACGCAAGAGTGCTCGCAAGACCAGTCCCTTTGAAACTCAAGCGCGTGAGTAGCAAAAAAAAAAAAGGCATACCCAACTTTAGGATCAAAGAAAGGCACTTCCATGGAAGAGAAGAGAGGGGCGAGGGACCATCACACTGGCAGAGTTCCTGACGCCACCGCTGCGTCCGGGTCAAAGCCTGGGGAATAGGCAGAAGAAGGCGTGAACCACCATCTTGGCAAAAAGATAGAAAGAAGACGTTAGAAAGCAAGTGGGACGAAGGGGCCACACACACTACCCTATAGCAAAAAAACAGAGCGCGCATATAATCAACTCGGAAGAACAAACGAGAAGTCGACTCGAGCAAAGGGGGGGACGGGCCGGGAAGGTGGCTATGCAAAAGGAGGTGCGAAGGAGGGTCCTGCTGAATCCCCTAAGGGGAAATGAGAAAGCGGGTTCGCTATTCGCTCGTACGAATGGGAAAAAAGAAGACGGGGAAAAAGGATCGGGAATTAGTTCATCGGTAAAATAAAATGAGAAGAAGGAGCGCTCTGCAGCTGACAGCGGGCGTCACCCGCAGCTGACTGGAACTTCAAGCCAAACAACTCATCGGGAGGATACAACATACTAGTAGTAATGAGCTCTTCTAGGCGAGTGGAAGGGAGAACTGAAATCGACTTCGAGGGGGAAGGACCCCTTTGCCCATCAAAGGTCAGCAGAAGCAGCCGAATGGAAAAAGCGGACCTAGAGGAAACTTGGATTCGACTTGGTAAAAACATCGGGCCCTACTAAAAATATAGTCTCACTGTCCATCTTTCTCTGTTAATTCCTATAGGAATGTAAGCAGCTCTAGGGAAGAAAGGGGGTGATAGCAGAGTTGAGTTGCTAATCAAGGATCTCGCGAAGAAGGGTGCGGGCGCTTAATCAAAAAATACGGGCATAGGACCGCTATAGGAGAACAATACTTCCAATTCGAAGGTTTGACGGAACAGCACAAAGTAAAAGTGCGGGAAGGGGGGGAAACGTGATGAAAACACACATTATAACCATATTCGAAGGGGGGAAAAAAAACCGTCCCATGCTTACACACTAAAATAAGCAGAATATAACCTGGAGGGGGGAGTCGATGGTGAACTCCTATCAAAGGGTTAAAAACGTCATGACTACGGTAGCGCGGAGACGAAGGTGAAAAAAAGGTAGCTGCTCAATCGAGAGAAGCCTCTATCGGAAGATTCATCCATGCTTGTCAAGGGGGGACAAAAAAACGCATGAAAAAGTTCCGTGTAAGAGCGCAATGGTACTGAACTTTCATAATGCGGGCTGGAGACCAAGATGCGAAAAAACAAGAAGCTCTGCCGATGGGAGTCGAAAACAGGTCTATGGTACTTAAATCACATCCAATAACTCAATAGGGAGAAAAGGGTCGGCTTCAGGAGGAGAAAGTAACGAAAAGGGGAAGAGGAAGAACTGACTTAACATCGAGTCATTTGTTGGTAGTAGGAAAATCTTAAACGGAAAAAGATACTCGATCCAACCGGAGCCTATCTGGAGGAATGGCGCCGAAAGTCCATTCAAAAAATTGGATGGGGCTAGCCTCAACTCGAAATATACACAGGAAGAAAGGGCGAAAAGGGAACAGTCAGGAGCATAGCAAAATTAGATGATAATGGAGGGGGGGGTTGGGGGGGAGGATGAAGAGAGGAGGGGGCCAAATTCATGAGAAAAAAGAAATATGTTCTGTCCTCTTTACCTACTTATCAGCGAATAGGAGGGAAAGGGGGTAAAGCTCTAAGCCAGTAAGAATCTCAAAACAAAGAGGCAAAAGGTTGGGGGGAACAGAAAGAGGTGGCGCATAGATGACCATGACTATCAGGCCGGGCGACGGGGCAAAATGAAAGAAACTCTCATGAGTGCGGGGGAAGATGCTGGAGGTGAGGGGGCCATAAAGGTATGGAGGGTAAAATGGAAAAGTCTTTCTCCACAAGCTAAGATTGTCGCAAGGATGAAGAGTCGCATAGTTTACAAGCAAGAAGATAATAGATACCAGAGTAGGAGGACGAGAACGATTCTTGTCCGAGCACGAGATTATGAAGCATGTACTCTAATTGAAAAGAAGGGGGGCGGGAATGTACCAAGTCGAAAAAATCCCATCATGCGATATATAGAAATGGCCTTCCTCAGGAAGATTCAAATTAAACATGGGAATTAGTCTCAGAAATAGTGAGGAAAACAATAAGGGAGGTAGGCGGGGGAAACCCGGTAAGAGAGTTAAAGCTCACCAAAAACCTGTTAAACTCGGAATGAGTCCAGAGGATGTGAAATACGCAGGACTATCATTGAAAGCAGTGGTGCGAACAGCGCAAATGGGGAGGAAGTCACTCAGTGCCGGAGGGCGGGCAGGTACCCACGAAAAAGAATAAAGCGGGGAGACTACGGAGATCAACATATAGGGGAATAAACCGACAACGAAGGAGGGGAAAGATAGAAGTCTGCCGGCCCTCGTCGTCCTCGGTCCTGATTTCCCCCCACCGCTCAAATGGGTCTTCCATGGGTCGAATGTAAGACAGAGGCGTGGGGGATGAGAGGAACGAGAGGACCTCATGATGAGAGAAAAGGACGAGGGGAAGTTGTCGCGGACTGGATGGGCGTGAAAAATAACTCGAGTGAAAAAAGCGACCGGAAGAGAGTTTTAAGCTACAAAGATCTGGGAAAGAATTTCCGAGACAAAGGGGGGGGGTAGAGGCTCCTACACCGGAGGTATTGCTGGGAAAAAGGGCTGGTAGGCAAGGCTGTTGTCTCATATTCTCGGGCGCCGTGGAGATAAAGAACGGCATGAGGGCTTTCGAAAACTAGCCCCCGGTACCCGCTCAATAGCAGGGAGCGATCGCCAGGAAAAAAACAGGACTCGATCGAAACATAAGTGTGGAATTTCGAGCATTCAGAACCGAAGGAAGTCGAATCGGCAGGTCGGTGAAATTGACCAGCGCTGGGGCAAGTCATAGACAGGAAGGGTAAAGGAGGTGCATTCTTTCACCAAGTCTAAACGGAGGAGCGAGGAGGGTGAGGCTGGGCATGGAACACCCGGGGAGGGTATAAATATGCTAGTCGCGAAGTGGCAAAAAAAGGAATCTTATTCTATAAATGTGCAAAAAACGCGGCATCGGAAAGAAACAACAGCAACTGATTGCAAAAGTCTGGGGGAGAAGAAAACTTCAAATGAGGACGGAACTGGAATTTTTCTTTAGCAAAACAGCTGGAATTTAAATCCTCTGTTCAGTCAATACCGCTGGTAGATGGAAGTGGACTGGCAAGATAATGAAGAATTTCTCGGTGGGTTTGCACTGCAGAGGCTTAGGGGGACTCAGGCATCACGAATGCTGGGCACACGCGTCTAAATCTATCAAGGAAATCATCTACGGGGGAGGGGGGGGGGGGGACTTTCTTGCGAATAACCGCGAGACTGCGGTTGGCGGAAAGATATTTCTTCATGCCTTAATGTGCAATTATATTGGAGGAGAGACTGGGTCTCTCCCATAATCAAGATTCCAGATGGAGACAGACCAAATTGGGTCCTAAGTGCATCCACACATGACAGGGGGTGTGGTTTACACATTCAGGTGAAAAAAACTCTTATAACTATCGGCGTGACTAAAAAAAAAACTTTGGACCAGTGGTCAGCGAGAAACCAGTGGGGCTTCAGGGTAAGAGGACTGGGCGGAAAAGGAACTCTCGGGGGGGAGGGAGCAAGAGGTAGGTTCCTTCATCCTCTCACACATAAAATTCGGGAGCGGACAGGGGGGGAAAATGGAGGCCTCTTAAGAAAAACGTAGTCTTGTGTCATCATTGGGGGGAGCGAGAAAAAGACATTGAGTACGGCGAGATACCGGGGTAGGAGGGTACAGTGGTTCCAAAACATACTGATCCGACCAAAGGGAGGGGGGGTGGGCCGGTTTTTGATCGGGGCAAACGGCGTATCATCAGAGTTGGTTGAGGAATTGCATGCAAACTGTGGTTGCTTGTAGCAGGCAGATAAAGAAAACAGTCACTCTCCAGCGAATCTTAGTGAAGGACTACCGGGCAGAAGCGAACGCGGGGAAACCAGGATGCCTTCTGACGAAGAGGTCGGGATGAACCACAGGAGAGGGAGGAGGGAAAAGGAAGATCTACACTAGACCTGACACATTTTGACGACGGAAAAGCTCTTGTTGAAGAAGGGGGAGATGGGCCATGGAAGCTACAAACGCTGATCGTACAGCGACGGGGGGACGTAATATGACTGATTTTAACCTTAGAAAGGGAAGGCACTAAACGGTTCGACGATCTTTGGGGCCTAGTTGGGGAAGGACCTTACTTCGAGGTGCGACAACTCACCGCCGAGCGCGGGGGAAAATTATTTCTGTCGCATATGATTTGCAGCTTAGAACGGGGAACAGAAAGGAGGGGGAAAGTTCGGGACCTCACAGCTGAGAAAGCAAAAGGGATGGTGAAGAAGAGGGGGGGAGGCAGGGGGGGAAAGCGGAGGGCAAGGGGGACGGGAAATCCCTCTAGAAAAGCTTCAGACAGCTTCGAAAGTAGATGGGGGGGAGAAGGAAGATTTATAGATTACCTTCGAGGGGTAAAACGGAAACTCGGAGTAGAATCGAAGTGCACAGGTAAAGACACGAATTTCAACTCACAAATACAGTAAAGGGCGTGGGTAAGACGTAAGCATATGAACACGGAAAAGGTGAAAGCAGAACGCAAGGATGAGGGGGGGGGGACGGAATGGATCAAAACCCTTAGTAGAGTTCTATGTTAGGCTGGCCAGAAGTGCCATCGAAGGACGGGAAATGAACGAATGATGGACTCTCTCATGGGGTTGTCCCCCTACACAACGACGGACTTTGGATACCTAATTGTCGACCGGAAGGAAAGGAGCGGGCCCAAGCCCATCTGCCTAGGTCGCGGGGAGTGGAATCCACAAACGCCCTATCTTAAACACAAATGTACCTAATCCAACTCGTTCCCGACCCAGAGTTCCAGGCAACTCTTTCCACGTCATCCCCACAAAAAAAAAAGACCCCAAACCCAGTCGCCCCCACCCTCACTTCCTACCCAACCACCCACAACCCCTTTTCCCTAACCCACCAGACCCCACACCCAACAACCGCCCTCTTCTCCAAACTACTCCCCCACGAGATGAGCGAAAAAGATAGGAACAAGGGGACTGTACTCAGGACGAAAGTCTATTCTTGACCTATGCCGGGCACCGCAGACGGGAGGACAAATAACAAAACGGTCTCCTTATTCTTCCTACGTTATCTGCCCCAGGAACTCGCATGAAGCTTCAACGGTGTGGGCTAGGGGGCAACAAAACAACGCCAGCGAAGGTCATGGAAAAATCAAGCCTTTCTAAAAAAGCACAAGAAAAAATGCTCAGGGGGAAGGTCACGAAAGCTTGCAAATCGCATCGTAATGCTACGGCCCCAAACACCCTCCAAGAGTGAGATTTTATGGCCGAAGAATAAGAGAGAAGAAGGCCTCCGGGACTGCGGACAAGAGCAGCCGCAAATGCACCCCTTCTTACCACTTCATTGGCTGGGGGGGGGCTCGAGCGAGGGAAGGAGATGAAAGCCCCCAACCAACCCCAACCACACCCCACACAAAACAGGGTGAAGTATTAAAAAATGTAGCTTCATGGAAAATCAACTAGAAGTCATCTCTAAGCGAGACAAAACCTCCCTGACTGTACGAAGTCGGGGAGTGATAAAATATTTGCCAAATCTAGAAAGGGAAAAAAATAAAAAACTAGTTATTTATAACGCAGAATATGCGCCACGCCCAGTACGGAGCAAGGAGAAGCTTCAATCTGGACAAGTCTGGGCGAAAAAAGGAAGACCCACAATCGCTTCTGACAATCTAGGGGGTCAGAGAGAAAGGGTTCATTTGTAATATTGTATAGGAAAAGATGATAACCTTAAAGGGTTTCGGTAGTCCACAGCACGGGAAAAAAGGAATGAATTACTCCTCTAAACGCAGCGAGGCGGTAGGGGGGGGGGATGATGCGGCGAAGCAGCGCGACAGCTGGTTCTCTCGCGCAAACCACACAAGCTTCAGGAGCGTCAATTCGTTCCCTGGTATTGCGCTTGAACGAAAACAATGAGGGAAAAGGAAGCTGCTGCGGCGGGGGTGCACGGAAGGCACAGCCATGAGGCCGCAGGCACAGGTCGGCGGCCCGAAAGGGAAGAAGAGGGAGCGGGGGGTGTAGGGAATTCAGAGAAAAATGCGACTAGGTATTGCAGAGCAACAAGAGGGATTTCCCCGCCTTAAGCTGCGCTAAAGTCATGACGTTGAATTATGAAAACAGGGGGGGGGGGGGGGGGGTGGGGTGTGGGGGGGGGGGGGTGGGGGGGGGGGGGGGGGGGGTTGGGGGGGGGGGGGGGGGGGGGGGGGGGGGGGGGGGGGGGGGGGGGGGGGGGGGGGTCGATGCTAAGCCGCAGTCAGGGTCTCCTTTGTTCCTAGCGGGTAGAAAAGGCGACCATGCGTCAGCCGAAAATGGGGCGAAAAGCTTGAACGCTTTTGCGGGGACCTGAGAAAATCTTAAGGGATTGGGGAACCAAAAGCTGAGAAGACGCAGGAAGAACGTAGGAGTGGGGCCGAACCAACAAAAAAAAAAAACTGTGTAGCCAGCGCCCCGCGAACGCCGAAAGGCAGGGGGGACATAGAAGTACGTAAGCGACCGAATTTAAAGGTCAAGAAAACGTCGTGGGGGGAGACAATAGCTTCGAGTCCGCGCTGATGACGCAAGAACGTCCGTTACTTAAGATGACCGGGTGGGTGATCCGGAAAAAGAAGGGGGAAGGTTGGGCCGTAAAGGACTTTCACCTCAATATCAGAAAAGTTACGCCGCAGAGGAGAGAAAAGACTCATGAAAGAAGCGTCAAACAGAGAGGATGTGGGAAATATCCACTCGAGCGACTTGTTTGGGATTCAGGGCAGGGGAAGAAGGAGGGAACGGCGTCAAACTCATCCATCGCTGCAAATACTGATGACGAAAAAAAAAAAAAACAGGGTCGAGACATTAAGAACTGAACACAGGACATTCCTCCTGAACATCGGACCGCAAAGTCATATAAACGCGAGGGGAGCCAAGTCTAAAACGGCTGGGAGCCCAGATGGTTATGGGGTTCAAAGAAAGGTATAGGAGAGTCAGGGATGTTGTAATAAGTTTCCGGACAAAATTGGGAGCTGACAGAGAGCCTGAGGGTCCACAGGTTTCTCTTCGCGGGTTTAGGTGGCGGTCCATGGAACGAATGACAGCGGCCAATGAGCTAGGGAGGAGCCGAAGGAACGGGAGGTTGAACGAAAATCGATGATCGCTTTCAAACGCGGGGCCGCTGATCTGAACCGACGTCTCTTCATTCTCATGAGATATGCAAGGAGGAGGGGGAGTGATCATCGGGGGACCGTGGGGGAATAAGGAAACTACTGGCGGGCGCAGAAAGTCTCCTAACCTCTATCAAGTCATCAGGAGGACGACTAGGAAGAAAAAAAAAGGGGAAAAAAAACTCTTAACGAACCTGGAAAATGGGACGAGACACGAAAAAAGCTATGCGAACGGCGGAATTAATCAGGAGATTGGGAATCCGTCAAGGGAACTACACCAGGTTCAACGAAAACAGAAGGGAACAAGATGCCTGGCAGTTCCTGCTCGGACAAAATACGGAAAACGTGGAGGACCTCGACAAAAAAAAAGAGTATTGAAAGAGGAAGAGAATCTTACAAAATCTATGCTCGGGTACTGGGGGACGCATCTTCCATTACAGAAAAAAAATCAGGGTCAGATTAAATGGAGTTTGAAAAGAGGAATGCTGGGTTGGGCATGATCAACAGGTCAAGGTGGAGCAGCTTATCGATCCCATCATAAGCGCCTAGAAATGACGAGATGAGGAGAAATGAGACCAGGACACGGGGAACAACAAAACATATAATGGCCGATCTGGTTGGAGGGTTCAGCTTTCGGAGGCAGCCATCCGAAACTATTCGGAGGGGGGGGTGCTTCAAGAAAAAATTTACGAAAAGTAGCCTCGAGGTATGGCCACAAGGCAGTGTTTTGGGAGGTAAGAGTTGGGGGTTCCAACCTAATGAAAAAAATCGGCAAAATAACGCCGACTGAAGGTAAATGAGGATCGGGGACAAACTATAAATACGAAGACCCCCGATCAGCATAAAAGGAAAAGATAGAAAGACAGACGACCATAGATTCTATTCTGACGCGACTGAAGGATTAAGAATAAAAGTCCAAAAAACTAGGGGAGGGGATTCACAGACAGGACTGGATGAAGCATTGTCGAATAGAGAGCAAACGTAAACATGCTTCTAAAATACAAAAGGAGTGAGCTATTTACTAGGACGGAGGTTACAAAGGCACATAAGGGGGGGGACATAACCTTATAAAAGAAGAAGCGAAAAGCGAACACGGACGAGAGTGCCTGTAACCTACACCGGGAGTCTTTCTTCAGCTGCAAAGTTTTTCAGGGGGAAGCTTACATATGAGAACTCATAAAGAAAACGGGAGACGAGGGAAGTGCACATTCGGAAACAGAACAAGCGGGGGGGCACGTGGGGGGCGGGGGGGGGGGTACCGTGGAAAATTACAAAGGCCCGCAGGAAAGGCGAGTCAATCATAGGGCTAATCATCCGAAGATTGTCGGAGAAATGGACTAGTAAAAGCATGTGAAAAAGGGGGCATGTCACCCAAGCTTCTGAAGGAGTAGACACGTTGAAGCGGGAAACTGATCCGTGAGGAGGGGAACTGCATCGCAATGAAAACTCAAAAAGAAAAAGTAGAGCCAGCGGGGTGATAGGGAAACACAGGGCTCTGCATCTGAAATGGGAAGAGGGGTCAACTTCAGACGTTTCGCAGAGAAGGGAGAGGCGTGTTTACTCCATTGGGGAAAGGGGGAGCACAATTTCAGAGTCGGTCAAAATAGGACAGGGAAAGGGACTCTGGAATGGAAAAGGGCAAAGTCCACATACCATCGCGGGGCACTGGGAGCGCAAACACGACGGAGAGTACATGGACATTCAGGGGGGAATGGAGTGCATTCTAAGCGAAAACCTCTGAAACGGAAAAAAACTGAATAAGGAGAACCCTTAACAACTGACGCGGAAGAGGAAAAAGGTTGAGTCGTGAGGGAAACAGGCGGCTTACTTTCGATATAGCGTGCCGCGGCGGAGTCGAGATGTGCTAAAAGTATTTTACCTTGGACACCAACGATAAAAAAAAAAGAAACGGCACAAACAACGGGACGTCTGAGGGAAATGAAAAAAAACTCGGTAAAACCAATACCATTCCAGACAGGGCGGGCATTGCAACATCAGAAAAGGGTGGCACAAGAGGGGGGGGGTACGCAGACCCTTCGGACTAAGGAGGAGGCAGGGGACAGTGAGGATTTCTATCTGCTGGGAAGAAGAGGAACTGGATGAGATTGACTACAGGGGTTAAAACAATCTATACGCAAAATTTCGCTTTTGCTGGGTTTGGGAGGAAAGAAAGAGGTTGAAGAATCTCGGTGCAGGAGCAGATGACAAAACCTTCGGAGGTGCTAAAAAACATAATGAAGTCTCTTTGATAAGTGTCGCCAGCTCTGTGTAAAGGCACAGCCTGTGAAAGAATGAAGCTTTCCTAGGAAGAAACAAATCCTATCCTCGTATAGAGAGTCGGTCCATCGGAACACGGAGGTGACAAACTTGCTCTGAAGAATCATACACGGAGATACAAGTTGAAATACTGGGGGGGGGGGTTAGCCTAAAACATATGGGGCAGCGGGCTTCCGGCGACATGAAGAAAAAAAACACAAAAAACAACCAACCAAAAAAAAAAAAAACAAAAAAAACAAAAAACAGAAAAAAGAACAAAAACAAAAAAAACACAAAAAAAACAACACGGGGGGGGGGGACCCACCACCATAATAATGCTTCCGGTCGTGAGGAATTGTTGCTAGAGCGCGATTAAGAGTAAGGACGATGGGAGGGGGGGCGGGTGAGGGAAGGGCTACTAAGAGAGGGATGGGGTGGGGGGTAGGGAAGGTGGGAGGGAGGGTGGGGAGGGGGAGAGGGGGTGCAAGGGGGTAGGGAGGGGGTGGGCGAGGCGGGAGGAAAGATCGGAGAGTGGCCTACAAGCCCAGGCAACAGCGGAGGAGGGACATTTGTAGTAGGGTTTAGGCGAGGACTGAGGTGGAGGACATGGGGAGAGAGGGGGGTGGGGGAAAGGTGAGAGGTGGACGTGTTAGGGTGGGGGGGGGGAGGGGATGGGCGGAGGACAAGGGGAGTGGGGAGGGGGGTGCGGGGGGGGGGAAGGGTGGGGGGTGGAGGGGTAGGGGAGGAGAGGGGGGGGGGGGGGGGGAACCGTAGGAAGGGGGGGGGGGGGGGGGTGGGAGGGGGGCACAGGGGGCACGGCGGGGGGGCATGGGGGTACTGCTCATGAGCGTTTAACGAGGAGGCCAGGTTAAAAGGGTCTCGCCTGGAAAAATAGTGTAGCGGGGTGGCAAGAAAGACAGAATGGCATAGGCACAAATTCGCGGGGACATAAGGCGGGATATGGACTGGGTACTCCTCATTCGGAACGACCGTCGATCCTGACGAAAAAATAAGAGCAAAGAACGAGGGAAATTCGGGATAGACAGGAAAAATAAAGTAAATCACCGAAACATCTGGCCGAACGAGGGATAGAGCCTAGCGGCCAAAACCAAGAAAAAAGACTTTCAATTGGGTTGGAAGTCGCCAATCGCGGACAAGAATGGAGGCTTCGAGGAATGGTGAGCTTGCCACGAAGCGCTCATGGAGAGGGATTCCTGAATATGGAGATAAAAAGGTCGAATAAACAGGAAGCGTGTTGAAAAGGTGGGGGGGAGTAAAAGGGGTCTCTGGAAGTCAGCGACAAAGAAAACAACGTGGAAAGACACGTGTCAACTGCAAAGGAATCAAAGCGCAAAAAATGTCTTGACGTCAGGCTGTAACCAAGCAGGCAAAGCGGCCCGCAACCACCGAGAGAAAAAAAGTCAAGAGGGAAGTTCAACCTCAGTAAAAAGGATGTCGCGAGGGGGGAAGAACGAAAAAGGAAATCTTTGCCGCTGGCCCGAGCTGAAATTCGTCCGAACAAGGAGGAAGCGACGCAGAGAGGTGTTGGGAAGGAATCATCCCAGTACCCAAAACTAATATCGAAGCGGCAGGTCCCCGCAGAGAAGGGATGAGAATCAAACAGGAAATATATTTCTCTAGACGCACAAAGATGGAGCGCGGGGAAAAGCTTTTCCTCGAAAAGGCACGAGAGGGCCGGAGGGAAAAAACAGCGGAAGATCAGGAGGAAAGAAGTGGGGTCACTAGATAGAAACCCGCCGGGAAACGGCGAAAAAAGGTTCATCGGCTGGCGAGAACAAAATCTGGAAACTAAACGGCTCGCGAGAAAGACGAAAAGGACAGGGCAAAGGCACCCTAAAATAATCTATTTCCTATTTCCAAGAGAGCGGGGGAACATTTGGGAGGCTCGACTTCGGGGGGGAAGAACGAATTAAAAATCCGGAGACTTTGGGCGGAGAAATCATAGAGAGGATAACACCAATACGGAGAGCGCGCGAGGATGCGCTGGACCAGAGTAAAAGAGAAACCCATAAAAGGAAATTCCAACCAAGAACGCCCTCTGATATTCTCCGGAGGGAGGTTGCGAAGGGAACGAGGGGTTCCGTGAACTAAGAGAGGGGTAGTGTCGTAGGAAAGAGCAAAAAAATCCTCAAAAAAAAGAGCAGATGTCCGCCAAAGAACGGGATCGACTTGGGGAGAGCAAACACCATACGGCCGAGGAGTCACTATATAATCAAGCCGAGGGCCTCCGAGTAGTAGCGGACGGTCTGAAAGATAGGACAGAAAGGGGTGCGGGGTTCCGAAGGCGAAAAACAGAGCGAGGGATCCGCCGGGAGATGAGACAACCGGCCAAAGAGAGGACAGAACATCACCTCTTCGGCCGACAGGGATGAGCCAACATGAAGGAATATAGCTTAATCGCTAACGAAATCACGCAACTTAGGGGAGAGATGGAAGCGAAAATTCAAGATTACGAGGGGGGATCTCAGATAACAAGGGGGCGCGTAAACGATCTAAATCCGCGCGGATAGGAGATATGCAGTGGAACCAACCAAAAATGCATGTTCAGGGATTACGCTCAACTGGTTCGTGAAATGCGTGCATATGCTTGGCTAAAAGAAAATGGATATCAAAACGAGTCGAAGACAAGAATCAATTGATCCACTTGGGGAGTAGACCTCCGGAGGATTTAAAAAATCCAAAAATCCCAGCGGCGAGTTGATGGGCGCATCGGGTCTCATAGGCCCGAAAGACAAGAGTGATCGGCAGAGCGAGCGTCTGGAATAACATCCAGCGAAGCATTGAAGGTTCATCTATCGATACAAGAAGGGAATCGACAAAAGAAAAGGGCGCGCGAAGGGCGAAAATAAATGCAATAAACAAGGATAGGCTTGGGCGGGGGAAAGTAAAAAGTCAGGCCGACACATTAGGTGTTTGGTGGAGATGCACGAGGGGGTGAAGAAGGACAAAACAGAAAATGCAGACAGAGAGATAGATGGGCACACTATTGGGGTCAGACAAGGCCAATATTCACACCGCTGGAGCTAGTGTGGACAAAAAATGAAAAAGGGGTGAAGGCATAGATCTCAGGTAAAAGACTAAGAATTGACACGTCACAAGGACCAAAGAGGAAAGGCATATGCCTTAGGTTGCCGAGGTGAAACTCCCACAAGAGCATCGTAATGGTCAAGTGGAACTTCTAGAAGTAATTGCTAGTGTGGCTGCGGCGCGAAAACTCTCCGAGGTCTATCAGAAGCCCGAGTGATTAAAAAGCAGGAAAACCTCACAGAGGGAGTCAGGGGCGATTGCTGAAACAATGGAACTGGGCTAAGGATGAGTAGATATTCTCTCGACGGCTTGGGAATCAGATTAGAGGGGTCGGAATACTCTGGGAATGGTAGACAGCAAAAAGCAAACCGTCAAAAAACATGTCGCGAGAATAAATGTGGTGAACTGAAAAAACTATCACAGCAAGCATAAAACACAGGATGGTCGAGTAAGTTTCTTTCTCACAGACCAAGAGGCCAGAATTAGCCAGTTCCGGAGATAAAACAACGTAGCGACAAAACAGAA
>Ga0179591_1336788_pt1 | contig 15845 bp, 20 predicted proteins | sample CZOMad2_1_08_16f_FD_182891 | JGI IMG/M metagenome (GOLD analysis project Ga0179591, IMG submission 182891) | Vadose zone soil fungal communities from Angelo Coast Range Reserve, California, USA - CZOMad2_1_08_16fungal (PacBio error correction) | ecosystem: Environmental > Terrestrial > Soil >...
AGAACGAGAAATGCGAAAAAAAGGGAGGCCTTACTAGACGATTGGGGCGGATCTTTTCTATCTGAGGGGGCCAACGGGATGGAGCTAAAATGATTCATGGAAATACTTTAGGGGCAGAGGATCTCCTGTAAGATGCACATGGCCCCATTAGGATATGTGGATGTTTCAACTTGAAAAAGGCCAAAGAGAGAAGGACTATCAAATCGGGCAGAAGACGACTAACCTCTTAAAGGGGAAGGGTGGAGGCGCATCTTCAGGGGGAGAAGGTGAATTTTTTCATACAGGTCGAAGCACTTGGCGCGTCCAGATCAGAAAGAAAATAATGAAGACTGATCAAAGGGATAATTAATTTGGGAAGGAATCTCAAAGGAAGGAACCAGTCCTTATTCTAAGCCTGAAAGGAGAAATGAAAAAATAAGAAGACACTGGGGGAGACCGAAGATCCTTCTTGGGTTTGGTGTGGAAACCTATAGGAGAGGGGGGTGTGTCTTTGGATAAAAAAACACGCGTCGCGGGCAAGAGGTCGAGAAGAAGTTGAAAGCGCTCGTAAGACGAAGGAAGAGAAATCAGAGGGGGACGAAGTTGGTAGCCAGCAGCGCGGCTGCGAATGACTGAGGACTGTAGACGAGAGGAAATGGAGCATCCTGGTGACCGGAAGAAGTTTAGGAGTCATGGGGAAAGAGAATGTAAAGAGATACTAGGGTGAAAAGACAAAGGGAAAAGGAAGAAGAAGAAACCATTGATCAAATGAAAATTTAGGCGCAGGGGGGTCGTTGAAAAGACGGGAAAGGGTCTCATAAGAAATGGGGGGAGCTTCTGAGGACCTTCGTAGAAAGACAAGTAAAGTTCGAAGCTTTCGGGCGGACGTGACACTTGGGAAAGGCTTTTTGTGGCTCAAATTAAATCGCCTTCTCATGAAACCGCTGGCATCGGCTTGGGGAAAGATTCAGGGGAAAGAAAATCATGAAGGGGGGAAAGTCTCACAGTAAAGGAAAAAGAAAAAAATACTCAGGGGAACTCTTGTGATTCGCGAGAAAGAAAATCTAGTCTACCGGGATCGAAATAACTTCTTGAAAAGGGGAAAATAAAAGGAAGAGCCGAAAAAAAACCAGAAAGACTCTAAAATAGCTGCACAAGGCAACGCAGAGAAAGAGAACCCCTCTTGAGAGGGTCTTAAAAATAATAAAGGGATAGGAGGAACTTACCTGGGGGAAGGCCATCTCTAGGAGACCTCTGGACAACTGAAGAAAAAGAAAATAGGGGAAGGGTTTTACGAAGGACCAAAAAAAAGAGACGACCAGTGCCGGGAAAGGGGCGTCTTAGAGTGACCAGAAGATCGACATTGGGAGGGGACACCATCTCACCGGAGAGAGGAGGGGGGGCGCGGTTGAAAAAAAGCTGAGGAAATCTCGAGGGATTGGTTTGGGAGAAATGTTCAATCGCAGCCACAGCAAGTTAGCGGAAAGCTCATATATGGGGGAGGGGACGTGGATCAAAAAAAAGTTGAAGACACCGTCAAGGAATGTTAAAGACGAGCTCGATCGAGAAAGAAGGGGAGTATCAACTGGAAGGGGAGGGGGACATGATGGAGAGTCAAAGAAGAAGAGGCACCTGAAGTCTCTACGGGGGTTAGGAAGTTTGTGAAAGGAAAAACAGAGGAGGTAGAACAGAAGGAAGTAGTGAGGACTTCTCAGAAAAAAAAGCATTATCAATCTTAACATTGGAAGACTTTAAGGGGGTGGGTTCAAAGAGAGTTTTCGTGAAATGGTATCCCGAGGGGGAGAGAATAGAGATAAAAAACGGCATCGACTGGAGGAGGAGGGAGCTGACCTACACCTCGTCTTGGCACGGAACTCGGAAACGAAGAGGGGGGGTAGGGGAGGGGAACGTTATTCGGAGAGGTATCATAGGGGCACTCAAGAAGGGGAGGAGGCTCAACAAAAACAAAATGGGAGGAGGGACGGGATATAGAAGTTTTCCCCTCGGCGTAAGGGATCAGAGAGAGCGCACAGGTGAGAGACTTCTCCCAAATCTATCTTAATATATGTATAGGAGACTATTGTGTTGTAAGAAAACTCACGCGAGCATTCTATGGAAAAAAAGAAGGGGCTCCAAACATTACTAGGAAGAAAATTACCGAGGCAAAAAAGGAAAAAAACAAAAACTTAAAATGAAGGGAAAGGGGTCCTAGGAAGGAATAGAATTATTTTACAGCAGAGTGAGACTTACGAAGGGGGGGTTTTGGGCTGAGGTAAATACTTAGCGAAAAAAAAATCACTATATATTTTGAAAGCTTCTGGCTGTGGGGTAACGAAAAAACCGCACAAGAAGGTGGAATAAATCAATGAAGGCTACTAGAAGGAGAACCGGTCAATGAAAGTCTATAATCCTTGCTGTGAATCAGGATCTCGAGATTCAAAACCATTCAGTTAGGAAAAAGCGCTAGAAGGGGAAGAAAATTTGCTTGAGTCGGGGGAACAGCAAGGAAAAAACCGGTAAAGAGGTTTCGTAAACTCACTGAAAAGGTTGGTCAAACGGGACGCGATCTTGAAGTGCGCTGTTGGGATTGAAAGGCCATGAGAGAAGGAAAGGATCCTCTTACTAGGAGGAGGACTCGATGAAAAAAATAACCTAAGGGTGTTTTTGGAGCGGTCAAGGGAGTAAGAAAAAGAAAAATTGAGAAATGGGAGCTACATTGGAGAAAGGGGGGGATTGATTGGCCTTCTGTCAAGAAACGGGAGAAGCATCTCAGTAAATAAGGAGGAAAAAGAAGGAAGCTGGTAGTAGGAAGTCTTATTGGCGCGCTCTTTACTAGAGGGGTTGGGAAGCGAATAGGGGGATCATGTCAAGGGATCATATGGCAGTCGTTAGAGAGTCAGATCATACGATAGAAAGGTTCAGGCTCTGAGAAACTAAGAACGAAACTAGCTGGGCGAGAGGGCAAGGTTATGGAGGAAAAAGGGAGACTTTCTTAACTTGTTACAGCTTAAACGCCGTAGGCGGTTTTTGGGGAAGAAGAAAACTGCGCGGGATGGGCAGACGTCTCCAACACGATCTTACTATGGGAGCGGAGCCGGAGAAAAAAGCGTATCCAGAGGCTCTGAAGGGCGTGGAGGGTACGAGAGCGACCCGGGAATCATCAACCAATAGAGGGGATCAGCTCACGACCTAGAGGTTGGGGAAAGAAAAAGACGACAAGGAAGGTTTTATCCGATCAGCATTTAGCCATGGGGGGGTCCTAAAAGAGGTAATTCAACAAGTGGGGGGGGTCTCCCACATCAGCTCGGGTTCTAAGTCTCAGGACATTGAGGCAAGAGAAAACGGGCCAGGGGAGTAGGGATTAGGGACTCCAGGTGCCCGCTCTCTGTGATACATCTCCTGATAAGCTGCGATAAAATCGTGGAAATTCAAGAAGACCCTAGTCGGAGAACAACGCAAAGAAATATTACGGGAGGAACGCGGAACGGAATGGTCCCTGTGAGCTGAGGGAAAGCCACAGGCTATGTGCCCGCGGAAGGGTCTCTAACGCGTGAAGAGTTGACTTAGAGCACTGACCCCAAAAAAAAATCTGGAAAAATAAGGGAGGCAATCTAAGGAAAGGTTGGGGATGTGGTAGAAGATTTGCTGAGGAGGATAGCTCATATCGCAGATGGAAGGGGGATCACACAGAGGTTCGAAGGAATCCCCCGAAAAGGCATCGTAAAAGAAAAAAGAACATCCGACTGAGGCCGTTGACTTTGGCGCCAAGGAGCCAAAGTCCGCGAGGAAAACGACAAAAAGAGCTTGAGAGGGGAAAAAAAAACTGCAATCGAGCTCACCCGGAAGGCTCATAAAAAACTCTGAGGAAAAAGGGACTTCCTTAAAGAGTTGGGAAGTGGGGAAGCGTCGAGCAAGGAAAACCTTGCCATATCCCCTTATCAGAATTTTTTCCAGGATCGTTTCCGCGAGGAGCTTCGTAAGGAGCGGGACCGAAAAAAAAATTCATCAGACAAGGGAACCATTAAGAGAAATTCAGAACGGGAGCTCTGGTCTCAGAAAGGAGAAAGGGTCAATCGTCTCCTTTTTGATTCTTCATTTAGATCTGGCGGGGATCTGAGAAATTTGCGGAAAGATACGAAAGGATCAAAACGTAGAAAAGGTTGAGGACCAAAGTACCACCTCATCAGTTCTATTTTACGGGCTTCCAAACCCGGCCAAGTGGCCGAGATTGGATCAGGTCGTTTTAGGGGGAAACGCAAGAGAAACCGCTCCTAAGGGGGAAGATCATTGAGAAGGGATCTAACTGGAAGCTTCATCGAGGTGGGACGCGCGGGGCAATTAGTTTGATCCTATCTAGGCTTTGAGAGTGCACAAAAAGAAGGCGGCTTAGCAAGGAGTTTGATAGCCTCACGGCAAAGTCGAGACTTGAGCCAGCAACAGGGAAAGGGACGGTTTGTTTTGGGGAAAAAAAGACATCAAATTAATTTCTCACGAGAGGAAGACCCCTCTCACCATGGCAAGCCATGCGTCCAAAAGTCATTCTCAAGGTCTAAGGGATGACACGTTAAAGAGAGGGAAAGGATAAGCAGTCGTGAAGTAAGGTGCTGGGGGGTTAGCACGCAAGGGAGGATTCCAGAGGCGTAATCGGGGGGAAAAAGGGGGGTGGTGCTTTTTGGGTTAAAGAAATAAAGAAGAAAAAAAGGGGGGGGGCCACAGATCACACCTCAGGGGGCAAACGGCTGCAAACCGGGAGATCCCCACGGAAGGGAGGGTTCAGAATTGAAACATTGGAAAAGGGGGGGGAATTTTCGGCGAGGGGATGTGGACCAAACCGGCATGTCCTATATTTGGCGATGTGTAAGGAAACAAAATCGAAGGGAGAGAGGGGAAAAAGTCCGGGTGTGTTTAAATGTCAGCACTGGAGATCTTAAGAAGGAGCCCTGAGAAAGGGCATGTGCAGAAGGCGGATCAGGGGACTGCACAAAAAAAAGCTTGGGGGAATTGTGCGAGCAGGGGAGGGGCCCTCCAAATGACCGGGACGAGGCTCCTCCAGCGCTCCAAGCACTAGTAACATGCATAACTACTATGGAATTGTTACCTCACGCGGAGTCCTGCAGACTAAATCTAACATTAATTGGGGCGAGGGGGGGGAAGAAAAAAAGTCCGGGGAAGGGAGAGAGGTATGTAAGCCTGGCCGTTGCGCCAACGTTCGAAGGAAACTATATTCAAAATGACGGGAGGGGTTTCCAAAAATCAAGGGAGAAATACTCAAACAAAAAAAAGGGGGAGGAAACTAGAGGATTGATAAAGTCTTTGCAATCGTCCAAGGGCAACGCTGGGTCCTCTTTAAAAAAGTAAAAAGTTCAAGAAGAAGAAATTTCTGGGAGGGGGAGAGGATCGCCGTAAGGGAGGGATGCGCGGAAATAATCTTACCTTGGGGGAGAGTTTCTTGGAGATCGACGCGGGAAGGAAGAAAAGACTCGGGGAAAAATCTACGAAAGGAAGCCCGCTTCGACTTCTGGCTTTTAAAGGCGGGGGTCCCCTGGTTTAGAACGCAGGGTTCAATGGAACATCAAAGTGAAACCTCGAGGTAATGGGGAATCTACTCCGGGGAAGAGAAGCTCTAAGGAATCGGAGAAGCCTTACTTGTGGCCTTTAAAACGGCAGTTGGGAATGCTTCGATTTTAGGTCCGGGGAAATCTCGGAAAGGGGGTTTCGGAGGGGGGGAAACCTTTTCTCTAAAGGAAGGGAAAAGCAAACAAAGATTGAACTTAGCTTAACAGTGCGGCTCTATATCAAAAGTCTGGGCCTCAAAAAAACCATCGTACGTGACACTTGGTTCGGAGTCAGAAAGTCAGTGATGAGAAAGGGAAGGAATATACGTAAATGGAGAAACTTGTGTTTTCAGGGCTCGAAATTAGGGCAGATGAATCAGAAGGAACTCTATAATTAAAAAGGCATCGGCACTATGCCCGAAAGAATTGAGGGAAAGTTTGCGCGGGTCCTTTATAAAATCTACTCTGATGTGGGCCATCAAATAAAAAATTAAAGAGGTGAGCTTCAGTCATCGAAATTGCCGTGAGAAAAAAAACAAACGAAGAAAGCCAAAAAAAAGTAAGGAAGGAAAAGAAGTCGACTACAAAAGATTAACAGCGCTTGGGCCCACCGAGCCGAGAAGGCTGGAATCTACCGAAGTACTAGGGGGGGGAGTAAGCAGAGACATGAAAGGGGGTGATCTAAAGAGAGGAAATGGCAGTTAAGTAAGCGAGAAACTTGTTTTCGTAGCGGGGACCTCTGTCCATTTGCTCAAACGCGTAGAAAAGAACCGAACGAAAGAAGAGGGAACGTATAGACGCGCTGACGAGGAAGAGAGGGCCCAAAGAAAGGAGCACGAGAAAAACGAATGGCGAGCCGGAGGGCGGAATGTTTCTAATTTGCGGGACGGATGAAATCTTATGAAAGGAGGAAAAAACTTTAGCGAAAAGGAAAAAACCTCTCCGGGAAAAGAATGGTGAAAAAAAGGAAATTATGAAACGGGGATTTGCGAATTTTTTTCAGAGGCTCAGTAAGACAAAAAGATCGGTGAGAGGAAGGAAGTCGCTCCGAGAGGAGAGGGAAATTGGAGTGGTGATGTCATCTTCCGGGGGGGCTCTAGCCTTGGAATCTCACTCAGGGGGTTTTCGAGCGTTTTGTAGGTAAAGGGGCTCAGAGTGGCTCCAAGAGGTCTCTGCTTGGCTTTTAGAAGAGGGTCGGGGAGGGGGGAGAATTGAAGAAGGGAGAAAAAGAAAACCGCTACCTAGAGGGAAAGGGGTTAGGCGAGATGCGCTAGCCCGGTCCCCTAGCCTATACAACATCTGCAATAAAAAAATTATATTGGGGGGGGGAAAAGTAACGGAGTTTTTTGGGAAAAAAACCGAGAGGCGGAAGGTCTTGTGGTAAGGAAAGAGATAAGCGCGTCAGGTAACGCTGCATATCTGGGTTCGAAAGAAAGTCAGTTCGGAAAAGAAGAAGAGGAGGGATCAGAGAAAGAAGGTTTTTGGTAACCGAAACAATAAGACTATTGGGGGTGACACCAAGGAGTTAAACGGGGATAAGGAGAGCTGTTAAAGAAAAAATGGCACTGAATCTTTTGAAAAGCGTCGGGGGAAGTTTAAAGAAGGGGAGTTTCAGAAGGAGAAAATACCTGAGATGACCAGTACGATGTGGCTCCCAACACTAAAAAAAAGGAAAACATCAGCAGGGAGGGGAAAAAAATTTTAAAGGCAGACTGCACTCGGGGTGATCAGGAAAAAAAGAAAATGGGTTACGCGTTCACAAATCGATGAGTTATATCCAGAAGAACTCGGGGAATACTCTTGAAATTAAAAAGGGAGCGTCGTGAGCCTGCCGACACAGGACTAGCCATAGCGGAACTCTGATACCTTTCGAGGAGGAAAAAGGGTCGAAAGGAACGCATAGAACTGTTTGGTTGGAGACCTCATGGGAAAAGTCCGGAGAAAGCGACACAAACAAAAGACCTATGGGGAAGGTACTCCTATGGAGTGTCATTGAGGACAGTCGATGGTCCAGGGGGGGAAGAAAGAGAACATATTGGGGGGGGAAAAGCTCGTTGAGGGGTCAGGGGTTCGCTCGAGGAGCGAACAGAAAGGAGTGCCTGCGAGAGAGAAGCTAATAGATCTATATGGGGGGGGAAGAAAGAGGAGAAAAAATGATCGTCCTCCCAATCCAAAAAAAAGCGGGGAAGGAACAGAGGAACCAGCAAGGCCGCAGAAGAAGAGTTAGAGACAACAAAAGGTTTATCGATATCGATTGAGGCGTCCTCGCTACGAATCAAAAATGGTGCTGACCAGGGGAGGGATCTAAGGCAAAGAGGGTCTGGGGGGAGAGTCCGAGAGAAAAAAGCCTAACGACTTCTTCTCTTTCTGGAAAAAGACCCGGGGAAAATCGCAGGAAAAAAGAAAACCCCTGAGGGAGAGGATAGAGTTTAAGAAGGGAGGCGGGCGGAATTGAATCTCCCAAGAAGGGTTGAAAATCTCAGATCGCTTTTGTGAGCACTAAAGGGAAAAGGTGAAAAAAAAAAAAGGGGCGGGAAGGGGAAAACGCTGCCGCAAAGAGAATGCATGCGTTGGCGAGCCGGATTTTTGGTCCCGAGAAAAAGAAGATCGCCGCCAAGATGCAAATTTTAAGGAATGCGAAAGGAAGTGGCTGCGGGTCAAAGACGTCGGGAATGACGGAGCGAGATAAGCATCCAAGAAGGGAATTGCGGGGGACATTGAGCAGGGAAGAAAATCCGCCGAAAAGGGGCGGCATTGAGGGGGGGAGGGGAGTTACGATGCCCAGTCAACCAGACGCGCACATGAAAGAGTGTGCCTGGCTCGAAGAGAAATACTTAGGGGGATAACAGGAAGAACGTATAGGGGGGGGTCCTCGAGGAAGGGCTCTTCTTTGACAATAGATAGGGATCATCATTGACGTACCATGTCAGAGGTTATTCGGAATGTGTGAAAAAAAAAGTCTGGGCCTGTCAGAGGAAAGGGGAAGATTTATCACCGCGGGCTCTCAGCTGAGCTACTTGAAGTAATCTATATTTGGGCGGAGACCCTCTGATAGAAAAGTATACGAATCAAAAAAAAAGATCTTTCTGTTAAAAAAGAGGGGAGTCGTAACTACCGGGAGGCAAGAGAGGCTTCTCGGCTGTATCAAAAGGCACGCCTAGTGAAAGGGGTATTAATCAACACCAATTATTATTAAATATATAGTAAAAGGGTGCCTGGGGGAAGAGGCCGCTCTCTCCCACGGGTCCTCCTCACTCACTTACCCTCATGCAAACAGATCGATCTTTTAAGTGAAAAGGTCATCTGCGAGGGGATTCAGAAAGAGGGTCTCTGCCCAAGAAAATTTCTCGAAAATAGGGAAGCAGAAAAGAAAGTTACGATGGCACAGGGCAAAAACCAGACTTACCTAGAACACGCTACCTTCACGTGGAAGGTGCCTTTTCAAAAGAAAGGATGAGCACTTGGACCATCCGAGGGGGAAAATCGCTTGAAGGAAAATCAAGCCTTACGGTTTTGTGCTCAAAGATGTTCTTCAAAAAAACTGATTCGCTAATGGTGACGCAAGGGCCTCTTAAGGGGGACTGGGGAAGGGAAGGTAACTAAATGGCACAAAGAAGCCTGGGGGGAGAAGGGAGTCGTCGAGATAGTCGAAGGCCTACGCTCAATAGGGGTGCACTCACATCTCTGGGCGGTGGGGGAAAAAGGAAGGAAGCTGGAAAAGACGGCTGTGATCCACGCAGCACGACCTTTTCGCGGAGAAACAGAAGGGGGCTTCGGGAGGCCACGTCGGGGGGGAAAAAAAAAAGCCTTAGGGAGGAGAAGAACCATGAAAGGACGATTCTTCACGGGGGGGGGGGGGAAGCTTTGTCAAACGCGACTGCGCGGGGGGGGGAAAAAAGCCAAAAGGATCGGGAGAAGATTCAAAAAGAGGGGGAGGGGGACCTAAGAAGGAGAAGGGACGACCGTCCCACTCGATGACCGCTCCACTCAGGGGGGGAGAGGGGGGTCGGCCTGTAAAAAAGTTTGGTGAAGGGGAAGGGGGCAACCAACCAAGAAAGAGACGATCGAAGGCGATTTGAGGGTCTTTTATAAAACCAAGGGATGACCGGGAGGGCCGAAAGGTCAGAAAGAGGGGAAAAAGCATCAAGAAAGGAACTTATTGTCTCGAAGGTAGCATAGAAAGCAGGAGTTTGTAGGAGGGGAATTCTTCAGGGTCGGGGGGCAAAAGAGGGGGAGATCTAGCGCTGGAGGGAGGGGGCTTTTGACGGTGAGTGTCATTGTAAGATTTACCAAAATAGGGGGGGGGGACGATGTCAGACGGGGAATCTACATCCAGAGATCATATGGTGAGAGAATTCTCTGATAAGCTCGCGGACAACTATGAACGCACACTATCGGCTAGGAAACTGGGGTAGGGGAAATGACATCGATCTAATGGGCAATCCGGGAAGCACAGGGAAAAGGAGGCTATTTCAAACGCAAGGCAGACTCGGTTTTGAAGACCTTACTGTTAGCGTCTCCAAGGCCCAAAAGAGAATAGGGACGGAAGTAGAGCAAAAAGACGAAGCTCTCTCACGAACGGATTAAGTCGAGTGACTCTGGCCGGGGAGGAGAAATAAGCTAAGCCCCGTCATAAAAGGAAAACGCGTGAGGAAAGCTATTGTAATGCTATGAGATGGTCTGAAAACGAAAGGTATATTTTTGAAAAGAATTCTTACCAAATGGTTTCTGGCTGAAGAAAGCATGTTAGGAATGACGAAGGGTATGGAGCCGACGTAGGGGGATCGGTCGAGAAAGAGGTGTTCCTAAAACTTAGGCGCGGGCTGGGAGAGAGGATGAATCTGGAGAAAGGAACTGAGACAGAACCAATAAAAGTCTTTTACATGGGGGGAATCCTCGCTCTGTGGTCGCCGGAGTCATTCGTTCAACGAGCGATAAAATGGGGGAGCACGACACAGGGAGGACGGAAAGGGAGGACACACAACCATTCGGTCTGATATTAAGAGTCGCGGGAAGGAGGCGCCGGAACTTGAAAATCTTACAGCCCACATGAGATCCCCGTGTCTTAATAGAGAGGAAGGGGTGACTGAAAGGGAACAAAGAACATGACGCAAGAAGCCGGGCTTAACCAAAACACAAATATTATCTTTAACTCCAAAAAAAGGGGGAGAAGATTGCGGTTACTAAGGAGGGATGGGGGATACGGGAGAGAACAATAAAGCCTAAATGAAAAAAGGGGGGGAAGGGGGTAAAGGGGACTCTTTCCGACCGGAACCTGCAACCTCTGAGATAAAAGACAAAAGGGGGAGTTCAAGGTGGCTCCAAGATGTCGTATTAATGAGAAAACGGCCCAGAGAAAAGACGTCTTTATAGTCGTTAAACAATCCAAAAGAATCGAGCTAAGACCTTAGGGATCTCAGAAAAAAGCGGATGTTTTAAACGGTCGGCCGCCGACGCATAGGGCTTCCTTCCCCGATAGCTTGCAGGGAAGGGTCGCCATAAGTTAAGTAAAAGAAAGAGGGGGGGGGGCCGGGGAAAAGGGGAGCGGCGCGGGGTGGGTCGAGGGGCTCAAGCATGTTGACCCTCAATCCACGATATTAAAAAATCGAGCAAAAGAGCTCCGCAAAGAGAATTACAAAGAAAAGGACGCATGACGGAATCGTGCGTAGATTGGGCACTTCAAAGTTCTTTAGGAGTGACTAGGTTACGCAGGATATTAGAGGGAAAAAAGGGTCCCATTACACAGAAGTTAAATCCTCTACTCAAACAATTCGCGCTCTTAAGGAACAACTTCCAAAACTCCGATATGCTATAGAGGTTTACGGGACTCATCAAAAAAAAAAATCCAATGAGAAAGAGGTGCTATTAAGAGAAGGGCAATCGCGGAGCAGGTAGCTTAGTGAGATATTGGGCACAATCTCAGGGGAAGTCTATAGGGAGTTCGTAATGATCCTGGGAAGAAAGTCTGAGACCAAACCCAGAGGTGTGGAGAGCCGATAAGCAAAGTCGATAGGCCATCAAAAAAGTCAGTTGATGGGAGGGGAAAAAGAGATCATCAGACAGCGAAGGAGTTCTCAGCGATAGGACAATCGCAAAGATGTCCAGAAAAAGAAAAACGTGCACATAGAGAGATGTTGATAGCGGGAAGGGGGATTGGTCACGTGGAAGGTTGTCAGGAGGAGATTCAGGCTTTGAAGGGTGCTTTTAGGGCAAAAGCCAGGATAGGCAGTTATTCAACGTGAAGTCATCATTGACAATTGGGGGGAAAAAGTTGTGGGATAATACACAGTGTCCAGCAGTAACACCGAAGATAAGGAGCCTCCCGCCGTGGGACTGTTCCAAGGGGGTGGGGGAGACGAAAAGGTTAGAAGACGGTACAAAAACGCACCAACTAGAATTGCGCTCTACCAGAGTACAGGAAAGGAATGACCAAGGAAAGGGGGGGGGGGACAGTCCGCACGAAACTGACGAGGAAGAGGAAGGACGCCTGGCGAAGGAGAACAAAGCGCGCTGAAAGAGGGGACTGAAAAGCTTGGATTTTGTCCTAGAAGGCCCTCCAAAAAAAGAACGCGGCGGACGCAGCGCAGAAAAAAGAAGGAGGGTCGTCCTTCAGATCGTCGACGAGGAACCAGTCGTTTCAGGCCAAAAATTCCAAAGAAGGTCTGCTAAGTCAAAACCGCTCAAAGGGGGGAAGACTACGTCGAGGAAGAGAGCATCCTTATTACGAGGGGCGCTTTGAAGGTGCGAGGCCTACTAGATTGATAAACTACGCGCAGGGGCACCTGGGGAAATCAAAAGAAATTAAAAGAGAGGGGGAGACAAGAGGAATCGGAAATGTCAAGCGTCGTGGTCCTCGTACTCTCTTAGTGCCTCGGAAAAAATGGCCCCGGAAACGGGAGGAGAGGGAAATGGCAAAAGCCGTAGCGGCAAGGGAGAGGGGGGGAGACTGCCTGTTTAAGGAAACGCTTTTCTTTGAGTCAAGTCTGGAAAGAGGAAGGCATCGGCAGCTATGACAGTCCGCGGAAAAAAAGGAGAGTTTCAGGAGAGTCTGCGCCACGCGACCCGTCACCGGCTTTTAGAAAGCAAGCAGGAAAACTCAAAGAAAGAGGACCTGAGAAACGCTGAAAGGTGTTCGCCAATCAGGCGCTCTTAGCACGGTCCTTACTTTGAAACAGAAGGGAGGGTCAGTAGTCAGGATTGGGGAAGATGTCAAGAGAAAGCAGGTTATAAACAATCTCGAAGGGGGTTCTTTTGGTAAACTCTCAAGCTCAAAAGGATGAAAAAAAAAGAAAAGATTGAGAGCTTCAAAGGGAGGCTCGCTATAAACTGCGGAAGCCGGTTTCGTGGAAAGAAGGGAAGGGGGTGATCTGCTGGCCAAGGTTGAAAAGTATCCACCAAACTTGTGAGCATGAACAAAAAATTGTAATGGGGAAATATACGAAATACTTCCGCGGAGAACAACACCGGAGGAATTAAATAGCATACAGCCGGCGAACGTGAACAAGAACTGATAGCTAGAAAAAGGAGAATAAGATTTCTGACTATGGGTCACGCTTTGAGAGAAGAAGAGAGGGAGACTGATAATTTGGCCATCAAACACACCGAACACTGGAAAGCGTTGCGAGGCTGGAGTCATCGGGGAGGGGGGACCGTTATCGGACTACTCCACAACGAAACTACTCCGGCGAGGACGAAAGAAAGGGTCAAGAAGGGAAGGTCTAGAAACATAACGAGGGGAGCTCTTGGGTGACCAAATATCAAATCTGTTCGGGAGAAAGATGCACCGAGTCAAAAAATAAAATCTCCACGGGGGGAGAGTAATAGGGGGAGACTCAATAGAAGGGGCATAAAAAAATGAAGAGATCGAAATCTCGTAAGGTTGTCATTTGTACCGTATAACTCCTAACTGGTAGCCGGGGGCGGTTGTCATGGGATTGACGAGAATTATTTCCCGGCCGAAGAAGAGCATCGCTATGCCAGGTCTCGACTCACGAAGATGGCACCAAATCTAGATGAACCTCTATTGGGGGAAAGAGATGGTTCGGAATTCCCGCGAAGGAGCGCGAAGAGGGGAAGGTATGAATGGAAAAAGCTTAAATCGGGCCCCACCTCTCTATCCATTTAAAGGGGAGGAAGGGGATAGGGATTTAGAAGGCGCTCAGAGGAAAAAAATCCCAAAAATCGTACTCGGGTAAGGGGAATTCCATCGTCCAGTCGAAAGGGGAACAGAGGGACGATGAGGGTCTAAAGGGAAGCAGTTCAGGACTTTGTTAAGCCATCACTCCGGAGCTAGAAAAAAAGCAAAATTTGTGCTAGAATGTGCGGCAAAGGAAAAAGATAAGCGGACTCGTGGAGGTCTTCCCTCCCTAGAGACGATGGGAGGGGTTTATTGGGGATAACGAAGGTCTGGGGCAATGGTTAAAGGGGGGCTTATTTAAAGAAGCCCTTATTAGACCGTCCATTAGAGAAGGGAAAATAGAAAAAAACTTATATGGGCAAAAAGTCGTTCCGGGGGGGGGGTTAAGATATCTGCCGTCACGGTTGGCGGTGTTGTTTTAAGGACGAGCGCGATAAACGCTGAAGGAAAGGTGTATGTCAAACGCTCCCTTTACCTTGAAAAGCATAGATCAGTAGATGAATCCAAGTTTTGGGGCTAAAAAGAGTCCTACTTTGTTATTACTTCACGAAAGTATCTCTAACTTTGAAGGAAGCTCGGGGGGGAAATGCACTATCCTTTTAAAAGAAGGGTTTTTCTAGAAGGAGTAACTGTAGGATTTCATCATAGAACGAATTCTCTTCTCCTGCTGGGGGAGAAGACTCAAGGGATCGAGAACGATCAGCCCGGGAGAACATTGGAAGGAGGACACTTCAAACTCAATCCGCTTGATACAAACCTTCACCCAGGGGGGAAGGGTCGGGAAGCACCTCGAAGGAGCCGACTCCTAGAAAAGGACGCGCGTAGACCGCGTCGCTTCTTGGGGGAAGATTCGAGAAGCGACAGCAGGGGGAGAAGAGGGATCGTTCGAAGGAGAGGCCTGTCAGGGAGAATGCCCGAACTCGAAGAGGGAAAAAAGCTGTTGGGTGGCGAACATTGCAGCCATATGCAGGGAACCAAAACCTAGGATTGACCTAGAAGGTCTAGTTGGAAAAAAAGGTAAAGGAGACATGGAAAGTCTATTTCCTTTCACCCTATGAACGAAATGGGGGGTGTCAAGGAGACTAATAGGGATCAGAGATTATAGCGAACCGATCGTCTTGAGAATAAAAAGGGAAGGAAATAGATCTGTGGAAAAGGGAAATCTAATAACATATCGAAAGAAAATCAAAACACCAGCAGCGCTTCGGAGAGGGGAGATAGCGGGAAACGATCCCATTCTCATGACGGAAACCCATCCTTGGAAAAGGTCGAATATATCCTCAAGAATGTCAATTGATGGAGACGCCGCGGAGGAAGACTAAGCGCAATAAAGAATAAGGCAACCAATTTCTTTTTGGCCAACTTGTCACAAGGAGCGGGAAGGGCGGGGAGGAAAAAGGGGGAGTTTTACTCCTACCGGACAAAATGTGACCTCGAAGGAACTTAGGTGAAAGGATTGGACGGGAAACAGAGTGGGAAAAAGAGCCCCTTGTGGAAATCTCCGTCCTTTGGCTCCGGTCCCATCGCAACCTTGAACGAGCGTGGTCTTTTTCAAGCGAAACAGAATAACTCGAGGGTATTTTGGAGGAGAGGAACTACAGGGTTTGACACGACGTTGGTCACCTAGACGCCGACATAGAAGCGCTGAGAAGGGGGAATGGCCAGAAAAGACGTCGGGGGAATACTCCAGCGCGAGGAGAGGAGAAAAAACCGCCGGCTTCTTCCATGTGCGTGCCCTAGAAGGAGCTGACATCTTCTAGGATCGTCAAAGGAGCAACGGCAAGGGTGCCAGAGGGATGAGAAGTCCAAATTGGAAAGAACGCACCTTCTATTTAAGCTCAATCGGAAAGTGTGGAAGAAAAGAGACACAAACAAGGGGGGGGAAACCAGATATAAGGGATAAAGACTTTCACTCGAGCAAGTGATAAAAAATGTAAGCCAGTTCCCAATCCGGATCGTAGGAGGGTCACAGAGGGGGGTTCCGGGGGAGGAAAGGACCAGGGGGAAGAGGGAAAAGATTGGGGGAAGACGAAGCGACTGGATCGCCTGCACGGATTCATTACCTGAACCCTAAAAGGGATCCTTCGAGAAGCTGTTAGGCCAGGAAGGCGAAAGAAACGGATGCGAAAGCGGCGGTCGAGCGGGGTAGAAGAAATGCACGCAAGAGGGGGAAA
>Ga0179591_1268139_pt1 | contig 15840 bp, 15 predicted proteins | sample CZOMad2_1_08_16f_FD_182891 | JGI IMG/M metagenome (GOLD analysis project Ga0179591, IMG submission 182891) | Vadose zone soil fungal communities from Angelo Coast Range Reserve, California, USA - CZOMad2_1_08_16fungal (PacBio error correction) | ecosystem: Environmental > Terrestrial > Soil >...
CTGTAAAATGCAGCCTCGTGTTTCAGCGGAAGAGATCTTTACTGCAAGGGACCAAGTATCACGCCTCGATCGCACTCTGGGAAAAGGACTTACCGGTGTAGAGGAGTCGTGAGAGGTACGAAACTGGGGAGGCCGATAGTAGGGAGAGTATCTTCTTACGATCTGAGGCGGCGAACCGCGAGGTGACTCGCCGCAATCGGACCTTGCGCGGGCTTTATAGGTGATTTCTACAGAGCCTACAAGCCGGAGAAGCCCTGCGTCGCGACCTAAGGGGTTTTCCGCCGCGCGAGGGGGAAACGCGGAAGACTCGACGAGGCTATGTAGGAGACTCCAGGGGCTGGAAATCAGTGGCTATTCTAAAAAATCCTCCACCGTACGCGGTCTAGAGGGGGGCAACTTTAAGGGGCGCGCCGTTCCAAAAAAAAACCTGACGTGAGTACTGACCGGGTTAAATGTGTCGGGAGGCGGGGAAAACGTTAGCTTGCCGCCGGACGCAGAAACTTCCTTAGGAGGCGCCCAAATCAGAAGACTCGGGCCCGTGGTTAAAATAAAGAAAAAGCTTATTGGAAGAGAGCGCCGGGGGCAAGCTCAAGGCACGGAGACATGCCCTGGCAAGAAGAGTCGGCCTGCTCCGGAAGAGACGGTGATCTTCGAGGACGAAAATACGACGGCCCAGTAGAATACCGGCTGGCGCGGATCGTGCGAATTGACAACGACAACTGCGCCTGAACATCCGCGGTGGGAAAGACGCCTTAGTACATAAGAATAGCAGGACATTCCTACGAGAAAAGGTGACTCCACCCCGCCTGCATAAGACGTCAATCGCTGAGAGAAGCAACTGACGTCAGGGGTCCTGAGGCCGGGTACCGATGTCTCAAGAGAGGGGAAAAGATCGACCTCGGGAGTAGCGGGCGCGAAATGGGCCTTCTACATAAAAAGCCAGAAGGGGGACGAAGAACGTTCCCGGGGGAGAAGAAAAGAGTAGTCCATCACGAAAGAGTGAACATTTGACTGACGGCGCAAGACGATCGGAACTGAGTCACTATCAGCTCTTCGCATTCGAGCCAGAAGCCGACTTTTTGACTCGCGAAACAGGGTGCCACCCCTAGTGGAGGGGGCTTCTCTACTAGGTGTGAGGAAAGCTTCTTGGCAATGAACGAGGGAATCGGCAGCGCACCTTCGCCCAGCGATTCACCATCAGTTAGAATCAGACCGGTTCAGGTCCTCGCAGCAGCAGTTAGCCAGTTAGGGGAAAACCAGTACTCCCCTCGGAAAAAGCAGGCCGCTCTGGCCCGTGGCGACGATCTTCGGCGGTGGAAAGAGAGGGGCGCGGTGTCTCCGTACCGAATTAGGTATAGATCGGATCCATCATCGGGCTCGTGGTGAGTATAATCTCCGAACCGAGTAGAGAAAGAAGGACGAGAGCAAAGGCACTTGCAGAAAAAGGGAAGGGGGGCTTGGGGAAGAATTTAAAGAGGGTATCAGGCATCCTGGGAGCGTATACTGAGGAAGTCGCCGAAGAGACGAGCAAGTTGTCAAGACAAGTAACGCCGGGGTATCAAAAGCAAATAGAGAGGGAGAAATGGTTGTGCATCCGAGAGTTCGAATCAATTGAGATAAGATATATCGCCCAGGCAGTGCACCGACAGCTTACGCCGCAATCTGTAGATCCGGGAGAGACCAGGGGGGGGAGCCATCCGGGCGATGTAGACATAAATACCGGAAGGTTCATCCAATAATGTGAGTGTCGTCCCAAATGCGCAGCAGGAAAGAAGAAGGTGTTAATAGGAAGAGAATAGGGGGGGAGGAACAGCCGACGCTCGAACCGAACGGACCGGAATTCAGCATGGAAAGACGTATAGATTAGCCAGTAGACGTACAAGGGGAAAATCAGGATGCCGGTCGTCACAGAGAGTGGACAGGAAACCAGCGGAAGTATGAAATAGGCACGACTTAAGGGTGGGGGGGAAGAATAGTAGGTCCTGGATTACGAAAGTCTCCGGTTCATCAGCAACTAAGCCCATTATGACTTAGAAGAAGATCAGAGGAAAGACACTACTACTAATAACTCCGAAGGAAGGAATACAGTAGTAGAAAAAAGTCCACCAATAAACTAAACTCTAAAGGAGACCGGGGGAAGTATTATCTCCTAGGCCTTCTGGCCCTTCGGCGTAACGTCCAGTAAGAAGAGTTCCTGTCGGGGGACCGCATTTAGAGAGTGAGAGGGGGACAGACGGAAAAAAAGAGGAAACGCTGAAAAGATACGTGGTAAGTCTCCTCTGGGAACGACCGCTCAGGGAAAGGCTTGTCGCGTGGAAGGACTTACAGATCCTGGCCTCCTTGGATGGGAAGAACATCAAAGATACATCAGGAGGCAACGGGTCCTCCTCATACGATCTGAAAAAGGGATGTCCGTCAGCGAGGAAGGAGAGCTGGGTTCTGAAAGAGGATCACGATCATAAGAGCTCCAATCGCCTGGAAGATCCCCTTTAAACGCAGAGTCAAGGGAGAAAGGAACCGGATCTCGCCTACTGGGGGGATGGAAGAGAGGGGGGAGCGAAGAAAAACGTAGGCCGTATAGACTATAAGAACCGTTGGGGGCAGGAGAAATCACATCTCTCTCCGGACTGGAGAGAAGATGTATAGTCCTCTCCCAGGCAAAAACGGGTAAGTGGATGGGGGAGAAAGGAAAAACTGAAGTCGCACCATAGCTCCTCAACCTAATCCTAAGGGGAGAGGAAGGGGTGAAGAAAAAGAGCCCACCTCAGGGAGAAAGTGAATCGCAGGGAGATGGAGCTGGGAGTCCCGATCGGATGGAAGCCTCAGACGAAGAGGAGGCATGGACCGCTCCGTTCCAAAGAAGAAAAACATGCAATCGTGAGGAGGATACGGTCCTCGTGAAGTATCGAATGTGGACTGCTTGCCAGACTGGGGGGAACCAGGAGAGCGAGTCCTAGAACAACTCGAGACCCTCATACTTCAACTCGAGGGAAGGAGTGGATAGGAGGTCGCTAGTCTCAGGTCAGAGGAAGGGGGAGGGCTATAAAGAAGACTCTTCTGCTGGGCAGACTCTAAGAAACGAGAGTGGGACTTTTTTACCTTCAGAATTCTACGAATTCAACCGCTAGAGGGTCAAGGAAGGTCACCTGGGACGTTGGAGCGTCGTGAGGGGACAGACTACTGAATCGCACGGAGGACTTAAGTTCTTAAGTCGAAGAGGGGAGAGCCGTTCGACAAGAGAAACTCAGAGATGGGAGGTCTTCTTCTTCAGGAATAAAAGGAAATCAAGTGAAAAGGAGATGAGTATGGGACTCTGTAGCGGAGGACGTACTTCACTACCGGTGGGGGAAAGGGGATGGGTGGCCTCTGAGCAACTGAGCTTGGCTTCTACGAAATATGGGGAAGCGTTGACAGGAAGCGGGAGCTGCCCCTACTTGAGTATCCGAAGGGGGGTGAGAGACGAGAGCATGGTGAAACAGTAAAACCACAGGCCTTCCTTCCCTTCGGGAGAACTGTTAACGACTCGTCTTAAACGAGCCGGGATTAACGATTAAGGGAAAGGTCGAGGGTCGAGTTTACGTTAGGCCTTTCAAGGGACTTAGGATGTCGGAGAAAAAAAAGAAAGAGAAATCCCTTTGGAAACGCGGGGAGAGTCCCTACTGGCGTCCGCATACTCAAGGCGGAGTCCTCGCGCTCTGTCCTCACCTGCAGGTTCTGGAAGGGGCGCTTGAGCTGACGCGAAGGGGGAGACGAAGGAGATGAACGGCCCAGCAGATAACCAAAGAGAGATCCAGTCATAAGACGGAAGGGTCAGGAGTTCACCTAGCAAATTGATCGGGAAGGATCTCTGAGAGGACTGCTAAAAACAGGAGTAAGTTAATACTGAAGAACGAGTACAAAAAACTCTGGGGGGGGAGACAAACCTGAAAGCAACTAGGAATAGTTACTGGAAACACGAGTTCGCGTTCTAAAAAGGGGATAGGGGGACTGTACTCTGGGACGCCATATGTAAGACTGCTGATAGAGGCACGGAGCGAAGGGAGGGTCATTCCCTCAGTTTTTAAGAGGGGAGGGAGGGGTCTACTGAAAAGAGTTGAATGGATTAACTCCTGGAAGACAGGGAAACTGCCCTTGAGCTCTGCTCCTCGACGGACGAATTCCGCTTCTTCTGACACAAGGCTTTCACCGGACGCGTCTTTCGCCGAGAAGGGCCTCTTCAGTTCGGACGGTGAGAGACGAAGGGCAGATGCTCGAACCAAAGATTACGTTCGGAACGGATCTGGGTCGCCTGGTCTTACCCTGACCTGATAATGGGACTCTCTTTATGGGACGAGAAGGGGAACCCATATGAAACTTACGGCCCGGTCTCTCTAAGGGTTGAAAAACGGAAGTAAATCCAGGGAACGGAGATACGCGCTGTTTGCTAGGGAATCTCGCGGCCGTACAGGTCTTGAATACAGGAGAGACCTCCACGAGATCGATTTCTATCATAGCCTCGGATACGGGGGTCTGTTTTATAAGATCAAGAAGGATAGTCCGAGTAAGGAAGGAAATGAACAACGGTTATTACGAAGGCGTGAGCACCGTCGTAAGTTGCCCATCTTCGGATGTTAAGGGGAGGGTAGACCCAACTCCAAATAATGGGTTCTAACGGGGGCAGGTCTAGAGTGTCAAAGTCGAAGATAAATTCTTCACGAAGGAGAGGCGAATCTGACGGACTTGGAAATGAGGGAAGGAGAGGAAGGAGGAGGCAACGCTTCAGGTCAACTCAACTGGTAAAGGAGTTCCGCTTCGAATTTTATAAGGGGGGGAAAGGACCGCGTTGCTGCCAGATTACATCCTGGGGAAGGGGAAACAGTCCAAAAGGGAAGAACCATTTAACAAATAAATCTAGGCCGGAAAGGAGCACGGCTCGCACCCCGTAACAGGGAAACCCCTTCTCCCAGAGGGCTGAGACAGGATGGGAAGGAATCGAAAAAGGATAGCGAGGGGAAAAATGAGCGACGAAGCATCGAGTCCAGACCGCGGCGAACCTCTCAACGGGCCTGCGATCAGGAGCGCGAGGGGGGGGAGTCTAAGAAAGAGAGGAAGCTGGGAAAAGAACACTTCTACATCGAAAGTCACTGGAAGAGGGAGCTATCGCCCGAGCGGCGCAGAACTCGACGCGCGACGCCAGCTTCCAGCGGGGGACAGGATCGTCGAGAAGGTCACCGAGAAAACAAAAAGATCCGAGCGCGATCGAGGCGCATGGGTAATGGACCATCGCTAGTCCCCGTGCGCAAGAGACAAGCGGAAAACAGCTTCGATTCGTCCATACATAGAGAAAAGTATGAAGGAAAAAGAAGAGGAAAATCTTCAAGAGACGTGGCGGTAAAACAATGCGAGTTGAAGCGAGTTCACTTCCGTAGATAAAGATAGGCCGACGGATCGGATTGGGAGGGAAGTACTTCTTGACGAACGAGTAAACTTTGCGGGGCGCGAGGAGGGGATGATAGCGAGGAACGTTTCACTCAGAAAGACTAGAACTCCTCTGACCTTTGAGAAGGTATGTCTACCTCTCCTCAGTGTCCCGAGGAAGGGGAGACTAGCAGACCTGTCGATCGCTTCTAGGAAGGTCGGGTGAGTAAAGAGTGATAGGTCGCTCTTTGCAATCTCTGGGATCTCGGGGCTAAAGGAAAAAAAGAGCCCTCCCGTAAGGGGGCCCTTTACGGGGGGTCTCTAGGGAAAAAACGGCTAGATGGCCTGGTTAACTTGGTTGAGCATCTTTACTGACGAATCAACTGTGCCAGCAAACGAAGGAGCAAAGAGACCATGACTCCTGTAAGGTTGCTGCCAGGGAAAGAGGGGGTGTTAGAAGAGAGTATCCTGGCTCTCTAATCCATTGCAGGGGAAGCGACTTCTAGGCGGCCTGCAAATCTCGAAGACTGTGATGGTTGCGCGAAAGGCACTAAAGAAAGGTCCCAGTAGCAAAGGAACAAGGTGGCTTATCGTGTTAGGATACAGAAAATGTAAAGGACACTTAAGAGGGTCCCAGGAAGGAGGTACAATCCCGTGTGCATTGGGGCCTGGACAGCCGAGGAAGGGGTTACGAGAAACCAAAAGCTGCGCCAGGGAAAAAGGTTCAAGGAGAGCAACTCGCGTTCTTCTAGAATATTAAAGGAACTATCATGGAGAGGAGTTCTCATGGCTCGGGGGGGGGGGGGGGAGGGGGAGCTTCCAGGAGACTGAGGAAGACACGACGTGTCAATACTACGATGAGGTGTTTCTCCCAGAGTCTGAACGAAAAGAAGAGGACTGATGCTTGCTAAATTCGCCTGAGAAAAGGAAGGGCTACTTGGTCGATAGATAAGGAAGCTCCATAACCGAAGCAAGAGCAAAACGCGCGTCCTGGGCCAAGCAAGTTGGGTTGCTTATGACTACCGGAGTAAGTAGTCTACGAACGTCGAGGAAGAGAGAGGAAGGGGGGGACGGAGCGGTATGGAAAAAAGGAAAGACAAACGGAGCTCAGCTAGGCCCATCTGCGGATTACTCAGAAAGACACAGTTCGTAGAGCAAGTCGGCAGGTCAAATGGCTGTACGCCCAGCCCTAACCGTCGAGAAGGAGACCGAGGGGAGGGCGGGCGAGGGGACTCTTAAGTCACACGCGAGGTCCGGGTGTCTGCAAAGAAAGGGAGGATGGGAAATTAGATGCAGAAGAAAAACGCCTCTCGGTGTAATCCTCACCTAGGAGGAAAGACCGAAGTGGCTTCACGAGTACATCAAGACGGCCGTCTTCTTAGGCTTGAATGGGCCGTGAGGCATCATTGGGTCTACGTCGGAGGGAATACCGGAACAGTGGTACACGATAAGAGAGCTTCAAAACAGCCCGGGGGAGGGAAGGGAGGCAGACTATTATGAAGGGGGTTCTTCTCGAGAGTGGGAGACGTAAAACAGGAGAAAGACTCGAGACGTTAAAACACCAACGAGGGAGACCTACAGCTTTCCCCGCCTCATCTCAGAGATACACAGAGAGGCAAAGCGGGCCTTGTACTCCTCGATCCAGAGGGGGAAGACGATTTCTTCCCACGGGGGACTCAGGGGAAAGGAAGAGGACTAAGCAGAGGAATGTCTCGAAACGAGGACGGGAAGAGAGATCAGCCTCATTCGGGCAGAAAGTCTCATAGGGCGGGAAGTGAAAGAAACAGATCAAGAGAAGAGGAAAAAACGCGAAGGTGAAAGCTAGGGCAGTCGCCGAAGGGAATTAAGGGGGGAAAGCATCTAGGGGGGTGGTCAAGGTCATATGGGGAAGCATTCTGTGCTCCTCGGCACGACGACAGGCAGGAACACCTAAGGGAGCTCCGAAGAGAAGGGCTAGTCGCTCTACTAATAAAGAGGCGTCCCGAGAGCATCGAGAGGATAGTTAAACAATACACGAGCAGAAAATGGGGTCCGTTACTAAAAGTATCTCGCTGAGCGCGAAATAAGCAATCATCGTCGACTTCGCTCCAAAGTCAAAAAGTTGATGCGCCTCCCGAAGCAGGAGGCTCTCAGAGAAAGAACCCTCAGCTGGGCGGGGGAAAAAAAAAGGGGACTTCGCCTCTTAGGGAACAGATAGGGAAGACAGTGTCTGAATTTGGAACTAGTCAATAGGGGAGCCGGGAGTGGTCCGCCGCATACTAAGCTGATAAAGGAGCTGAAGGAAATAAGAATAGAAAAGATCTGCCAGCTGAGTACTTTACCTCTGCTTGTCAGCGATTCAGAGCGAGAGAGTCCCTTTCATACTATCGACCGCTACAAGAGCTAGGAGCAGGGAAAGGAACCTAGTAGTGGCGCTGTCGAGGGACCCGAAAGAAGGAGGGCAAAAGATGGCGCGACATCGGGAGTATGAATTCCTCATTGGAAATTATGCTGCTAAAACATCTGAATCAAAAAAGGGAGGAGGAGGAGATGTGTATTCGCAGCGTCAAGCCACAAAACTGTTAGGGAGGGAGACAGAACTTCCTATGTCTCTCCATAGAGAGGGAAAAAAGAGAGAGATGAGCTGGGACAAAACAAGAGGGTCTTTGGACGTTGGGGAAGAGTCAAACAGAGAATGGAGGAGAAGTTCTCAGAAGCACATCGGAAGCCGATCGCGTCTTGCCGCGGCGGTGGACAGGAAACAAACCCTGGCGGGACGGAAATAGTTCAGGGAGGTCCGGGTCAGCCGATCAGATTAAGGGGGAGTCGAAAGCACTCTTCAAAGGGAGAGTCCTAGGCGGATCGACACTCTCCTCTTATTGTAGAGGGGAGTTAAGGGAGCTTTACCTGGTCGGTCAGAAGAAGAGGCAAGAGAGGCGGAAGGACCACGACCTGTTCTTTCTGGGTGAATAAGGAGAAAATATAGGGACCGCCATTCGGGAGGAGGTAAGAACTACGGTCATTCTTGGGGAAAGGACTCAGAATCTAAACTACGGGGAGAATAGAGTTGCTTCTTCGATGCGCGGTCTCACGTTCGAAGGGATATTCGAGCCTCGGGGGTAGAAGGGGCTTAGCAGGACGAGAGCACCAGGAAAGACACGAGGAAAACCCTTTTTCCTGACGTGCCGAAGGGGGACCTACCTTGTGCAAATCTCGGGGCCGGCGGGGGAAAAACTGGGGACGAATCTCTTCAATCTGTTTCTCGAGTTGCCACTAAGAAAGAACGTCTTCCTACGACTGCTGGATAGAAGGAGGATGTTCCGAGGATCTGCCTTGATCGAAAGAAGTCTCTAAGTCCAGCGCCGCACTGGTGGACGACATCGATTCACAACATGAAGCGGTGATAAAACGACTGTCTGGAGGAGCAAAGAGACTCAGGGAGAGAAAGGGAAAAAGTTAAAAAGATGAGGAGGTTGAGAAGAGCTCTCACGCCTGGACATGGACGTATCGCAACTACCGGGGAGTCCGCACCGAGAGTGAAGAGACTATTATCTGCTCAAAAAGGAGAGGTCTGAAAAGAGGGAGAGTTAAACTCGAAAAGGGATTCTACAAGAAGATAAATTCGACCCCGATTCCCGGAAAACCTATAGCAGCTCACTAGACTGCAGTTGGGATTTCTGAGGACGATTCTCAAAGGCCGTTATAAGGGAAGGGGAGGTTGCGGAAGGGACTACCACACGAGCGGGTCCCTGACAACTGTGCTAGATCTAAGGACCAAAGGACGAGGGGGCGGAAAAAACAAAGGTAAACTAGGGGAAGACGACTAATTTGGTAACGCAGGCCGGGGTGCTGGCCTGCAGTTCGAGCAGACGGGGCAGGGTAAACAAGGGAGGAAACATGATTCTTGATAAGCTGCTACTAGCACGCTTCATTCTCGGATCAATCAGAAATGCAGGGGTAGGTTTCCGGGGGGGATGGCGAGAATCAGCCTCCTTCCAGGCCCCGAGCTGACCAGAAAAAGCGACTGAATCTAGAAAGTCAGGGGGCGTAGTACCCAAAGTTGGGTCCAAAAGGACTCATTTGAGCGCGCCGGAAAAAACCCGAGAGGCGAGGAGTGGGCAGAGATGCTCGCCCGGAAGGAAGCCCAAGGGGGGGGGGTCTTGAGGGGGAGAGTCAAAAAGGAGAAAAGTCCGAGTGATTTCACGGTGCTAACGCGCGGCGGCGGGACGGGCCCGGTTGAAAAAAGTCCGTAATCCGTGCGAGGATAAAGAGCGCTTGGAGAGTCCCTACGGACTGACTTGTATGAACGCAGAAGCGCATTGTGCTACCGTGCGCTCACGATGGGCGATTAAAGAGGGTGGAGATTCAACGACTTAAAGTACTGAAGGATGATTAATTCAATTCAAGGAGGTTCTGATGTACGAAAGTGCGGTCGAGGAGGGTAAGGCGATTCATTTGAGGGGTAGGTCAAACGGAACATCCACGGGGGAAGTCTCTGGCGTCGATGTCGGGGATCCGAATCGAACAGTCGGATATAAGGGAGGAACGATCTAGCGAGGCAAGGGCCTGTAGAAGGAGAGAGCCCGGAGCCCATCAGGCGAACACAGGCTTTAAGGCACACGGCCGGGGTTCTTGAAAAAGGAATTTGGAGAAAGAACGAGTTGCATGATCTAATAGAGTGGCAGCCGATTCCCCTGCGACACGATCACCTTTAACCAATATAAGAGAATTGTCTGGGGAAGAAAAGAGGCGTCACAGGGGAACCCCTTCGTCTACACCAGGGACTCTTTCGGAATCAGCCAAAGGGGACAGGAGCTCGAAGGAAATCAGGGGGGAGGGAAAGAAAGAACACGGCGGAAACGGAGCTGGGAAGGAGGGCTGGCCTACTGCCTGCGAGAGAGGGGGCGACGCCGGAGGTCTAGCAGGCGCTCGCGGGAGTGAATACTGCGACGACGACTTGTAAGAAGGATAAAACTAACAAAGACTCTTCCGTAGCTCATTCCCGTAGGGGGGGGACGCCAGCGGAACTATAGGCATGGGATACTTAAGACAAACATTCCTTAATAGATCTGAGGGGCTCTGGTCGGGACGGGTTAAGTCCTGAACAGAGGCATATCCTTTCGTCTACAGCGGCACAGTAACTTTGCTCCACCGAGAGAAAAAAAAAAAAGGAGGGATTTGGGAAAATGAGATGGGTACGAAAGAGGTGGCTCGGAGGTGGAAGGTCGACATAACGGCACTGGGAATCTCGCGAGACCGTAAACATGATCTAGCGCACGCTCTTAAGAGTACCGTGTAAGGAATTACGTAACTATGTACGTGGCCGTGTATCCAGTGAAGAGGAGGAGTCAGTCGAGAAAAAGGAGGTCTACTAGCAGGACCTCCTCTTGACCTTTACTTCGAAGGTAGAAGTATGTCGATTCGAGGGGCAGGGAGCTACTCCGGGAATCTACATCGAGGAAGAAAGACCCTCAGAGAGGGGAAAGAAGGAGTCTTTTGTACATGGTATTTTGGACTATCTCGGGTGTTATATATTAATCTGGGACGATTAGAGAAAGACTGTCAAAAATACGCTTCCTAGGGTTTGAACAGGGGGCGAGGGGAAGGGAAGAAGAATAACGGGAAGGGGGCAATCTCTGTACCGGTTGAAAGTATGAAGCGGACTGTCTCTGAATTGAACGTGGCAGTCCACGGGAAAAGGATTAGTACAAATGATGAAGCACAGTTCTGCCCGAAGTCCACCGTATGGGTCGAATGCGAGCTCCGGACAGGAGACCTGGAGGAAAGGGACTCATAAGTTCGGGATAAGTAGAAAGACGGTTGGGGTAGCTAGTACACCTTCCACTCCATCCGAAAGGCAAGTGTAACCGTCTTGAGGATTAGAGGGGGGAAAAGAAGAACGGAAGGGTGAAACTTAAATTTGGGCCTGAGCCAGTTCTTACCGCCTAATCACCGGGGGTTTCCTGATTCCGCACAATTAGCGGACGAATAAGGAAAAACACCCCGCCTCAAAGCTCAGAAAGAGAGGTCGAGGAGAAAATCGTAGATATGCTTGCGCCGTATAACGATTCTTCCGCGAGTACGATCCGAATAAAGGGTCGAGAGGGTCAATGGGGGAAAAATGCCTGAGAAAATAAAAAGTGAATCCGCCCGGTAAGATACCTTAAGTAGTCTTTAAAAGGAGAGTCCGAACTGACTAGGGGTAGAACTGAAGCTCCTCTGAGCCTAGAGAAGGGAAGATGGGAGAATAGAGAAGTCAGGTAGCAGACAATGGTGTCCCAAAGGATAGACTCAACTAGGACGGTGAAATACCTCGTGGTTTCGTTTAGACCTCGGGGGACGGTCAGGGTGTCTATTATCATAGCCTAGGGAGTGAAGAGATAAGGTAGCATGGGACATACCGTACAAGTAACCACCAAATCTGCACCAGCTTAGATTAAGACCGAGCCTTATAGTAGGGAGAGAGCAAGGGAAGAGCATAAAGGGGGCTGCGTCCCATCCTCCCCTTCTATAGTGAAGGCACGAGGACTTTCGTTCGTAAAGATCAAACTCTATTCCGATGGATCAAAAGATGTACTTGTGAATGTATAAGTTATTCCACTTACTCAGTGTGGTACGAACCTCAGCAAGGGGTCAAACAGGGGGTCCTGTCTCACGATTAGCACTTCCGAAGTTCTGGCAGTAGTGGATAAGCTTTTATCTGGGTCAAGCTCAACGTGAAAAGATAAGTCAGAAAAGAAGAGACGATGTGGTCACGCTCCCGATCTTCCACAAGAAGAAGGATTCGCCTGGGAGCTCACTAGAGGGAAGTAGTGGCGGAAGAGAAAGAGTAAAAAGGGGCGGCGCGAAAAAAGAGAACCCTCACTCAGTGGAAGCAGTCTCAAGTAAAGAAGGGAGATAAAAAGGAACTTAAGAGGTTCCATCCATCAGTTGAGAAGATTTGAAAAAATGATATACTTGAGATGGTCTAAAGAGGAGGAAAGAGAGCTTCTCGGAAAGAAAGAGGAGAAGAAGGCACCTACTACTTTCGGAGGCCTTCGGACTTTCAACTCTGCATCATGGGAAGATATCGACGAAAGTTTTCCGACGCCACTCTCTTGCATACGGAGAAAGAGTTTTTTCATAAGTCGGGGGGGAGGGGGTAGCCTTATTGGGAGAGGACTTCAATAGGGAGCCGAACAACCGGCGACTCCTTAGCTGGGCGAGCTACTAGAAAAATCGCGACAGAAGGCTAGTAAGAAAGGAAGTCCGAAGGGAAGGGAGGGGAAGGAGGAAAGGTGACAAAACTCAACGAAAGGACAGGTTGAACGAGGGAGCTCAGACGCAATGGAATATCGTCAAGTTCTTCGCCAACGTAACAAGCCGACCAGGGAAGGTCTAGGGACAGACCGAAGCCTAGCGGCTCTGAAAGAGGAAGTCTGAGTAAGGAATCGGCTACGTGGGACTTCTGATAAGGAGAACAGCTCAGGATTATTCGGGCGAGTTGGCCGCCCCGGACCGCGCGCAGGGGAGTGGCCGCCAGATACTCGGGGAATCTAAAGAGAACTCGGATAAGAATATACCCCCCGAAGATCCAGGGTTTCTTGCAGGGGAGGAAATTCGCTGGGGAAAGAGGAGATAATGCCCTGCAGACGATAGAACTACCGCTCAGAGCCAACTGGGAAGGACCGATTGTTCTCATTTCTTCTTAAAAGCGAGGATTCTCTCAGGGAAAAGTCGGGGAAAAAAGTGATGCACGTCTCGACTAGAAATGGGGGGGCTCCTTTAAGGATTCTAATCACTACTTCTCAAAAAAGAGGAGGAGGTAAGAGGTTATTCGCCGATTAAAGGAGCCAAAGGTTCTTGCTCATAGGGGCAGAGCTCAAGATTCTCGCCAGAGAGGAGTACCGACCTCCGAAAGATAGGGGGAAGACAGACCTCGCCAAAAGAAGAGGTTGGGACTTTTATATCGTCCCAGCGAGGGGAAGTAGAAGTTCCTCTCGCACGCTCGGAAGCCGATGCAAAGGGAAACCCGTGACATTCCCTTCCAAAAAAAGCGGGAAAGGAGAGGAGAGTCGAGAAGGGTCCGAGTCGAAAGAGCAAAATCTAGTATTACGGTCACCAAAGGAGTGCACCAAGGAATAGTAAAACAACGGCCAACTCGAAAGAAGAATTCAAGGCGTGCTAGGATTAAAGGGAAAGGAGGTCTAATCCGTACCTTAGTTCGAGCGGGAGACTACTGCTTCCTTGACGCCTAAAAGGCAAAGAAAGTCGGCGTTGGCGCAGAAGTCAGTTATGCCCGAGTAGAGCGAAAGGTCAGTTTAACTAAGGGATCCTTCGGGGGGAAGAGAAGAAAGAAGGACTGTAAAAGGGACTTCTTCGAGTAGCTGTTCCGCTCCGTTACTAGGAGGCTCGGGACCTCAGGATTTGGGACCACTGGCAGGTGCATCAAGAGTCTCATCCGGCTACGAGAGCAGTCTAAGGCTCGAAAGGAAGGAGGGACCGCCTGATGTTGGTCGGGGTCCGCTTTTGGGAAGTGGAGGTGGAAGATCTCCGGCAATCCTGTGAAGGGGGGCAAAGGCGACGCCGAAAGGATACTGAGAAAGAGGAAGAGCTCCTCTAGGGGAGAGAGGGAAGGTACTACTAGTCAGCTCCTGAAACTTCCTCCCTGAGGTGGGAAAAGACTGGACTTCAAATGAAGCGGGACCTCTTCAAAGCGAGAGCAAATACCGAGGGAGAGGTGAGCACCTTTCTCGAAAAGATTGGCTTCGGGTAAGGAGGGAGAATGCTCGCTCAAGAATGTGGGAAGGACGGTCTACTCTCAAATTAGAAGGAACAACTCGCGATCAGGAAAAACGCGGGAGACTAGAAGGGGGAGTTGATCACCGGCGGTTTCCTGGGGGCAGAGCGGGAAAAAGCTTCGAATCGGAAAAGAAAAGGATAATCAGGATACAAGGGGTGCGAAAGCGACCCAGACTCTAGACAGGGCGGCAATTCTGCGACCTCAAGGGTGACAAGCGCAGGGCTAGACAGTCAAGAAGTCTCGAAAAAAAGAAGGCGGGTGGAAAATAAGGAGGGATTACCACGACGCGTTGATATAAAAAGGACAGCGGGGTACTACCACGGTCCTCCCGCACTGGAGGGACTGCAGCGAGCCAGGGGGTTAGGGAGAAATCTAAAGGGAGACCTGAATTCATTCACGTCTTCTTCAGATATCAGGGATCGCGGGCCAGCGCGGGGGATGAGGTGAGAATTTGCAAGGGGATTGGGGAAGGGGATGAATACGGGTCAGGAAAGACATCAATCAAAAAGAGCTCGCCTGGTCTCCTAGGGACGAGTAGACTAACGAGTCGTCATAAAACCCTCTGCCCGGCGCTCTTTTCAAGGCAGGGGACGAAAAGCTCGTAAGGTCTGTCGCGACTGCCGGAAGGGGGGATCGACAAGGGGGTCATGTTTCGGGGGGGAGCGTTCCCTTCCGGCCAGAAGACTAGACGTGAGGGTCCGAACTTAATTCGTCGGAAAACTGGGGGGCTGTAAGGGGAGGGGTAATGGCTGCCGAGGGAAGTTGGCAGGACTACGTGCAAAGAAAATCGTTTCCTCGGACCGCGAGCGGGAAAGGATCAGAAAAGAAAGCAGAAGGGGATAGCCTCAACGTTCGGGGGGGCGGTTACGCGCCGAAGGCGGATTTTGAGATCAGAACTAGTCAAGGAGGAGGAGAAAATGCAAAGGGTAATGCGTCGCGGAAACCTGAGAGGGAAAGGAGGTTCAGAACTTAGGGGAAGGCCACGATAAGCAAGCCAGCCAGGTTGAAAGGAGACAGGCCGTCGATTTCGACTGTGTAATCCCTATCATTAGGCTAAAAGGGGGAAGGACGTATAGGACGGATGCCGGACAACAATTAGGGAGAGGGGTCCTTATCTCTCTTCAGAACACAGGAAGTCGGACTCCCGTCTTCATGGAAAAAAAGAGAGGTAGGAAGAAAGGCGGTCAAGGAGTCACATTGCAAGAGAAAAAGACCCTCTAGCACGAACCCTCTTAAGGAAAATAGAGTGTAAAGTAGAGTATTAACAAGCTTAAAGAACCCTTCTCCCAAGCCTGAAGGGGGGGGCTAGGAAGTAGAAAAAGAAAGGGTCGCAACACTGAAATCATCGGGGGGAACCAGATCTAATACCTCATCACGAGGTCAGGAAAACCGGAGTCAAGCTCAGGAGCTCGCCCGGATGATACGTTAAGGCACCGAGATACTTCGCTCTGATTAGGGAGGGGGAAAAAAGTATAAAAACGAGGACTTCACTGGGAAGAGTCGCACAGCGACTTCGTCCTCGCTACTGGAAAAGATACTACTGCGCAGGTCAGGAAAGAAGGTCAGAAAAAGAAAAGAACGCACCGTCCCTTGATATCCGCTTCGATTCCGCTGTGAACGACGAGGGGCCATCAAGATTCCTAGACTGTCAGAACTACAAGAGAGCATGATAGAGACCTACA
>Ga0179591_1257965_pt1 | contig 15839 bp, 26 predicted proteins | sample CZOMad2_1_08_16f_FD_182891 | JGI IMG/M metagenome (GOLD analysis project Ga0179591, IMG submission 182891) | Vadose zone soil fungal communities from Angelo Coast Range Reserve, California, USA - CZOMad2_1_08_16fungal (PacBio error correction) | ecosystem: Environmental > Terrestrial > Soil >...
CCTACTAAGACACTTGCGGTATTGGGGAAGTGGGGTGAAAAAACACTATGTGAGGTGGGGGATGGACCATATTTTGTGGAAGGGAGGCCCGAACAAGGGAAGGAAAAAAAAGAAAGCAAAATTGGGGCTGGAAAACCTCCAGGAACCTCAAATCGCGTCCAAAGGAGAAAAGAAAATCCAGACAAGGGAAGTTCCAGGGGACGGTCAACCGGGGCGAACGAGGGAAAATGGCGGCTTGCGCAGCGGCGAGGAAATTTGAAATAGGGCGCTTGAGAGCATGACACCATGAAAAAATAGTGTGGAGAGCCTCTGGTCCACCGGGTAAGCGCCTCGATTTGGGGGAGGCCAAAGGCGGAAGAAAGGGGGGGAGGGATCAGGAAGGAGGATAGTTGGCGGATGTACAAAACTAAGATCAACATTCCTAGTCCTAACAACAAAAGGGGGGTTGGTGAAGGAAGAGTTGTATAAAATGATAAGAATGGCTCCCAAGTCGAGAAGTAAGAAAAAGGCAACATTGGACGGTCAACATGTTCAGGGAAAAGAGGTTCGTTTGGGGGAAAGAGAACCAATGTGCTAACCGGCAGAAAAGGGACGGTGCAGAGACGTGGGTGTTGGATGGGATGCTCTAAGTTGGCAACCCGGCCGGTGAATAACTGTGGGTTGAGCAAACTAGAGCAAAACACTACAAAGAATGGCCGAAGAGGAAAAGTTGTAAGCATGCAGCCTGGGGAAGGCTGTTAACAAGGAAAATACGACGAAACTTAGGTCGCGGTAGTGCACGCATTCTTAAAGAGACGCGGAGGTGGGGGAGTGAAAGGAAAAAATTAAAGGGTTTTGGGTAAAGGAGGGGGTTGATTCCTAGTACGCTTGTTGTGGCCGGCAAGGAAAAAATAAGGGGTGGGGAAAGAGATAAGGGGGGTGTTAGGAGAGGCCGAACATAGCGGTAAGGGAACATGGGGAAAAGAAGGTAGGGCTAACACTCCCTTGGGTAGTTAACGTCCGGGGACGGGTATCCCTTTGTGAGAGGAAGCCTGGGATGCAAGAATGAAAAGCCAGGGAGAGGTATTCTGGGGTGATTTTAACGAGAAAGAACATCTGGTTTTCAGGGGGACAGAAGGGGGGGGGAGCACTCTTAAGTATTCTTATCTCTCCCAAGAAAAACAACGTACTTAGGTAAAAATAATATATATAAGAATCAGAAGGGGCAGCAACAAACCAGAGGGTGGGTTATAAACAAGCTTGGTACGTTTAAAGGAAAGAACCCACCTCATCCGGCTAAAGTCCAATTGACCAGAAAAAAGGGAGGAGGGCCAAATTGGAAAGAAGGCGGAACACAAGAAAAAAAGAAAGTCCGGTCGCCCATCTCTTCGTGTTTTCGGCGCGGTGAGGACCGCAAGGAGACTAGCCAAAAAGCTGTTGGGGGAATGCTGAAAAAAAAAAAAATCAAACGCAAAAAAGGCTCCCCAACCTGAGGGAGGGGGAAATTAAAAAGCAAAAACCAAAAAGTGACCATCACAGAGGGGGGTCAAAACGCAAAAAAAACTTTTATAGTGGTCCAGTAAGCAAACATCCCGAGAACGGCGGGTTTGGTCTGGCAGGTCAAGGAGAAAACACCCCCCCAATAAAACGGGTTGGTCGTAGAAGGAAAAAAAAGGATACAAGGCCTGGTCCGTTGGGTCCCATGGCACGAACAACACTCACTATGGTTGACCCTGCCTCGGCTCAGGGGGGGGTTTCAAACTGACGGACTAAACAAGATCAGGGGGTGAAGGCATGGAGAAGATGCCCTCGAAGAGGGGACTTTTTGGGCACAGGGGGGCGGTCGAATGAAGCCATCCACCAAAAAAGGACTTCCACGGACACAAACTGGGGGAAGGTTAAGGGCAAAAAACTAAAGGAGTGGTTGGAGCACCGGAAAAACTAACAATTTGTTCGAAAAGGATTTTAAAGGGCCCAAGCGGGGAAGAGAAGTATAGAAGTATAGTTTTGGCAAAAATCCATTGGGGGACTATAAGGAAAAGATCCGGGGGGGGGGGGATCGGTCGGGGGGGGGGGAATTGAGCGAGGTTCGAGGGGGTCGCCGCAGAAAAAAATCAAAGGGGTAATGACTAAGGCCACTGGTTGGGGGGAGTCTTTTGTCAAGCCGGGAAACGAGACCAGAAAAAAAAAAAAACCGAAAAAACAGAGGGTAGAAGGTTGGATAATTGGATGGGGGGGCTCACGCGGGGGGGGGGGAATGACGAAAAGAGAAAGGGTATGAGGAAAAAAAAGGAAAATATCGCCGGCGTACAAACGAAAGCGGACCTCAACCGTAAGGGGCAACGGAACGTAAAAGGAGCCAGGTGTATTTTGAGGGGAAAAAGGGGTGGGGAAGATAGAGTGGAGCAACTGGGCAACATGTGGTTGGGGGAAAGAACCAGTGCAAACCGGTCCGGGGGATGGTGGTCTAGAACGACGAAGTGTCCTCCGGAAAAAAAAAACAAGGGAGGCGCATCTAACGAAAAAGATGTGGGGGGGGTTTTCGCGCCAAAGAAACTGGGTCAAAGGGGGAAGCAGGGAAAAACGGGGGGTCCGGAGTGGGTCCGCGAGAAGCGAGAACAGAAGGAAGTGGAAGGATGAACTGGGGAACCCAACATAGGAAGCTGACACCGTCAGAGAAGAATGGAACTGGGAAGTTTTTCGGGAAGGGGGGAAGTTAGGGGGCCAGAAGCTTGGGTGGCACGGAGAAAGACCTCATCACACGACGACGGACGATCCTGGGGGGGGGATGAGGAAAGAAACTTCAAAAAAAAATAGGTTCCTGGCCGGGGCGAAGAGGAGAGCTTAAACCCGGTGATCTGAGCATGGGAAAAAGGCGAAAAAAAACTACATTGAAGAAAGTCGGAAAAAAAAGACGAGAGGGAGAACTCGACGTCCGAGGGGGGGCACTGTGACTTTCCTTTGCAAAAAACGATCTAACAAGCAGGAACCCCGGCGAAAAAAAAAAAGGTTTAAAATTATTACCTGGGGAGCCGCGTAGAAAAAGACACCGAAGCATAGCGAAACCTGGCCCATTGGGGGGGTTCAGTGGGAGGACAACCCCGTGCCCGCCACAAAACGAATGAAAAAAGAACGTCGAATCCTGGACCACCAAAGGAGAACTAAACTTGACTAGTCGAATCGCCTTTTGTCCACTTGGAGTACGCCACCTGGGGTCACCACTTTAACGCTGGTAATAGCGCAGTCTTGATTGGTTGTGTAATTGCAACGAAAAAAGGGCAAAAGGAAAAAATCGCCAACGGTGCAGATCATGGAAAAAAGGAAAAGGACAAAAGCAAAAAAAAGAAAAAAAAGGGGTCTAGTAAACAATTCTTGAAAAAAGGGGAAAAGGGATTGCCTGTTTCCAAACTTCGGGGGGGGGGAAACAAGCAAGAAAAAAGGGAAAAGGGGGAAAGACAGGAGAAAAACCCCCAAAACAACACAACGATGGGAGTAGTTCCCCTCATTCAAGTTGAAACCTTTCTAGACAGAGGTGTGGTGCCACAGGGGGCAGGAGGGGGAGATCGGTTTCTGAAATGAGAAATCAGTGGGTGGGAAGGGATACCAAAAAAGAAAGGAAGAACCTATACCGAACCTTAAGCTGACCCAATTGCAAACAAACAAACAAAAAAATCCACAACAAACAACCGAATGGTAAAAGAACCTAAAGCAAAAGCCAGAAGGGGTGGTCAAAGAAGACTTGCCAGGCTTAAAGCGGAAAAACAACAACTACGGAAAAGAAAAAAGGGATCAGGGCTAGAAGGGAAGGAACAAATGACGGAAACAATGAAAATTGTTCTTGTGCGCAACGTCGAATTGGGGAACACACCAAAACGCTCGGGGGATGGAAAACAAGACACAGACCCGGGAAAAATGGCTGAGCAAAAAGGGAACTCCGCGTGGTGAGAAGTGGAGTCGGAAACGGGGCAAAAAAGGTGAAATCGGGAGATTCACAAGAGATGAGGGTGGCCAGTGAGGGGGATGCCTCGTTTTCTTTCTGAAAATGAACAGTCAGTTGGTGGGGGGGAACATAGTGGAATCTTGGGACTGCTCCTTTGGCAATGGGGGGCAATTCAGGGGCAAGAAATAAGAAAGTGAGAAAAAAAAGTTAACTTTTGGCATTTGTGGGGGGGGGGTCGGCGGTTTGAAAAAAAACAAACAGCCCTTAGGTGGGTACTGGCGACTCGAAAAAAGGCAAAGATCCCGAAAAGGGAAATTAAACAACAAACCAAAAACCGGAGGGGGTCGCTCAATGCAGGGAACAGCACTTTTTAAACGAAACAAAAGGGGTACGTGAACCAGGGTGGCAAGATAGGACAACCAACAAACGAAGCACACCAGAAAAAAGAAGAACGTGGGGGGGGGCCTGTAAAAATATAACAGAGATCGTGATCATGCGGGAAAAACATCAGTCAGTGAATTGAAAGTCAAGGATTGTGGGAGCGCTCAAAGGAAAAATAAGCCCAGAAGGAAAGTAAAAACCTGCGCTTTGGGACAAGACAACAGGGAAAGCTGTGTAGAACGACAAAAGGCAAGGGCAAATGAGTCAAAAATCAAAGGAAAAAGTGCCTTAAAGCGGTGGCAAATCAGCAAGCAAACCACGCGCCGGAAAACAACAGTTGGGGGAATCAACTTTCAAACCTTGGGGTTAAAAAAAAACTAAAGAACAAAGGGATGGTAAAAAAAAAAAAACCCAAATCATAGAGGGAAAAAAATTTGGGGAGGTTGGGTTCTAAAAAAAAACTTGGCAACAGACCCCCGGGATCGGACAACATTCAGTGTTCCACAAAGGGGGCAGAAAATCAAAAGAACCAGAAACAGTGTAGCTGGGGGCAAACACAAGAAAGTTGTTTGTACGCGCCCGACAGGGCCGGGTCACGGGCCAAAAGACCGGGACTGAACGAACTCAATGTTTTGAAGGTCAGAGGGAAAATCGGAGGGTTTCAAGAATGAAAAAGCTTTAAAAAAGGGGGAACCAGTCAGTGTCGAAGCAAAAGACTTCAAAGACAAAAGAACAAGACTGGGAGAAAGAACAAAATGCCAACAAACGATGGGGAGGGAACCCAAGGAGTGGGGGGAAGAGGGACCAGGCAAATAGTGTGGGAAAGCGGGGGGAGACCGTTCTGGGGGTGGGGCCCCAGCGGGATATAAAGTAAACGCATAGGGGAATGGGATAGCCAGAAGACCTCACGTCAGTTGACACGAAAAGAGTGTTTGGGGCGCGGACCAGAGGAAAAGCCAAAAGAGAAGCATAAAAAAAAAAAAAAAACTTTTAGGATTAAAAGAGAGATATGGTTTGGTTCAACAAGGATAGAGGGTAACTAAACAGCCACAGGCGGGTGGCCATAAGAAAAGAGGGATATACCGCACCTGAAGCATCTGACGTCAGGACCGCGATCAGCGTAAAACATAAGTGCTCCTACTTCACAAACGGGGGGGACCTGGGGGGGGGTCCCCTTGAAAACCACGTTTGAGACATGAGGGATGGGGAACAGGGGGGTTCAACGGATATTAGGTGAGCCTGTGGGAGGGGGTTAAGGAAATCATAGGAACCCCCTAGACAACTCAAAGGGGAGGGGGCAACGGGAACTCAAGGCACTCACGATTTGGTTAAAAAAGGATCAGGGATACAATTAAGGAAAACGGGAAGAGGCCACGATCGGCAAAAAACCAAACAGAGGAAGGGGTGGAGTACAAGATGTGAGGGAAAATCAAAAAAAAAAAGAGTGGACCTTCAGTGAACTTGGGGGGACGCTTAAAAAAATAAACAGGGTGGAGTCCAGTCGGTGGAAAATACAGGGGAAGGGTAAGCAACCAAGGGAAGGGGGGACGCAAAAAAAAGAAAAAGAACGCGGGGGTTTTGGGGAGGGGGGAAACGGGTCCACACCGTAAGCTGAGCTCAGGAATACTGGGGGACCAGGACCACGGGGCGCGATTTCGGGCTCAGCGTCACGGATAACAATAGAAGGGGGGGGTAGAGAAGAGGGAGGGGAAGATCGTTTATCAAAAGTAGGCAGGACCCCAACCAATCCTGTTGGGGCACGACCTGTCATCATCGATAGATGGAGGAAAGCCCAAATGGATCATGGTTGGAACATGGGGGTGACAATCTGTTTTTGTGATCACAAGGGCAAATGAAACAGTAAAGGGGCCGGGACTGCGGAAGGGGTATACCACGGAAGAGGCCTCAAGGGGTTGCGCGGGGAAAGGGGGCTTCTGGAGTTAGATATGGAAAAGAAAAGCAAAGGCTTCGAAAGCACAACAAAAAGGGTGTTGGGTCTCGAGTTAAAAATTTCCTTACCGCCGGGATTACACAGTTCACCACGTAAACGAGGGTGTGGCAAAGAGTATCAAAATAGGCAACAAAAAGGCATGCTCAATTGGGGTCACCCCGACAACAAACCGTGCCCCTGAGAACGGCCTGGGGAAAGGGTGCATGTTTTGAAGACGGTTGTCACCACGGGAGGGGAGAGTTCTATCATTAAGTTATCTACCAAAGCATCTCATACGGATAAGAATGAAACGCTAGTTGTGAAGAAGGAATCCACGAATCTGTTCAGGGGTGTACCAGAAAAAAAAAAAAAATGAGACCACGCACATATCAAAATGAATTGGAACGGATTTGAAAGATTTTACTGATCCGCAGTGATCATTAGTGGTGGGGGGGGGGGGATCTTGGTAGGGTTAAGGGGAGGAGAATTGTAAAAACGCTTTTAAGATTAACCATTGTGGGGGGGGGTCTGGGGGGGGGGGGTTGGGAAGTGGCCTTTCATCAAGGACAGGGGTTTCGAAGAAGGTGGGAAGGATAAGGGGGGAAAAAGAAAAAAATAGGGATAAATCACTGGGAAAAAAAAAACGGCGAAAGGTCCATGGGGAACAAAGGGATCAAAAAGAACATAAGTTCAGGGAAAAAAAAAAAAAAAAAAAAAGTATAAGGGGGGGGGTGAGAGGGGGGGACGACGGGGTAGTGCCAACAAACAGGACCCATTGGAAAGGAAGAACCTTCCAGGGGAAGTTACAGCACTTGGGAAAGGGGGGAAAGGTAAAGGGGGGGAAAAAAAAAAAAAAAAAAAACTTTTGGGACAAAAATCGCCATGTTGTCGGAAACAGGGCGTAGGGGAGGGGAAGGGGGGGCATGAGGAAGTAAGAAATACAAGCAGCGGCCTAGGGGAAAAAAAGAAAAATTGGGAAGAAAAAGAACAGCGGGGGGGGAACTGTAGGATAGGTAAGGGTCAAACAGTTTGAAGCGCCTGGAAAAAAGGGGATGAGAGGAAAGGCTGGCTTTTCAGGCGACAAAAAAGAAGGGGGAGAAATGTGTCAGGCGGAAGCGTTGGCATGAAGAAAGCCAGGGACACAAGCTCAAAGCTGATAGCCACGAGTTCGAGAGGGTTGGGGGAAACAAAAAGCCATTCCCCTGAAAGATCTTTTGTGGGGGGGAACGAAAAAGGCAGCGGTGAGAGTTTTCTGAGCAATTCGAAAAAATTGTGTCCCTAGAATGGGGGAAGAAAGGATACAATGAAAAAAAAAGTCGTCGATCCCTAGTAAGAAGCCGCAAAAAGGAAGGACGGGGGAAAAAATGGTGTGAAGCCGTCAGAAAAAAAATCCACAACGAAACGCCTAAAGGGTCAGGTTTCGAGAGGGTTAGGACGAAAAAACCCTCTCAACAGTTCAGACGTACCCCTAAGCAAGCACTGAAAGGAGACGCGTGGGGGGGGGCAGACTGTGGGTACATCTGGGGAGCAGGGAAGTGTGTGCTCGAACAAAAAAGGGGGGGGAAAAAAAAACCGAACATGGAAAGGAGACTACAGGCACTTAACGGGGGCAAGGTTGGCTTGTTTCAAAACCACAAGTGGGGGGTGCTTTGTATAGACAAAAGGGTTGGTGGGGTCTGGCGGCATCAAGGGAAAAAAAAAAGGAGGGGGGGCAGGGGGAGTACAAAAAAAAAAAGACCAAGGTTGAACCAACCTCCAAACCAGATACCAGGGACCCCTGGGAAATCCGCAAAACGGCAAAAGAAAAGGGGGCCTGGAACGGAAAGGGGTTAAGTCTCCAATCTATGGGACCGAAAGGGGTCTTGGGGTCGTACCAAGGAAAAGATTGAAACGGGGACCGAAGAAAGGCAAAACCTGAGCGGACCCAAAACAAAAGGGGGAAACACCTGTGATCACTCGTTGCCAAAGTAGCAACGGGAGGAATCACTATTGTTTCGGAAAAACAAAAACCTAGGGAAAGCTTGGACGTCAGGGGTACAAAATGAAAAGACTGTGGGGGCAAAAACGGGTAGGGGCAAGGAAACTCCGAGAGAAACATGAAGAGAAAAAACAAAAAGAAAGTGTTGGGGCAGTGGAGTGTGCAAAAAAAGGTCAAAAAGGAAGAAAATGAGCTCTCGAAGCTAGAAAGAGTAAAATTACGTTGGCAAGCAGTTTTCAGAAAAACAATGGTGCAAGGGGTGGGAGGGGAGAAAAAGATACGGCCGGGGCAAACAGGGCCGGAAGAGGGGGTGGGGTTTGGGTGATTGGGAGGTCAGCTATAGGGGGGGAAAAAAAAAAAAAAGTCCTTTGTGGGGGACAATCGGATGTTCGAAAAAAAGCACGAAGAAAAAAAATCAAGACGTAAAAAAAAAACAAAAAGAAGGTTGTTCGAGGGGGGGAACAAAGAATGAAGGCGGCGATCATAAAAACAAAAAAAGGATGGAGGGGGGGAGGGAAAAAAGTTAAAAAAAAAAAAAAAGTGGCGTAGAAAAAGGGGACCGCTATGTGGGTGGAATCAGAAAGGTGGGGGGGGGGGGGGGGAAACATCGTTTGACAGCGAACGAGCCGGGGGAAGGGGGGGGGGGGTGACGGATGGGTTCCAGACCGAAATTGGTTTTTTTTTGTGAGAGGGGGTGTTCTCACGCGAAAAACCGGTTGTTTCCAATTGGCAGGACAAACTGGGGGACTGAAAACAACCAAGCAGAGAAAGGGGGGTAAAATTCTACAGTCAGGGCGGTAAAGTGGGAAAAAAGAAAGACCGCGGCCATTGGTGAGCAAGGGTGGTGGTCTGGGGGGAAGGGGGGGAAAAGACCCACAGGGGACGGGACAAAGCAGGTGGCGCAACGGGGAGGTATTCTTGATAAGCTCAGAAAACAAACAAAAGAAGAGTAAGAAAAAGAAAAGATCATACTAAAGGTGAAAAAAAAGGAGGGCCAAAGGACAAAGGACTGGGTACTGGAAATGACACCACCCCAGAAAAAAGGGGGCTAAAAGAAAAATCAATGTATAGTCTTTCAGAAAACAAGGCAGCTGGGCGCCACAAGAACGGGAACGATCACGGAAGGGGTGTTAAACTTAGGACACTGAGAATCAACTGTTGTGGGGACCTGAGAAGAGAAGAAAAGAAAAAAAAAAGGAAGGGGGGAAAAAAGGGTACCCGACCCAAGAGGTCCGAACGCTGAAGGGAGGTCTTTCAACGCCTTAAAAACCAAACCGTTAGACAGAGGACACAGGACGGAGAGGGGACTGAAGGCAGGGAGTAACTCCACCTGGACTAAAAAAAGAAAAAGAATGTTTGGGACCAAGAAGGGCACCGAAAACGGGCCCTTCTGGGGGGGGGGTTATCCCACAAATGAGAAGAGGAAGCCGGCAAGATGGCCATGGAGAGACCTTTTGATTATGTGTTGGGTCCCCGGGGATGCAAAATGCTCGTGAAAGAGAGGCATAAAGGCGCTGAACGCAGCTAGTTTGGGGGGCCGGGGGGGGAAACCATGATTAATAGAAACAAACCTAAAAAGGGGACTTGTTGGTTGGGCCAAAATCTAAACTGACAAGGAAAAAAGAACCCCAACAAAACAAACAAAATCAAGAAAGTTGGGAAAAGGGGTTCAGCCAGGGATAGAATCGGGGCTTGGGGGGATCAACCGGCACATACACAGACAATTTGTTGGAAAATAGATTGACGTGAAACAGGGGGGGAAAAGGGGAAACGGTATCTCTTTTGCGATCAGGGGGAACTCTAAAAAGGAAAAAAGGCAAGGCTGGTGGAGAAGTCACAGGAATGTCAGAGAGGGTAGTAACGTAACAGAAAGGAAAATCAGGGTAAGGGGGACGAAGAGGAAAAAGGTGGACTGGGAGGGGTTTGGTCGAAAAAACCAAATACGCGAAAGATAGGCCCGTCAGTGAAATTATCGTCAAAGGTGAGATTTGGAGGGAAGGAGGTACCTGCGAAAGAGGTCCCCTTATCGGCCAAATCGACTAGTACGCGTCCAAGAGGGGGGGGGAAATTAGGGCCAAAGATGCTTTGGCAATTCAAAAAATCATTTTGAAGCAGTTTGTAGGCTTGGATGGGAAAGCAACGTGCGGGAGAGGGGGGGGGGGGGGAAGTTCAAAAACAGGGGGAAGGGTTGGGGAAGCTTTTGGACACGGGGACAAGTGGTCTTTACGGGCCCGCAACGAGAGGAGCAAACCAAGAAAAGAACATATGGAAAACTCTCAAAAAAATGGGGGGGGTTGGGGGTGCAAAAAGCACCCAAGAACGACGTACGGTCGATAATACGGAGGCGAAAGGGGGGGGGAAAAGATAGAAACAACAAAAGGACCTTGCCAAGGGGATCCGCGGGGTCCCAAATCAGTCAAAAAAGCATCTGCAACTGCGCCAAAGAGGGGGGAAGAATTGGGGTCTTCTGGAAAAAGAATTTCCCCCCAAAACAAAAAAAACGGGGTTAGAAAGACTCAGGCCCCCGACGACGAAGCGGTGACAGTGAATGGGGATTGGAGCAAACGCGTCAAAGGGACAAGGGGGGGGGGAGGGAGGGTTGGGATCGCCCGAATCCAAAAAAGCCCGGGAACGGTATTGTTGAGGAAGTAGCACAAAAGCAAAGAAACAGGAAAAAAGAGCTAAAAAAAAGAGAAAAATATCGGGGGCATGGCCGTAAGGTGAAAAAAAAAAAATGGCTAAGAAGAACAAAAAAAAGAGGGGTACACGGGGGGGGGCCTGGTACTCGAAGAAGAAGATCTACAAAGAAACCATGGAAACCCAAGGTGGATGGGACGGGAAAGGGGTTAAATCAAAGAGGCTAGACGAGACCAGACAAATAAGGAAATCCCTAAAAGTAAATAACCAGGGGGAAGGTTCTTACTGGGTTCAAGGGGCAGGGAAGCCATAACCAGGGAGGTGTAATTTAGAAAGGTAAAAAAAGATGGGGGAAAAAGGGGGGATTGTAAGTAAAGGTGAACCAGCCCCAGCGCCCAATGGAGCCAAAAAAGGGGGTCACATTAAAACTGCTGATTGAAAGCGCGATGACAAAATCAAGAAGTGACAAAGGTTGTTAAGAAACAAGTGCCGGGGTTGGTATGTAGAAAGGGGAAGGGAATTTGTGTAAGGAGAACACTACCGCGGGCCAAAAGCAAAAACCCCCAAAGGGAACAGGAATTTTCAAGCCAAAAAAGGGGAGAAACCTCCCCCGGGCTGAAACATGTGGGGGGAAACTTGAAGGAATCAAAGCAAAAAAACCCGGGTCTCTTCTAGCTCTATAAAAAGAAAAAAAGGAAGGGACGACCTCACCTTCTGGCTCTAACCAAACCCAGAGATTGAAAGCAAGAACAAAAAGAAAAAAAAAAAAAAAAATGGTTTCAAAAAAATCCTAATCAATCAATCTAAAAAAAAAAGAATGTGCACTCTAAAAAAAGAACAAAGTGTGGGGTCCGAACCCACACGAGGGAGGGACCAAAAGTTGAGGGGGACTGAAGCAAAGAACAGGGGACAGATTTGTTGCTCTTTGTCAGAAAACAACGTCGAGGGGAAAAAAAGACAAAAAAAAGGGTGCTTAAAGTGCAAACGCAGGCCGTTGAGACGACAAAAATCAGGAAGGAAGGATGGGGGGTCTGGGGTAGAGGAAAAAATCGCAAAAAAAGACTTTGAAAGGAATCCAAAAGTGGCAAAGGGGGTCCGCCGCAACGGGAACATCAGGGGGTGCGGGGAACCAGACCCCTGCAAAAAGTAACTGGGGTTGGCCAAACAATAGTTGGATAGAGGGGAAAACTTAAGGAAAGGGTCCTGGTCGAAAACCGCCTTCGTCCTCGGGGGAAGGAAAAGTTCCAATGGAAGAGGGGGGAACAAAAAAAAAACAACCCAAAAGGGGGGGGGGAAGGTGTCAGGCTGGCAGGGAAAGGGACCAAAAGGCTTTGGTCTTGGTTCAAAAAAAAAAGGGGGTAAAGGGAGACTCTCATACATTTGAAAATTTCGCGGCACGGTCAGGAGTTTCTCAGAGCTAGCATTGAAACGGGTGCCGGATGGGGGGGCCGGACAAAAACTCATAAAAAAGGTGCACAACGGGGGGGAAGGCGTGGGTGGTTCAAGGGCCTTCACCTGAAAAGCACAATATCTTTCAGAGGCAAATTACAAGGGGGGAACAAAGGGTGTTGGTTTAATACTCCTCTGAGGCCCAAAACGATCTGTTGGAAAAACAACCCAAAGGTAATAGAAACAAAAAAAAAAAACAAGGCCTCCGGGGGGGGGGGGAGAAAGAAAAAAGGGGAACTTGACAGGGAATGCTAATCTAGGCTTTTCAAAGAAGGGCAAATGGGGAGTAGAGGCAAAAAATCAAAGCGGGGGACTTGGGGGGGGAAAGGAAAAAGACAGAAAACAGGGTTGTTGGGGGCACTGAAAGTTTTGGGACTCCAACAAAAACTTTACCAGGGGGGGGGTGGTGTTCCCAGCGAAAGAAGGAAAAAAAGGGGGGGCCAAAAAAAAAGAAGGGGGAACGGACGAGGGGGGCATTGGAAAAAAAGGGAAAAAAGAGGGTGGTGATATTTTTTTCCTTAGGGGGTTCAACGCTGGCTTACAAACCAGAGATTGGGAAAGGAGTTGCCCAAAAGGGGTGGTTTGGGTGCCGAGCAACGGCGAAAAAAAAGTGGGATGAAAATTTAAAATGGTGCCAAGAGTGTTGAAAACGGAAAACGCGGGGAGATCATGTCGAGGGGGGGTTGAAAGTGAAAAGGTTTGTCAGACTCCGATCAACTCATGAAAAGAAAAGATGGGATGAAAACGCCAAAGATTGGGGTTTGCAAAATATGGATACCCCTCAGGGGGGGAAGCTTTAAGGCAAGGGCCGAGTGGGAAAGAGAACTTAGAAAAGACGGTGTGAACTTAAAGACGGAACGGGCGAGAAACTTAAACGGAAAGGATGGACGATTGGAAAGGAAGACGGACATTTCGCCGGAAAAAAACCGGGGGGGTCGGTTTAGGAGAAAGACTATCCGCCACAAGGACGGAGGCCAAAAAAAAAGAAGTATGAGTGTGAGGAGTATGTGGCCAGGTTGTGTGGGGGGGGGGGGTTTTTTTGGGGGGGGGGATCTAACTTGTCAAAAAATAAATTTCTGGGGGTTTTCAACCGCGAGCAAGCTTCTTCTTAAAATACAGATTCTTCCAGGCTGGAGAAGATTACACGCTGGAGGCCAGTAAAAGGGGCCAAAAAATGTACCCAAAAAGGGGGGGGGGGTCAAGAAACCAAAGTGGGGGCCAAAAAGCTGTTTTGAAGGGCATTTACGCTGACAAAAAAATGAGAAAGCGGGTGAAATTGCCGTGTGGCGGTCCAAGGGACTCTGGATCTGGCAGGACAAAAACCCCTCTCCTAACATAGGCAAGGAGGATGGGTCCCAAAAGAAAACCCTGGGGTACAAGACACTAAAGGTGAAACAGGACCGGTCCTTAAAGGGCAAGAAACCTGGAAGAAAAGTCAATAGAAGAAAATCTGCACAAACAACACTATCTGGGGACGATAAAACAAGATCGGATAAGCCCCAACCCCCCGTTGAAACACGGGGGTGTGAAAGAAGACTGGGGGTCGATGACAAACATAACCTTTTATTGGGCTAGTGGATTGTGGAGAAAATCGTCATAAAGCGTGAGAACCCGAAAGGGGGGGGTGGGGTAGCAACAAGGGGAAGACAGGGGAAAAAAAGTAAAGGGCAATGGGGTTTTGGGGGGTGGAATGGGCAACGGAAAATAGGGCAAAAGAAAGAAAAAAGGCGCCGTGGGGACGGAAGGATGGAGGGGGAGGATAAATAAGTGACGTCTGGCACCAATCAAGGTTTAAAAAGAAAGTATTCTGTTGGAAGAGGGGGGGTAAGACCGGGGTCCCGAAAAAAAACAAGCCAAGGGTTGCACCCTGAAGCTTAGGGAACAGGTATATTTCGGGTCCCAAACAAAAAAAAAAAAAAAGAACGAGTCACTAGGGGGGGCCATTGGGTGATCAACATGTTGGGTGTCTTCCTCACACTAGGGAAAAAAAAGGTGGCAAAGGACCATGGAATCCGCTGTTGCGACCAGCAAACTACCAGGAGGGGGGGGAAGGAAATTGTCAGGGGGGTTAGAGGGGCAAAAAAAAAGGAAAGGTTCATAAAAAAAATCACGCGGGGGACGAATAGGAAAAATGCCAAAGTGGGGGTCGCGGGTTGTCTCGATAGAAGGGGTTACTGGGACAACCAGAGTGACAATTGAAAAAGGGGTCGCGGGGGGGGTTTACTAACCACACTATGGCCAAAAAAGAATGAGGAAAAAAAATTTTGTGGGTGAAGGAAGACCTCATTAACCTAACACAAAAAAGCATGGGAGGTTCCGGTGGTTGGGGAAATAAAGCTTTGGTCACCACTGGTAAAATGACGAAAAGAAAAGTTGCGTAAGCCAACAGAAGCAACCTTATGCTCACGTATCAAAGGGGCGGTCATAGCAAACCAAGAGAAGGGGGATTTGGGTAGGGGAGGGAAAGGTGGTCTCCAAAATCTTGTAGGGAATTACTTGGAAAAAAGAAGGGTGAATCAATGAATGTTCAGTGGAGGGACTCCTTGAGAATAGTGGAGTGGGAGACGCTGAGGGAGGGAAAAAGGATTTGGGTTGGGGGGGGAATTGTTGGGGCTTGGTTCATACGCCATGGGGGAGAGTGAGGGAAGCGTTGAACGTTGGGAGTAGAACTCAGCTGAAAAAACATCACATTCCTACTAGCAAACAAAGCTTAGCGCCGGGGGCCTAGGGGAAGTACTTCTTCAAAAAAGGACGATGGGGGGGCGCAAAAAAAAAAAAAAAGTCTCGTGATGGGCACAAAAAACAGTCCGAATAAAAAATGGAAACATTGGCAAAACTATCATCCCCGATGTTAAAGGGGGTCCCTTCGGAGGGGGCAATAGGTGCCGTGGGGTCACCCATTTAGAAAGGGGAGGGAAAAGGGAAGTAAACTGAACAATGGAAAAAGTAAAAAGATTTAAAAAAAGTGAAGGGGAGCTCTAATCGCCAACTAAACCGGAACGCAAAAGTCGTGAGGAAGGGGGAGGGACATGTGGGAGGGAAGTCTAGGAAGATCAAACTTGTTGATTGGCAGGGGAATCCAAAACGCCAATGCAAACGCCAGGGGGGGGTGTAAGAGAGACTTGGGGGGAAAAGGGAACTGCACAAAACCTCAAGAGTAAAGACGGATCTGACGGGAAAGAAATGGAGGGCGGTACGCCGCATGCCCGTCAAAGAAAAAGGGACTCACAATAAGAGGAAAAAAACCTGACAGTGACAGGTGGGAAATGGACGTTCGCTTTTGATACTGGACAGGAAAAAAAAAAGAAGGAAGGGTCTGCTTTCAAAGGGAGAAAAATGACCAAAAGTCACCATGGGAGGAAAAAAAGGAGAACAAGGACGAAACAAAAATCTAGGATTGTGGGATATTATTGGGGTAACGAACAAACGATTGGATAAAAAAAAAAGACCAAAGAAAGGGACAGTGTGCTCCACGCGTGGGTAGCAAACAACATATGTGGGGAACAAAGCGGAAAAAAAACCAAAATGGGGGAAATAATCAAACA
>Ga0179591_1259606_pt1 | contig 15839 bp, 21 predicted proteins | sample CZOMad2_1_08_16f_FD_182891 | JGI IMG/M metagenome (GOLD analysis project Ga0179591, IMG submission 182891) | Vadose zone soil fungal communities from Angelo Coast Range Reserve, California, USA - CZOMad2_1_08_16fungal (PacBio error correction) | ecosystem: Environmental > Terrestrial > Soil >...
CATTACCCGCACGAACAACGGCGCCAAGACCCGGCACAGCATCACCTGGCGCAAGAAGGCTCTACACTCAAGGTCACGTGCCAGCATTCGCTCCCAACACTTCTCCCTCCCTCGCAACCAGGTTGCAGGGTAAAACAACGCAAAAACAAAAAAAAAACATCCCTTTCCACTCGCGTCACCCAAGAGAAAGGGCAACCTCGCGGAACTAAATTAAAGCTTCCTGACAAGAAGGCAAAGGCTAAGTCAAAAAAAAAATAATAAGTCCTTCGGCCTGAAACCCAACCTCCCAACACCTCTTAGTGGTAAAAACAGATATCAAGGGGTTGTTGAGAGGGGGGTTGCCTGGGATGATCACCATTCGGAACGAGCGACAACAAAGTCGTCCAACATATAGGAGGGAGAAAACACCCAACAAGACAAGCTTCGAAGGGGACGGGAGAGCGCCATAAAAAACATTTCCTCGAGAAAAGCACAAACTCAAAGCCAAATCAAAAAAAACGGCAGCCAAATTACCGGGCAGGAAAAATCATAATGCCTAACAACTGAGAAAAGCTGGCCTTAAGAAGACGGTGGGGGAGTATCTTGACATCATCCTTTCGGGGGGCAAAAAAAAAAAAAAGAGAGAAGAACTAACGGCCAGTTGAAAATGCCCCGGTCGAGTGTAAAAAAGAATCACAGACCGTCACGTAGAGAAAACCACAAAAGTGTATCCCTCGCAGGGAGAGAGAAAACCGATGCGACTCCTAACACTCAGGGCCCCCAAGCACGGTTACCGAGAAAGCCCCCAACCCCCACCCCACGGACCAGCGAGAGGCGTCCCGTCAACCGCCCCAGGAGAGAAACGTACGCGCACATGGCGGGGGGGGGGGGGATGGGGGTCGCCGGTGCGAAGGGTGCTATTGTTGGGTCTGTGAGGGCGGCTGTGTTCTGTGGGGAAGTCTTTGCGGCTTAAACTAAGACAACCGAGCAGTCCATACACGGGAACCCGCAGCAAGGGGCATGGGAATCTCGAGAAATAAATCGGGGCGGCAAAAATTCGGTGTAGGCGGGTCCGTGGGGACGCATACGTCAACCCCAGGTGGCAACTTTCTCCGTGGACTTCCGGCGCGGACGCCGCCCTTGGGCGAGGATAACCTATCCCAGTAAGTGAGTACAGACACGTCAGCGGTGCGACCGATGCCGTAGCAAGAACGCCCGAGATGATCAGTCTAGGCGGCGGGCGCTTTGGCGGCGCACAAAAATAAGGTGGTGGGGGGAACATTGGCGATAGAAAAAAAAAGAGCCTCTCGGGGGCTTGAAAAAACCGGCGATAGCAGCTCAGCAAACTGTCGAACAGGCACGGTAGTGGGTCTCAGCCCCCCTGAAAATAACGTCCATCCCAGCCTCGGGTGAAGGTACCAAACAACACACCAAGCGCAAGCGGGACGTGCACGAACCGACCAAACCCAAGCCGGCCCCCAACGAAAAAGGTCGAAGAGAAAGCCACACGCAAAGGACGCTCGCAAGCGCGCCATGACCGCCGAAATCAGTCTCGGGGCAATCCCGTGCCGCAGTTCCAACCAGGAACGTTACTCGTAGCGTGGGGACTATACTCAAAGAGACAATGAAGATGGTACGCAGGCACAGCGGCCGACGGTAAAAAAAAGAAACAATTTCAGGGGGGAGCTTTGAAAGGGGAACCGCTACGGAGAAAAGGTTGCTTGGAATACTAATGCGAGGACCAAAGGAAAGTCAAAATTCCCTCTGAAAAACCAACGCCAACCCCTCCAGGGGAAAAAATTACATCGGATGAAGAGATCAAAAATGTAAGCTTAAAGAGAAGAAGAGGAAGACTCACATTGAGGGTTGGCAACCCCAGAGGAGGGGGTCGTTTAGAATGGGGTATCCCCTAAGAGAGGAAAACGTCTGGCCAACGAGGCAAAGGGGGAGAGCAGGGTACCAGAGAAAGGGGTCAAGCAGCAAAACGGGATCACTTATTCCAGGCGACTCTAATGGTCAGAACGCAAGGAGATAACAGAATCAAGCGCGAGAACGAAGGGGCGGCATCCCACGGGGGAAAACTTAAAAAAAGGTAAAAAAAAATTCTAAACCTGGAGTAACCTGCCAGTGTTGTTTCCAGTGAGGGGGAATGGACGTGGGTGAGGGGGACAAGGGAGAGTGTTTCCTGCACTAGGGAAAAAAAAAGGAAGAGGAAAGGGGGAAATTCAACGGGGCGCGGAGCGGGGACCGCAAAGGCTGAAGGCACCCAGAGGAGAAGGGGAAAATCTTAAAATGGGCATGGTAAAAATGAAACCAAAACTCAGAGCAAAAAATTTTAATGGGGACGACCGGAAGGAGGCGAAGGACAAGGCCGGTGGGTCGGGAAAAAAGGAGCGAGACAGAGATCCACAAGTTTGAAAGAAACAAACTACCTGCCAAAGGGCACGCCCAAAAAAAACCGGCGCTCGCCGTCAAGGACCAAGGGGGACATACGGGAAACGTAAATGGGGGGGAGAATTAAATTGTAAAACTCAAAAAAAGCTACTAAGGACTGAACACGAAGACGGCAGGGGGTTCTCATAGAAAAGGAACGGAGGGAGAAGGGGGGGATAATTCTTAAAAAATAAAACACTGAAACTGGGGGTAGGAACAAAACGTAAAAAAACGCACATACAAAACAGCAAAGGGGGAACACCGCCGCAAAGTAGAAAGCACTCTGGGGGACAGTAAGCTCGTAAGAAGGGTAGGAGGAGGGGTACTTTCCATAGGATGAAGACACCCCACTCAACTGGAGAGAACGCCGGTTTAGAAGAAAGAAAGGAAAATAAATCAGGGACACCAGTTTAACAAAAATGCGTCGAATTCAAAGAGGTAAAAAAGGAGGGGAACGCAAAAAAGGGGGGGGGGTGCGGGCGTAAAAGCGCGGGGGGAAGGTCGCGGAAAAAAAAAAAAAAAGACTGTGGGAGACCGAGCGCACCGTCGGAGAACGGCGAAAAAAAATAAGGGAAGAAGGGTGAGCAGTCGGGCGGATCAGGGAAGAAACGAAGGGGAAGAAAAAAGAAACGACAATGAACTCTGAAAGAGCGGTGGAAAAAAAACGGAACAATGACGAGGAACAACTGTGGAACTGCGGCGGGGCCGGATCAGACAAAAGGCAGGTGTAGGAGGTCAGGGAGTAAGCAAAAAAAAAAAAAACGGAAAAAGGGAAGGAAAAGAAAACCAGCCTAAAAACAGGAGCGGGAAAGAACAACCTAATCTGGGTTGCGCGACCACGGAGAATCAAGTAAAAGGAAAAAAACAAAGGGGCTCCATTCACTGAAAAAAAATCGCGGGAAGCTGAGGCGCGGGGAAAAAGGAAAAAGAGAAATCAGAAGGGGAGAAGGCCTTAGAGAAAGGGAGTGTGGGGAAAAAAAAGGGATCGACCGTATCAGGGGAAAAGAAGACTTTCCGAGAGGTACTGAAAAAAAATGGGAGGAGGAAAGGAGAAGGAGGAAAGGAGAGCCCACGGGGAGGTGGATTGGGAGCCTAAGTAAAACCCCATTTGGAAACTCATTAAGTTAAAGGTGGAAAGGGGGACGGGAGGGGAGTGATCGGGAAAAGATGGAAGGAGTCTGGGGGAACAAAAAAACACCACGGAGTTAAATCTTCGGGTTGCATGACTCGCAACAGCCAAGCAGAGGAAAAACAGAAAAAAAAAAAAATCAATCTTCAAAAGAAAATGGGGAGCTCGACGAGGATCGGGACACCGTTTTTTCCCTGAGGGAAAAAAAGACCAAGGGAAAACGGGGAAGTCAAACAGGTTTCTGAATCGGGACGGGTCAAAGAAGGGGGGAGAGTTGAAAGTTGAAGAAAACCCTCAGGTGGCATAGCAAGAAAAGAAAAGAATTGGTCTATTTCAATGTCTTGCAAAAAATAAAAAAGGGAATAGGAGGAAAGAATAAAAAATCTAGGAAAAAGTCCCTTGGGTGCTGTCCTCGCCAAAACCGGGATGGCCTCGGGAGGCCAGATCAGGGAGTAAAAAATCGTCCTCAAAAAAAGAGGGGGTTTTCTGAACGGACGAGTGGTCAACATGAGACCAGCCAGGGGATGGACAAAGGGGGGAAACTGAAATCGGACAAGGGCAGGAGGCGGGACTTCCTCGTGTCTCTGAACTGGGGAAACGAGAAGGAAAAAACTACGAACAAGGGACAGAAAACAGGGGGGCGCAGGTCGGAGGTGCTCAAAGGGTGGTGCCAAGAAGCTGGGAGTGGGAAGGGGGGGGAAAGGGGGGCGGTACAAGGGAAAAAAAATTGCAGGTAAAAAAGGGGGGGGGTAGGGGGATAAAAGAGGGATCCTCGCGATCGGTCAAAGAGCGACACCAGGGGGGTCCAAACACCCTTCACTCCGACCGCCAAAAGAAAAAAAGAGAGACAGTGCGAAGGCGTTGGGTGGTTCCCGAATGAAAAGAAAAAAAAACTAATCAAAAAGGGGGGAAGAGAGGCGAGCGGTTCCAAGGAAAAGGGCACAAGGAGTGGAAGGGTCGGGACCGCTGGTAAAAAACGGCTTGGCAAAGCTGAGGAATGGAAAAACTAAAAGAGGGAGGGGGGAGGGGAGGTGCTTGGCTCTGCAGTCAGAAAAGATCGCTGCTCAGCAAAAAAGGGTTCAACCGAGAAGAGGAAGCAGGACGGGGAGAAAGGGAGAAAAGGTTAAAGCGTGGTGCAGGGAATCGGAAAAATGGGGGAAAGAAAGAAAAATTGGACTCGGCTTCAAAAAGGGAAAAAAGCAGGAGAATATAAGGAAAAGGGGATAAACGAAAGGCACCTAAAAAACAAGGAAGACATATCTCCACGCGTTTTAAAAAACGCCGTCCTTCCCGTCAAAGAACTGGTGGCAGAGAGGGGACCAAGAAAAGATGTGTCGGTAGTCGGGTGGGGCGGGGGATGAAGGGAAAAAAAAGGATAAATTCCAAGCGGCAAAGGAAGGGATTCAGAAAAAGCTCGAAAAACATGGGAGGGAGCAAACGACTCCGAGAGAGGGGGAGGAGAACGCTTTTTCTTGGCAAAGGATCGCTGCAGATAACGGAGAAGAAAAAAAAGGGGGCCAAAATTGTGGTCAAAATCGCGTCCAAAAGAGAAACGAATCAAGAAAAATGAGGGATGCCGAAAAAAAAGGAGACACAGAGGGGAAAGAAAGACGACTGACGGCATCAAAAAAAATAGGGGTAAGGAAGGCCACTGTGGTCAAAGCTCGAAAAAAAACACACGGGGAGGCAGGGTTAAAAAACCAAGGAGGGGAACAAAAGGGGGAGTCGGAATGCCCAGACGAGGGGGGTCGCGCCCGGTTACACATAGGTAACTACTTCCGCCGAGCCTTGGGCGGAGCAAAAGACATGGGAAGGGGAATAGAGGGAGGAACCACGCAAACATCGGACAAAGGGGGGTCAGAGAAAAAACCGGTGCCACAAAAATTTTAGAGAAGGGAAAAGCAATCAGGAGTAATCGTAAATCTCGGACTCCATCTCGAAAAAAGAGGATCGGCAGAGGGAATGGTTCATCATGTTGGACGAGCCTGGAGGGAAAAGAAGCCGGGACAAAGGGGGGGGGGAGAAAAAGAATGCAACGAAAAAGAACACACAAAAAAAAAAAGAAAGAAAAAAGTCCTTGCCGAAAGAAGCGGAAGGCCATCAAAAAAAAAAAAATGAAAAAGGAGCCGTCAGCGGAAAAAATAGATAGGGGGCGGGGGGAAACCGTGAGGTGGGAACTGAGTATCCCAGCAAAAAACACACAGGGGAAGGGGAGAAGGGGAAGGGGTGAAAGACGGCGACCGATCAAAGGAAAGGTGGTGGTAGGGATCATTCTGTCAAAACACCTAAACGCCGATGGAAAGAGAAAAAAAAGCCCAAAACGAGGATTATCTGAAAAAAGGAAAAAAAATGTCTTAGGGGCAGGAGAAGAATGAAAGGATGAGCCCAAGGCTGGCTCTCATCCCATTAAAAAAAATCAAAAGGAGACGAAAACAGCAACGCAAAGAAGATAAAAACGTCAGGGGAAAAAGCACCATCTTTTGCACCGACCCGAACAGCGAAATCAGAAGCTGCCAAAGGGAAAAGGGACCAGAAAAAAAAAAAAGGGGGCGCCCACGTTTAAATGAAAGTGGGAATGGAGACCAAACCATTCAGACACAGCACGGTAACGGAAGGACCTATGAATGTGAAAAAAAAGGGGACAGACCAATGACAAAGACGACGGACCAATGAGCCACGAAAAATAAAAAAAACGCACCTGAGAGGGATGAAGAAAAACTCTGACCAACTTGAAACAAATCGGGAGTTAGGGATCAAAAAAATGGGTAGCGAAACACATCTCAGGACTGCCGGGGTCTCTGTGACTTAGTGGCGGTCAAAAAAACGGAAAAAGGGGGTTCCCCAGCACCGCGCGAGCGGGAGGACAAAAAAGAATGGGGCGGTAAGAAAAGTCCAATGGAATAAAGAAGAAAGGAAAGGAACTGGCGCCGTGGTACACACGCGAGGGAGAAAGAGAAAGCAAAAACGTATACGAAGGAGAAAAGATATTGCGCCCGATCTCCATCAGGGGCGAGCCCATGGGGGGGACAGGAATGACGCCGAGGAAAAAATCGAATCCTTGACAAGCAGATTGGGGGGAATCTCAAAAGAAGGGCGGGTGGGAGCGCCCTCTTGGGGGAAAGGGGAAAAAACGAGAAAAAGGCGCAGCCCAAACGACTGCCAACGGAAGAAAGAAAAACTACGTACAGGAAAATCTAAAAGGGACGAAGGAAGCTTCCAAAACATGTAAATAAACCTGACAACAAATCCGCTGCGAGATCGTAATGCCCAGGGCTATCTCCGGGGGCTGGGGGGCGTCCCGAAGAGTGGGAATTTCTGATCATTAGGACTATCTCAAGAGAGGGTGGGCCAATCATTGAGGCAATCACGGAAAAATAAAAAACCCGAATACCCTCGCCATAACTGTCGTCATAATCCTAAAAAAAAAAAGGGCTGAAAAAAAAGATTTATGCTCATCAACGCCGGAGAGAGGCCAACCCGATCCCGCCATCCCAAGAAACCGAGAACAAGGTCTCCTCCTAGCAAGGCGGGTCGGTAAATGAGCACAAGGTGGGGAAAAGAGGAGGTAAAGAAAAAAAAAGGAAAGACGGGACGACGAAAAGCAGTTAATAAATCCCCCATCAAAGAGAAGAATGTGAAGCTCATCGAAAGACTCAGTGAAACTTCCCCCTAAAAAAACTCAGCGCAAGAGGGAATGGGTATGAAAATCATGTTGGTGGGGGGGAGGGGGCCTGGGGGGATACACTCCGTAACTTCTCCGACCCCACAGGAGACACACAGTCAAAAGGGAATTCCAAGAGGAAAGGGATACACACTTGGACAGGAACGAGGAAAGATCCTATACGAGATCCCAAGCTGGAGGAGAAAAAGGGGCAAACCAGGCAAAAAGAGGAAATGCAAAAAAGGTCAAACCCCGGATCGGGGAGAGCGTCCGGGCAGCGAAGAGAAAAATGAGTGCCAGCGAAAGAAGAAAAGCAGAAAAGAGCGCCACCAAAGGCAATCGAATCGAGCGGGATCCCCAGAAAACAGACACAAGGTCATCGGGCTCGACGACGGAGGAAGAGGAGAGATAAATACCACGCCCCAGGTCCAAAAGCCGAGGGGACACCCAAAAAAAAGACAACGAAAAATTGAGCGTCGGGTGGACTGGACACAGCAGGCTAAGCATCACGGGAACGCGCACAACGGCTTATGCAAAAAGCCAATTTGGACAACGGACGTTGGAGGCGAGGGCTTTCCAGGGGAAAACCGGTGACCAAGGGGTCAACAAAAAGAAAAAGTCGGAGCCGGCCCAAGGGGTCTCTACATTGGAAAAGGCTTTATGTTGGGGTAGCAACGGAGGTGTACCGGGTTTCACCTCAAATAAGGCAAAAGGTTTCTCTCTCCCTCAGAAGCGCGCTCCCCACGCCAACCTTGCTGTCTCCGGATAAAGGCAAATTCCATGCTGGCAAAGGGTTAGGATGAAGGGTTGCGGGGACCATCAAGAGAACTGAAGAAGGAGATGAGACATTCTCCCATGTGGGCTTCAACTGGGGGTCCAAGGTGCTGTTGGGGGTCTGCTTGAAAATGGGAAGTAGATAAACCATATCTCGAAGGTCTGAACAACGGCAAAGGGTATAGGGTAAAACAGACCCAGAATTGCGAGAAAGGTGGGGGGGGTTTAGACACAACGAAAGGGGGTAAACCTTCAGCCGTCTCCTAGGGGAAGCAACAGCAAGAAAAAAGGGCGCTCGAGGCCAAATTTGTCGAGTTAAAACCGTAGGGATCCAAAAAAAAAAAGGCGAAGAACAAAGAAGGGAACCTCACAAACAAAGAGAAAGAAACCAGAAGAACCAGAACCTTCCTTACTCTTTCAACTCTCGCATAAAGGGCCCTGGGTACAAGCGGAAGAAAAAAGGGACCAAGAGAAGGGTATAGGCACGAGAAGGTCTCGTCACCATGAGCAAATTCCAGGGAGGATAGCGGGTGGGAATCCCTAAAAAATCACGAAATAATCGAGGGGAAGTCGAAAAGGCTCCCTGCAAAACGGTGCAAACAAACCGAAGGCCAGCAAAAAAAAAGAGAAGAATAAAAGACGAGGGCCACAGCACGGGACCACAAATAACCATCGAAGGAAGAAAAAAAAAAAAAACGAGGAGGAAGGAAATAATCAAAAAGCGATCTTACGTCACCTTAGGGGAGGGGGATTGTTTACAGAGAAACAACTAAAAGGAGGAGGGGGGGGCCGGAGGACCCCACTTCCGTGCAGGCTGAAAAAAGTGTCAACTCTGAAAAAGGGGGCAGAATCAATCGCATCCGAAAGGGTGAAGAGGTTAAAAGTAGGAAAAAACAGAAAATAAAATAAAGGGTTTAGTCTCCTATGCCATCAAAACCTCAAGAAAGGGGGACAAGAGGGGAAAACATTGCCAACAGCTAGAAAAGAGTGGACTAAGGGCTTTTTGAACCTTACAGACGCTGTAGCGGGCCGTCAAATTGAGGGAGGTTGGTTAGTATAATTTCCTGGGGGGATACCCTATCTCGAGGTGACGGGCAAGGGTCCAAAAGAAAATGGGAATCTCATGGAGGACGCGCCATCTCCAGGGGCCCACCGAGGGGGAAGTGGTGAAAAGGGATTGAAAAAGGGGGTAAGTTCATTGCTCTAAACCACCCACAACAAAAAAACAAAATTACTGGTGAGGAAAGGGGGTCCTGATAAAAAAGAATGAGGAGGAAGTTGGCAGAAAAGGGAAAACAGAATTTCTTTTTTGGCGACGCACATTACCAGGACCTCAACAACGTGGGAACAGGCCAAAAAAAAGGAAACCCGACCCCTTACCTCTCGAGGAGAAACCGTGTCGAGGCAAAGAAAATGGTGGAAATAAACCTAAAAAACGTGCTGGAAAAAGATCGCTGCGAAGTCAGCCAAACACTTCCGTAGGATCCTTAACGGTAACGACTGCCAGGAGGAGGACAAAAACAAGGAAAAAAAAAACAAGGAATACAAAAATGTCACAGCCCCGCAAAAGAGAGGAAAGTCTGCGGCTCACCTAATAGGCGCCTGACGGGGGGGGGGTCGATCAGATTTTAAGGGAAGAAAAAAGAAAAAGGAAAGACCCAAAACGACGACTGCGCCCATAAGCAGGAGCCAACTGGGCATTGCAGAACTGGCTTCACGAAAAAAGGTGTGAAGGGAAAAAAGAGGAATCGCCACTAAACAGTCTCAGGAAAAAGAGGGGGGGAAAACGGCAAAAAGCTTGCGCGGGATCGGGGGAACAATCGGTTTTGTATGCAGAAAAGTAAGAGAACAAACCAAGAGCCCAGGGTGGAGAGAGGCGCGTGCCTGGTGACACGCGCGAACATAAAGGCTGGCACTGGGACGGAAACGGGGGGACGGATTGAGGCGGCAATAAGAAGTGTAAACGAGAGCGGACCCGATCAGGGCATCATTTGAGGAAGAACAGGGGGGGAAAACGGGAATTCATTCCTTAACGGGACTGTGGGCCGGAGAGACACCAAAAGAAAGGAAGGGCGCAGGGGAGACCGGAGATCTACGACCTCTTGAGGGAATCTGACCCGAAAGACGAAAGCGCGGAGAAGAGCAAACAGCGCAATTCTTGTGGAAAGCCCCGTCTATAAAAGAACAACATCCAAAGGGGAGAGAGGGAACTGACCAGAGGGGGGGAAAGGACCGTTGTCTGCCGTAAGGGGAGACCAAGATTCAAAGACTAAGTAGAGAACAGGATTAGGTGGATCAGGGAGAACCGGGGAAAATGGGCGACTCGTCAACGCGCCTGGTGGAAAAGGAAAAAACAAAGAGTGGGGGGAGGGAGAGGGGACCTCGCTGCTCCTCCAAAAGTTTCGTTGTTGGATATCAAAAGAGGAAACATGACCAAAAATATTAGCTGAGCCAGTTATTACTAAATTGGGTAAAGGAAGGCTGGAATCCTGAAAAGGAGGGGGGGGACACCAACCCGACGATTAGATCGTCGTTTCAGGAACTACAGAAAATCAAAAAAATGAAAAAGCCCGGCCACCAGATCAGCCAGAACCCAACGACGGAAGGAACGAAAAAAAATCAGGGTATACTTCTAAACGTTGAGTACCGACGCCGCTCCCAGGGTAAGAGGGGTGAGAAGGTTCTTAAGCCAAGAAGGAGGGGGGGGGAACTTCGGGATCGTGTCAAGGCTAAACCGACAATGGGGGGGGAGCCTTAAGGACAAAGATGGGGGCGGGGGGGTCTTCAAGCATCTAAGTGAGGGGGGGGGGGGGGATGTCTCGCCACGAAGTCTGGCCAAAGGGGGTATTTTCATTCAAGAACCAGGATGTGGGCTTACCTGAAAAAAAAACAAAACAAGCGTACGCCAAGGGAACTAAAAGGAGATCTTCCGAAGTGAGGTGGGGTCACCACAAGGAAACCCGTGAAAAGCAGGAATTCGATTTCTCGCAGCTTACCAAAGGGGGAAAGAAAGCTTGCAAAAGGTCGAGTCAAAAAGGGGGACAGAAAAAGGTCGATCGCCAAACTACGGGGCAATGCAACAGTCTCCCTCCATGGGCCTGAAGAGGTCAAATGAGCACAACACATTCCCAAGAAGACTGGGTTCAGAAGCGTGGGTTGTCGCTAAAAGGCGAACAAAAAGAGAATGAAGGCGAATTTTCGGGGGGGAGAGTGCAGCTCAACGCTTGACTGAGATGGGTCTGATGGCAGGTCCGCAAGGGGTCACCGGTCTACATCCGCAGGGAAAGTGAGTCCTCATAGCGGGAAAAATCATCATGGACGGAAATCAAACTCAAAAAAGACTTGGCGCATAGGAGAAAAGGGAGGAAAAATAAAAAGCCCCACCAATTTCTTCCGGGAGGGGGAACAGGTACAGGGGGGAAAAAACACCTTGACAAAGCGACAGGTTCTATAGTGACCAGGAGCGAAGTGCGAATCGTGGGGAGATGGCCTGGGAGGTCAAGGAACGCTGCTGAATCATCATAGGGGGAGGTAATCAGGACATCATCCGATAAAGGTCAAACTCACGGGAAGCGGACAGGGAGTAAAAATGTCGGGACCTCTCAGAAAAAAGACGAAAAAATGGAGGAGATCGTACTGTCCCAGTAAGGGAACGTCGAACCAATACCGGGGGAAAGGACCTAGGGGGAGAAGGGGTCACGAATGGCTAAAAAATCCTACAAACAATGGGAAACGTAAACTTTCCACAGAGGGGATTTGCCTCAGGAAGGGGCCTGGGAAATAAGTGGGAAGGAGTCGGCTTCGGGGAAGGCAAGAACGCCGGCGTCCAAACAGAAGAAGGGAAAAATCAAATCGCTGTCAAAACTCGGGGGGGCGCTACCAACGCGGGAGGAACGATCGAGGGTCCTATCATCGGGGGGGGGGGGGCTGGGAAAGGCGATAGCTTCATTTCCGAGGAAGCGGAAGAGAAAGAACAAGACTTTGTTTTCAAAAAAGTTCCTGGCGAAAAAACAGGGGTCGAAAGTGGAAAGGAGGAGAAAACGCAATATCACAGGCGAACGCAAAGGGAGAAATCGTAATTCTTCACTATGTGGAACCCCACAGCCGGGAGAGGGAAAACCGCAGCGACGACGCCATCACTGGCAGGAGGGGGGAACAGACTAGAGAAAAAAACAACAAAAAGGAGGAAAATAAGAGACCCCTGAGAAAAAAAAAATCTGAGCTGCAGATAGGTGGTGATCAGCGAGGGTGGACACAAGGGGGACAAGAAAACTGCCGACGATCTGTGCGAAGCAGAAGGATACCATCGCGATAGAGTCACAAAAAAGCTTGCAGGGATCCAACGTTCGGGGAAAAACCGGTTGCAACCGGGTTGGAATCAAAACCGATAACTTTAGGAAAAAAGAGGGAGAAAAGAAAATCGACGGGAAAAAAAAGCAACCAGAGATACACCTCTCGCAATCATTTGGGTCCCGAAAAAAGTCTGGAAAAGCGGGGGGTGAAATCAAAAACTTTTACACAAACCAACCCGGGTGACGCTCCCTTTTAGAAGAAGTCAGCAACCAACGCCAGAACAAAGACCGAGGTGAAAAAAGCATCTACAGGAGGGACGTTACAGAGGACTGTTAAGTAAGAGCTGCAATTTAATAGAAAAAAATAAGAGCAAGGCGAGGGGGGGGAAAAGAGGGTATCCAAATAGACAACGGCCTGGAGGAGTGCAGGGACGGTAAGGGGAGAAGCGAATAAAAGGGGGGGAGGTCTCTCGGAGGAAAAACAAGGGGGAAAATACAGAAGACTACTGAGGCGAGCGATTAGGTAGAAAGCGCTCGGGGGAAGGAGAAAAAATGTAAGAAGAGGGGAAAAGGGAAACCTGCAAAAATCACAAAAAAAAAAGAAGGAAAAGAGAAGAAACAACCAGCGCGCTGGCAGAATGGAACAAACAAAACTCCCAAAAAAAGAGGTTGACAAAACCCATCGCAAACCGACCCGCCGGGAAAACTGCCCGATTAAACGAAGGCAAAGGGAAACCTCACAAGGGGGCGAGATTTCGGCATTATTATAAAGACAAGGGGAAATAATCAACTTGCCCGACGGGACGAGGAAGGGGGAAAAACAGGGTAACCGGATTTTCTGGTGAAAAGGACAAAAATCGACAGCTGGGGCGCAAAACCTAAGAGCCCGAAAAACCAATACCTTCAAGGACGTCGCACCCTTCAAGGCGAAGAGAACGCTGGGGGGGAGGGGGAAGCGTCGTGAGCATCTGGGGGAAACAGGGAAAAATCGAAATCGCCCAATTAAACCCTGGAGGGTGTACGGGGGGGAGGACAGACGTTTGATGGGTGGGTGACTTTCCAGTCGCTCAAAAGGAGATAAAAAAACACCAGGGCGTACCGATACCTGAACGTAACCAAAAAAGCACCAGAATTTACAAAAAAAGGGGATGAAGGGATGGGGGACAAAATAGAAAACTCATTAAGCGGAAAGACGCCTTAACCGAGCCCCGAGCGCGAATAGTAACAAAAAACCAAGCTGGGAAAGAGAAACAAAGGATTCATTACTAGAAAAAAAAGAAAAGAAAATCTTTAACAGATTGAGGAAAGCCATCACCAGCCAGATAAAACCAAAAAAAAAGAGGCTGTGGGCGCGTGACCGACAATGCGCAGACCGCGAACAAAAACAAGGGAAGGAAAATGACACCGAAACATGCTTGGGAGAAAAATGGGCAGGCGGGGCGGGGGGAAGAGAAAGAGAAAACGGAAAAGCCTCCCCCCCCATCAACCACTTCGAGCCGATACAGAGGAACGAAACCGCCCGGTTCAGGCAAGTCAAACGTTCCCTAACTGGAGGCACTGAAAATCAAATCGGTGGGGGGGGAACAAGACAACACATAAAAAAAAAGGATACGCCATGTCACCAGGGGAAAACCCCCCCGGCCATTCAACCAAGCTTAAAGAAGGAAATCTCTACATACCTGGCGGGGGGAATCCGGGGGGAAAAAAGGGAAAAGGGGGAAGAACACACTTGGCAAGGACGACAGGCCGAGGTCGCCCCCCATCAAAGGGAACCCGAACGCCGTCGGGGTCGGTCCAAAAAAAAACGCGTCGGCCAGCAAAAAGTAAGCGAAAACCCGTTATCACAGGAAGAAAGCCGGAAAGTGACTGAGTACATTCAGGAACATACAGTCGGGCCGAGTCACCAGGGGGGGAAACAACAGCAGCGCACGCCATTTCAGTTCGACTAAAGGGTGTTGGAAGGGGGGACTGGATGAAGAAAGCTGCTGTAGCAGCACAGAGCAGGGGGGCAGAATGCGAGGGAAAAAACGAACACAAAAAAGCGTCAGGACAGGGGGGGTCTACGAGACTGGAGGGGGGGGGACGGGAATCATCTCGTAGAACTCTCACCGAGAAACCAGCATAGAAGGGCGGAAAACGGCCCAAGTTCCCAACGCGCCAGAGGAAGGGAAACGGGGGGGGAAACCCGTTTCGAAAGGCCTGGGGGAAAGCATTTAAGGAAAGTTGGACACTCAAAAGGAACGCCAAGGGATTTTCTGTGTCCGCAAAAAAGGGGGCATCACATATCCCCCGACCCGAACTAATAAGAATCACACACATGCCGAAGAGATAGCGCAACGGGGAAAGAAATCCCAAAGAAAACGCACGCGAAGCCAACAGCGACAGATGCGGTTCCAACATGAGACGAGAAAAAGAAGTCGGCCGCAAAAACGGAGCACTAACCAGGACCTGGTCCCCCAAACGAGGGCCCTTTCCCCAAAAATAAACGGAAAAAGGACCGATCTGACGTAAAACCTAGGGGGCTAAAGCACAACATCCAAACGGACAGAAGTGCCGCCCCATCTAATGAGCCTTCTGCTGTGGTCTTCAGGGCAAAAATAGGGGACAAAAAGAAAACCTATCCCGACCAGACAAGCCGCCGAGACTGTGCCTTCCCATAAAAGGTCAATGTTGGGGGAGCGTTTAAATTTTGTTATCAACGTGGGAGGGGGTGGACAATGTGGCCGAAACTGGGTCCATTTGCAAACGGGTCTCTCGGCAGAAGGGGGGGAGAACGGGGCAAAGCCCGCCAATCTGCGAAAGGAGAAAAAGCCCGCCCAACGGTCATCTTTTTCAGCCGGGCTCGGGTTGGGGCGGGGGTAATAAGGAGGGCCGGACGCCTTCTATTGAGAAGGGCCGCGGCGAAATTCTTCCGTTGGTTGTCGGGGCTCCAGTGGGGGGGTTGGGTTTGGTGTGCATCGAAAAGGGTGGAAATAGAAAAACATAAAAGAGGGCCTACTTTTGACTGAAAAAACACCTCGCAAGGATAACAGGAATTCTGGGAACTTCCAGGACCAGAAAAGGGGGCGAAAAGGGGGTGGGTCTGCGACTGAATGAAACCTGACAACGCAGCCAATCACCTCCGGGTTTGAATCCAAGAGGAGAGAGGACAAATGACAGCTAAAAAAAAGGGACTGAAAGCCCACGGTCCGGTGCCCACAAAAAAAAACAAAAAACACAGAACAGAGAAGCAGGGTGGAACTACCCCACCTCAAACGGCCATCGGGGAAGCATCCTCCCGGAAACAAGAACAACGAAAAAGAACACATGGCCCGCCAGGGACAGGCCGGGGTCGTCTTGAACATTCTACGTGAGATGGGCGGGGAAAAGACTCAGAGAGGAAAAAGGAGGAAGTAAATAGAGGGCCCGGGGCACCCAGTCCGCACCCATCTCTCATGGATCTTAAGAACCGGAAGACATTTCAAAACCTTTTCTCCTTGACTGGCCTGAGCGCGAAGGGAAAAAAAAACTCATCAAGACGCCAGATTGAGACCTCCAACGCAACCAGTACCAACTACAGTTGGGCAGGAGT